>Ga0136639_10000624_pt1 | contig 12142 bp, 8 predicted proteins | sample AntDrymUQ8592106_2_FD_113739 | JGI IMG/M metagenome (GOLD analysis project Ga0136639, IMG submission 113739) | Polar desert sand microbial communities from Dry Valleys, Antarctica - metaG UQ859 (21.06) | ecosystem: Environmental > Terrestrial > Soil > Desert | place: Antarctica: Dry Valley...
GCTGCCCACCAGCAGGTGGGTGAGCACGTCGATCGCGGATTCGTGGTCCAGGAACGAGTTGAGCCCGTAGCCCATGGTGTTCTTGAGGGCGAACTGGCGTTGGATGGTCCGCACCGAGCTCGCCTCGGAACGGACCCGGTCCCGGAGCCGGAGCAGGCCCGCGTGCAGCTCGGGCTCCAGCGCACGCAGCCGCTCGTCGGCGTCCGCGGCGCCGGTGTCGACCGTGGTCCCCGACGGCAGCACCGCGACGACGGACTCCAGGGTCCGGTAGGTGTTGTGCTCGGTGCCGCACGTCATGCCGCTGGAGTTGTTGGCGATGACGCCGCCCATGGTGCAGGCGGACTCGCTGGCCGGGTCGGGGCCCAGCCGGCGACCGTAGGGGGCCAGACGCAGGTTGACCTGGCGCAGGACCGCACCCGGACCCACCCGGACCCGACGGCCGGAGTCCAGCGGCTCGATGGCGCCGAAGTGCCGGCGCACGTCCACCAGCACGCTGTCGGTGACCGACTGGCCGCTGAGGCTGGTGCCTCCCGCGCGGAAGGTCAGCGGTGAGCCCAGCTCGGCGCAGACCCGCATCACGGTGGCCACCTGGGCGGCGTCGGTCGGGGTGACCACGGCCTGCGGCGTGAGCAGGTAGTGCGAGGCGTCGTGCGCCATCCGCAGCCTGTCCGTCATCCCCAGGCTGACCGCCCCGGGCAGCGCCGCGGACAGCCGCTCACCGACCGTCCCGATCCGCCGAGAATCCGGCACCTGTGGCTGCTGTGTCTGCGTCATGGATCCCCGTCCCGTGGGAGGGCTCGCGCCCCCGTGGGGCCGCGCCCTCGACGGCCGTAGCTGGACCCGGCCAGAGTAGGCGTCCGCTGCGCCGGACGGGTGGGTGGGTTCCGGTTGCCTGACCTGCGGGGCGGGTGACGGGAATCGAACCCGCACGACCAGCTCGGAAGCGAGGTAAGCCCCCATCGGCCTGCACGTCGCTTACCTGCATGCCGGCTGACCCGCAGTGCGGCAACCGGCGGGCGGATCCGTCCCAGGTCAGGAAGGTCTCCGTGGTCAGTGTGGTGCCGGTGCGGCGCCGTCGGGGCGGGCGTACGAGACCCCGGCGGTAACCACATGGCGGTAACCACATGGCGGTAGCCACATGGCGGTAGCCATCGGCGCGCCGACATGGTGGCGAACCTGCGTCGTCGGGTGTGGCCCTCCGACCTGGACCCCGGGCTCGCACGGAGCCAGGGAAGCAGCGGCTGAGCCCCGGGGCGAGCGGCCCCGCCGTCACGTGGGTGGAAGAGGACACCTGACCGCGCTTTCGTCAGCGAGACTGGGGGCACCGCCCGCAGCTTCGACGAGGAGTCAACCGTGCCCCAGGGGACTGTCAGCTGGTTCGACCCCGAGCGGGGGTTCGGCTTCCTCGCACTCGAGGACGGCTCCGAGGACCTGTTCGTGCATGCGTCCGAGGTCGTCAGCGACGACGGGACGAGATTGCTGCGCGAGGGGCAGGCGGTCGAGTTCGAGGTGGGCGAGGGGGAGCGTGGCCCGCAGGCACGCCGTGTTCGGGTCACCGGCGACATTGCCCCCGACGCCCCGTTGGGCGTCCTCGGCACCGTCACCTGGTACGAGCCGGGCAAGGGCTACGGCTTCGTCACACCCGACGGTGGCGGCCCCGAGATCTTCGTGCACAGCTCGGCCATCGTGGCGGGCGGCGTGGTCTCGGCGGGGCAGCGGGTGGCCTTTTTGGTCGCCGAGGGGGAAAAGGGTCCTCAGGCCGAGCACCTGCTGCCGCTCGCCGAGGACACCCAGCAGCCCGTCGCGGGTGACGGTGCCGACGGCACCGTGTCCTGGTACGACGGGGACAAGGGCTTCGGGTTCATCACCCCCGAGTCCGGCGGTGAGGACGTTTTCGTCCACGTCCGTGCGTTGGCCGGAGGGCTGGCCGCGCTCTCCGAGGGGGACCGGGTGACGTACGAGGTCGTCCGGAGCGACAAGGGCTCACAGGCCCGGAACCTGCACCTGGTGACAGGGAGGGGCTCGGGGCGCAGGGACGCACCTGCGCCGTCAGCACGCGCACGGTCGGCGCACCCGACGGCAGCCGGAGCCCCCGTGCGCGCCGGCGAGGGCGTGGTCGCGCGCTACGACGCGGGGCGTGGCTTCGGCTTCATCACACCGGATGCGGGAGGCGCCGACCTGTTCGTTCACATATCGGTCCTGGGCGGCTCCGACGCGCTGCTGGAGGGCGAGCGGGTCCGGTACAAGGTGCGTCAGAGCGACCGGGGAGCGCAGGCCGACCACGTAGAACGGGTGTGAGCAGGGCGACGTTGCGGGAGGGACGACCTGCGGACCGACCGCTGACCGCTCCTGCCGTGGGGTGCGCGGCCGGCCGACGACGCCTCAGACCTGGGCGAGTCTCCAGCTCGACGTCCTAGCCCTGGAGCCCCTGGTCACCGGGCAGCTCTTCACAGGCCGGACCGCCCACGTGCGGTCGAGCGAGTGTGCTTCTGGCACGCATCTGGCGCGTCGCCGCGTGCCAAGGTCGCCGGAAGCAGCTTCGCCGAGGCGCAGGCGCCCTAGACGAAGCGGCTGCGTGTTGTCGCCCGGTCTCGGTTCAGCAGTCGCCCGGATCCCTATCGGGATGACCACCCCGAGCGTCGCAGCAAGGTCCAGGACACGCTTGCCTCGACTGTCTGCGCGGGTCGCGGCCGACCGCGGTGGTGGACATCCTGGCTCGCTTCGGGCGGTCGAGGGCCGGGCGCGCCCCTGCGGGCGTCGCTCCGGGGGTGCACATGTCCAGAGGCAGCGCCGCGCAGAATGTCCGAGTCACGCTCTTTACAACGATGTAGAGAGTCGCCATGCTGCACCCGTCCGCCCAGGACGCCACCGTCGAAGGAGACCGTGATGCGTGCTCGACCCCGCCTGTCCCTACCTTCCTCGCAGCGACCGCGCCGCCGTGCCTTGGCGACAGGTGTCCTGCTGGCCATCGGGCTGCCGCTGGTCGTCGCGCCGCCAGCCGCCGGCGCGGACGACGACGCACCGGCACGGTCCGTCGCTCCTGGGCGTCCCCCGACCGCGACGTACAGCAACCCGCTCGCGCCCGTCGTACCGGGCGGCGGGACCGTCGACAGCTGCGCCGACCCCACCGTCATCCGGGGTCAGCAGGCCGGTGACGACGACTGGTACATGTACTGCACGACCGACCCGCTGAACGACGACGACCGCGGCCCGGACGGCGACCTCCAGTTCCGGAAGGTCCCCCAGCTCCGCTCGAACGACCTGGTCACCTGGGAGTACGAGGGCGCCGCGTTCACCGAGAACCCCTCGTGGGCAGCCGAGACCGCGGCGCTGTGGGCCCCCGACGTCGTGTACTCGCAGACGTTCGACCGGTACTACCTGTTCGTCACGGTCACCGACACCGACGTCTCCCTCAGCGGCGAGGAGGGGTGCACCAGCGACAGCGCCATCGGGGTCGCGACCAGCACCTCCCCGACGGGTCCATGGGAGTTCGCCGACGAACCCGTAGTCGGACCCCGGCGGGCGGGGGAGGGGTGCAACTTCTTCTGGACCTACGACCCCGACGTGCTCGGAGACACCGTCGGGACCGACAGCACTGTGTACTACGGCAGCTACTTCGGCGGCCTGTTCGGGGCGCCCATCACCTTCACCGCAGACGGCGCGACGGCTGTCACCGACCAGGCCGTCCAGGTCACCATCGGCAACCGCTACGAGGGCCCAAACGTCGTCGAGCGCGACGGCTGGTACTACCTGTTCGTGTCGGCGACCAACTGCTGCGCGGGGGCGTTGACCGGGTACAGCGTCTTCGCCGCCCGCTCGCGCGACCCGCTCGGACCGTTCGTGGACCGGGAGGGGGCGAGCCTGCTCGACTCCCGGGTCGGCGGCACGCCGGTGATCAGCATGAACGGCAACCGGTGGGTCGGCACGGGCCACAACTCGGTCTTCACCGACGCGGCCGGGCAGTGGTGGACCGCCTACCACGCGGTCGACCAGGGCGACCCGTTCTTCGAGGGCGAGCCCGGCTTCACCAAGCGGCCGGTCCTGCTCGACCCGGTCGACTGGGTGGACGGCTGGCCCACCGTGAACGGCGGGCGCTGGGCCTCCGACCAGCGGATGCGGGCCCCCGCGGCACAGGACGGCCAGCGCAGCCTGCACCGGACCAGGCTCGTCGAGCCGCTGGTCCCCGGGCGCGAGATCGTCGGCGCCTCCGACGGCTTCGAGGGCGACGAGCTGTCGAAGGACTGGACCTGGGTGCGCGAACCCGGTGCCGGCAGCTACGAGGTCACCGACGGGGTGCTGCGCTGGCAGACCCAGGCCGCCGACCTCTACGTCGACAACAACAGCGCCTCGGTGCTGACCAGGGAGGCGCCGGCGGGGGACTACGTCGTGCAGACCCGGGTGCGGGTCGACGTCCCTGCCGAGGGCTGCTGCTTCAACTACGTCCAGGCCGGCCTGGTGCTGCACGGCGACGACGACAACTACATCAAGCTCACGAGCGCTTCGATCTGGGAGACCCGGCAGACCGAGTTCGCCAAGGAGCTGGCGCCGGTGCCGGACGGCTGGAACCGCTACGGCAACACCGTGGTGGGCGCCCCCGGCGACTGGACCCACCTGCGGGTGGTCGTGGAGCGGCTGTCCGGGCGGGAGCAGCGCGAGGCCGGCGGGGACACCGAGCGCTACACGGCGTTCACCAGCGCGGACGGGGTCGACTGGGTGCGCGGCGGGGCCTGGACGCACAGCCTCGACGACGCGCGGATCGGTCTGGTGTCGATGGGTGGCAGCGGGTTCACCGCCGAGTTCGACGACGTCACCACGTACCGGCTGCGCGGCGGTGGGCACGGGTAGCTCAGGCGGGGGGGATGGTCCCTGAGGCCTGGCCTCAGCCGGACTCGGGCATCCCCTCCTGGCTTGTGCTCTCCCGGACGACGATGCGATGGCGGGCGACGACCTCGTGCGGCGGGGCGCTGCGGCCCTCGCCCAGTCGGGCGGCGAGCATGTCCACCGCGGTCGCGGCGATCTGCTCCTTGTCCGGCTGGACGGTGGTCAGGCTGGGGGAGCTGAACCGGCCGTCCTCGATGTCGTCCCAGCCGACGACGGCGACCTGCTCCGGCACCCGGACCCCGCGCTCGTGCAGGGTCCGAAGGGCACCCAGCGCCATCAGGTCGTTGAAGCAGAAGACCGCGTCGGGGGGCGCGGCCAGGCCGAGCAGGCGGGCCATCGCGGCGGCGCCGTCGGCGCGGTGGTACTGCTCGACCCGGACGACCAGCGCCGGGTCGTACGTGATCCCCGCGGCAGCGAGCGCCTCGGTGTAGCCGCGCAGGCGCAGGTGCGCCGTCTGCGAGGTCGGCTGAGGCTGGTGGCCCAGAGCGGCCACCCGACGTCGGCCCAGCTGCAGCAGGTGCGTCGTCGCGTCGCGGGCGGCGGCGACGTTGTCGATGGCGACGTGGTCGGCCGGCCCGTCGGTGACGCGCTCGCCCAGCAGGACCAGCGGCGTGAGGTCCTGCCGGCGGGAGAGCTCGTCAGCACCCACGGTGATGGGGGAGAAGATCAGCCCGTCGAGCAGATGGCCGCGGATGCCGTCCAGGGCCAGTTCCTCGCGTTCGGCGAGGCCGTCCGTCTGGTCGATCAGCACGGTCCAGCCGTGCGGTTCCGCGGCCTTGATGACGCAGCGCGCGAGCTCGGCGAAGTACGGCAGGTCCAGCTCGGGCAGCGCCAGCGCGATAACGCCGGTGCGACCGGCACGCAGGTTCCGGGCGGAGATGTTGGGCTTGTAGTTCAGCTCGGCAAGCGCTCGCTGGACCCGTTCGCGGGTCTCCGCCGACACGTGCGTGTACTCGTTGACCACGTTCGACACGGTTTTGACGCTGACCCCGGCGTGCGCGGCCACGTCTTTCAGTGAGGTCCCTCGCCCTGCGCTGCGCATGGTCATCTCCGCAATTTACCGCCTCGCCCCTCCTAATCCGCCAGGCTGTGGACGTCCCAGGACCCGGTGCAACGAAACGGTAACGACTACCGATCGAGGGCTTTACACCGCTGTGTACAACGATGTAAACACATCACCTGCCCGCGATTCGGGCACTCCCGTGCCGTGGTCGACGAGGACCCCTCGGCGGTCGCGGTCCTGTCGCAGAAGGGTGCGTCCCGTGCCGAGCCACGCGTCTGTCGTCCTCGACCCCCGCTTCACCCTCGCCCCCGTCGACCGCCGGGTCTTCGGCTCCTTCGTGGAGCACATGGGCCGCTGCGTCTACACCGGGATCTACGAGCCCGAACACGCGACCGCCGACGAGGCGGGCTTCCGCGGCGACGTCAAGGAGCTGGTGCGCGAGCTCGGCCCCACGGTGCTGCGGTACCCGGGGGGCAACTTCGTGTCGTCCTACCGGTGGGAGGACGGGGTCGGTCCGGTTGACGAACGCCCGGTCCGGCTCGACCTGGCCTGGCGTTCACTGGAGTCCAACGCGGTTGGCCTCAACGAGTTCTGTGCCTGGGCCCGTGAGCTCGAGGTCGAGCCGATGATGGCCGTCAACCTCGGCACCCGCGGGGTGCAGGAGGCCGTGGACCTGCTGGAGTACAGCAACCACCCGGGCGGGACGGCGCTGTCGGACCTCCGCATCGCCCACGGGGTCAAGGACCCGCACGCGATCAGGCTCTGGTGCCTGGGCAACGAGCAGGACGGGCCCTGGCAGATCGGCCAGAAGACGGCCGAGGAGTACGGCCGGCTGGCGGCCGAGACCGGCAAGGCGATGCGGCTGGTCGACCCCGAGATCCAGCTGGTCGCGGTGGGCAGCTCCAACAGCCAGATGCCGACGTTCGCCTCCTGGGAGGCGACGGTGCTGGAGCACACCTACGCCCAGGTCGACTACATCTCGCTCCACGCCTACTACGAGCAGATCGAGGACGACCTCGGCACGTTCCTCGCGACCTCGGTCGACATGGACCGCTTCATCGAGGCGGTCGTGGCCACCGCCGACCACGTCGGGGCCAAGCTGCGCGACCGCAAGAAGCTCAAGCTCTCCTTCGACGAGTGGAACGTCTGGTACCAGAAGCGGTTCGTCGGCCAGTCGAACCTGGACTGGCAGGAGGCCCGCCACCTCATCGAAGACAGCTACGACGTGGCCGACGCCGTCGTGGTCGGTAGCTACCTCATCTCGCTGCTCAACCACGCCGACCGCGTGACCGTCGCCTGCCAGGCGCAGCTGGTCAACGTGATCGCGCCGATCCTCACCGAGCCGGGTGGCCGGTCCTGGCGCCAGACGATCTTCCACCCCTTCGCTCAGGCCGCACAGGCCGCCCGCGGCACGGTCCTGCGCACGATCATCACCTCCCCGACGTACCCGACCGAGTCCTACGGCCTGGTGCCCCTGCTGCACGCGACCGCCACCCACGACGAGGACACCGGTGAGGTCGTGGTGCTCGCGGTCAACCGCAGCCAGGACGAGGTGCTCGAGCTGGAGGTGGACGTATGCGCCTTCGGGGGCAGCGCCGGGATGGTGGTCGCGAGCCACAGCGTCCTGGCCGACGACGACGTCCGCGCGCGCAACACCGCCGACGACCCGAACCGGGTCGTGCCCCGGGAAGGCCGCGGCGCCCGGGGTGACGCCGGCCGCGTCATCGTCGGCCTGCCTCCGGTGTCGTGGAACGTCCTCCGGCTCACGCCGACCCCGGCCTGAGCCGCTCCTCCTCCTCGTCCCCCGACCCCACGACCCACCCCGATCCTCCACCGAACCGAAGGAGCACCAGCCATGACAGGAACCACGACGACGTGGACCCGAGTCCCCCGGCCCCTCGCCTTGGTATCGGCGGTTCTCGCCGCCGGCCTCACGCTCGCCGCCTGCGGCGGGGGCCAGAGCGCAGACGAGGCCGCGGGAGGCGGCGCCGAGCCCGAGGGCTCAGGTTCCACCACGGAGTTCGACGGCACCTACGACGGCCCGGCCGTCGAGCTGTCGTACTGGAACGGCTTCACCGGTGGTGACGGCCCGTTCATGGAAGACCTCGTTACTCAGTTCAACGAGGAGCACGAGAACATCGAGGTCACGAGCAACACGATCCAGTGGGCCGACTTCTACCAGCGTGTCCCGGCCGCGGTGCAGGCCGGCGAGGGTCCCGACGTCGGGGTCATGCACCTGGACCAGCTGCCCACCCACGCCGCGCGCAACATCATCATCCCGCTGGACGACCTCACCGAGTCCCTCGAGCTGACTGCCGACGACTTCACCGAGGAGGTCTGGGACGCCGCGGTCTACGAGGACCAGCGCTACGGCATCCCGCTCGACGTGCACTCCCTGGCCATGTACTACAACACCGAGCACTTCGAGGCCGCTGGCATCACCGAGCCGCCGACCGACGAGGCATCTCTCATGGAGGCCCTGGACAAGCTCCAGGCCGCCGGCTACGAGACCCCGTTCTGGATGCCGACCCTGTGGCCGAGCCACCTGTACTTCCTGTCGCTCACGTGGCAGAACGGCGGCGACCCCTACGGCGGCGACGGGTCCGCGGCGACCTACGACGAGGAGGCCGGCGTCGAGGCCCTCGAGTGGCAGCGCTCCATCGTCGACGAGGGGTACAGCCCCCCGGACGTCGCCATCGACTCCCAGTACCAGGCGTTCAAGAACGGCGAGACGTCGATCACCTGGGACGGCATCTGGCAGATCAACGACCTGGAGGAGACAGGGACGCCGTACGGCATCGCCCCCGTCCCGACGATCGGCGAGGAGGAGGCCGTGTGGGCCAACTCCCACCACTTCTTCATCACCACGCAGGCGGCGGACGACCCGGACAAGCTCGAGGCGTCCAAGGTCTTCCTCGCCTGGATGAGCGAGCAGTCCGGCGCGTGGGCAGGCTCCGGCATGATCCCGGCGCGACTGTCCGTGCGTGAGGCCGGCGCCATGGACGGCATGCCGCAGGAGGTCATCGCCGAGCAGATCGACTCGATGCGCTTCCTGCCCCCGGTCCCGGGTCTGGGTGGGGTCCAGGCCGAGGCCCTCGAGCCCGCGGTGGCGGAGGCCGTGCTCGGCTCCGGCGAGCCCGCCGAGCTGCTGGGCGAGGCGGCCGAGCAGGGGACCGCGCTGATCGAGCGGAACCGCGAGAGCTTCGGCGGCTGATGTGTCGACGTCCGCCGCCACACGCTCGGAGGGGACCCCGATCTCGGGGTCCGTCGTCCCGGTCGGTACCGGTCGGCGCCGCCCCGCCAGACGTGGCGGCGGCGTCGACCGCGCAGGGATCACCCCCTGGTTGTTCCTCGCACCCTTCCTCGCGCTCTTCCTGACCTTCGTCATCGCCCCGGCCGTCCTGGGCGCCTGGATCAGCCTTCACCAGTGGGACTACACGCTCCCCGGCAAGCCGTTCGTCGGTCTGGAGAACTACGCACTCCTCTTCGACCCGTCATCCATCACGTTCGACGCGTTCTGGGAGTCGATGCGGGCGACGGCGATCTTCACCGTCTTCAGCGTCCCGCTGCTGCTGGTGGTCCCGCTGCTCGTGGCGCTGCTGATGAACCAGGCGTTCCCCGGGCGCAACCTCTTCCGGGCAGCGTTCTTCGCGCCGTACGTGCTGGGTGTCGCCGTGATCGGCGTGCTGTGGCGCTACCTGCTGGACGCCAACATCGGGCTGGTCAACTACTACCTCGGCCTGCTCGGGCTGCCGGACGACACGGCGTGGACCACGTCCACCCCGGCGGTCTGGGTCACCCTCGTCGGGGTCACGGTGTGGTGGACGCTCGGCTTCAACGCCGTCATCTACCTCGCCGGCCTGCAGGACATCAGCAAGGAGCTCTACGAGGCCGCGCGGGTGGACGGCGCGAACTCCTGGCAGCAGTTCTGGAACGTGACGTTCCCCGGTCTCAAGCCGGTGCTGTCGTTCGTCACCCTCGTGACGATCATCGCCTCGGCCAACATGTTCGGGCAGTCCTACATCATGACCGAGGGCGGCCCGGGCACGGCGACCCGGACGGCCATCTACCAGATCGCCGAGAGCGGGCTGCGCAACTACCGGATGGGCGAGGCGGCGGCGATGAGCTACGTGCTCACGTTCTTCCTCGTCCTGCTCAGCCTGGGCGTCGTGATGCTGTTCCGTGAGAGGAAGGGCTGAGTCATGACGGCACCTGCAACCGACCGTCCTGACGTCCGAGGCGTCGACACCCCGGCCGGGACGCCGCAGCGGCGGCCGCGCCGCAGCGGCGCGCTGGTCCTCCGCTACGTCGTGTTGGCGCTTCTCACGCTGGTCTTCGTGGCCCCGCTGCTGTTCATGCTGGTGACCTCTTTCAAGACGCGGGTGGAAGCCGGCGGCATCCCCCCGTCGTGGATCCCCGACCCGTTCACGCTGCAGGCGTACCAGTCCATCTTCGGCTCCGCGGCGACGCCGGTGCTCCGCTGGTTTGCCAACAGCATGCTGGCTGCCGCTGCTCACGCGGCCCTCGTCGTGACGACCGCGGCGCTCGCTGCCTATCCGCTGGCCCGGATGAGGTTCCGTGGAAAGAACTTCGTCTTCGGCATCATCGTCGCCACGCTGTTCGTGCCCCCGGTCATCCTCATCATCCCGAACTACCTCATCGTCGGGGAGCTGCGCTGGCTCAACACGCTCATCGCGGTGATCGTGCCCACGGCGGCCTCGGCGTTCGGCGTGTTCTTCCTCCGCCAGTTCTTCCTCGGGATCCCCGTCGAGCTCGAGGAGGCCGCGCGGATCGACGGTGCGGGAAGGCTGCGGATCTTCTGGCAGATCGTCCTGCCGCTGTCCCGCCCGGCGCTCGTGACGCTGGCGATGCTGTCGTTCCTCACCAACTGGAACGACTTCCTCTGGCCGGTGTACGTGCTCTTCAGCCCGGAGAACCAGACGCTGCCAGCCGGTCTGTCCACGCTTCAGTCGGCCAACGCCGTCCGGTACGACCTGCTCATGGCCGGCGCCGTGGTGGCCAGCCTCCCGGTGCTCATCCTGTTCGTCTTCGCGCAGCGGTTCATCATCGAGGGCGTCTCGAGGTCCGGGGTCAAGGGCTGACGCGGTGCGCTCGTCGCCCGTCCGGGAGCACGCCGGACGGGCGACGAGCGGTTCACCCGCATGTCAGTCGAGCCGGACCACCGGTTCGCCGTCGACCCAGTCCAGCGGCGCGACGTGCATGCCGCGGTAGGTGATGGCGTCGTCCCAGGAGTGGAACACCAGGACGTCGGAGCCGTCCGGGGCGACCACGACGTCCTGCCCGCCCGGCCCGATGACCTCGCCGTCGGCCAGATCTGTGCTGAGCAGCGGCTCCGGGTGCTTGGTCCACGGTCCCTCGATGGCCTCGGCCGTGGCGTACCCGGTGGCGTACTGCTCTCCGCCGTAGGCGTTGGCCGAGTACAGCAGCACGTACCGGCCCTCGCGCTTGACCAGGGTCGGCGCCTCGACGAGGTCGCCCTCCCAGGCCTGGTCCTGCTTGATGAGCCGGACGGGCTCGCCCGCCAACGTCATCAGGTCCTCGCTGAGCGGGGCGGCGTAGAGCCAGGTGTCATAGCCGCAGCAGTTGCCGTCGTTCTTCCACAGCAGGTACGTCGTGCCGTCGTCGTCGACGAAGGTCGACGCGTCGATGGCGCCGCCGAGATCCTCGGGGCAGACCAGCATCTCCTCGCCCTGGACCTCGAACGGGCCGAGCGGGTCGGTGGCCGTCGCGACCGCGATGCACTGCACCGCTGGGGAGAAGTTCGTCGCCGTGGCGTACATGACGAACGTGCCGTCCTCCCGGCGCGTCACCTCCGGGGCCCACGTCTTGCCAGGGATGACCCAGCCCGGCAGCTCGGGCAGCGCATCGGTCCTCTGCAGGTCCCACTCCTGGAGGTCCTTGCTCGTCGCCACCCGGACGTTGGTCCGCCCGTAGTTCGTGGCGTACGCGTAGTACGTGCCGTCGACCTCGAGCACATCGGGATCGGGGAAGTCGTCTGCGATGACCGGGCGCCCCACCGCCGCCGCGCTCCCGGCGGTCTCGGCCGACGGGGCGGCGGATTCCGCACCCGCAGCTGGGCTCGCGCTCTCCTCCTGCGACCCGGGGGCCGTGCCGCTGCATCCCGCGGTGAGCACCAGGACGGCGGCCACGAGCAGGGCTGAGGGCGGCGTCGCGGTGCTCACTCGCCCTTCTCCCGCAGCAGGGCGGCGGTCCGCTCCGGCGACACGTCATCGACGA
>Ga0136639_10000625_pt1 | contig 12134 bp, 14 predicted proteins | sample AntDrymUQ8592106_2_FD_113739 | JGI IMG/M metagenome (GOLD analysis project Ga0136639, IMG submission 113739) | Polar desert sand microbial communities from Dry Valleys, Antarctica - metaG UQ859 (21.06) | ecosystem: Environmental > Terrestrial > Soil > Desert | place: Antarctica: Dry Valley...
CCTCGGCGTCACGACCGTCTACGTCACCCACGACCAGGTCGAGGCCATGACGATGGGCGACCGCGTCGCGGTCATGAAGGACGGCGACCTGCAGCAGGTCGACACACCCCTCAACCTCTATGACAAGCCGGTCAACCTCTTCGTCGCCGGCTTCATCGGCTCACCGCAGATGAACCTCCTCCGGGCGAGGGCCAACGACGGCAAGGCGCAGATCGGCAAGTACCACGTGCCCGTCGACCCCACCGCGTCCCAGCGGATGGAGGGCGACATCACCGTCGGCGTACGCCCCGAGTCGTGGCGTCTGGTCAGCGCCGAGGAGGGTGGCCTCCCGGTCAAGGTCACGGTGGTGGAGGAGCTCGGCTCTGACGGCTTCGTCTACGGCACCTCCGACGTCGAGGGCACGCCCAGCAACATCATCGTGCGGGTCAACGGCCGCGACTCGGTGCACAAGGGCGAGACGATCTACGTCACGACCGACCCGCAGAACGTGCACGTGTTCGACACCGAGACGGGGGCTCGCCTCAGCGAGTGACCGCGTGATGCGGCGGCCCGTCACCCCTCGTGGGTGGCGGGCCGTCTTGCGTCAGCGGCTGCGGTCCGCCGTGCGACGGATCGTGCTGACGAAGGTCTCGAACAGGTCCGGCGGCACGTCATGACCCATGCCGTCGATCAGCAGCAGCTCGGCGCCGGGGATGGCGGCCGCGGTGGCGCGACCTCCCGAGACGTGGACCATCTTGTCGGCCAGGCCGTGCACCACCGTGGCCGGCATCGGCAGGCTGTGCAGCCGCGGACCACGGTTGGGCTGGGTGAGGACCGCGAGCATCTGTCGTAGGACGCCGGTGGCGCTGACGCCACGGTCGAAGGTCTCCTCGGCGCGGGCGGTGACCCGCTCGTCGCTCTGCGGGTAGGCCGGGGAGCCGATCAACTTCCACATCGCCGCGCTGGACCTGACGTAGGCGTCGCGCCCGGCACCCCGGTTGGCGAGCAACGACGGCACCAGGCCCGGGTGCTGCCAGCCGACGGTGCGCTTCCCGGTGCTCGACATGATGCTGACCAGGCTGCGCACCCGCTTCGGGTCCTTGATCGCCATCGTCTGCGCGATCATCCCGCCCATGGAGACGCCGACGACATGGGCAGCCTCGATGCCGAGGTGGTCGAGCAGGCCGAAGCCGTCCTCGGCCATGGTGACCAACGTGTAGGGAGGCTTGACCCGGGTGCCGGCGTAGGCCCGCAGCAGCGTCGTGCGGCGCACGCGGGCGCTGCCGCGACTCGAGCGCCCGGTGTCCCGGTTGTCGTAGCGGATCACGTAGAAACCGCGGCGCGCGAGCATCTCGCACAGCGTGGGGTCCCACCACGTCATGGGCCCACCGAGTCCCATCACCAGCAGCAGCGGGTCGTCGTCGGGGCTGCCGAAGGTCTGGTAGCACAGCTCCATGCCCGAGGAGATCGGGGCGAAGAGCTCACCGGAGACCACGACGGGTTGATCCACGGGTTCACCCACGGGGACCTCCGCCGTGGGGGGCGCGGAAGGACGGCGTGCGCGTGCGGACATGTCACCCAGTCTCGCGCACCGGCGAGAAGACGTCTGCCAGAGGGCCCGATTTCCCACATACCGGAGTTATGTCCGCGTACCGTCGACCAGATGAGCACCTCCACACTGGCCTCCTTCCTCCTGCCGGAGGGTTATGCGCGGCCGGGAGTGGCAGCGGTCGTGCGCGAGGCCAGCCTGGTCACCGAAGCCGGTCGCTACGCGTTGCGCTCGATCGACGACCGGCGGATGCGGCGTGGCACTCCCTACACGGGTCGCGGTCCGGTGCGCGCTGCTGATCCCGTCATCCTGGTGCCCGGCTTCATGGCCGGCGACACCTCCCTGGCCTTCATGGCGCGCGCGCTGCGGGCCCAGGGCTACCGCACCTACCGCTCGATGATCCACGCCAACATCGGCTGCACGCTCAACGCGGCAGCACAGCTGGAGTCGCGCCTGGAGTCGATCGCGATCCGCCGCGGCACCCGCGTGCAGATCGTCGGGCACAGCCTGGGGGGGATGCTCGCGCGCGGGATCGCCGTACGACGCCCCGACCTGGTGTCCGGGATCATCACGATGGGCAGCCCGATGCTGGCGCCCGGCGCCCACCACCGTGCGCTCACGGCCGGTGTCGACGTGCTCGTGCGACTCAGCCGGGCCGGGGTGCCCGGGCTGATGTCGGAGGAGTGCGTCGGCGGGAGCTGTGCTCGGCAGAGCTTCGACGAGAGCCGGATGCTCGTGCCCGCTGGGGTGGGCTTCACCGCGATCTACTCCAAGCGCGACGGGATCGTCGACTGGCGCGCGTGCGTCGATCCTGACGCCCACGCGGTCGAGGTGACGGCGTCCCACATCGGGATGGCCGTGGACCCGCGCGTCATCGACCACGTGGTCGACTCGCTGCGTCGTCAGGCGCAGCCGGTCTCAGTCGAAGTCGATCGCGGCATAACTGCGTAGCTTCTGCAGCCGGTGCTCGCTGGTGATGGAGCGGATGGTGCCGCTGCGCGAGCGCATGACCAGCGAGTGGGTCGTGGCGCCGCCGGAGCGGTAGCGCACGCCGCGCATCAGGTCGCCGTCGGTGATGCCGGTGGCCACGAAGAAGCAGTCGTCGCCGGTGACGAGGTCGTCGGTCATGAGGACGAAGTCCGGGTCGAGGTTGTGCCCGGCGTCGAGGGCGCGCTGACGCTCCGCGTCGTCCTGGGGCCACAGCTGACCCTGGATCACGCCCCCCATGCACTTCATGGCGCACGCGGTGATGATCGCCTCGGGGGTTCCACCGATGCCGAGCAACAGGTCGACGCCGCTGTCGGGACGTGCTGCGGAGATCGCGCCCGCGACGTCACCGTCGACGATGAACTTGATGCGCGCACCGGTCGCCCGGATCTCCTCGGCCAGCGCCTCGTGGCGGGGCCGGTCCAGGAGCATGACCGTGACGTCCTCGGGCTTGCTGCCCTTGGCCTTGGCGACCTGGTGGATGTTCTCCGCGACGGGGAAGCGGATGTCGACGACGTCGGCGGCCTCGGGACCCGTGGCCAGCTTGTCCATGTAGAAGACCGCGGACGGGTCATACATCGAGCCGCGCGGCGAGACCGCGAGCACGGCGACGGCGTTGGCCATCCCCTTCGCGGTCAGCGTGGTGCCGTCGATGGGGTCGACCGCCACGTCGCACTCAGGCCCGGTGCCGTCTCCGACCTTCTCCCCGTTGTAGAGCATGGGGGCGTTGTCCTTCTCGCCCTCGCCGATGACGACGGTCCCCTTCATGCCGATGGTCGAGATCATCACGCGCATCGCGTTGACGGCCACGCCGTCGGCGCCGTTCTTGTCACCCTTGCCGACCCACCGGCCGGCGGCCATGGCGGCGGCCTCGGTCACACGGACCAGCTCGAGCGCCAGGTTGCGGTCAGGAGACTGGGGCGCGACGTCGAGCGAAGGGTCCATGCGCGGCATCGTATCGGTGTCGGTGCCCACGCGCGCTGCGCCGCGTGGGTCTGGGCGGCCGTGCTGGTGACCGAGGAGCGGGTCGAGGAGCGGGGAGGGGCGGGTCGAGGGTCGGCACGCATGGTCTGTGCGGCACCTGGGACACTGGAGCGGTGAGCGAGAGTGGGACGCCCGGACGCTACAACAGGTCGGTCGACGGTCTGGTGGCTGCGCTGGTCATCACGGTCGTCGCCGTGCTCGCGTGGGTGGTCTTCCGCGCGCTGACCAGCCAGGACGAGGAGTTCGAGCCCCAGACGGTCGACTACCTCGAGACCGTCCAGCTCGCCCAGGACTCCGGCGTCGAGATCGCCTATCCGCCCACCTTGCCCGACGGCTGGAAAGCGACCAACGTGATCGTCGTACCGGGTGAGCGGCCGGCGTTCGGCCTCTCGATCCTCACCGACGCCGGCACCTTCGTGGGCGTCCGCCAGGAGGACGCCTCGCTCGACGACCTGCTCGCGACCTACGTCGATCCCGACGAGGAGAAGATCTCCGAGGAGGACGCGCTCGAGGTCGCCAGCCCGATCGCCTCGACCTGGACGGGCTACGGCGACGAGGGCGGCGACCTGGCCTACGTCGCCGAGCTCGGCGAGGACCAGCTGATGGTCTACGGTTCGGCCAGCAAGGCCGACCTCACGCTGCTCATCGAGGCGCTGACGACGGAACCCCTGAGCTGACCCTCGGTCGTCCACCCTGTTCGGTGGTCGAGCCCGCCGAGCCTCAGCGAGGCGGTGTCGAGACCCGGTGCCGTGCCTGCGGTCTCAGCCTTCGTCCTCGGCCCCGATGACGGCGTCGAGGCGCTCGCGAGCCCCGTCGAGCCAGGTCTGGCAGAGGGTGGCGAGCTGCTCTCCGCGCTCCCACAGCGCGAGGGACTCCTCGAGCGTGGTGCCGCCGGTCTCGAGGCGTCGTACGACGTCGAGCAGCTCGTCGCGCGCGGCTTCGTAGGAGGGGGTCTCGTCGGTCTCGCTCATGCGGGTTCGTCTTCCTCGGTGGTGGTCACGGGGTCGGGGGTGGTGGTGGTGATGCCGGCGGCGATCCGGCCGTCGGCGACCCGGACGCTGATCTTCTGCTGGGCGGCGAGACCGTCGATGGAGGTCACGACGTGCCCATCGGCGTCCTGGACCACGGCGTAGCCGCGCTGCAGCGTGGCCAGCGGGGAGAGCGCTCGGGCGCGGGCCCGCTGGTGGCCGATGTCGTCGGCGGCGCGGTCGAGGGCGTGGCGCAGCGTACGACGGGCCCGCTCGCGCAGGGCGGTGAGCTCGGCGTCGCGGGCGTCGAGCAGCGAGCGCGGGTCGGCCATCGAGGGACGCGAACGGAGCTGGTCGAGACGCGCCTGCTCCTGGTGGATCCGCCCGGCGAGGGCCTGCCGCATGCGGATCCTGGCCTGCCCGATGCCGGCGAGCTCCTGGTGGACGTCGGGCACGACGAGCTTGGCGGCGTCGGTGGGTGTCGAGGCACGCACGTCCGCGACGAGGTCGAGGAGCGGGCTGTCGGGCTCGTGGCCGATCGCGGACACCACCGGGGTGCGGACCTTGGCGACCGCGCGGATCAGTCCCTCGTCGGAGAAGGACAGCAGATCCTCGACGGCTCCTCCACCGCGAGCGATCACGATCACGTCGACGCTCGGGTCACGGTCGAGCCGGTCGAGCGCCTCCATCACCTCGGCCGCCGACCGGGTGCCCTGCATGGCGGCGTAGCGGACCTCGAAGGCCACGGCCGGCCAGCGTCGCCTCGCGTTCTCCAGGACGTCGCGCTCCGCGGCTGAGTTGGCCGCGGTGATCAGCCCGACCTTCCCGGGCAGGAACGGCAGCCGGCGCTTGCGCGCCTGGTCGAAGAGCCCCTCGGCCGCCAGCAGCTGGCGCCGCTGCTCGAGTCGCGCGAGGAGCTCCCCGAGCCCGACCATCCGGATCTCACGGGCGTAGAGCGACATGGTGCCGCGGGTGGCGTAGTAGGACGGCTTGGCGTGGATGACCACGCTGGCGCCCTCGACGAGCGGGGGGTTGAGCCCGTCGAACATGATGCGCGAGCAGGTCACGGGCACCGAGATGTCGGCCACCGAGTCACGCAGGGTCAGGAACACCGTGCCGACCCCAGGGCGTCGGCTGACCTGCGCCACCTGTCCCTCGACCCACACGGACCCCAACCGGTCGACCCAGCCGGAGATCGCGTTGGCGATCTGCCGGACCGGCGCCGGCGACTGGGGCGAGGTGTCCAGGGCCATGTCGTGACCCTAGGACACGGTCCCGACGGTGCCTGGCTCGCGGCCGCACTCGACCGGGCGGGCGCGTCGTTGCGGCCGGCTGGGCGGCGTCGTGTGGGCGGCGTCGGGTGAGCGGTGGGTGGTGGGAGGTGTGGAGTCAACCGGATCTCCCATGGGGCACCGCCAGCTCTGGGGGCGCCGGTCGGCGTCGGGGGCGCGGTGGGTCGTGGGAGATCCGAACCCTGTCGGATCACCCTCAGCCCACCGCTCCTCGGCCGTAGTCCCGCCGCCACTCGCTCCGGGAGCCGATCACCTCGCGGATCGGTCGGAACAGCGAACGCCAGTGCTCTCCGAACTCCGGTGGCGGACCGTCGTACCCACGCGACACGAGCAGGCGGAAGACATCGCCGACCAGGGTCTTGGCCTTGGTGAGTTTCTCGTGGGTCACTTGCAGGTAGGGAAGGTCATGGGCACGGAGGAGGGCGTAGCGCTCGAGGTCGGACGAGTACTGCGCGCGGTCCTCCTGGTGCTGTGCACCTTCGTACTCGAGGACGACGCGCTGGTCACGCAGCAACAGGTCGACGATGACGACCAGACCGTCCTCGAGCTCGAGGACGACGTTCGTCTCGGGTCTGGGAAGCCCAGCGAAGTCGACGACGGTCCGAGTCTCCGACTCCTTGACCGACCGGGAGCCAGCATCGAGATGAGGCAGGATCCAGATCGCCTCGTGTGCCCCGTCGCGCCACGTCGCTGCCAGTGCCAGGTCCTGGACCTCGCCGACCGTCAGGTGGCCGTGTGCCAGCAACCAGTCGCCCACCTTGATCGCGTCGATGACGCGGGCGGTGCTGCAGTAGAAGAGGTACGCCGCGGCCGGCGTCACGCCGACGTCGTCGGTCGGCGCGAGCAGCCTGGTCCGGTGCAGGAAGATCCCGTCGATGTCGAGGTGCAGCGTGCCTTGCCGCACGAAGTGGAGGGGGCGGCGGGGGCCGAGGTCCAGCCCCAGGCCCTGGATCCGGGAGATGCCGGTGAGGTGGCAGCCCGCCGGGAGCGCCAGGCGCGCTGCTGCGATCCAGTCAGGGCGCGTCATCTCGTGGTCCGACAACCTCCAGACGCGGGGGAACAGGCGAACGAAGCGCCCGCCCCTGAACGTGTCGTCCAGGACGCCGAGCTCGCGGGCGTCGTGACGCGTGAACGGTCCTGGGCCCAGGGCGTGGGGGATGGGTCGCGGTCTCATGGGAGTAGATGAGACCCCGGATCGAGCATGGCCACAGGCGTGGCGGGCGCCGTCTGGGGACACGTGGTGATGAACGCGACCTGTGGACGACTGGTGGGCGGAGCGGCGGTGGGTGATGGGAGATGTGGTCGACCTGGTATCTCCCACAGGTCACCGCCCCGGTGCCGCCGACCTCGGGCGTTGTCAGCCAGCGGTGGGTGATGGGAGATCGCGTGGGCCCCACACCTCCCACAAGTCACCGCCCTGGGGCAGCCACCACCACGGTGGGCGGCAGGCCGCAGCGTCCCCCGTAGACTCGGGCACATGAGCACCGACCTCGGCACCCCGCGCCTGCTGCCCACCGACGAGGCCGAGCGAGCGGTCCTGCTGGCTGCGCCGCGCGGCTACTGCGCGGGGGTGGACCGGGCCGTGGTGACGGTGGAGAAGGCGCTCGACCTCTACGGCTCGCCGGTCTACGTGCGCAAGCAGATCGTGCACAACAAGCACGTGGTGGCCGACCTGGAGTCGCGGGGCGCGATCTTCGTGGAGGAGATCGAGGAGGTGCCGGCGGGGGCGACGGTCGTCTTCTCCGCCCACGGGGTGAGCCCCGAGGTGCACCGCCAGGCTGCGGAGCGCGAGCTCAAGACCATCGACGCGACCTGCCCGCTGGTGACCAAGGTCCACCACGAGGCCAAGCGGTTCGCCGATGACGACTACGACATCCTCCTCATCGGCCACGAGGGCCACGAGGAGGTCGAGGGCACCGCGGGTGAGGCTCCCGACCACATCCAGCTCGTCCAGAGCCCGGCCGACGTGGCGGGGATCGTCGTGCGCGACCCGGCCCGGGTCGCCTGGCTGAGCCAGACCACCCTGTCGGTCGACGAGACGCTGCAGACGGTCGCGGCGATCCGCGAGCGCTTCCCGCTGCTCCTCGACCCGCCCAGCGACGACATCTGCTACGCGACCCAGAACCGCCAGCTCGCGGTCAAGGAGATCGCCCAGGGTGCGGACCTGCTGATCGTGGTCGGCTCGGGCAACTCCTCCAACTCCGTGCGCCTGGTCGAGGTCGCGCTCGAGGCCGGCGCCAAGGCGTCCTACCGCGTCGACGACGCCTCCGAGATCGACGATGCCTGGTTCGAGGGCGTCAGCACGGTCAGCGTGACCTCCGGGGCGAGCGTGCCCGAGACCCTGGTCGACGGAGTGCTCGCCTACCTCGCCGAGCGCGGCTACCCCGACGCCAAGGCGGTCCACAGCGCCGAGGAATCGCTGATCTTCTCGCTGCCCAAGGAGCTGCGTCGCGACCTCAAGGCCGCGGGCCGGAGCTGACTTCGTCGTACGACGGCGGGCTGGACCACCCCCAGCGCGACTCGTGAGAAGGTCGTGGCAACGACGGAGACAAGAGGTGCGTCATGGCCCGGTTCGTGGACATCCATCCCGACAACCCGCAACCACGGCTGGTGGAGATGGTGGCCGAGGAGCTGCGCAACGACGCGCTGATCGCCTACCCGACCGACTCGGGCTACGCCCTGGGCTCACGCATCGGCAACCGCGACGGCCGCGACCGGATCCTGCGCATCCGCGGGCTCGACGACCGGCACCACTTCACCCTGATCTGCAAGGACTTCTCCCAGCTCGGGCAGATGGTCCACGTCGACAACTCGGCGTTCCGCGCGATCCGCGCAGCCACGCCGGGTCCCTACACGTTCATCCTGCCGGCGATGCCGGAGGTGCCGCGCCGGTTGATGCACCCCAAGAAGAAGACCGTCGGCGTGCGGATCCCCGACCACACCTTCGTCCAGGCGCTGCTCGAGGTCCTGGGGGAGCCCTTGCTCTCGAGCTCACTGATCCTGCCGGGGGAGACCGAGCCGCGCACGCTGGGCTGGGAGATCAAGGAGGAGCTCGACCACGAGGTCGACCTCGTCATCGAGGCCGGCGAGACCCCGGCGGAGCCGACCACGGTCGTCGACTGGTCCTCGGGTGCTCCGGAGGTCACGCGCCGCGGCGCGGGGGATCCTGACCGCTTCGAGTGAGCGGCCCCGGGTGGGTGCCTCAGTGGGCGGTGGCCTGCTGGCGTACGACGCGCTGCCGGACGTAGAGGGTCGCGAGGCAGAGCACGTAGCCGGCGACCAGCGCCAGGCTGTGCTCGGAGAGCCCGGTGATGACCGACTGGACGGCACCGTCCTCCGGGTGGCCGATGACGGCGGGACGGCTGATGCCGACCAGGACGAAGACCCCGACCATCAGCAGCGGCGGCAGCACGCCGACGGTGAAGAAGTCAGCGGGGCGGACGCTCAGTGCGAGCGCCACGCAGAGGGCGACGAAGCACAGGTCGAAGAAGAAGCTGATGTGACCGCCCAGCAACAGGTCGAGGACCACCGCCGTGAGGGCAGCGGCGATCCCGAGCGCGACGACCTGTCGGCCTGGCTCGCGCCCCTCCTCCCAGAGGGTCCGGGCGTGCGTCATGATGCCTTGATCACAGGGCCACCGTATGGTCCTCGTCCGACCCGCCGGGGGCGACGCGCCGGGAGACCGCCCGGAGCTCCACGGCCCGCGGGGTGGCCAGCTCGTCGTCGGTGACCGACAGGTCGGTGAAGCGACGGGCCGCGACCAGCACCCGCGACTCCAACGAGCCGACCGCCTGGTTGTAGTGGCCGACGGCCGCGTTGAGCGAGCGACCGAGCTGGTCGACGTGGGTCACGAGCGTGCCGAGCCGGGAGTGCAGGTCGCGGCCGAGGCGGTGGATCTCGCGCGCCTGGTCGGCCAGCGCCTCGTGGCTCCATCCGTGGGCGACGGTGCGCAGCAGCGCGATCAGGGTCGTCGGGGTGGCGAGCACGACCTGACGGGTCGCGGCGTAGTCGATCAGGTCGCCGTCGGCCTCGAGGGCGGCGGCGAGGAACGACTCGGCCGGCATGAAGAGCACCACGAACTCCGGGCTCTCCTCCAGCGAGCGCCAGTAGGCCTTGGCAGCCAGGGCGTCGACGTGGGCGCGGACCTGACGCGCGTGTCGGGCGAGGTGGCCGCTGCGCACATCGTCGTCATCGCAGGAGGTGGCGTCGAGGTAGGCGTCCAGGGGGACCTTGGCGTCCACGACGAGCTGTCGGTCACCGACGAGCCGGACCACCAGGTCGGGGCGCCGGGCGCCGTCATCGAGTCGGACCTGCTCGGAGAAGTCGCAGCGGTCGACCAGGCCGGCGAGCTCCACGGCACGTCGCAGGTGCAGCTCGCCCCAGCGCCCGCGCACCTGGGGCTTGCGCAGCGCGGTCGAGAGCGACTGGGTCTCACGGCGCAGCGAGTCGTTGGCGTGACGCATGTCGAGCACCTGCTCGTGCAGCTGGCTCTGCCACGCGACCCGGTTGTGCTCCAGGTCGCGCATCTGGTCCTGCAGCCGGTCGAGGCCCTCCTTCACCACCGCCTGGTCGGCGGCGCGCTGGTCGAGCGCGCGGCCCGCGCGTTCGTCGTACGACGAGTGGCCGCGGCCGCGGAGCAGCCCGGCGAGGTAGCCCACGAGGGCCCCGACGGCGAGGCAGAGCAGCAGCGCGGCGAGCGTGGCGAGGGTCATGGCCCCCAGCATGGACGCCACCACCGACAGTGCTCGGGAGGCCCGACGGGCGAGCGCGACCCGCGGTTGCTCCCGGGCGCTCGCGCTCCTCCTCGACCCGCTGCGGCACGCGCAGCAGGCGCAGGCCGGTGACGAGGCCGATGTCGCCCACCAGGTTGCCGAGCAGCGCCCAGCCCAGGGCGACCAGTGCGGCGCCGATGCCGAAGTCGGCCCCGGCGAAGAGCGCCCCCATCATGAAGAGCGAGTCGAAGACGCAGTGGAAGAGCTCGCCACCGGCCAGGAGTGCGCCGAACAGGATCGAGGGCACCAGCTTGATGCCGATGTTGGCGGTGGCATGGTGCATGCGCGTCATCAAGGTGATCACCGCACCGGCCAGGACGGCCAGGGCGCAGCTGCGAGCGTTGACGTCGAGCTCGGCGTAGTGCGTGCCGACCTCGATCGCGGTCGTCTCGAGGTCGGGCCGGGCGACGAGCATGATCCACATGATCAGCGCACCGCCCACGAGGTTGGCGAGCAGGGTGACGACCCACAGCCGGGCGAGCCCGACCAGCGTGCCGCTGCGGGCGACGACCGCCGTCACCGGCACGAGGAAGTTCTCGGTGAAGAGCTCGCGGCGCGCGAGCAGGAGCGCCACGAAGCCGATCGAGAACGCGAGCCCGGGAGGATCGTGTCACCGGTGTGCTCCTTGACGATCAGGTAGGCCAGCACGCCGAACCCGACGGCGATCCCGCCGAGCAGCCCGGTGGAGATCAGCGCGAGCATCGGCCGCTCGAGGCGCTCCTGCCTTTCCTGGACCAGCCGGTCGAATGCTTCCTCGAGATGGGGCTCTGGCCGGTCCGGGTTCGTTCCCGTGCTCGAACTCTAGGGGGGTGGGTAGGTCAGAGGCCGAGGAAGTCGGCGAGCCACTGCTTGATCTCGACCAGGCAGCTCTCGTCCACGTGGCCGATCACGTCGCCAAGACGGCCGCGGCTGATCGTCCGTGGTTGCTCCGTCATCGCGAAGCAGTCAGGCAGTTCCCGGACGCCGGTCACGGAAACGTGGTTCGGCCAACGACGATCGGTGCGCGAGACCGGCACGACGACCAGCAGCGTGGTGACGACGTCGACGTACTCGTCGGAGGAGACCACGACGACCGGACGTCGTCCGGTCTGCTCCCTTCCGACTGCTGGATCAAGCCAGGCCCACACCACGGCGCCCTGGCGCAGCTCGTTCACGCGCCGAGGTCGGCGTCGAGCCACTCGTCGGTCTCGACGGCATAGTCGGCCATGACCTCGGGAGATGTCGCGGCGAGGGCCTCGCGCAGGGCCTCGAACCGCAGGCTCCGGTCGGCCGCGTCCGCGAGACGGGACAGATGCTCACCCAGGCTCACCCGGGCAACGGCCGCCTGCACCTTGAGGCGGTCCCGCGTCTCGGTCGAGACCTTGATGGTCGTCATGGTCATACGAAAAGTATACGTCGCCGGTCTCGCGGGCGGGGGTCAGTCGGCGAGGTCGACGACCACCGGCGCATGGTCGGAGGCGCCCGTGCCGGCCCGCTCGTCGCGGTCGACGAAGGCGCCGGTCACCCGCGCCGCGAAGGGCGCCGAGCCGAGCACGAAGTCGATGCGCATCCCGCGGTTGCGCTCGTAGCGCTGGCGGTAGTAGTCCCAGTAGGTGTAGCCGTC
>Ga0136639_10000626_pt1 | contig 12132 bp, 10 predicted proteins | sample AntDrymUQ8592106_2_FD_113739 | JGI IMG/M metagenome (GOLD analysis project Ga0136639, IMG submission 113739) | Polar desert sand microbial communities from Dry Valleys, Antarctica - metaG UQ859 (21.06) | ecosystem: Environmental > Terrestrial > Soil > Desert | place: Antarctica: Dry Valley...
GGGCGGAGTCCTCCCCCGGGCATGCCGCAGCAAGCTGCGAGCATCACAGCGGTAGCAAGCTACAGCAGTCCACGGCTGCGGCGGTGCCGCAGCAAGGTGCCAGCACCAGGTGATGGCGAGGCCGGCTTGGCGCGGCGCAAGCCGTGTCCGTTGACTGCTGTAGCTTGCTACCGCTGTAATCAGTCCAGCTTGCTGGCGGGAACCCGCGTCGTTCGCTCTCACGGCCGCGCGGGGGAAGCGGGAAGCGGGGGCCGGGAGCGGGTGAGTGGGCGGAGTCCTCCCCCGGGCATGCCGCAGCAAGCTGCGAGCATCACAGCGGTAGCAAGCTACAGCAGTCCACGGCTGCGGCGGTGCCGCAGCAGGTGATGGCGCGGCCGATCCTAGCAAAAAAAACCCGGGTATCAAGCATCCCACCAAGGGACGCCGGACACCCGGGCGAACAATAGGAACGATACGATACAGGAGATTATTCAACCGGTGGCATGATCACCGTGTCAATGACATGGATGACGCCATTGCTGGCTTCGAGGTCGGCCTTCACGACCTTGGCGGTGCCATTGAGGGTCAGAACCTTGTCAACGACGGCAAGATTGATGTTCTTTTTATTCACCGCCTCGGCCTTGTCGAGGGTGAGGGCCGAGGCGGCCATCACCTTGCCCGGGACGACGTGGTAGGTGAGGATATTGGCCAGCTTGGCCTTGTTTTCAGGCTTAAGCAGCTCGTCAAGGGTGCCCTTCGGGAGCTTGGCAAAGGCCTCATCCGTAGGAGCAAAGACCGTAAACGGACCTTCACCCTTGAGGGTGTCAACCAAGTCGGCAGCCTTGAGGGCGGCCGTCAGGGTCTTGAAATTGTCGGCGGCCATGGCCGTCTCGACAATGTCTTTCTTTTCTTGGCCAAAGGCCAGCGAGCTGAGGGCCACGAGGCTCATCACGGATACGAGGAGTGCTTTCATTGCGGGATGTTTATTTTTTGGAGTGTTGACGAGGCCACGGTTGGCCTCACCCTCTAACATCGCCCATTTTCCCGCTTCGGCTCGGAATTTTTCAGCAATTTGCGCCGCGCCTCCAGCGAAGGCGCCGTCTTCTCGGCGCAAGCCCTTTGCTGTTAGCCCGTCGCGCCCCGCACGGGGCTGACGGGCGGCTCCCGCACGGGTGCCATGGGCTTGCTTAGGATGAAGTGAGGGAGGATGAGAATGAGTCGATGACAAGTCGGCGAGATTCCGATATGGCTTAATTCCTGCCAACAAGTGGCATTGCCTTATTGAAACCCGTGCGAAGACACGATAGTCTGCGGGGCAAGTGAGGCGTTTCTCCCCCAAAAATCTGATAATGAGCAACCTTCGACTTCCCGACCCAAGTTCTTGCACAGTCGTGCAAGATTTGCTGAGTACCAAGGTTGCAGAGGGCTTTGCCGGACAGCGAGAGCGGTGGCGGGGAGCCCGCATGAGGTTTTTGCGGGTGGCGGGGTGAATTTACTTTCCTAATCTTGGTGATTTTCAAAAATTTGTTTCGATTTGACTTGGTGATCCATGAGTGAAGAGCGCTACGAAATCCGCGGGAAGATCGGAGCAGGCGGCGTTGGAGCCGTCTACCGCGCCTTCGATAAGAACCTTAATCGTGAAGTTGCGATCAAGCGCGTGCTTCCCGATGGGGGGCACGAGTTCCAGGAAGAGGCTACACGGCAGCTTTTGAAGGAGGCTTCGGCGCTCTCGTCCATTCAGCACCCGCACATTGTGACGGTGTATGATGCCGGGGTGGACCATGACGGGCCGTACGTGGTCATGGAGCTCATTTCCGGGCGGACGATTGATTCGCTCATTGAGCAGGGAACCTTGACGTGGGAGGACTTCCGCGAGGTGGCCCTGCAGACCCAGGAGGCGCTCATTGCCGCACAGGACCTTAGTCTGGTCCACCGGGATTTGAAGCCGGGCAACGTGATGATCAGCTGGCTGCCGTCGGGGAAGTTCCAGATCAAGATCGTGGACTTTGGCTTGGCGAAGTTTTCCGCCCAGCCGTCGCTGCAGACCATCGACCAGGGTGATGCGGTGTTTGGCTCGATTTTCTTCATGGCGCCGGAGCAGTTTGAGCGGGTGGCGCTCGACCAGCGGGTGGACATGTACTCGATGGGTGCATTGTATTACTACTGCCTGACGGGCGAGTACCCGTTCACGGGGGATTCCGCGCCGCTGGTGATGGCGGCGCACCTTCAGCACATGGTCGACCCGCTACACGAAAAGCGCCCCGACATCCCTGACTGGGCCGCCGACTGGGTGATGTGGCACATCGAGCGCGACCGGGAAAACCGCCCAAGCAGCGCCCGCCAGGCAATGGAGACCCTGCTTGCCTACGAACGCCGGGACCGGGAGGCGGCCAACGCTGCTACCGCCGCCGCCAACGCCGCCGCCGGGATTCTCCCCGCAGGTCCGCGAGCCAAATTGCTTTTCCCAACCTCCGGGACAAGTGGTCCCGTGTCGGTGACGGCCCCCCTTGATCCGCAACGGCAAACACCGCCGCTGGTCAACAGCGCGCTGAACTCGACGACAAAGTCCAACCGCTTCTCTGGCAACACGACCACGCCGCAGCCCTTGCTTCCACCGGAAGGTGCCAAGCCAAGCCTCCATTCCAGTCCGCTTTCCCGAACCTCCTTGGTTCAACCCGCCAAGGAAGCGACCACGCCCGTGGCCGCCCCTATCGAGGCGGCGGCCCCGGTTCCCGCAGCCCCGTCCGCGCCGGTTCCGGTGGCTAGGCCGGCCTTTGTCCCGCTTCCTGCCGTTGCTCCGGTGGCTGCGGCCTCCGCGCCGGTTGCCGCAGTGGCCTCCACCGCACCGATCCCACCGGGCAAGCCGATGCCACAGGGGCCACGGAACATCATGGCTCCCATGGGGCGTCCAGCAACTGCTGCGGTGGCCACCGCGGCCGTCCCAGCTCAAGCGCAAGCTCCCGCCCTTGCGCCCGCACCCGCGGTGAGCAAGGCGACGGCTTTGAAAAAGGCAATGACCGGGCCGACCTTGTTCATCGTGGCGGTTTTGATCGCCCTCATCGGGATTGGGATTTATTACCTAATGAAGAGCATTTCGACCAATAATGCCGCCGATCAAACCGTCGAGATCATCAACCGCAACAATAAAGGCGAATCCGTCCCTCTCACCCAGGTACAGGCGGAGGCTATGTTAGTCCAAAGCACGGGTGCCAGCAGCACCGCCAACCGCACGGCTATCTTCTTCACCTTGTCGCGTGCAAGCGCGTCGGGGAATTGGGATTTGGATAGTTTTCTGGTCAAAGAAGCTATTGGACGCCCGATGGCAGGCGAAGTCAGGGTCGAACTGATCACCAACGTCATCGGGCCACGGGCCAATCCGGCCGCCGTCGAGCCACTTCTTGAACTGGCAACTCGTGAACCGGACTCGGAAGTCGGCAAGGCCGCCGTGCGCGCCACACTCAAGGGTATCGACTCGCGACATTTTGGCAAAATCATCGATATCATGAGCAACCATGGCTCCCTGCGCTCGGACGCGGAAACAGTCGCGGTGCAAATCATCAGCTCCAAGCCTGCCGAGGCATCCAGCTTTAGCCGCCGCATCATTGGCGCCTATGAGGCGAACCAGTCGCCGCAAGTGCGCCAGTCATTCATCCGGCTGCTGGGCCACACCGGGGATCCCTCCGCCAAGGAGCTCATCACCACGGCCTTGAATACCGGGGAGGACACCGCACGGCTCGCCGCCATTCTCGCCATCCAGAATTGGCCGGATGAATCGCTCTTCCCAGTTCTGATTGATTCGATTGTCACCCAGCCAAGCGCGACGGTTAAGAGTAAGGCATTTGATGCAGCGGTGAGCTTCCTGCAGGCCAACCGCGAGCGTAGCAGCAACGCAGATCTCTGGCCCACCCTCATCGCGCTAGCGGATGCCGACCGCCAGAAAGTCGCCGTGATCACCGGGCTGGTCAACGACTCCGGCAGCTGGCGGCTGAAGCTTCTCGAGCCATTCGCCACCGGCAACCACAGCGACCGGGTGAAGGAACTCGCGGAGCGGGCAATCACGAAGATCAAGAACTGATCCGGTAGTTTTGCTGGATATTTGCAAAAGTTCCCTTGATTCCGCGGCGGGCGGCCCTTAAACCCACGCCCCGCCCGCGATGAGTCAAAACCAACAGACACTTAGGATCGCCATCCCGAAAGGCAGCCTGCAAGACTCCACCCTGGATCTGCTCAAGAAGGCTGGCTACACGGTCTACTTGTCCTCGCGCGGCTACCGCCCCGCCTCTGATGACCCGGAGCTGGATTTCTACGTCATCCGCGCCCAGGAAATTGGCCGCTACATTGGCCAGGGCTTCATTGACTGCGGCATCACCGGATACGACTGGGTTTACGAGAATGGCGTCGATCTGCTCGACCTGGCCGAACTCCCTTACTCCCGCGCCACCGCGCGGCCAACCCGCTGGGTTCTCGTGGTTCCGGAAAATTCGCCGATCCGCACGCCGGCTGATTTGGAAGGCAAGCGCATCGCCACGGAAGGCGTCGGCATCACCCAGCGCTACTTGGATTCTCACGGCATCAAGGCGGAAGTGGAATTCTCCTGGGGTGCCACGGAAGTCAAGGTGCCCGACCTGGTGGATGCCATTGTCGACGTCACCGAGACCGGTTCCTCGATCAAGGCCAACAACCTGCGCATTGTCGACACGCTGCTGACCTCCTTCCCGCACTTCTACGCCAACAAAGTTTCCGCGGCCGATCCCTGGAAGCGTGAAAAAATGGACCGCCTGGCCCTCCTGCTCAAGGCCGCGCTCGAAGCCCGAGACAAGGTCGGCCTGAAAATGAACCTCCCGCGCACCTCGTTGGCTGCCGTTTTGGAGAAACTCCCCTCGCTGCGCCGCCCCACCATCTCGCCGCTTTCCGACGATGCTTGGGTCGCGGTAGAAACGATCATTGACGAATCTGTCGTTCGCGACATTATCCCCGCCCTCAAGGCTCTTGGGGCGGAAGGCATCATTGAATATCCTCTGAACAAGATCGTCGCCTGACCTCTCAATCACATCGTCACCTGACGATCCGCCTCACACCAAGAAACACGAACGACCTATGGGATCGCTTAAAAAACGCCGGAAGACCAAGATCAACAAGCACAAGCGCAAGAAGCGCATGAAGCAGAATCGCCACAAGAAGCGTCTGCGCTACAAGTCCTAAGCTTGTCTTCTCCGCAGCGCGGAGTTCTTCAATCCATTCTCGGGGCATCTCAGCATGCCCAGTCACAAAAGGAACCTTCGCCTCCGCGTCGGTTCCCTTTTTTGCGCCCGCGTGGGCCAGCAATCCCGCGCCAACCCACGCAAAAACAGCCCTTGTTTGGAGTGCGGTGGGAAGGCAACCCGCAATCCGCATTGACCGGCGCGGCACAGCTACGATAATTCTCAGAGTGACCGCGCGCTTGCTCTTTCTCCTCGCCAGCATGGCGATGGCCGCGCTTGCTCCCGGCGCCGACTTGGCCGCCTACGCGCGCGGGTTGCTTGCCGAGCGGGGCGGCAACCTCGCCGCGGCAAAGCCGGCCTACGAGGCGGCCTTGGCGGCTGATCCGGACTCATTGACACTGCTCAACAAATCCGTGTCGCTGCGGCTACGGTCCGGCGACATGGTGGGTGCCTCCACCCTGTTTCGCGAGACGGCCAAGCGGCTCCCGGAGCGGCTCGACATCCAACTCGCCTACGTGGATTTCCTCCAGCAGACCTCACCTGATGATGGCTACGCCCAGCAGCTCGCAACCCACACGCTGGAGGCCGCCCTGAAGCGCGCGCCCGGATCCCCGGAACTAACCTTCAAGCTGTTCCGCATCTACGAGAATGCCGCGCGGCGGGATGATGCGCTGGCCTTGTTCCGTTCCCTGCTGGCGGCGCCTCGCGAGGATGCCTCCTTTTGGTCTGCCTTGGTGCCGATGGCCAACACGCTTTTCCCCGCCGATAGCGATGAATTCCGCGAGTCGCTCGATAAGATCCACCGCGAAATCGTCCGCCTTGCGCCGGAAAATGCCGACGCTGTCAGGGAGGCCGCCGATTATTTCCGCCTCAGCCGGCGGCTTCCCGAAGCCATCGCCATTCTGCAAGCCCACACAATGGCCTATCCCGCGTCTCTCTCCATGCGCACCCGCCTCGGCATCCTCCTTCTTGCCAATCAAAAGATCAATGAGGGCGAAGCGGAGCTCCTTGCCGTCGTGGCCATCGATCCGGACCTCCCGCTTCCCCACGAATCCCTGGCAAAGGCATTCGAGCGCCGCGGTGAGAAACCACTCGCCCGGCATCATCGCAGCGAACTCCTGCGCGTAAGCGGTGGCAGCCCAAACCAGCACCTCGCCCTCGCAGACGAATACCTCGCCGACGGCCAGCCGCGCGACGCCCGGCTGGTTTTAGAAAAGGCCGCCTTCACCTATCCTCAGAATCCCGCGGTGGCCGCCAAGCTTGCCGTCGCTACCTCCCGCGATCCCGATGCCGCGGCAGCCGCACCCGAACTTTTCCGCAAAGCCGAAGCCCTCGCCAAATCCAAAAACCAGCCTGAGGTTCTCGATGCCGCCTTTCTGGAAGCTTACGGTGAAGCACTGGGTGCCGCAGGTCAACAACCCGCCGCGGAAGATCAACTCCGCGCCGCCATCCGCTCGTTCCCACCCGATCAACCCAAGGAACTCGCCGACGCCCTGCGCAAGCTCGCCCTGCTCTGGCTCAATGCCAACAAAAACCAGGCCGCCGCCGTCTCCCTCATCCAGCGCGCCGAACAACTCGATCCGGACAACCCCGAAAATCATGAACTGCTCCGCCGCGCCCAGCCACAGTAGGATCTCCGAAATTGCCGCCCCGCCTAGCATTCCGGGGCTTGTCATGGGCACCCTTTCGGCTATGGTTCGCTCCCAGCCCATCCATCTGATGCACCGCCCACTCTTCCTCCTCGCCGCCGTCGCTTGCACTGGTCTCCTCGCTAGTTGCTCGTCAACGAAATCCCCCCAAGCCGACACGGCCTCGACTAACACCTATGAAGGTTTTACCGCCGATCCGAGCTACCCGAAAACCAACAATGTCTGGCGCAACACGGAAGTTTTAGACCGCACTGACGGGTCAAACTCCCACCTCATCATCTCGCTTGCCAAGCAACGCGGAATGCTCATGAACGGCAATGAGGTGGCCATCGACTACCCGGTTTCCACCGGCCGCAAATCCCACCCCACTCCGGCCGGAAATTACAAAATCCTCGAAAAACTCGCCGAGAAATCATCCAACGTCTACGGCAAGATCTATGACGTCGACGGCAATCTGGTCACCACCGATGCCGACATCCGCACCGATCCACTTCCCGAGGGCGGCAAGTTCGTCGGCGCCCCAATGTCCTATTGGATGCGCCTAACATGGGATGGCATCGGCCACCACATTGGTGTCGTGCCGCGCTATCCGGCTTCTCATGCCTGCATCCGCGGGCCACGTTCGGTCGTGCCGCTTGTCTTTGGCAAGGTCAAGGTCGGCACGCCTGTGACTCTGCAGTGAGACACCTCGGCGGCTATGTTAGTGTCGCAAGCCATGCAGCCGCTCCCGCTCCCCTCACCCCTGGTGGTGCTCATGGGCGTCTCCGGCTCCGGCAAGACCACTCTGGGACAACTCCTTGCCCAGCGCAGCGGCGGCATTTTCCTGGATGCTGACGATTTCCACCCGCCGGAAAACATCGCCAAGATGCGCCGCGGCGAGCCGCTTGATGACGCTGACCGCTCCCACTGGCTAGACTCCCTCGCGACTCTCTTGGCCGCCCACCCATGCGATGGCCCGCCTTTGTTTCTTGCCTGCTCGGCGCTGAAAAATTCATACCGCCTAACATTGCGGGCCGCCGCCCCACAACGCGTCCGGTTCTTCTTCCTCAACGCGCCGCCCGAGCTCATCCAACAACGTCTCCAACAGCGCCAGGCCCACGGCCAGCACTTCATGCCCCCGGAGCTGCTCGCCTCACAGTTCGCCAGCCTCGACCCCCCCAGCGACGCCATCGATGCCATCCCCGTCGACGTCTCGCTCCCACCCGAAGCGCTCGCCGAGGACATCCTCAGAATCCTGGCAATCCAGGACTAACATTGAAGCGGGATTTTTTCGCGTTCCATCCGCCACGCTGGCAGGTTAACCCGTCACCGCCGCACGCAAGTGTGGTTAGAAACTTCTATCATACCCCATCATCCCATGTGGAAAGGCCGCTTCTCCCAACAAACCGCCGACTTGGTCCAACAGTACGGCGAGTCCATCTCCTATGACTGGCGCCTTTACCGGCATGACATCGCCGGCTCGATCGCCCACGCCCGTGCCCAGGCCGCCGCGGGACTGCTCACCGCCGACGAATTTTCCTCCATCGAGGAAGGCCTGCGTGCCATCGAGGCGCGTATTGAACTAGGCGCCTTTGAGTTCTCCACCACCCTGGAGGACATCCACATGAACATCGAGTCCGCTCTCACCAAGGAGATCGGGCCCGCCGGTGCCAAACTCCACACCGCTCGTTCCCGCAACGACCAGGTCGCCACCGATACCCGCCTCTACTGCCGCGCTCAGATCGACTGGATCCACAACCTCATCAATGGCCTCCAGCTCGCCCTCCTCGGCCGCGCCGACAAGTTCGCCGCCATCCCCATCCCCGGATACACCCACCTCCAGCGCGGACAACCCGTCACCGTCGGACACCACTTGCTGGCCTATGTGGAAATGTTGGAACGCGACAAGTCGCGCCTCGCCGACTGCCGCAGGCGGCTCAACGTCTCACCGTTAGGCAGCGGCGCGCTCGCCGGGTCCACCATCAACCTTGACCGCGAGATGATCGCCAAGGAGCTCGGATTTGATTCGGTGTCCACCAATTCGATGGATGCCATCGCCGACCGGGACTACATCGCGGAGATGATCTTTGCCATTGCCCTGTGCGGCGCCCACCTCTCGCGCCTCAGCGAGGATCTCATCCTCTGGTGCACCAGCGAGTTCGGTTACCTCGCCCTGTCCGATGCGCACACCACCGGCTCCTCGCTCATGCCGCAGAAAAAAAACCCGGATGTCTGTGAGCTCACCCGCGGCAAAACCGGCAGACTCTACGGCAACCTAACAGCAATCCTGACAGCCATCAAAGGGCTGCCGCTGACCTACAACCGGGATCTGCAGGAGGACAAGGAGCCCTTGTTTGATTCGGTTGACACGCTCTCGCTGGCGCTGCGGGTGAACACGGAAATGATTTCCACCATGGAGATGCGCGAGGAGCGCTGCCGCGCGGCGGCGGCGGATCCGATGTTGCTAGCCACGGATCTAGCAGACTATCTGGTGAAGCGCGGCACGCCGTTCCGGCACGCGCATGAGCTTGTCGGCAAGGCGGTTGCCCACGCGATCGCCACCGCCAAGCCGCTCAACGAGCTGGATTTCCCGGCGCTGGATCCGGCCTTCGGCAGTGATGCGGGGGAAGTTTTCTCGCTTGAGCGGGCGCTGGCCGCGCGCACCAACCCGGGCGCTCCAAGCATCACCAACGTGAAGGAGCAAATCGCCCGCTGGCAGATGCTCTGCCGCTAAGAGAAGTTCGGCGCTAACCATTCATGCCGGCGGGATCAACTAACAGCTCCTTGGCGGGCAACCCGCGGCGCTTCATCATTTTTTCCGCGCTCTACAACGCGCGCGCCTACTACCCGGTTCTGGCGATCCTGTTTCTGGACCTCGGGTTGACACTTGATCAGTTCGTCATCCTCAACATGGTTTGGGCGGGGACGATCTTTCTGTTTGAAGTGCCGTCCGGAGCGCTGGCCGACACGATCGGGAGGCGCCGGCTGTTGATTGCCGCGGCGGCGTTGATGGTGGTGGAGATGGCCTGCCTATTGCTTGCTCCACAGGGCGGCGGAGCGATCCTGTTCGGCTTGTGCATTGCCAACCGGATCTTCTCCGGCATGTCGGAAGCGGCGGCAAGCGGGGCCGACGAGGCGCTTGCCTATGACTCGCTTCCCGAGCATGAGCGCGATCAGGCATGGGACCGGATTCTTGGTTCGGCAATGCGCTGGCGCTCGGTTGGCTTCGTCATCGCGATGATCCTCGGCGGCTTGCTCTATGACCCGTCGCTTCTCAACCGTGTTCTGCCGGAGCATTTCCAACTAACAACCCAGCTTGCCCAGCGCCTGCCGGTTGCCCTGGTGCTCATCCAGTCAATCTTCTGCCTGGCGATCACCATGCGCATGGTCGAGCCGCCGCGGCCGCACCAGAAGGATGTTAGAGCAGCCTGCGTGAATGCGCTGCGTCTTACGATCCATACCGCGCGCTGGGTCCTCACCCACCGGCGCACGTGGGTGGTCATTGTGCTGGGCCTGAGCATCGAGAGTATCCTGCGCAACTTCGCGACCATCAACAGCAGCTACTTCCGCCTGATTGACCTGCCTGAGTGGAGTTATGGTTTCATCGGAGCAAGCTTTGCCGCCATCGGGTGGTTTGTCCCCGGAGTGGCCGCGAAGTTGAACCAGCGCTTTGGGCTGCTGACCAATCTGTTGATTGCCGCCATCATCACCCTTGTGGGACTGGCCGCCTTGATTCCCGAATTTTCGCCATACGGATTAGTCCCCTCGATGCTCCTGATGGCCAACCTCGGATTCCTCGGCTTCACCGTGAGCCGCAGCCTGCACCGGGAGGCGGACTCCGCTCAGCGTGCGACGGTTTTGTCCGTCAAAGGCCTCGCGTTCAACCTTGGTTACGGCCTGTTCAGCCTTGCCTTCTCCCGCATGATTGCCCGCGCACCCGGCCAGGCCAGCGATGATGCCCTGCGCTTCGGCCTATTCTGGCAGGTTCCCGCGTTTGCCGGCGTCGCCATCGTGCTCTTCCTCTGGGCCCGCCACCATTTGCGCCAGCGACCGGCGTCCACCCCTTCGCCCGGTAAGCCGGGGGTCGATCCGCATCCAAAATAAGGGAAGGAGTGCGGCCCGGGAGGACCTCTGCGGCCTTCAGGCCACCACCACTCATGGCTCACGCCTCTCCCGCGGAGCTCCAAGACGAAACTGCCCGCTGAGTGAAAATCATCCCCTGCTGATTGGATCGAAATAACACATTCAACCGCCTGCCATGCAATTCGATAAAAACTAACAAAAGACTAGCTACTGGAAGAGGACCCGCTCAAATGCCTTATCTAGCGAGCCGTGCCGCTGTCCTTCAAGCGCCTGAGATGATGAATGATCCGATGGCTTTAGACAGTCAACCACCTGCAGCGAGCCGCGACTGCGCAGGCGAGGCCACGAACATCCACATCGGCCAGCGGATAGAGAAGCAAACCCACTCCATGGAGAAGAGCCTGATGGCATGGGCGGAGGTACTGGATGCCTTGAGATGGTGCGTTGCACTCTATCTGCCTGGAAAACCGCCGGTTCTCAGCCAGAGCGCACTTGAGTGGTTTGATGTGAACGCTGGCGAGACGATGACCTGGGAAAAAGTCAGCAACCTGCTTGCCGCTCGGCCACCCGCCACGTGGTTCATCTGCACCGCCCAGTTACGGGTCTGGTCGGCGGCCGCCAACCATTTGCCAGCGTCGCACCCGCCGCCATCTCCCCCGTTGACCAAGCGGGAAGCCGAGGTACTTGGGTGGCTGCGGGAAGGGAAAACCGGCCCAGAGCTCGCCATCATTCTGGGTTGCACCCGGCGAACGGTGGAAACGCATATCTCGAAGGTTTATCGCAAAATTGGCGTCCGTTGCCGGGCGGAACTATTCTTCCCCATCCGCCCAACCAATTGATGCCCACTCGTTTGCGCCAATTTTCCGAGATCACCTCAGCAGACAGGCGGAGCATCACCCGCCACTTGGCCGAGGCTCCGGATTTGGAGACGCTTGGCCGCGAACTACTCGGTGGAGTGAAAAAGATCCTCCCGGCTGACTTCATGGCGTGGAACCTTTGGACGCCGTCGATGGACGCGCTGCTTGGCTTTGAGGCTAGCCATAAGCAGTTCTGCATTGAGGTGGAGCGTCGGTGCGAGGCTCTGGTGGCCACCATTCATGAACATCCGGTGATTGCCAGGGGGCAATCGGAGCGCACCAAGCTAGCGCCTCAAAGAATGTCCGACTATCAGTCTGATAGGGACTTCAGATCCACAGCGCTGTTCCACGAGGTCTATCGCCACTTGGAGTCTCACCATCAGA
>Ga0136639_10000627_pt1 | contig 12122 bp, 12 predicted proteins | sample AntDrymUQ8592106_2_FD_113739 | JGI IMG/M metagenome (GOLD analysis project Ga0136639, IMG submission 113739) | Polar desert sand microbial communities from Dry Valleys, Antarctica - metaG UQ859 (21.06) | ecosystem: Environmental > Terrestrial > Soil > Desert | place: Antarctica: Dry Valley...
ACATCCGGTGGCAGATAACAAGACTCGGGCGGGTCGGGGGCAGAACCGCCGGGTAGAAGTGAAGGTTTATGCTCTGCCGGAAGGGAAGGCTGACGTAAAGGCCGAGACGGTAGCAAAGACCTTTCAGTAAAAGTTCTCACAAGGACCGGTCTTTAGCAGGTCAGGATGGGCGAGTCGTTCGCCCGGTCTTGCAGATCGAAGCGAATTGTGCAATTTTGACTCGCTGCTGCGATGCGGCGAATTGAGCCCGGAGTAGGGAATAGTCTCCTACTTCGGGTATTTTTTCGTTATTTGAGTTGTTCGAGAAGTCAGTGGGCGACTGGTTCGGGTTGCTAACGCTGGACCATAACATGGAGCTGCGGCGAATTCAGATGCTGGCCCTCGAGAGCGAGCAGCCGGTGGCAGATACCAAGACTCGGGCGGGTCGGGGACAGAACCGCCGGGTAGAAGTGAAGGTTTATGCTGTAGCAAAGAGCTTTTAATAAAGCCCTCACAACGGCCCTTCTTTAGCACGTCAGGATGGGTGAGTCGTTCGCCCGTTGGTGACGAGCGAATGCGGATTGTGCAATTCTGACTCGCTGCTGCGATGCGGCGAATTGAGCCCGGAGTAGGGAATAGTCCTCCTACTTCGGGTATTTTTTCGTTATTTGAGTTGGTCGAGAAGTCAGTGGACGACTGGGTCGGCGTGTTCGGCGAGGTTGCTACTCTGCCGGAAGTAAAGGCTGAGACGGTAGCAACGTCCTTCTAGCTCGCTGCTGCGATGCGGAGAGTTGGGACTGAAGCGGGGATAGTCCTCCTGCTCCGGGCATTTTTGCGTTATCTATTTGAGTTCTTCGAGAAGGCGGGTGCGCGGACGGGTGGAGGCGAAGATTCATGCTCTGCCGGACGGGAAGACCGAGACGGTCGAAGTGTCCGCTTGCTGGCGCGCGTGGTTCGGTGCTGGCATCATAACGACTTAGCGACGGCAAACGAGCGGACTACTCCGCACTATTTGAGTTCTTCGAGAAGGCGGGCGGCGAATAGGCCGGCGCGTTCGGCGAGGTTGCGGGCTTCGGCGGGGCTGCGGTCGCGGACTTCGCGAGCCCGCTGGGTGAGGGTGCGGACACGGTTGACGAGTTCAGTTTGAGCGGGCGAAAGGGTCCGGTTCGCGGCGACGGGGAAAAGGCGGTCGCTCGTGGCGAGGGAGGCGTCGGTTTGGCGGAGGAGGTCGGCACGTTGCTGGGGGGAGAGGACCTCGCCGAGTTGGAGGAGGGGAGCGGGTTCCGGTTCCGGGGCGGGAGTCTCGACCGGTGGTTTGGGGGGAGGCGCCTTCTTCTTCTTCTTGGCGGCAGCCTTTCGCTTCGGGGCGGGAGGAAGTTGGACCGCGGGGGGCGGAAGCGGCTTGGCTTCGGCGGCGGGGCTTTTTTGAAGAGGGGGCGGCTCAGGGAGCGGTTTGGAGGGAGGTGGGACTGGGGCCAGGGGTCCGGCGGGGATCCGGGCGGGGATGGGCGCGGGCGGGGGAGGGATGCGGGTGGGCCGGAACGCGCCGCAGGAGGTGAGGGTGAGGATGAGGAGGAGGGAGGTTCGCCTCATGCGGGGGCTACCGAGTCGGCAAGGAAGGCGAGACGGAAAGTGGACCCGAAGCCGGGTTGGCTGGTTACGTTGATGGAACCTCCCATGAGTTGGACGGCCTGAAAGGTAGTGGCCAATCCGATTCCGCTGCCACCGGCTTTGGTCGTGAAGTAGAGCTGAAAGATCTTCTGGCGGAGATCGTCAGGGATGCCGTCGCCTTGATCCGATACTTCCACCGTAACAGCCGAGCGAGCGGCGATCAAGCGGAGGAGCAGGGTGCCGCCGGAGGGCATGGCTTCGACGGCGTTGAGAGTGACGTTCATAATGGCCTGTTTAAACAGGTCGCGGTCGATGAGGGCATAGGCTTGGGGGGTATTGTGGCGGGCGACGATTTGGATGCCCGGAGCGGCGGCGTGCGGAGCGATCAGTTCGGCGATTTCTTGGACGAGGGGGACGAGGTCGACCGATTCGAGTTTGACTTCGACGGGGCGGGTGAAGTTGAGGAAGCCTTTGACGACACGGTCGAGCCGAGAGATTTCGCGGGCGATGATGTCGGCTTCGGTTTGGGTTTCGACGTCGTCGGCGGGGAGGCGGGAGCGGAGGACTTCGAGATGGATGGCGATGGCATTGAGGGGGTTTTTGATTTCGTGGGCAACGCCACCGGTGATGCGGTTGATGGCGGTCAGGCGGGCGGAGAGATCGAGATGCGAGGCGAGTTGCTGGCGGGATTCGGCGTCGCGGAGGGTGACGAGGAGGCGGCCTTCGGACCAGTCGAGACTGAGGAGAAAGCGGAGTAGTTCGTGGGTGACGAGGAAGTCGGTGAGCGGCTTGCGGAATTGGAGGGCGGTTTCGATGGCGGAGCCGATGGGGGTGGAGGCGGGGAAGAGTTCGGTGACGGAGAGGCCAGTGAGTCCGGCGTGGGGCCGATGGAGGAGGCGTTCGGCGGGACGGCCGGCGATGAGGAGTTTCTGGCTGCGGTCGAACAGGAGGACGACGGACTCCATCCGTTCGACGAGTTGTTCGATGTTGCCTTGCATGGCGACGACGTCCTGGCGGGCACCGCGGACCTGTTGATCGAGGACGCCGAGCTTGGATTGGAGGGCGGCGACTTCGGGAGTTTCTGGTTTGGCGCGGAGGGGGTCGGCGGAGAACTCGCCGGCGGCGATGCGGTCGATGGTTTCGCCGATGCGGGCGATGGGCCGGAGGATGAGGTTGGAGAAGAAGTAGGCGTAGAGGATGGAGACGGCTAGAGAGATGGCGGAGACGGTGCCGACGCTGAGGAGTTCGGGGCGGACGGCTTCGGCGATGAGCAGGGAGGAGGTGACGATACGGATGGTAAAAAGTTCCTGGGCCTTGCCGATCTCACCGAGCGGAATCGCAATGACATAGTCCTGTGACCGTGTAAGAATTTCCGCGAGGCGTTCCCAGATCGGTCGTTTTTGCAGGGTGAGGTAGTCGGGTAGGGAGGGAGCGAGGCCGCCGGCGTGGGCGGGGTTAGAGGCGGTGAGGATACGGAGTTGGTCGTCGGTGAGGTAGATCTCGAAGACGAGTTTGGAGTTGGCGACGGCTTTGACGAGAAGTTCCGAGAGTTGCCGGTCTTCGCGGATAATGTTGGTCCAGAGGGCCTTGGTTTGGGCGAAGCCTTTGGGGCGGGGGACGGTGGCGGCGGCACGGGCGGCGATGCGGTCAAGGAGGAAGTCGCGGATTTGGGCGGCGTTGGTGAGGGCGCGTTCCTGGACGTCGGAGAAGGTTTGTTCGAGGGCGCGGTGGAGGTTGAGCCCGGCGAGGACGAGTACGAGGAGGGTGACGAGGAGGATCGTACCGAAACGGAGGCGAGCTTTGAGAGAGAAGTGGCGGTATGCCATGGGGAGTTAGTTGGGGATACGGGGCGGCACTTCGGAGGGGTCCATTTCCTTGATGCGATTGAAGAGCGTCTTCAGGCTGATGCCGAGGATTTCGGCGGTGCGGCTTTTATTGCCTTTGGCGAAGAGTAGGGTTTGGATGAGGATTTCGCGTTCGGCGTCGGCAAGGTTGGTGCCGAGGGGGAGGATGATTTGGGAGGCGGCGGAGCGCGGGGGCTGGGGCCGGGTGGGGACGAGGGAAGCGGGGAGATGGCTGGGTAGAATGGGGGCGTCGGCGGCGAGAATGACGGCGCGTTCGATGGCGTTACGGAGTTCCCGGACGTTTCCTGGCCACTGGTAGGCGGTGAGGACGGCCATGGCTTCGGGGGAGATTTCGGGCACTTGGGTCTGGTGTTTCCGGTTCAGATCGAGGAGGAGGGCTTGGGCGAGGGGGGGGACGTCGTCGAGGCGGGCGCGGAGGGGAGGGAGGGTGATTTCGAACACGTTCAAACGGTAGTAGAGGTCTTCGCGAAACTCGTGGCGGCGGATGGCTTCGGGGATGTTTTTATTGGTGGAGGCGACTACTCGGACGTCGACGAGGAGTTCGTGGCGGCCACCGAGGCGACGGACGCGGGAATCTTCCAGGACGCGGAGGAGTTTGGCTTGGGTGGAAACGGGCATGTCGCCGATTTCGTCGAGGAGGAGGGTGCCATTTTGGGCGAGTTCGAAGCAGCCGGCCCGGCGTTCGACAGCGCCGGTGAAGGCGCCTTTTTCGTGGCCGAAGAGCTCACTTTCGATGAGCGTCTCTGGCATGGCGGCGCAATTGAGAGCGACAAAGGGGCCACCGGAGCGAGGGCTGAGGGAGTGCATTGAGCGGGCGACGAGTTCCTTACCAGTGCCGCTTTCGCCGGTGATGAGGACGGCGGCTTTGCTGGGGGCGACTTGTTCAATGAGCGAAAAGATTTGGCGCATGGAGGCCGATTGGCCGGTCATCTCGCCGAGGGTGCCGTGGCCGGAGAGTTGGCGTTGGAGGCGCTGGGTTTCTTCGGTGAGCCGGCCGTGGGAGACGGCACGGTCGAGCAGGACACGGAGGACGGAGGGTTGGATGGGCTTTTCGAGGAACCAGAAGGCACCGAGATCGTGCATGGTGGCGAGGGCGGTTTCGATGTTGCCGAAGGCGGTGAGAACGATGACGGGGATTTGAATGCCTTCGACGGGGAGGCGGCGGAGGAGTTCAAAGCCATCCATGCGGGGCATTTTGAGATCGGTGATGAGGACGGAGATGGGGTCGGCGAGGAGCTTATCGAGGGCTTCCTGGCCGTCGGCGGCGGTGTCGGTGGCGAAGCCCCAACTGCGGATGATGGCGGCGAGGCCGGAGCGCTGGGTTTCTTCGTCGTCGGTGATGAGGATGCGGGCGACGGGGAGCGTCGCGGTGATGGCCATAAGAGTGCTGACTCCGTTGCAAGTGGGTTGCCAATAGTTGGCAGTACACTTTCAAGTATGATTGCTAACGGAGTGATGATGGGGCACTTAAATGAGCTGTTGCGAGTTGTGCTTACGATTCAGGCCCAGTCGTTGATCCATGGGGAGATGGAGGGGAAGGCGGGGTTTCGGCGATTGGGCGAAGGGACGAGGGGGCGGTCTCTACGCGCAGGGACCCAGGCGAGCTGGTTGGTGGAGGCGGTAGAGATGCCGGTCGTGAGGGAGTTGGTGCGATTGGGGATTGGGAACGAAGTGCGGGAGCAGTTGGCGAACGACCTCGAGTTGTCGCAGGAGTTGGTGACGTTGTTGAATCGAGCGATGGCGTTGGGGCCGGGGGATATCTTGGCTGGATTCCTGGCGGAGGAGGAGAGCCACGTGGATTGGCTGGAGGCACAGTTGTACCTGATCCAGGAAATCGGCACGGAGGCTTTCCTCTCTCAGCAGGGCGGAGCGCTTTAGGTGCGCTGGGTGACGACGTACTGGGTTTCCGGGGCGGGGAAGCCGGCTGCGGCGAAGGACTCGCGGATGATACGGTTGCCGTCGAAGTAGACCTGCCAGTAGTGGTCGGGGTGGGTGAACGGGGGGACGACGAGGACGGGGCTTAACATCGTAAAGGTGCTGAATTTGATGGTTTCGGTGTGGTCGACGCGGCGATAGGCGTTGGCGCCGACGGTGCCGGTGACACCGCCGACGCTGCTGTGAAGGGGCGGAGGATGATGAGGAAGATGCCGGCGGCGAGGAGGGCGGCGAAGGAGGAGGTTTCGATGCCGAAGACGCCGAGGACGGCGATGGCGAGCGCGATAGTTGAGGGCGACGGAGATGCTGGCCAGCAGGTAGGTGATCAGGGTGGCGTCGACATGGCGGGTTAAGGCCATGACGAGAGAAATGACTTAGCGGCCAACGATCCAAATGGCGAGGGCACCGAGGGTTTTACGGCCGACGGCGGTGGCGGTGACGATCAGAGCGTTGAGGGCCATAATGTGGTTTTTGTCCTTTATTGTGATAGTTTGGAGTGCTTGCCGAATCAAACTCCCATGTCCTCTGCCCAGCGATGGGCGATCGTCTGCCTGCTGAGTTTAGGAATGGTGATCGCCTATATTGATCGGGCGAACATTTCAGTCGCGTTAGCGCTGCCTGAATTTAAGAAGGCATTTCAACTGACCGATAGCCAGCGCGGGGCGCTGAATTCGGCGTTCTTCTGGAGCTATGCATTTTTGCAGATTCCGGCGGGTTACGTGGTTGATCGGTACGGGGTGAAGTGGCCCTACGCGATTAGTTTTGTGTTTTGGAGCATTTTCAGCGCGATGACCGCGTTTGCGACGACGATTGGGCAAATTGTGGGATTGCGGGTGTTGTTGGGTATCGGCGAGGCGATTGTAACGCCGGCCAGTATGCGGTGGATCCGGTTCAATATTCCGGAGAGCCAGCGCGGGCTGGCGGTGGGGATCTACATGGCCGGAACCAAGTACGGCCCAGGGATCGGGTTGCCCGCAGCCGCGTTTTTGAGCAAAGACTACGGCTGGCAGAACATGTTTTTGATTTTGGGCATGGGTTGCATGGTTTGGCTCATTCCGTGGATTTTTATGGTGCGGAATGACGACCGGGCTTTGGAAGCGATGGCGGCGGCGAAGGTAACAGGGGCTACGTTGCCCTTTGCGGATGTCTTCAAAACGCCTCTCATCTACGGGGTTATAGTCGGCACTTTTTGTTACAACTATTTCGTGTTTTTCTCGATGACTTGGCTGCCGGCGTATCTGATTGAGCAGCGCGGGATGACGGCGCAGCAGATGGGGGTGATCTCGTTTGCGAGTTTTGCGGGGATGGGGACGGTGGCGATTCTCGCCGGGTTGGTGGCGGACCGGATGATCGCCCGGGGGGCGAACGCGGTGAAGGTTCGGAAGGGGTTCACGATTGGTGGTTTGGCGGTGGCGTCGACGGAATTGATCGGGGCATTGAGCAGCGATACGAACATCGCGATGATTTTTGCGGTGATTTCGTTGGCCGGTTTGGGCTTGGCGACGGCGAACTACTGGGCGTTGACGCAGACGTTAATTCCGGGCGGAGCGTTGAGCGGGCGAATCGCCGGGGTACAGAATTTCGCTTCGAATTTTGCGGGAATTATTGCTCCGCTGTTGACGGGATGGTTGAAGCAGACGACGGGAACCTATGAGGTGCCGATGGCCTTCATCTTCTTCCTGCTGCTGCTGGGAATTGTATCTTACGTGTTTCTGGTTCGCGAAAAATACGTGCCTCAGGTGGTAACTGCATGAAACTAATTTTGACGGCGGTGGTCTCTTCGTTGCTGACCTATTTATTGATGGGTTGGGCTCCGATGCCGGAGACGGTGAAGTTAGAGAACGCGCGGGTTCGCGTGAAAGAGGTAACATACGCGCCGGGGGTGGCGCGGGAACGTTACATTCGACCGACCGACCAGGTGATCGTGTTTTTGGATGAACCCAAGTACGAACGGATTGATTCGGCGACCAAGGAGCGGACCGTTCGGGAGCGCAAGACAGGCGACGTGATTTGGCACAATAAGGGCGAAGACGCGCCGGTGCTGAGGAACCTGGGCACGAAGCCTTTTCGAACGCTGGTGATTGAACTGAAATGAAGGCCGTCGTGATCGGGACGGGGATGATGGGGCCGGGCATTGCGTTGACGCTCGCGATGGGCGGGGTGGAGACTACGCTGCTGAGCCGGAGCACGGAGAGCGGTGAGCGGGGGTTGGAGACGGCGGCTAAGCAGTGGGAGCTGCTGCGGTCAAATGGGTTGGGGCAGACGCCGGTCGAGATCGGGGCGACGACGGAGTTTGGGTGCGTGGCGGAGGCCGATATTGTGGTGGAGTCGGCGCCGGAGGAGATGGGGTTTAAGCAGGAGCTGTTTGAGCGGCTGGACGGGGCGACGCGGGCGGATTGCGTGCTGGCGTCGAACACATCGGGGCTGAGCATTACGGCGATTGCGGCGCGGTGCCGGCACAAGGGCCGGGTGTTGACGACGCATTTTTGGAACCCTCCGCACTTGATGCCGCTGGTGGAGATTGTAATGGGGGCGGAGACGGAGTTGGCGGTGGCGGAGGCTGTGAAGGCGTTGCTGACGCGGTGCGGGAAGACGCCTGTGCTCGTGAAGAAAGACACGCCGGGGCAGTTGGGGAATCGGCTGCAGATGGCGCTGGTGAGAGAAGCCGCGCACATTGTGGCATCCGGGATTGCGAGCGCGGAGGACGTGGACTTGGCGGCGCGGATGGGTTTCGGGCTACGGCTGCCGGCGTACGGGGTGCTGGAGCATCAGGACGTGGTGGGTTTGGCGATGGGGTTGGCGATTACGGAGTATGTGGCGGGGGATTTGTATAACGAGCCGCGGGCGCCGGAGTACTACAGGGAACTGGTGAGGGAAGGGAAGCTGGGCGCGAAAACGGGCCAGGGTTTTCATTCCTGGCCCGAAGGGAAGTTGGAGGCCGTGAAGGCACGGCGGGATGGGTTCGTTTTGTCGATGCTGATTAGCGCCAGTTTAAAGCAAGGTCAATAAACGTTCGGACGCAGACGCCGGTGGGCCCTTTGGCCAGGAAGGGCTTGGTCTCTTCGAGCCAGGCGGTGCCGGCGATGTCGAGATGGACCCAGGGGGTGCCGCCGGTCCACTCCTTGAGGAAGTAGGCCGCGGTGACGGCGCCGCCCCAACGCCCGCCGATGTTGGGAAGGTCGGCGAAGGGGGTTTTGAGGTAGTCGGCGTATTCGTCGTCGAGGGGCATGTGCCACATGTTCTCGCCCTGGGTTTTGGCGCTGGCCATGACCTTCGAGAGCATTTCGTCGTTGTTGGTGAACGCGCCGACGTGAACGTGGCCGAGGGCGACGACGATGGCTCCGGTAAGAGTGGCGGCGTCGACCATGTGGGTGACCCCGAGGCGGCGGGCGTACTCGATAGCGTCTACAAGGATGAGACGGCCTTCGGCGTCGGTGTTGAGGACTTCAATGGTCTTGCCGCTGAGGGACGTGACAATGTCGCCGGGGCGGACCGAGCGGCTGCCGCACATGTTTTCGACGGTGGGGACGATGGCGGTGACCGCGACGCCGGGCTTGAGTTGGGCGATGGCTTGCATGGCCCCGAGGACGGCGGCGCCACCGGCCATGTCGTACTTCATCTTCTCCATGCCGTCGGCGGGTTTGATGGAGACGCCGCCGGTGTCAAAAGTAACGCCCTTGCCGATGAGGCAGAGATGGTCTTTTGACTGCGTGGGCGGGGTGTAGCGGAGGATGATCATGGCCGGCGGTTCGGCCGAGCCCATGGAGACGCAGAGGAGGGAGCCCATGCCGAGTTGGCGCATGCGGTCTTCATCAAGGATTTCGCAATCGAGGCCGAATTCGGCGGCCATTTTTTGGGCGCGGGCGGCGAGGGCGAGAGGCGGGAGGAGGTTACCGGGTTCGTTGATGAGATCGCGGGCGAAGTTTTGGGCCTGGGCGATGGTTTCGCCGTGGGCGACGGCGGCGGCGAGATCTTCGGGGGAGACGAGGGTGAAGGAGGCGAGGTCGGTGGCCTTGCTTTTCGACTTGTGGACGTCGACTTCGAAGTTGCCCAGGACGGCGCCTTCGACGGCGGCGGTGGCGAGGGCGGCTTCGGCGTGGGGGTGGTCGAGGTAGAGGGCGACGGAGGTGACGCCTTTGGCCTTGAGGGAGCGGACGGCGGCGCCAGTGATCTTGCGGAGTACGGCGGGGGAGAACGTGGCCGCGGGGCCGGCGCCGAGGGCGACGAGGCGCTTGGCGGCGAAGCCGGCGGGGCGGTGGAGGACGGGGAGGTCGAAGAGTTTGCCTTTGGCTTCGCCCGAGGTTTCGAGTTCGGTGAGCCAGCCGGCGGTGGCTTGGTCGGCGGCTTCGAAGGAAGCGATGGCGGGGCGGCCTTCGGCTTCAAAGTGGAGGATGAGTAGCGCGTCGGCGACGACGGCGGTGGAGGGGGTGGATAGAAAAGTTACGTTCATGTGCGGCCTCGTTGCGCTTCTTTGAGGGCGGAGCGCGCTTCGTTATTTTGTTCGCGGGTGCGCTCGGTATCGCGTTTGTCGTGGAGTTTTTTGCCCTTGGCGAGGGCGATTTCGACCTTGATTTTGCCACCCTTGAAGTACATTTTGGTGACGATGATGGACAGACCTTTTTCGCGGGTTTGGCTGCGGAGCTTGTCGATTTCACGCCGGTGGAGGAGAAGTTTGCGTTTCCGCATGGGCACGTGGTTGGCCAGGTTGCCATGGGAATATTCCGAGATGTGGGCGTTGACGACCCAGGCCTCGTTGTCGCGGACTTCGGCGAAGGCGTCCTTAAGCTGAACCTTGCCGCCGCGGGCGGCTTTGACTTCCGTGCCTGAGAGCACGAGACCAGCTTCCCAACGATCGAGGAGGAAGTAGTTGTAACCGGCTTGGCGGTTATCGGCGATGATTTTAATGCCGGAATCGGATTTCGGGGTGGCCACGTTTTGTCCTCAACGCGGGGACTGCCTGAAACGTCAAGCGTTGATAGGCAGTGGTCCCTCCGCGTCAGCGGGATTTTCCAGTGTACCATGCCTGACCATTAAAATGATTGGATTCAATAGGTTAACTGTGGGACAGACGATCGCTTGCTTGCTGGTGCTGACGCTGTTGCAGCCACCGGCGGCGGAAGCCCGGACGCGGAAGGGCGACAAATTCTATGCTGCGGCGAAGAAGGCCGAGTATGCGGGCGATTGGGAGAAGGCGTTTGAAGAGTATGAAAACGCGATTCGGGAAGACCCAACGGACTCAACCTATCAGATCGGCCAGCGGCGAATGCGCTTTGAGGCCGGAGCGCGGCGGATCGACCGGGCGCAGAAGTTGCGGCAGGAAGGGAAGCTGGAAGAGGCGCTGACGGAATTTGAGCGGGCGTTTATGACGGACCCTTCGAGCGCGCTGGCGATTCAGGAGATCAAGCGGACCAAGGCGTTGCTGGATGCGGAGCGGCGGAGGGGGATTAAGTTGGGCCCGGAAGAGCGGGGGCTGACCCCGGTGCAATCGGCGCGGCGGGAGAGCGAACAGAAGATAGGGCAGATTCAAGGGGCGCCGGAATTGAAGCCGCTATCGCGGCAGGTGACGTCGCTGAAGATGAACAATCAGAACGTGAAGGTTCTGTACGAGACGCTGGGCAAACTGACCGGGATCAACGTGGTTTTCGATCCGGAGATGCAGATGCCGTCGAAGAACTTTACGGTGGATCTGACGAATACGACGCTGGACGATTCGTTGGAGCATTTGTCGACTTTGACGAAGATGTTTTGGAAGCCTCTGAGCGCGAACACGATTTTCATTACGAATGACAACGTGACCAAGCGCCGGGACTACGAGGAGAACGTCGTCAAGGTTTTTTACCTACAAAACATTACGAGCGTGCAGGAGTTGAACGAGATTTCGGTGGCGATTCGGTCCGTGACGGAAATTCGGCGACTGTTTACATACAACGCCCAGAACGCGATTTTGGCGCGGGGGACAGTGGACCAGGTATCGCTCGTGGAGAAGTTACTGCAGGATTTAGACAAGCCGAAGGCGGAAGTTCTGGTGGACGTGATCGTGATCGAAACGAGTCGGGGACGGACGCGTGATTTGGCGTCGGCGCTGTCGACGACTGGGATCAACACGTCGGTCTCGCCGGCATTGGGGACGGATGGGAGGGGGAACTCGTTGCGGTTACCGGATCTGCGGGGGTTAGCGGCGGGTGATTTTGCGGTGAACCTGCCGAGCGCGATTCTGCGGGCGGTGATGTCGGATAGTAACTCGAAAGTTCGGCAGACGCCGCAGGTGCGGGCGGCGGACGGGATGAAGGCGTCGCTGAAGATTGGCGAGAAAGTGCCGACGGCGTCGGGTTCGTTTCAGCCGGGAATTGGGATGGGGGGTGGTGGGGTAAGTCCGCTCGTGAATACGCAATTTCAATATCTGGACGTCGGCGTGAACGTAGATATTTTGCCGAAGATTCACGGGGATGACGAGGTTTCGCTGCACGTGGAAATTGATATTTCGACGGTGAAAGAGCGGATCGACATTGGCGGAATTCAACAGCCGGTAATTGGCCAGCGGAAAGTGATTCACGACTTGCGGCTGCGCGAGGGCGAGATGAATTTGATTGGCGGGTTGGTGCAGCAGACCGAGACGAGGACCTATAGCGGGATTCCGCTGCTGATGCAGATTCCTTATTTTGGGCGGCTGTTTTCGAACGAATCGATTACGCGGAATGAGAGCGAACTGATGATCGCGCTGGTGCCGCATAT
>Ga0136639_10000628_pt1 | contig 12119 bp, 14 predicted proteins | sample AntDrymUQ8592106_2_FD_113739 | JGI IMG/M metagenome (GOLD analysis project Ga0136639, IMG submission 113739) | Polar desert sand microbial communities from Dry Valleys, Antarctica - metaG UQ859 (21.06) | ecosystem: Environmental > Terrestrial > Soil > Desert | place: Antarctica: Dry Valley...
GTGCAATCGGAGCGGGGAGCGGAGGTGGAGTCGATTATCGTCAAGCAGACGCAGGAGATGATCGATGAGTTGGGCTGGGTGTTAGGGGTTTGTTTTCTGTTAGCGGCGGGGACGGCGGGATTAGCGATATGGACGATTCAACGAGCGTTTGCGAAGTTAGAGTGGCATGCGGCGGAGTTAGCGCACGTTTCGTGGCACATGATCGATGGGCATGAGAAGATGGCGCGGCGAGTTTCGCATGAGATGCACGACGAGTTAGGCCAATCGCTGAGTGGGCTGCGGCGGATGTTAGGGCGGATGCCGGAGAGCCGGGAGTGTATCGGGGTGGTGGATGAGGTGCTCGAAAACGTAAGGAAATTGTCCCAGGTGCTGCGGCCCGTGATTTTGGATGATTTCGGGTTGGACTCGGGGCTGCGGTGGCTTTGCGAGCGGTTCACGCAGCGGACTAAGATTCTGGTGACGTACGAATCCAATTGGCGGCAGCGGTTGGCGGAGGGAGAGGAGACGCATTTGTTTCGGATTACGCAAGAGGCGTTGACGAACATCGCGCGTCATTCGGAGGCGAAGGCGGCGTGGGTTTCGTTGCGGATTGTGGAGGAAACGGTGATTTGGAGATCGTCGACAATGGGAAAGGGATGCCGGCGCAACCGGGGAATAAGCATCCGAGTTTGGGAATGGTGGGGATGCGGGCGCGGGCCCGGCAATTAGGCGGCGAGTTAGTGGTGGAGAATAGGAAGGAGGGCGGACTTCGGATTCATATCGAAGTTCCGTTGAAACAGGTGGACCCGCATGCAGAGCAAGAAGATTCGAGTTTTGTTAGCTGACGATCATAAGATTCTGCGCAAAGGGGTGCAGATGTTGATCGATGCGCAGGTGGACATGGAGGTGGTGGGCGAGGCTAAGACCGGGCGCGAGGCGATTGAAGCGGCGCGGACGTTGAAGCCGGATGTGGTGGTGATGGATATTTCGATGCCGGAGTTGAATGGAATCGAAGGGACGAGGCAGATTTGTGATGAGTTGACGGGTACCAAGGTTTTAGCGCTGAGCATGCACAAGGATTCGGTGTATGTGCGGGAGATTCTCGGAGCGTACACCGGGGAGAGGCATTTCTCAGCCCGGCTATTTCGGACGCCGTACTGAGTGACTATCGCCGGCATATTAGTAACCCGGTTGACTTACTAACGAGCCGGGAGCGGGAAGTTCTGACGATGGTGGCCGAGGGGAAGACGAATAAGGAGATTGCCGGGGTGCTAAATTTGAGCGTTTATACGGTTGAGTCGCACCGGGGCAGCGTGATGGAGAAGCTGAATTTGCACAACTCCGGGGACATGGTCCGGTTTGCGATTCGGAACGGGTTGATCGCCTGAGTTAGGGCCGGAAGAAGACCGATTCGGCGGTGCGGCGGAGGATCCAATCGCGGTCGTCGGCCGAGAGAAACGGCATGTGTTCGGTGATCAATGCGAGCGACGGCGCGTATTGGTGGCCTTCGCCGACTTGAAAGGGGCAGTCGCTGGCCCACATGAGGCGGCGGGGGCCAAAATCTTCGAAGACTCGGCGGAAGAGGGGTTTGAGGTCGGTGTAGGGGGCGGCTTTTTTGCCGAGGGCGTAGAAGGCGGAGGCCTTCACCTTGACTAAGGGATGGCGGGCGAGGGCGGAGAGGAGGCGGATGTCGGAGTCGCGGATGGTGCCGTCGGCGCCGATGCGGGCGAGATGGTCGATGACGACGGGGGTGGCGGGGTATTGGCGGCACATGCGGTCCAGGTAGGGAAGGGCTTCGGGACCAAGGAGCGCGCAGATGGCGAGATTTTCGGCGGCGGCGGTGCGCCACATGGCGTGGATGCCGGGAGTGTCGGGGCTGCCGACGACGCGGAAGCCGCGGACGCCCTGGGCGGCCAACGCCTTCATGGCTTGGCCGGGGTTTGGGGCGTCGCTATCGACGATGCCGACTCCGGCGAAGACGCCGGGGTGTTCGCTCATGCAGTGGAGCATGTAGGAGTTGTCGAAGCGATAGAAGCTCATTTGAATGAGGACGATTTTCGAGACGCCCGCGGGCTTGGAATGAGCGAAGAGGTCAGCGGGGGCGAAGCGGGGCGGAGGGTAGTCTCGTTGGCCGGCGGCGCGGGGGTAGCGGACGTGGTCGTCGGTCCAAAGATGAACGTGGGCGTCGGTGACGGGAGGCATGGGGCTGGGCCCAGTATACTGTGGGGGGCTTACGGGACGACTGGCGAATACGCTGTTGGCGGTTTCGGTGGTGATTAACTATCTCGTTTGAGTGAGGACGATTTTCGAGACGCCGTTGGGCTTGGAATGAGCGAAAAGGTCAGCGGGGACGAAGCGGGGCGGAGGGTAGTCGCGTTGGCCGGCGGCGCGGGGGTAGCGGACGTGGTCGTCGATGACGGGAGGCATGGCGTTGGGCCCAGTATACTGTGTGGATGCTCACGGGACGACTGGCGAATACGCTGTTGGCGCTGCTGGTGGTTTCGGTGGTGATTAACTACCTGGACCGGGGAGCGATGTCGGTGGCGGCTCCGAGCCTCAGCCGGGAGTTACAGCTGTCGCCGACCCAGATGGGCGTTGTGTTTTCGGCGTTTTTCTGGAGTTACGCTAGCTTTCAGTTAGTGGCTGGGTGGTTAGTGGATCGGTACCCGCTGCGGTGGGTTTATGCGGGAGCGTTTTTGATTTGGTCGCTGGCGACGGCGGCGGTGGGGATGGTGGAGAGTTTGGGCGCGTTGCTGGGGGCGAGGCTGCTGTTGGGCGTGGGGGAGAGCGTGGCGTATCCGGCTTCATCGAAGATTTTGGTGCGGTATTTTCCCGAGGGGCGGAGGGGGTTGGCGAATGCCTTGGTGGACGCGGGGTCGAAGGCGGGGCCGGGGTTGAGCACGCTGTTGGGCGGGCTGGCGGTGGAGCGGTATGGGTGGCGGGCGATGTTTGTGGTGGTGGGCCTGGGGAGCCTGTTGTGGCTGGTTCCGTGGTTGCTTGTGAAGGTGCCGGAGGAGCGGGAAAGCACCGGGGTGGCCGGGCCGGGGTGGGGCGATTTATTGCGGCGCCGACAGTTGTGGGGCACGTCGCTCGGCATGTTTTCGTTGGGATATGTTTGGTATTTTCTGCTTTCGTGGTTGCCGAGCTACCTCGTCGAGGAGCGGGGGATGTCAATGGGGAGCATGGCGATGTTGGGGTCAGCGCCGTTCTGGGCGATGGGGTTGGCGTCGGTGGCGGGCGGGTGGAGTTCGGACCGGATGATTCGGGCGGGACGGCCGGTGAGCCGGGTGCGGATGACGTATGCGGTGAGCGGCCTCGTGCTTTGCGCGTTGACGATTTTGCCGGCACCGGCGATGGAAAGCGCGACGGTGTCGGTGGGTTTGATCACGGCGGCATGTACGTTTTTGGGGTTGTTCACTTCGAACGTTTGGGCGATTACCCAGACGCTGGCGGGGCCGCTGGCGGCGGGCCGGTGGACGGGGGTGCAGAACGCGGTGGGGAATTTGGGCGGGGTGGTTTCGCCGCTGTTGACGGGTTGGATTGTCTCGGCTACGGGTTCGTTTTTGCTGGCGTTTTGGGCGGCGGCGGGGGTGATGCTGGTGGGGGCGGTGACTTATTGGATGATGGTGGGGACGGTAAAGGAAGTGGAGTGGAGCTAATGACGGTACTGGAAACTTTGGCGGAGTTAGTGGCGATTGATAGCGTGAATCCGGCCTATGACGGCGGGGTGGGCGAGGCGGGGGTTGCGCTTTACGTCGAAGCGTTTTTTGCGCGGCGAGGGATGGAGACGTTTCGGCAGGAGGTGCTGCCAGGACGATGGAACGTGATTGCGCGTTTGCCGGGGCGAAATCCGGAGCGGCGGGTGATCTTGGAAGCGCATATGGATACGGTTTCCGTGAACGGGATGACGATTGCGCCGTTTGTGCCCGAGGTTCGGGAGGGGCGGCTGTATGGCAGGGGATCGTGCGATACGAAGGCCGGGTTGGCGACGATGATGCATGCCTTGGCGGATTTGCACGAGAGGGGTTTTGTGCCTCCGTGTGAGGTTTGGCTGGCGGCGGTGGTGGATGAAGAGTATAGCTTCCAGGGGGTGACGCGGTTGTGTGAGGGGCTGTGGGCGACGGCGGCGATTGTGGCGGAGCCGACCGAGTTGCGGCCGGTGCGGGCGGCGAAGGGGGTGTTGCGTTGGCGGTTACGAACGAAGGGGAAGGCGGCGCATAGTGCGAAACCGCACTTGGGAGTGAACGCGATTCAGGGCATGGGCCGGGTGTTGGCGGAGATCGAGAAAATGGGTGAGGAGTTGGCGGCGGTGACGCATCCGCTGCTGGGGCCGGCGACCTTAAACGTTGGCTTGATTCGGGGGGGAGAGCAGGTGAATTTCGTGCCGGACTGGTGCGAGATTACGATTGATCGGCGGCTGATTCCGGGGGAGGAGCCGCAGGCGGTTTGGGCGGCGATGGGAGAGCGCTTGGGGGCGGCGGTGGAGATGGAAGCGCCTTATTTGTCGGATGGTCCGCTGGAGACGGGCGAGACGGAGGCCGTGGCGGTGGTGGCCCAGAAGGTGCTGCGGGGGCTGGGGTTGGAGGGCGAGTTGGCGGGGGTGCCGTTTGGGAGCGACGCGAGTAAGTTGGCGCGGGCGGGGGTGCCGAGTTTGATCTTCGGGCCGGGCAGTATAGACCGGGCGCACGCGGCGGTGGAGTATGTGGAGTGCGATCAGGTTTTGGTGGCGCTCGCTTTTTATATTGGCTTTTTGGAGACGTTTTGACGAAAGGCGGTGAGGTAAAGGTAGAGCGAGAGAGTAGCTAGACCGATGAGGAGTAAGAGCACGGCGAAGTAACTGGGCACGAAGGCGGCCAGCAGCGGTCCGAGCGAGCGGGTGATGAGGGCCGGGGCGGCGATGGCTCCATTGACGTGTCCGTAGTTTTCCCGCCCGAAGAGTTCGACCGTGCTGAGACTCTTGACGATGGTCATGACGCCGTTGCTGATGCCGTAGAGCCCGAGGCTGACGGCGATGGGTAGCCAGGAGTCGGTGAGCGCCAGGCCGAGCAGGGCGGGCAGCAAGAGGGCCATGGCCACGGTGCCGGTTTGCACGACGCGCCAGCGGTCTCCGAAGGTGAACTCCACAATACGACCGAGCACTTGCATGGGGCCGGCCGTCGCCGCCAGCCAGGCGGCCTGCTGCAGGGAGAGCCCTTTGGCGGTCAGGAGGGGGAGCAGGTGGACCGAGACGACCGAGAAGACGATGGCGTTCGCCGTGAAACTGGCGGCGAGGAGGACGAGTTGCGGTTGGCGATAGAGGCTGACGATTGAGGGCTTGGGCGGGAGGGGCGACGACGCTGGGGATGGCGCGAGTGCCGGGAGACCGGTGAAATGAAGGGGTAAGCAGACTAAGAGATGGAGGGCGGCGTAGACAAGAAGGGTCTGCTGCCAACCGAGCCAGACGGCCAGGCGTTCGGTGAGGGGCCAGAATACGGTGCTGGCGAGTCCGCCGGCGAGGGTGACGGTGGTGACCGCGCGGCGATATTCGGCATCGTAGATGGCGGCGAGAGCGGAGAAGGCCGCTTCATACAAAGTGAGCGACATTGCGGCGCCGGCCAGGGCCCAACCGGCATAGAAAACCAGCAGTGTAGGAGACCAGGCGACCCCGGCTAGCGCGAGCGTCGCGGCAAGGGAACCGGCCGACATTGCCACCCGCCCACCCCGGCGTTGGACGAACTTTCCGGCCGGAAAGGCGCACAGGCCGGAGACGAGGATGCTGACCGAGAAGGCCCCGATCATCTCCGGCTGGCTCCAACCGCGGCTGGCCCCGATCGCGGCGAAGAGGACGGGGAAGGCGTAGTAGAGCGATCCCCAGGCGATGATCTGAGTTAGACAAAGGACAGCAATGGGCGTCAACAACAGCCGCCGGCCTGGGTGTTACAGACGCCCGTTTCGGGGAGGATGAGATTGACGTTTTCCGCTGCGCCGACATCACCGGCGAGAGCGGCGACGATGGAGCGTACCTGCTCATAGCCGGTGGCCATGAGGAAGGTGGGCGCGCGGCCGTAACTCTTCACCCCGGCGACGTAGAAGCCGGGTTCGGGATGGGCGAGTTCCCGGTGGCCATGCGGGCGGACGGTGCCGCAACTGTGGAGATTCGGGTCGATCAGCGGGCCCAACGCTTCGGACGATTCGAGCCAGGGGTCGAGCTTCAGACGGAGTTCGCTGGCGATGGAATAGTCGGGACGTTGGCCGGTGGCGGCGATGATCTCGTGGATACCGGTGAGCGGACCGACGGTGAGGGTGTCCCCGGCGTTCTCAATTTTCGTGATGGCGAAATTGGTTATCAGTTCCAGGCCGCCGCGTTCCTGGAGCGCCCGGAGGGAGGAGCCGAGTTGGCCGCGGCCGGGGAGGGCGTCGGCGATACCGCCGCCGAATGCGCGAGACAGATCGTCGCCGCGGAGGGTCCAGATGATCTGCGTATCGGGAAGTTCAGCCAGAGCGAGGAGGCTGTTGGCAGCCGAATGACCGGAGCCGACGACGAGGACTCGGCGACCGGCGTAGCGGGCCTTATCAGCGCCGAGAATGTCGGGGATGCCGTAAAAGATGCGGCTTTGGTTATCGGCTTCGCCGAGGGCGGGCAGGCCGTTGGCACCCAGGGGATTGGGCTGGGACCAGGTTCCAGAAGCGTCGATGACGGCGCGGGCGAGAACTTCATTCGTTGCTCCGGCGGCGTCGGTGTATCGGACGACGAAGGGGCTGTTTTCGCGGCCCTTGGATTTAACTTTATCGAAGCCTTGGCGGGAGACGGCCGTGACGCGAGCGTTGAGCCGAAGGGTGGGGGCGAGTTCGGGCAGCGCCGCGAGGGGCTCCAAATACTGTTCGAGCATCGCGCCGGCGGTGGGCAGTGCTTCGAGGTCGGGCGGGGTCCAGTGGCCGTTCTTGAGCAGTAACCGGATAGCGGCCTGGTCGAGGTTGTAGCGCCAGGGCGAGAAGAACTGGACGTGGGCGTACTGGCGGAAATGGTCAGCGACACGGGCTCCGCTTTCGAGGACGACGGGGGTAAGGCCTCGTTCGATGAGATGGGCGGCGGCGGCTAGACCGACAGGGCCGGCACCGATGATGACGATGGGGTCGGTGTTCATGATTCGACTATACTAGAATTATAAAACGACAGCAAGTTATCGAATGACGAGGGCTCCGCGCATCATGCCCATGCCACAGGTGAAGGCTAAGCTGCCTGACTTCGGCGCGATGAATTCGACGAGGGTTACCTGCCCCGGGGGCAGCGTTTTCGTAAGGCCAATGGCGGGGAACTGGACGGTTCCGCCGCAGTTTTGCGCGTCGGGCCGGGAGAAGGCTAGCTTGACGGTTCGACCGGCGGCAACTTCGAGCCGGGCCGGGGTGAAACCGGCGGCGGTGACTTGGACGCGGATGGCGTCTTGAGGGAGGGTGGAAAGCGTCGCTGGCGGCGGGGCGCCGGGGGCCACCACCAGATCGAAGGGGAGCACGATTCCCTGCCCCGCCCTTTGGAATTGGGCCCATAAACGGTACTTTCCCGGGCGGCGGAAGCCGATGGAGGTCCGGATGAGTTCGGGGCTGGGGCCGGTGACGGCGGTGTGATCGTGGACGCCAGCGACCATCGCTTCTTCGGGGTGGGCGTGGATGAAATCCTGATGATCGGCGCTAACGACGACGAAGTGGGCCCAGGCGCCGGCGCGGAGGGGGGCGGGGCGGATCCGGAGACGGTTAGGGAGGAGTGCTGAACGGTGGGCGGTTGGCCGGGGACGACGTAGTCGGCGTAGAGCTGGTAGCGGCCGCGGGCGGCGAAGGTATGCTCGAGAGCGAAGCCGCCTCCGGGGACGGGGGTAGGGTGGACGTGGGCGAAGCCGGAGAGGTCTTCGGGAATGATGAGCAGGTGGAGGGGCATTTCGTGCACTTTTTAGAGATAGACCTGGAGGCGGCCGGCGGGGTTGCGAAGGTCGAATTGGAGGGCGAAGGGCTGGCCAACGCGGGGTGAGCCGGTGGGCGGGGCGGTCGATCTGGCCGCGGTAGACGGGGCCGACGAGATAGGGGTAAGTAAGTTGGCCGGTCGCGTCGGTGGAGAGGAAGTAGGCCCAGGTGCCTTGCGGATACTCGGAGGTGATGGCCCAGCGGGCGTTGGACTGGTCCAGATCGCCGCTGCCGGAAACGTACTCGTAGTCTTCGGTGAATGTGCCCAGGGGGAACTCGGCGTTGACGGGGGGGCCGGCTTGGCCGGGGGTGAGTGGGGTGCCGTCGGGCCAAGCAGTGCGCTGGGTGATGCGGCGGAGTTGATAGCTGGAGCGGTGGCGTTGGCCGGCGGGGCCGTAGGGGCCATAAATGGGGTAACCGTCGAGGGCGTAGCCGATGAGCGGGGAGTGGCGGTCAGAGGCGGCGAGGAGAGCGTTGAGCAGGGCGGGGCGAGGGAGATTAGAGGCGGCGAAGGCATCGCGATGCCAAAGGTTTTGATCGCGGTAGGAGGCCGCGCTGACGAGGTTGTACAGGGGCATCCCGGTGACGAATGCGCCGACGATGCCGAGGGGGATGGCAGGGGATGCGAAAGGTGAAATTGCGGATGCACGAGGGGGCATCGTAGGTATTGGCTTCGAGGGGGCCGAAGGACTGGAGCGAAAGGAGGGCGGAACGGACGAGGACGGCTTGCGGGGTGGCTTCGACGCTGTGGACTTCGGGGAGGATGGCTTTGAGGGCGGGGTTGGCGTTGGGGTTGAGGAGCCAGGACCGCAGCACGGGTTCGTCGGCTGCGGCGAGGCAGACCGAAGTGAGGCAGAAGAGTACCGTGCCGCGAGTCATGATCTAACTTCCTATGTTAGGGGATAGTTACGTTGACGGTGTTAGTGATACGGCCACCGGACTTCGGATTTGCCTCGGCTGGCGAAGGAGCCTTGGGGACCAGCGTATTCGACTGTAGCGGCGACCCCGGCGACGGTGGCGGTGCCTCGCCCGCTGCCGTAGAGGACGAGATAGGTATCGGCCCCGGAGCGGAGGACCTGACCGGCGGCGGCCTCTTCGGCGTTGGCGATGAAGAGGTTGGGATAGACGGCGGCGACGTCGACGGTGGCATAGCCGAGGGCGGATTCGGCCTGGGCGCGGAAGTTGATTTGGCCGGGCGAGGCGTAGAGGAGTTCGGCGAGGCGCGAGGTGCCGGCGAGGTCCTTGACCGTGACGGTCGAGCCAGCCAGGGTGGTGGGCCAGACGGCGGTGGTGGTGGCATCGGTGGCGAGGACGGCACCGAACAGAGACGAGGTCGTGACGAGGCTACCGGGGGTGATCGGGCCGGGCTCGAAGGAGGCGGAGGAGACGTTTGTGAACGTCGTGGCGACGGCACCGCCGCCGACGTCGGTTCCGCGGGCGAGACTGAAGCTTGAGCCGTCGAGGAAATTGAATATCGCCACGCCGTTGACCCAGAGGCCGAGGGGACCCAGGCCAGCGGCGGTCTTGGCGGTGGCAGGGCGGGGGTGCGGGGGAACATCAACTGGTAGTTCTGCTTTTTGGGGTAGTTGGAGAAGTTGCGCCGGCCATAAGGGGGTCGAATCAGGGGCCCATGACGTGGCTGCCGAGGCCGCTGGAGACAATGTAGACGGTCGAGTCGGTGTAGCGGATTTGCTGGGTGTCGGCGAGGATGGGGGTGGTGACGGTATTGGTGATGGTGACTCCGGAGGGGAGATCGATGGGCCAAGTGGATTTGGGGCCAGCGGCGGGGTTGAAGCTATTGACGACGAGCACTTCCTGCTTTGAGTTTTCGGTAGCCCAACTGATGAGGGACGGGCCGGTGGCCGGGCGGGGTGGGACTGGGTTTGGCAATCGTCAAGAGTTGCGTGGAGGCGTGTGGGGGGAAGGTGATTTGTCGAAATCGGTTGCCGATGGGTTAGGAGGTGGAGATGCGATTTGCCGGGCCTCTCGATTGATGCCCCGCATCATGCCGCTGAACACGATGCCGTGCAGGGGGACAACGGCATACCAGTAGAGCAGGCCGAGGAGGCCGCGAGGCTGGAAAAGCGCGGTTTGGGTGAGGACGCTTTGGCAGTCGCCGAGGGGTTCGATCCGGAATTCGAGGAGCGCTTCGCCGGGCAGCTTCATTTCGGCGCGGAGGGCGAGGCGGCGATCGCTCTCGTATCCGACGACCCGCCAAAAATCGAGAGCTTCGCCGTAGCCGACCGATTCCGGGTCTCGACGCCCGCGGCGGAGTCCGGGGCCGCCCACCATTCGATCCATCGCGCCCCGGATTTTCCAGAGCCAATCGGCTGCGTACCAGCCGTGGCCACCGCCGACGCGGCAGACGGCGCGAAAGGTGGCGGAGGCGGGTGCATCGATCGTCACGTTTCTCGAATCGCGAAAGACTTTGCCGCCGGCCCAATCGGGGTCTCCGGGTATGGGCCCGGCCATCACCCAATTGGTCTCGACGCTTTTCTGGGCGATCTTGACGAGGGCGGCTTGAATGGCGGCGCGGACGGTGAGAAGAGGTTGGGGAATGATTTCCACGATACGGTTTTCGCGGCAAACCACGGGATTCTTGAGACCTTCGGCTAGGGGCTTAGCGATGTCTTTGCTGAGGGGGGTGACGAGATGGATCCAGTAGGAGCTGAGCTGGGGCGTAAAGAACGGGATGGGGATGATCAAGCGGGGTGGGAGGCCGAGTTCTTCGGCCATGATCCGCATGATCTGGAGGTAGGAGAGAGATTCAGGGCCGCCGATATCGAAGACCTGGCCGATGGTGGCGGGGGCTCGGAGAACGCCGGCCAGGTAGCCGATGACGTTGCGGACGGCGATCGGCTGGCAGAGAGTGGTAACCCATTTCGGGGTGATCATCACGGGGAGGCGCTCGACGAGGTAGCGGACGATTTCGAACGAGGCGGAGCCGGAGCCGATGATCATAGCGGCGCGAAGGACGGTGACCGGGACGCCGGAGGCACCGAGAGCCTGTTCAACCTCGCGTCGGGAAGCGAGATGCTGGCTTAACGTGGGGCCGGTTTCGCCGAGGCCGCCGAGGTAGATGATGCGCTCAACGCCCGCCGCGCGGGCGGCCGTGGAGAAGTTGAGGGCCAGTTGACGGTCCTGGTCGGCGTACTCGACCCCTGCCGATGTCATGGAATGAACGAGGTAAAAGGCGGCGGCGCAGCCCGCTAGGTTTTCCGTTAACGATGGAAGGTCGCTCAAGTCCGCTGACCGGATTTCCACCCCGGGGGTTTCGGCCCAGGTTCGCTCGCCGAGCTTTTTCGGGGAGCGAACGAGGCAGCGAACGGCATAACCCTCGGCAATTAAGTGGGGAGCCAAGCGGCCCCCGATGTAGCCGGTAGCACCGGCGATCGCGAGAAGTTTCGGTTGATCAGGCAATGGAAAAGGAGACCCGCCCCCACTGTACTCTCATGGAAATACCGGCGGGTAGAAGACGCCGTGACGGCCAGAAGACTCGAGAAAAATGAAGAGCCGAGAGGAGGGTTGGGAAGCTGGCAAGAAACCGCATCCGACTGCCCGTCAGCCGAAACTCGTGCCCGTCGTGCTCGATGAGCAGGTTGAGTTCAACGCTTGGGAGAAGTCGAGTCATCCTTCGTCCGGATTATCATTGTGCCGCTGATCTTCCACTTAGCGTGGGAAGCGGTTTCGGAGGCCGAACTCGGGACGTGGATTTCCATGTCGCGGAACTCATAAGTAATCTCTGCGCCGCGGCCGGTTAGCTTATCCCAAAGGCCGATGGCGAGGTCGGGCCAAGTCTGGGTATCAGGCGAATTTGCATTCATAGCGCGCCTGATGAGTGAGCGATGGGGTTTGATTTAAAACATTTTATTAAGTTCGCCGAAGAGGAGATTGGCGGACTGCGTGAAGACGAGGCGGACTTCGAGGTTTTCGACCGTCAGGTAACCGTAGGAGCCGTCGCGGCGTTGTTGGGTGGCGAGCCAGCTGGCTCCGTCAACGACCAGACGGTCTTCCGGTCCGACGATGGCGAGGAGGGCTCGAAGGGCGGTGGAGACCTCGTGGAGATGATAGGCTCGGATGGCTTGGCGGAGTTCGCCGGCCAGGCTGATGATGGTCGTTTCTTGGAGGCCGGGGCTGGACCAGAGGAGGCGGTGGGGTTCGCCGGCAGTGAGGGCGATGAGATCGGCGGCGGATGGCGGGGCGCTGAA
>Ga0136639_10000629_pt1 | contig 12114 bp, 10 predicted proteins | sample AntDrymUQ8592106_2_FD_113739 | JGI IMG/M metagenome (GOLD analysis project Ga0136639, IMG submission 113739) | Polar desert sand microbial communities from Dry Valleys, Antarctica - metaG UQ859 (21.06) | ecosystem: Environmental > Terrestrial > Soil > Desert | place: Antarctica: Dry Valley...
GCACCCCCGCTGGTCGGGCACCCCTGTGGTCGAGCTTGTCGAGACCCGGTAACCCTGGCTCGAGCGGCTCGCACGAGACGCCCAAACCTAAGTCAGGAACATCGCCGCACTGAGTGCCACCAGCACGGCTCCGAAAGCCGTGATCAGCGACGTTTGCAACCGCTGCTGCTTGATGCGGCGGGTCTGCACGAAGATCAGCCCGATCACCGCGCCGGCGATCAGGCCGCCCACGTGCGCCTGCCAGGCCACGTTCAGCCCCGGCAGGAATCCGATCACCAGGTTGATTCCGACCAGGATCAGCAGCTGGGTCGCGTTGCCGCCCAGACGCCGCTGGATGACCAGGAACGCACCCATCAGCCCGAAGATGGCGCCGGACGCGCCGACTACAGGGATACGCGGGTCGGACAGGAACAAGACGCCCAGGGATCCGGCAAGGCCACTCAGCACGTACAGGGCGAGAAAACGACCGCGGCCGAGCATTCCCTCGAGAATCTGACCGAAGATCCAGAGCGTATACATATTCAGCAGCACGTGGAAGATTGAACCGTGCACGAGCACGCTCGTCAGTAGACGCCACGGCTCGAAGCTTCCTGGATAGGAGTAGACGCCGGCGTACCAGAGGAGGCTGGTGAAACCGTCACCCAGGATGAACTGCAGCAAGTACACCGCCATCGTGATGACGATGATCGAGATGGTCACCGGGTGGGAGCTGCGCGTCAGTCGGGTTAGTATGGCCGGCTTGGTGCGCGGGGCATTCTTGCGCTGCTCGTTCATGCACTCGGGGCAGATCACGCCGACGGCGCCCTGCGTCTGACAATCCGGGCAGATCGTGCGGCCACAGCGCTGGCAGAGGATGAAGCTCTGCCTGCCCGGATGCCGGTAGCAGTAGTTAGCGGCGGTTCCGGGCAGGTTTGTCATTGGGGACGGAGCCTAGACCTGCTCGACGGTGACGCTCTCGATGACAACTTCGGTCAGCGGACGGTCGCGGCCGTCGGTGGGCACGGTCGCGAGCTTCGCGACGATCGCCCGGGAGTCCTCGTCCTCGACGGCGCCGAAGATGGTGTGCTTGCCCTGCAGCCAGGTGGTCGGTACGACGGTGATGAAGAACTGCGAACCATTGGTTCCGCGACCGCCCTGGATTCCGGCGTTCGCCATCGCGAGCACATACGGCTGCGTGAAGTCGAGGTCGGGGCTGATTTCATCGTCGAACTGGTAGCCCGGGCCACCAGTTCCCTGGCCGAGCGGGTCGCCGGCCTGGATCATGAAGTCCTTGATGATGCGGTGGAAGACCGTACCGTCATAAAGAGGAGCAGTGGAGGTCTGACCGGTGGCCGGGTGCTTCCACTCGATCTCGCCGGTTGCGAGACCGACGAAGTTCTTGACGGTCTTCGGCGCGTGATTGCCGAAGAGGTTGACCTTGATCGGTCCGAGGGTGGTATTGAGTGTTGCGACAGCAGTGTGCTTAGACATGAGGTCAATTCTTGCACAGGCCGAATAGTGGATTCCGATCGACACCGGCTCTACCCAGAGCCCTCTCAGACGATTGCGTGGCAAGATGGAGAGTGTTCGCCACATGACATCGATGGAGGGTCCGGATGAGCCTGTCACGCAAGCGCCGCAAGGAACTTATTCGGCTGCGTAAGAGCGCAGACGAATTATGGAACAACCAGCAGGAAGTGCTTGAGCGTGCAAACGCCATTGCACGGGAGGCCAGCCGTCAGGCTGGCATCCTCACCCGCGAAGAAGTAGTGCCGCGCGTGCGTGAAAGCTACGACCAGCTCGTGCGCCCCGGAGTGCAGGCCACTCAGGAAATCGCCGAAGGCGTGCGGCACCAGGTTGTCGACCGGGTGCTGCCCGGTATCGGCAGCGGCATCGGCACGGCCATCGGTTCCGTGATGAGCGTCGGTGACATTGCCCGGGACGCCCGTGTGCGCGCCGCGCTGAACCGCGTGCGGTTCCAAAAGCCTGTTGTGATCGAGAAGAAGGGCCCCGGCGCGGGCACGTACATCGCGCTCGGTGTCGCCCTCGCCGCCGCCGCCGGCGTCGCATACGCCGTCTGGCAGACCTTCCGCGCCGACGACGAGCTCTGGGTAGCGGAAGACGAGCCCACCGCCGCCACTTCGGTCGAGGACTAGACCTCAGCTCAGCTCGATCAGGGGAGGGCCCGCATCCAGAGGATGCGGGCCCTCCCCCTTTTTATTCCGCCCTGCTGGCTCAGCCGAGAAGAATTGCCGAAGCACCCTCGAGTTCCTCAAATCCGGTCAACAGCGACACACCGACGATCCACAGGGCGACGACCGCGAGCTTGTCGGCCTTCGGTCTGGAGGGAGGCACTGCGGGTGCTGGGCGTGTACTGGCTGACATGCGACGCACTGTACCGAATTGCGGGGCTGGGGTTTGGGACGGACTTCTCGGCGCTCCTGAGGGCTCCTGTGGAGTCTCAGAGGGGGTAGGTGACCTCAGCGGGATGGCGCTCGGCGGCGCGTCGTGCTTCCGAGCCACGGGAAGCCCCTCAGATCGAGCCACCGTGTTCTCTTAAAAGAGAAACGCCCGGCCCTACATGCGGGCCGGGCGTTACTCGAGTGTGGAGCCACGGGGAATCGAACCCCGGACCTCCTGCTTGCAAAGCAGGCGCTCTACCAATTGAGCTATGGCCCCGCATAATCACGGGGAGTATGTGCTGCAGTGTTGAAATTTATCTTGCGTGGGGATACCGGGATTTGAACCTGGGACCTCTTCGTTATCAGCGAAGCGCTCTAACCAACTGAGCTATATCCCCCTAATGGGCAGGTTTGAGACTACCCGATGCGGGAGGATTCTCCCAATCGAGCCGCGAAACGACCCGATTGGGAGAATCCGACAGCTAGTTGTTCGTAAATCCGACGAGCAAGCCGCCGGTGATCTTCACGCTCAGGTTGTACAGAACCGCGTAAACGGCGCCCAGAGCGGTAATGACGACCGTGTTCAAGATGGCCACCACGAAGGCGAAGCCCATGACGTTTCCGATCGACAGGATACTCGCCAGGTCCGAGGAGGCACCGGCAATATCGGTGTACAGGTCGTCGACCTTGCCGAAGATCCCCGTTCCGTTCAGGATCGTGAAGATCAGGAATGTGGCCACGATCGTCACGATTCCCAGGCACAGGGCGATCAGGAAGGACAGTTTGACGGCAGACCAGAAATCCACGTAGACGAGCTTGAGCCGCACCTGCTTGGTCGCGGCCGGCTTACGGCTGGATTTCTTGGCGAGCTTTTCGGCGACGCTACTCATTTACAGGCTCTTCCTCTCCCAAGGCGCTTTCGGGTTCGGCCGCAAGGATCTCGGCCACCAGATGGCGCTCGGTGTTTTTCGCAATGGCGATGATTCTGTCTTCATTCGCAAACTTAGCGAATACAACGCCCATGGTGTCTCGTCCCTTGGCCGGGACTTCGGAGACGTCAGAGCGTACCACCTTGCCGCTGGCAAGAACCACGAGCACTTCGTCCTCCTCCTCGACGATCAGCGAACCCACCAGGTCGCCGCGGTCGCCGTTGAGCTTGGCGACCTTGATACCCAGGCCGCCGCGGTTCTGCAGGCGGTACTGGTCATTTGCGGTGCGCTTGGCGTAGCCGCCCTCGGTCACGACGAACACGTAGCCGTCGTCCGAGACCACGGATGCGTCCAGCAGGCTGTCCTCGCCCCGGAAGTGCATACCGATGACGCCGGAGGTGCTTCGGCCCATCGGGCGCAAGGCCTCATCCGACGCCGTGAACCGTATCGACATGCCTTTTTTCGAGACAAGCAGCAGGTCGGATTCATTTTCGACCAGAAGGGCCGAGACGAGTTCGTCGCCCTCGCGCAGCTTGATCGCGATGATGCCACCGGTGCGGTTCGTATCGTATTCGCGGAGCGGGGTTTTCTTGATCAGGCCGTCGCGGGTTGCGAGCGTCAGGTACTGGGCCACGCCGTAGTCACGGATGTCCAGGATCTGCGCGATCTCCTCGCCCGGCTGTAGTGCGAGCAGGTTGGCAACGTGCTGTCCCTTCGCATCGCGGCCGGATTCTTGCGCCTCGTAGGCCTTGGCCCGGTAGACGCGCCCGGTGTTTGTGAAGAACAGCAGCCAGTGGTGCGTTGTCGTGACGAAGAAGTGCTCGACCACGTCGTCCGCCCGCAGCTGGGCACCCTTGACGCCCTTGCCGCCGCGGTGCTGGTTGCGGTAGTTGTCACTACGCGTGCGCTTGATGTAGCCGCCTCGGGTGACCGTGACCACCATCTCCTCTTCGGGGATGAGGTCTTCGATCGACATGTCACCGTCGAAGCCGAACATGATCTCCGTGCGCCGGTTGTCGCCGAACTTGTCGGTGATCTCGGTGAGTTCATCGCTGATGATGGTGCGCTGGCGCTCCGGACTGGCCAAAATCGACTGAAACTCGACGATCTGCAGTTCCAGTTCTGCGGCCTGGTCGATGATCTTCTGACGTTCCAGAGCGGCCAGGCGGCGCAACTGCATGGTCAGGATCGCGTCGGCCTGGAGCTTGTCTACGTCGAGCAGGTCCATCAGGCCGGTGCGGGCGTCGTCGACGGTGGGGGAGCGACGAATGAGGGCGATCACCTCGTCGAGGGCGTCGAGGGCCTTGAGATAGCCGCGCAGGATGTGCGCATCCGCTTCGGCCTTCCTCAGCCGGAACTGGGTGCGCCGCACGATGACCTCGACCTGGTGGGCAACCCACGCAGAGATGAAACCGTCGAGGGACAGGGTGCGCGGCACCCCGTCGACGATGGCCAGCATGTTTGCGCCGAAGTTCTCCTGCAGTGGGGTGTGCTTGTAGAGGTTGTTCAGCACAACCTTCGCCACAGCATCGCGCTTGAGCACGATCACGAGGCGCTGGCCCGTGCGCCCGGACGTCTCGTCACGGATATCGGCGATCCCGCCGAGCTTGCCGTCCTTGACCAGATCGGCGATCTTGATCGCGAGGTTGTCGGGGTTGACCTGGTATGGCAGCTCGGTGATCACCAGGCAGGTGCGGCCCTGAAGTTCTTCGATGCTCACCACCGCACGCATCGTGATGGAGCCGCGGCCGGTACGGTACGCATCCTGGATGCCCTTGATGCCGAGGATCTGAGCCCCCGTGGGGAAGTCGGGGCCCTTGATACGTTGGATCAGCGCTTCGAGCAACTCGTCACGGGTCGCTTCGGGGTTCTGCAGGTACCAGAGTGCGCCGGCAGCCACCTCGCGCAGATTATGCGGCGGGATGTTTGTGGCCATGCCCACGGCGATGCCGACCGAGCCGTTGACCAGTAGGTTGGGGAACCGGGAGGGCAGCACGGTGGGCTCGAGCGTGCGGCCATCGTAGTTGTCCTGGAAGTCGACGGTGTCCTCGTCGATGTCGCGCACCATTTCGAGTGCGAGCGGCGCCATCTTCGTCTCGGTGTACCGCGGGGCTGCGGCCCCGTCGTTGCCGGGGGAGCCGAAGTTGCCCTGGCCGAGGGCCAGCGGGTACCGCAGGCTCCAAGGCTGAACGAGGCGCACGAGCGCGTCGTAGATCGAGGAGTCGCCGTGGGGGTGGAACTGGCCCATGACGTCGCCGACCACGCGGGCGCACTTGGAGAACGCCTTGTCCGGGCGGTATCCGCCGTCGAACATGGCGTAGATGACGCGGCGGTGCACGGGCTTCATCCCGTCGCGCACGTCAGGCAGCGCGCGCCCGACGATGACGCTCATCGCATAGTCGAGGTACGAGCGCTGCATTTCGAGCTGCAGGTCGACCTGGTCGATCTTGCCGTGCTGCACGAGATGCGCGGCCTTGGCCGCAGTGTCGGCGGCCAGCGAGGCAGGATCGATCTCGGTGCCGTCGGTTCCCTCTCCTGAGGTGTTGCCGATGTTGGTGTCGTCAGATGTCAAGGAAACGCACGTCCTTCGCGTTTTTCTGGATGAAGTTACGGCGGGACTCGACGTCCTCGCCCATCAAGGTGGAGAAGATTTCATCGGCGGCAGCAGCGTCGTCGAGGGTGACCTGCAGCAGAGTGCGGGATTCGGGAGCCATGGTCGTTTCCCACAGTTCCTTGTAGTCCATCTCGCCCAGACCCTTGTAGCGCTGGATCCCGTTGTCTTTCGGGATGCGCTTGCCGGCCGCGACTCCATCCTCCAGGAGCGCATCGCGCTCCCGGTCGGAGTACACATACTCGTGTGCGGAGTTCGTCCACTTGAGGCGGTAGAGCGGCGGCTGGGCCAGGTAGACGTACCCTAGATCGATCAGAGGGCGCATATACCGGAACAGTAATGTGAGCAGCAGGGTCGTGATGTGCTGGCCATCGACATCGGCGTCGGCCATCAAAACGATCTTGTGGTACCGCACCTTGTCGGGGTTGAACTCTTCACCCATACCGGCACCGAACGCCGTGATCATGGCCTGAACCTCGGCGTTGCCGAGGGCACGGTCGAGGCGGGCCTTCTCCACGTTCAGGATCTTGCCGCGAAGGGGCAGAATCGCTTGGAACTCGGGGTTGCGGCCCTGCACTGCGGAGCCGCCGGCCGAGTCACCCTCCACGATGAAGATCTCGGAGAGGGACGGGTCCTTGCTCTGGCAGTCCTTGAGCTTGCCTGGCATGCCGCCACCCTCGAGGAGTCCCTTGCGCCGGGCGGTCTCGCGCGCCTTGCGGGCCGCCATCCGGGCGTTGGATGCCTGGAGCGCCTTGCGAATGATCTCCCGCGCCGGGTTGGGGTTGCGGTTGAACCAGTCGGACAGCTGGTCATTGGCGACCTTCTGCACGAATGACTTCGCCTCGGTATTGCCCAGTTTGGTCTTCGTCTGGCCCTCGAACTGCGGTTCGGCAAGCTTGATCGAGACCACGGCGGTCAGACCTTCGCGCACGTCGTCGCCGGTGAGGTTGTCATCCTTTTCCTTCAGGATGCCCTTTTCACGCGCGTACTTATTGACGAGCGTTGTCAGAGCGGCGCGGAAACCCTCTTCGTGGGTGCCACCCTCGTGCGTGTTGATCGTGTTCGCGTAGGTGTGCACGCTTTCGGTGTACGCGGTGGTCCACTGCATGGCCACTTCGAGCGCCATCTTGCGTTCGTGGTCTTCCCATTCGAACGAGATGATCTCATCGTTGACCAGATCGGCCCTCTTGGCCCGGTTGAGGTATTGGACGTAGTCGACGAGACCGTTCTCGTAGAGGAAGGACTTGGTGACCGGCTTGCCCTCCTCGTCGAGGTTCTCCGGCCGCTCGTCGGTGAGCGTGAGGCTGAGTCCCTTGTTCAGGAACCCCATCTGCTGAAAGCGGGCTCGTAGGGTCTCGAAATCAAAGACCGTGGTTTCGAAGGTCTCCGCGCTCGGCCAGAACGTGATGGTGGTTCCGGTTTCGTCAGACGGCTCGTCCTTGGTCAGGGGAGCGTTGGGCACGCCGTCGTGGAAGCTCTGTCGCCAGACGTGGCCCTGGCGGCGCACCTCAACCTCAAGGCGGCTCGACAACGCGTTGACGACCGAGCTGCCCACGCCGTGCAGGCCACCGGACACCGAATAGCCGCCGCCACCGAACTTGCCGCCGGCGTGCAGCACGGTGAGCACGACCTCGACGGTCGAGCGGCCCTCCGCCTTGTGAATGTCGACCGGGATACCGCGACCGTTGTCAGCAACGCGAACCGCGCCGTCCGCCAGGATCTTAATGTCGATGGTGTCGCAATGCCCGGCCAGGGCCTCGTCGACGGAGTTGTCCACGATTTCGTAGACGAGGTGGTGGAGGCCGCGAGGTCCGGTAGACCCGATATACATTCCGGGTCGTTTGCGAACGGCTTCCAGTCCCTCGAGAACCTGAATATCGTCGGCGCCGTATCCGTGCTCCGGCTCGATCTGTGGGTCAACTGACATCTGTAATGGGGCTCCTGACCGTCGCGCGGGCGACCCTTTAGCCTACCAAACGAGCCAAGCACTGCGGGCCAAATCGGGCATCTGCGGCGTTTAAGGCGCCGGGTTGACCTGTTTTGGCTAGTTACCCGTAGGTATCCCGTGGACCGCGCCCTGGAATTGATCTGGGACCCTTTTTCCAGGAGGGGGCGTTAGGCCCCTGAAAACGGATCGACTCGATGCCGGCATCCGGATACTTCACGGCGATGTGGGTCATAATTTCCACCCGCATCATTCGCAGCTGCGTAGCCCAGGCCGTCGACTCACACTGCACCGTCAGAACGCCCTCGTCGATTCCGACCGGAGTCGAGTGTTTCGACGTCTCCTCGCCGGCCAACTCGATCCAGGAAGCCAGTAATTCAGATTGGGCCAGCGGCGAATTCCAGCCCAGTTGCAAAGTAAGCGAGTTGATGGTGTCACTCAGTCCCCGGGGATCCCGTCCCGCGCCGAACGGAACGCTTGAGCCAATCTCGGTTCCGGAACGACGCCGGGCACGGCTGCGCTTCGCGTTCGGATCACCGAACACATCCTTGAAACGCAGGTAGACCCGGGAGGCCTCGCTCGGCTCAGCCATCGACGACGGCCCCGGCGTGGATGTGGATGGTGTTCGCTGTGAGGTCTTCCGGCACGTCTTCGAGCACCGCCGCGGTAATCAGAACCTGTTCGAAACCGGTGACGGCGGCGGCCAGGCGACGCCGGCGGGTGAGATCCAGCTCGGCGAAGACATCGTCGAGGATCAGCACCGGGTCGCCCGTTGAGGAGTCCCGGCGCAACAACTCGGCCGAGGCAAGTTTCAGGGCGAGGGCGAACGACCACGACTCGCCGTGGCTGGCGTAGCCCTTGGCGGGCAGGGCATTGAGCACGAAAACAAGGTCGTCCCGGTGTGGTCCGACCAGGGTCATGCCTCGGTCGAGTTCCTTGCGTCGGAGACCGGCCAGGGCCGTGCGGAATGAATCCTCGGTGGTTGAGCCGGTCGAGGGGGTGCCGGTCGAAGCAGGGCTCGGCGAAACCCCGGCCTGGATGGCGGCGTCCTCATCGGCACCCATAATGCTCAGCAATGGAACCAATGTCGGGCCGTGGTTTTCTCCCGCGACCGCCTGGTACGCAGATCCCAGCGGTTGCCCGAGCAGACGCACGAGTTCGGCCCGTTCATCGATGATCTCAGATCCGAGCGCCACAAGCCGATCGTCCCAGATCTCCAGGGTGCCGAGCTGTGTGGTGCGCAGGCCCGATGCCCGCGCCGACTTCAGCAGCGTGTTCCGCTGACGCAGCACCCGGTCGTAGTCGGCGAGAACTCCGGCAAGGCGCGGTGTTCGCAACACAAGCAGCTGGTCGAGGAACCGCCGGCGCCCGGACGGGTCGCCCCGAACCAGGGCCAGGTCTTCCGGTGCGAAGAGCACGCTGGAGAAAAAGCGGGTGAGCTCCCGCGTCTTGATCACGGACCGGTTGATCTGAGCGCGGTTCAGACCCGAGCGGTTGATCTGCACTTCGGTCAGGATTTCACGCCCGTTGTACTCGAGTTTTGCTCTGATGATTCCGGCATCTTGGCCGGCCCTGATCATCGCGGAGGTGTTGGACACCCGGTGCGAGCTGAGCGTGCTGAGGAATCCCAACGCCTCGACGAGGTTGGTCTTCCCCTGGCCGTTGCGGCCCACGATCAGATTGGGTCCCGGCGCGAACGACACCTCGACCTGCGCATAATTGCGGAAGTCGGTCAGCGAAAGGTGTGTGACCCGCACCCAGGTCAGTCGGCCGTTTTGACGGCATGGCCGCCGAACTGATTGCGCAGGGCCGCGACTGCCTTCATCGCGGGGGAGTCGTCCTGACGGGAAACAAATCGCGCAAAGATGGCGGCGCTGATCGTCGGGACGGGAACGGCGTTGTTGATGGCCTCTTCGATGGTCCAGCGACCTTCACCGGAATCGTCGACGAAACCCTCAATGTTTTGCAGTTCGGGGTCCTCGTCCAGTGCACGCACGAGCAGCTCAAGCAGCCAGGACCGCACCACGGTGCCGCGCTGCCAGGCCCTGAACACTCCGGGAACGTCAGTGATCAGGTCGCTACGCTTTTCCATCAATTCATAGCCCTCCGCGTATGACTGCATGAGCGCATATTCAATTCCGTTGTGCACCATCTTCGCGTAGTGCCCGGCGCCGACTGCTCCGGCATGCACGAAACTTTCCTCGCGCGGACCCTCAGGGCGCAGGGCATCGAAGACGGGCATGGCACGGTCGACCTGCTCGGAGGAACCACCGACCATCAGCCCGAATCCATTGTTCAGCCCCCACACGCCACCAGAGACCCCGGCATCGATGTAGTGCACACCCGTTGCCGCCAACAACGCGGAATGGGCGAAATCGTCGGTGAAACGTGAGTTCCCACCGTCGATCACGAGGTCTCCGGCGGTAAGCAGCGTGCCCAATTCGGCGATCACGGTATCGGTAACGGCACCGGCTGGCACCATGACCCAGACGAGCCGAGGGGTGGGGAGGGCGGCAATCAGCTCAGCGGTGCCGGCAACATCCGAGAGCTCGGGGGTTCGGTCGTAACCGGTGACCTCGATGCCGTTGGCCCGAAGACGGTCACGCATGTTCGCGCCCATTTTTCCCAGACCGATGATGCCGATATGCATTGCCGTCCTTTCGAGATTTCTCTAGCGCAACAGGAGGTTGGGCTGGAGCAGGTACTTGTAGCTGTCGGCGCCCGGCTGGTCCCTCGAGGTTTGGCTGGTGATCAGAACGGGACCCGGCTTATTGGGATTCTCAGTCTTTGTGAACGAGATCCGCACAAATTCCGAGTGCACGGCGCCGAGACCGTCGAGCAAGAACTGCGGTTTCAACGAAACGACCGTGTCGGTGCCGGACAGGATGGCGTCGATCGTTTCGGAAGCTTGCGCCTGCTCCGACCCCACAGCTTCGAGCGTGAGGCCGTCGGTGGTGAACGTGAACCGCAGGGCAGCCTCACGTTCGAGGACCAGCTGCACGCGCCGGGTCGCCTCGATCAGGTCGGCGGTGTTCATGACCGCGTAGTTGTCCACGTTCTCGGGAAACAACCGCCGCACAGGTGGATAGTTGCCTTTGATCAGCAGAGAAGTAACGGTTTTCTTATCGGCTGTGAACGCGATGAGTTCACGGTCGTCGGTGTTGGTGATCGCGATCGAGATCGTGCCGCTGTGGCCGAACGTTTTGCCGACTTCCTGCAGAGTGCGTGCGGGAACCAGTGCAGTGATGGTGTCGGTCGTCGTTGTACTGCCCGTATCCCAATCGATCTCACGAACGGCGACGCGGTAGCGGTCCGTGGCCACGAGGCTGAGGCTGTTTTCGGTGATCTGCAGCTGAACGCCGGTGATCACGGGGGTGACATCGTCGCGGGAAGCGGCGACGGCCACCTGGGCGACGGCGGCCGAGAACTCTTCGGCCGGCACAAGGCCGGACTGAGCGCTGACCTGCGGGATGCTTGGGTATTCCTCGACCGGCATGGACAGGAGTGTGAAGCTCGCACTGCCACAACTGACCGTAATGCGCGACTCATTGGTCGTGAAGCGCACGGGTGCATTGGGCATCCGGCTTGCGATGTCGGCGAGAAGGCGCCCGGAGACGAGAACCTTTCCGATTTCTTCCACATCAGCTGCGATCTCGGTTTGGGCGGAGACCTCGTAGTCGAACGAGGAGAGGATCAGCCCGGTTGCCGTCGCCTCGATCAGCACACCGCTCAAAATGGGCAGCGTTGTGCGCTGGGGGAGGAGCTTGACAGCGAATGACACAGCGTCACTGAAGACGTCCCGGTTGGCCTGAAATCTCACGAAGTCACTCCTGTTCGGTTAGAGACCTGGATACGGCCTCAATGGTAGTCGTGTTTTACGGAGCAACCTTTTTGCAACCGCCGGGCACTAAAGGTTGTCGGATGGAGAGAGATAGAAGTTAATTGTTAATCTTCTTAACCGGTGTGGAAACTGTGGATAACCTTTTCGATCCCGCTCATCAACTGGGAACTACAAACTTGTAACTTGTTGACAGCCTGTGAGTGTTAATCAGACTTCGGTGCCGCGCCCAGTTCATGCCCGAGGGAGTTTGCACAGCCCAAAGTGGAGTTTCTACAGGTTGCGCCCAGTTGTGTAAACAATTTCCACAGGGTTATCCACAGGTATGAAAACTGAGTTAAAAGCCACTATTTGTAGCGGTGGTTCTGCTTGATTCGGTTCGTGAGCTCGGTTACCTGGTTGTAGATCGA
>Ga0136639_10000630_pt1 | contig 12106 bp, 10 predicted proteins | sample AntDrymUQ8592106_2_FD_113739 | JGI IMG/M metagenome (GOLD analysis project Ga0136639, IMG submission 113739) | Polar desert sand microbial communities from Dry Valleys, Antarctica - metaG UQ859 (21.06) | ecosystem: Environmental > Terrestrial > Soil > Desert | place: Antarctica: Dry Valley...
CGAAGATCATGATGAGCGTGCGCTCGTTGCGGAACGGGTCGATGTACGCCGTCGTCACATCGGGGATGAGCTGCATGTCGGACTCGTGGATCGAGGCGAAGCCGCGAATGGAGGAGCCGTCGAACATCTGCCCGACGGAGAAGAACTCCTCGTCCACGGTCGACGCGGGGATGTTGAAGTGCTGCTGCACACCTGGGAGGTCGGTGAAGCGGATATCAAGAAACTTGACGTCGGTGTCCTTGATAAAGGCGAGCACCTCGGAAGAATCACGGAACATCTGAAGGACTCCAATGGGTGTGGATGGGGAAGCGGCCACGGTTCGTAACCACCTCGAGGTTACGGGTGGGCGATTTCCCCACGGTGTCGCAAATGTTTCCGGCATGTTACGGCTGGTTACCGGTCGTAGACTTCAGCCATGCCCGGTTCGAATTCCTCCCACTCGCGCGCGGACGGCACCGGGCAGGAGTGGCCAGGCAAACGACTCGGCCTTCCCGCATCCGGCCCACGTTCGATCGCTCGAATCGGGCGACGAATCGCCGCCCTCTGCATCGACTGGGCGATCGCCTACGGCCTTGCCTGGCTGCTATTCCGGGGCGACGACGGCATCGTCGAGGCCATCTACATCACGGGCGTGTTCGTGGTGGCGCAGATCGTCCTGATCACCTTTGCCGCCGGCGGCATCGGGCACCTCCTGCTCGGGATGCGCGTTGTGCCTCGCTCCGGCGGCGTCGTCGGCATCTGGCGTCCGGCCGTGCGCACGGTTCTTCTCGCCCTCGTCATCCCCGCCGTCGTGTTCGACCGCGACCAGCGAGGCCTGCACGACCAGCTGGCCGGCACCGTGCTCGTCCGCGTCTAACGGGGAGAGCCGGTCAGCGGGGACGGCCGGCGCGCACCTTCGTGGGGTCGACGCCCTTGGGGATCGGCAGCCCGTTCTTGCCGAGCGAGCTGATCCGGTTGTTGACGGCGTAGATCTCAGCCTTGTTGAGCGCACGCTTGTACTTCCCCATCGACGACGGGATCTTGTGCAGCGGCACCGAGTCGGCGTCGGGGCCGACGAGGAGGAAGTGCACGGGCACGTTGGGGAGCACGCGGCTCACCTTGCGACGCTCGTCCTCGAGCATCCGCGTCGTGCGCGACTTCGGTCCCTCGCCGATGAGAACAACGCCACCACGCCCGACGGCACGGTAGACGGCATCCTGGGTCTTCGGACTCACGGCGACCGGCATCTCGCTCGAGACCCATCCGCGCCGGAGCGAGCTCTTGAGCACCGCGCCGACTGCACCGGGCTTGCCGGCGATCTGTCCGTAGGCCGCTCGCTCGGCGCGACGCCCCAACACGATGAGGAAGGCGAGGAGCCCTCCGAGAATTCCGGAGATCAGGTACAGGACCAGACCGATGATGCTGCCGGGCGCGATCAGGAGCGCAAGAACGAGGCTCGCGGCGACGGGCAGCAGGAACGCCGCCAGCATGTACCAGACGGCCTTCTTGTCGTACCGCGTGGTCATCTTGAAGACCTGGTACATCTGCTTCAGACGGCCAGGTCCCTTGGGAGTTTTTGGAGCCTTCGGCTCTTTGGTGCGTGCCATGTGTCTAGGATACGGCCCCGGAGGTCCCCCGCCACCCGCCCTCCCCACCGGGTCGATCCACCGGTCCTCCGCGTCGTCGGGTCTCGTGCCCCGCGGCGCCCCGGTCGGGCACAGGATGACATGGTGACGGACATCCAGAGCGTGAAGTCGGCCGCGGGCTACCGGCTCGTGCGTCGGCTAGGTTCCGGTCGCAGGGCCGACGTTTTTCTCGGCCACGCCGCTCTCGGCAAACGTTCTCCTGGTGGGGTTTCTCCTGGCGACGTCCCTGGGGTCGACGCTTCTGTGGGCGACCTCGCCGCGCCCCCCGGTGGCTTCATGACCGAGCGTGCGGCGACGGCGGCGATCAAGGTGTTCCGACCGGGCACGGACCGCTCGGGCATCGATGCCGAGATCGGCGCCCTCGCACGCGCGTCCTCGCGGCACCTGGTGCGGCTCGATGACCTCGCGACCGCGCGAGACGGGCTGCCGGTGCTCGTGCTCGGCCTCCTTCGCCCGCAGTCGCTCGCCAATCTGCTGGCATCCCGCGGCGGGATCGAGTCAGGGGAGGCCGTCACGATCGTCGCTCCTATCGCTGCCGCGGTAGCCGAGCTCCATCGCATGGGGGTGGCGCACGGCGCGGTGACGGCGAGTTCGGTGCTGTTCGACGAACTCGGTACGCCCGTGCTCGCATCATTCGGACGTGCCCGGATCATCGGCGAGGAGCCGGCGGGCAGGTCGGCGTCGAGCCTCTCCCCGGCCCAGCTCGCAGCCTCGGCGTCCGCGCTGCGGGACCTCGCCGCCCTCGCCGCCCTCGCGGGTGCGGTGCTCGAGTCGACGCCGGAGTCCGCGGGCCGCACGCGTGCGCTGTCCTTCGTTCGCTCCGCTGACCCCTCGCGGGCGCCCGAGCGGTTCCCGGCCGAGATCGCCAGTGTGCTGTTCGACTCGGCGACGGCCACCCCGGTGGTGCTCGGCGTCGCGCCGCGCGCCGCGGCGAGGTCTCGCGCCGCGGCGAGGGGCCTCGCGGCACCCGCCACTGTGCCGCACGCTGTGCCGCACGCTGTGCCGCAGACCGCGCCACCCACCGCTGCGATTCGCGGGCGTCGGCGTGCACGGCCGCCCTGGCTCGACGCCATCCACCTTCCCGAGTGGCTGGAGCAGGTCGTCCGCTCGTCTGCGCCCTCCCGCGCGGACGGGCCGGGCACCCGCGTGCCCGCTTCGGCGCTCGTTTCCGTGCTGGCCTCGGTGCGTCGGCGGGTCTGGGCGGCAGTGGTGGTGGTCGCGGTCCTGCTCGCGGCCGCTCTCATGCTCGTGCCGGGCGGGGACTCGTCCTCTAGGGTCCCCGACGCCGGGCTAGCCCCGCTCACCCCGCCAGATGGAGCGGCGCGTACTGAGCCGCAACCTCTGCCCAGCGGCGGCACGGCGAAGGTAGTCCCGGTTCAGTCCGCGGCCGCCGGTGACGACCCCGTCGCGGCGGCGCTCGAGCTGCTCGAGCTGCGCGACGCCTGCCTCACGTCGCTCTCGGTTCTCTGCCTCGACACCGTCGACCAGGCCGGCTCCGCGGCCTGGGAGGCCGACGGCTATCTGATCCGGCAAGCGCAGGAGGGCGGGGGAGCGACGGTCCGGCCGTCTCCTCCCTCAGACGCGTGGGAGGGTCGTGCGGCCAGCCTCGTCGAGCGGATCGGCAACTCCGCTCTCGTCGCCGTCGCCCCTCCCGGGCAGGATGCGGGCGAGCCTCCGGTGAGTGTGCTCCTGATCAAGGGGGTCGATGGCTGGCGCATCCGGGACCTCTTTGTCGGCTGAGCGATGGCCGCGCCACCGCTCCCAAGGCACCGTGGTTACGAGACCGCCTGGGCGAACCCGAGGCTCGGGTCGGAAAGGTGGCTAAGTCCTTCCGGCAGTTCGCGGCCCTTGCGCGCCATCGACTGCGCCCACAGGCGTCCGGCACGGTAGCTCGAGCGCACCAAGGGCCCGGCCAGCACGCCGAGGAAGCCGATTTCCTCGGCCTCGACCTTAATCTCCGTGAACTCTTCCGGGTGCACCCACCGCGCGACCGGAAGGTGGCGCGGTGTCGGACGCAGGTACTGGGTGACCGTGATGATGTCGGTGCCCGCATCGTGCAGGTCGTGCAGGGCCTGAGTGATCTCTGCGCGGTCCTCGCCCATTCCCAGGATCAGGTTCGACTTGGTGATGAGCCCGTAGTTCCTCGCCTGGGTGATCACATCGAGGGATCGTTCATACCGGAACGCCGGACGGATGCGCTTGAAGATGCGGGGGACCGTCTCGACGTTGTGGGCGAACACCTCCGGGCGGGAGGAGAATACCTCCTCGAGCAGCGCGGGGTTGCCGGAGAAGTCGGTCGCCAGAATCTCGACCCCCGTTCCCGGGTTCTTCGCGTGGATCTGCCGCACGGTCTCGGCGTGCAGCCACGCTCCCTCGTCGGGGAGGTCGTCGCGAGCGACGCCGGTGACAGTGGCGTAGCGCAGCTTCATCGCCGTGACCGAGTCGGCAACACGCCGGGGCTCGTCGGTGTCGTAGTCGGCCGGCTTTCCGGTATCGATCTGGCAGAAGTCGCACCGGCGGGTGCACTGTGAGCCGCCGATGAGGAACGTCGCCTCCCGGTCCTCCCAACACTCGAAGATGTTGGGACAGCCCGCCTCCTGGCATACGGTGTGCAGCCCCTCACCCTTGACGAGCTCCTGCAGCTGCAGATATTCGGGGCCCATCTTCGCCTTGGTCTTGATCCACGGCGGCTTGCGCTCAATCGGGGTCTCAGCGTTGCGGATCTCGAGGCGCAGCATTTTGCGCCCCTCGGGGGGATGGCTCATGCTGCTACCTCTGTCAGTCGGGCGAATCGTGCGGAGATAAGGGGAACGACGTCCTCGGGCGTGACGAGGCGTCCGAGTTCCCTCGAGATGCTTGTGACCCCGGCGTCGGCGATGCCGCACGCGACGATCTGGTCGTAGGCCTCGAAGCTGTTCGAGCAGTTGAGGGCGAACCCATGCATCGTGACACCCTGGGCGACGCGGATGCCGATGGCGGCGATCTTGTCGGTGCCGCGCAGCCACACGCCGGAGCGGCCGGCAACCCGTTCGCCGTCGACGCCGAGCTCGGCCAGAACACCGATGAGGATGCCCTCGAGCATGCGCACATAGCCGACGACGTCGATCGGCTCCGCCAGCCGGATGATCGGGTACCCGACGAGCTGACCGGGGCCATGCCAGGTGATCTTGCCGCCCCGGTCGACATCGAGCACCTCCGTGCCGTCAGTCGGTCGCTCGGCTGGCTCTGTGCGTCTGCCCGCGGTATAGACCGAAGGATGCTCGAGGAGGAGGAGGGTGTCCGGCGCCCGCCCTGCGACCACCGCGGCGTGTACTGCCCGCTGCTGATCCAGAGCGACTAGATACGGCACGGAGTTGGCGCTTAGCCCCGTGACGACAATGTCGACCATTGGCCCAGTCTACGTCGGCCGGTACCTGCGGAAAACACGATAGCCCGCAACCGCCGAAGCGGATGCGGGCTATCGCAGTGCCGCGTCGGCTAGATGCCCAGGTTGCCCTGGAAGTCTCCCGACTCGAGGCGCTTCTTCATCGTCACGAGGAACTTCGCGGCGTCAGCGCCATCGACGATCCGGTGGTCGTAGGAGAGCGCGAGGTAGACCATCGAGCGGATAGCGATCGCGTCGCTGCCGTCCTGAGTCACGACGACAGGCCGCTTCACGACGATTCCGGTTCCGAGGATCGCGGACTGCGGCAGGAACACCACGGGAGTATCGAACAGCGCACCGCGCGAGCCGGTGTTCGTCAGCGTAAACGTGCCACCGGCGAGCTCGTCGGGCTTGAGCTTGTTGTCGCGGGTACGGGCTGCGAGGTCGGCGATCTGCTGCGCGAGCTCGGCGAGCGTGAGTTCGCCCGCCTCGCGGATCACCGGAGTGAGCAGGCCGCGATCGGTCTCGACCGCGATGCTCAGGTTCTCCTGTGCCGGGTAGACGATGGTGTCGCCGTCGATCGTGGCGTTGACGATCGGAACAGCCTTGAGCGCCTCGGTGGCCGCGAGGGCGAAGAAGGGCAGGAACGACAGCTTCACGCCGGTCTTCTCGTGGAAGGTGCCCTTGGTCTTGTCGCGGAAGTTCGCGACCCGGGTCACATCCACCTCGACGACCGACGTCAGCTGTGCCGAGGTCTGCATCGAGGCGACCGCTCGCTCGGCGATGACCTTGCGGAGGCGAGACATCGGCACGGTGGTGCCGCGCAGCGGAGACACCTCCACGGGAGCGGCGGCTTCTGCCGGGGCCGCTGCCTTGGCCGACGACGCGGCGACGACGTCTTCCTTGCGGATCCGCCCTCCGACACCTGTTCCGGTGAGGGAGCCGAGGTCGACGCCGAGCTCATTCGCGAGCTTTCGCACGAGCGGGGTGACGTATCCGGCGTTCGACCCGGACTCGGGTTCGGGAACTTCTGCCGGCGCGGCGGCCGGAGCGGCCGGAGCGGCCGGAGCGGCGGCGGGAGCGGCCGGAGCTGCGGGAGCAGCAGCCGGAGCCGCGGCGGGGGCGGGGATGGCCGCCGCAGGAGGTGCGGCTGCGGGAGGTGCGGCTGCGGGAGCAGGGGCCGTTTCGGCGGGTGCCTCATCGACATCCTTGGCGGGCTCGGGTGCCTGCTCGGGGGCGGCCGGCGCCTCCTCGGGCGCGGGCGCCTCGGTGGACGGCACCTCTGCTGCCGGAGCAGGCTCTGCAGCGGGAGCAGGCTCTGCAGCGGGAGCAGGCTCTGCCGGCGCGGTCTCGGCCGGAGCGGCGGCCGCAGCGGGTGCGACTTCTTCTTCTTCGGCGGGGCTCGCCTCGGCGTCTGGAGCTGCCGGGGCCTCGCCACCGCCGGAGCCATCGCCGATACGCACGAGGGCGGTCCCGACCTCGACGGTCTCGTCCTCGGCGACGAGGATCTCTTCGATGATGCCGGCCACGGGCGACGGAATCTCGGTATCGACCTTGTCGGTCGAGACCTCGAGCAGCGGCTCATCCACCTCCACCCTGTCGCCGACGTTCTTCAGCCAGCGGGTGACCGTACCCTCGGTGACACTCTCACCGAGTGCCGGAAGGTTGACGGATTCGCTCATCAGTAATGCTCCTTTATGACGTGACGTGCTTTTAGCTTAGTTCTCGGCCGGACCGCGGCCCGGTCAGGAGTGAAGTGGTTTGCCCGCCAGGGCGAGGAAGGCCTCGCCGAGCGCCTCATCCTGGGTGGGGTGCGCATGCAGCAGCGGGGTGATGTCCTCGGGGTACGCCTCCCAGTTCACTATGAGCTGGGCCTCACCGATGAGCTCGCCGACACGGTCGCCGATCATGTGCACGCCGACGACGGGGCCGTCGTTCACGCGAACGACCTTGATCGATCCGGCCGTGCCGAGGATGTGGCTCTTGCCGTTGCCGGCGAGGTTGTAGTCGTAGCTCGAGACCTTGTCCGTGCCGTACTGCTCGCGGGCGCTGGCCTCGCTGAGCCCGACCGAGGCGACCTCGGGGTGCGAGTAGGTGACCTTCGGAACGTTGATGTCGTCGATGACCTGGGGCTTCAATCCCGCGATCTCCTCGGCGACGAAGATTCCGTGCTGGAAGCCCCGGTGGGCAAGCTGCAGGCCTGGAACGATGTCGCCGACGGCATAGACACCGGGAACGCTCGTCGCGAGACGCTCGTTCGTGATGACGAATCCGCGGTCCATCGTGACGCCGACCTCTTCGTAGCCGAGTCCGGCGGTGGACGGTCCACGGCCGACGGCGACGAGTAGGAGCTCGGCCTCAATCGTGCGCCCATCCTCGAGGGTGACGACGACGCCCTCGTCGTTCTGGGTCACGCTCTGGAACCTGGTGCCGAGGACAAAGTTGATGCCGCGCTTGCGGAAGGCCCGCTCGAACTGCTTGCTGATGCTCTCGTCTTCGTTGGGCACGAGGTGGGGAAGGGCCTCGATGATCGTGACGTCTGTGCCGAACGACTTCCAGACACTCGCGAACTCCACGCCGATGACACCGCCGCCGAGCACGGCGACGGTCTTGGGAATGAAGTCGAGTTCGAGAGCCTGCTCGGAGGTGATGACACGCCCGCCGACCTCGAGGCCGGGCAGTGAACGAGAGTAGGAGCCGGAGGCGAGAACGACGTTCTTGCCGGTGATCACCTGGTCGCCGACCTGGACGGTCGTGGGCGACGTTAGCCTGCCCTCGCCCTCGATGACGGTGATGCCGCGCTTTTTGATCAGCCCGGTGAGTCCCTTGAACTTGCTCGAGACGACCTCTTCGCGGTATGCGGTGACGGCCGCGATGTCGACACCGTGGAAGTCGGCGTTGACGCCGTATTTGGCGGATTCACGCGTGACGTCGGCGACCTCGGCCGAGTGCAGCAGTGCCTTGGTCGGGATACAACCGACGTGCAGGCAGGTGCCGCCGAGCTTGCCCTTTTCGATCAGGCCCACGGTGAAGCCCAACTGGGAGGCTCGCAGCGCGGCGGCGTAGCCGCCGCTGCCCGCTCCGAGAATGACGATGTCGAAATTTTGTTCAGACACTCAACAGCTCCTTGCACATCAGGATTCTTGTCACAAGAACTGCCGACAGATTCGGCAGCCGGACGGGTTTGCGGGACTCGAAGGCCCCCAGAAAACCCTACTACCCCCGCGAAAACTCTTCGGCCACCTCAAGCAGTGTTCTGACCGCGACACCCGTCGGGCCCTTGACCGTCGAGCCGTAGCCGGCGCCGCCGTTGTTCGCCGCGCCGGCGATGTCGAGGTGCGCCCAGGGGATCTGCGTCGAGTCGTCATCGGCGGTCTTGCCGACGAACTCCCGCAGGAACACCGCGGCAATCAGCATCCCGCCCGCCGTGGTGCCCATCTTCACGTTGGCGAGGTCGGCGATGTCCGAGTCGAGCAGTGAGCGCAGTTCCGAGGGCAGCGGCATCGGCCAGAGCGTCTCCCCCGTGCGGTCACCCGCCGCGACGACACGCCGCACGAAGTCGTTGTCGCCCATGGTGGCAACGTAGCGGTTTCCCATCGCGACGAGGGCCGCTCCGGTGAGCGTCGCGACGTCGATGATCGCGTCGGGGAACTCCTCGCTCGCAGCGACGAGTCCGTCGGCGAGAACGAGTCGGCCCTCGGCATCCGTGTTGAGCACCTCGACGGTCTTGCCTCCGCGCAGTCGCAGCACATCGTTCGGGCGCGTCGCTGAGCCGGACGGCATGTTCTCGGCGAGGCACAGCCATGCGGTGAGCCGCACCGGCAGCTCGAGTTTTGCGGCGGCGATCACGACGGCGAGGGCCGTCGCAGCGCCCGTCATGTCGTACTTCATGCCGACCATGGATGCTGCGGGCTTCAGGGACAGGCCCCCCGTGTCGAATGTGATTCCCTTGCCGACGATCGCGAGGTGCTTCGTGGCCCCGGCCGGCGAATAGCTCACCTTGACCATGCGCGGTCCGCGGTCGGATCCCTTGCCGACGCCGACGAGGCCGCCATATCCGCCGTCGACGAGCTCCTGGTCGGCGAGCACGGTGAGCTCGATCGGCAGGCCGCTCGCCAACTCGTGCGCCGCCGAGGCGAACGACGCGGGGTACAGGTCGGACGGGGGAGCGTTGACGAGGTCACGGACGGTGTGAATCGCGGTCCCGACCGCTGTTGCGCGCTCGACGAGGCCGCCTCCGGGCGTGTGCGTGGCGACGATGACGAACTCGGCAGGGAGCCGCGACTGCGGTTCCTGCTCCGCCGACCGGTAGTCGAGGTAGTTGTAGCCGCCGATCGCCACACCCTCGAGGATCGCGAGAAGGTCGGAGTCGTGTGCGGCAGGCAGGGCAACTGCCACGCGCTCGGCGCCGCGGATGGTGCGCGCCGCCGCGCCCGCGGCGTAGCGGAGCGCATTCGCGTCGAGGGGGCCGGAGCCGAGCCCAACGAGGGCGAGCGATCCGGCCGCGCCGCCGACGCCGGGAAGGCGCCGCACGTCGTCCTTCGCGCCGGTGAATCCGATCGCCGCAAGGGACTGCTGCAGCGCCGCGAAGTGGTCGCCGACTCCCACAATCTCGCCGCCGTCCTTGCCGGATGCGACTCCGATCACGAGGACGTCGGCAGAGACGTCGATGGCGGGTTCGGTGGTCAGGCTCAACGAGGACACGGTCATTGGGCCATGGTATCCGTGCGGTTCGACTTGCCCCGAGCGAGCCGCGCCTGTTCGCTCTCGGCACCTGCCACGAGCGCCATCCCCCGGCCCGCCGATTATGACGCGCGTAGAATTGGCCCATGCGTGACCCAGCCGGACTCTACGACCTCACCCCGGAGGAGACGTCCGTGCCGGAGGGCCTTCATCTCGTCGCGGGGCTCACTGGATTCGCTGACGCGGGATCGGCCGTGACGCAGTTGAGCGAGTACCTCCTCGACACCCTCGACCACCAGGTGATTGCCACTTTTGACGCGGACGTACTCCTGGACTACCGGGCACGGCGCCCCGTCGTGTACTTCGACCAGGATCACCTCACTGACTACCAGCCGCCCAGCCTCGCGCTCTACCTCGCAACGGACGAGGCAGGACAGCAGTTTCTTCATCTCACCGGGTTCGAGCCTGACTTCCAGTGGGAGCGGTTCAGCGCGGCGGTGCTCGAGCTCCTCGCACGGTTCAAAGTCAAGACGACCACGTGGGTGCATGCGATTCCGATGCCCGTTCCGCACACCCGGCCGATCGGCGTGACCGTGAGCGGTAACCGCACCGACCTCATCGATGCGATGTCGGTCTGGCGTCCACGCACGCAGGTGCCGGCGAATGTGCTCCACCTCGTCGAATACCGACTTCAGCAGCTCGACCACGCGACTGTCGGCTTCGTCCTGCTGGTTCCGCACTACCTTGCCGAAACCGAGCATCCGGATGCCGCGGTGAAAGCGCTCGAGAGCATCAGCGCTGCGACCGGCCTGATCTTCCCGACCGAGCGGCTCCGTGCGGCAGGCCGGGAGTTCCTCGCGAAGATCGACGCCCAGGTGCAGACCAACCACGAGCTCGCGCGGCTCGTCGGCACGCTCGAGGAGCGCCATGACTCCTATATGGAGGGCAACCCGCTGCGCTCCCCGCTCACCGACGAGGCCGGCGAGCTACCCTCGGCGGATGAGATCGCGGCGGAGCTCGAGAACTTCCTCGCGACTCGCCCCAGCGGCGACGAGGACCTGCCCCGCACTTAGAGTGGGCGAGTGAATTCCGCCCGGTCCTGGCTCATCTGGGCAATCGCGATAGTCGCATATGTCGTGGCGGTCATGCAGCGCACCTCCCTTGGGGTGTCGAGCGTCGAGGCGGCCGAGAGGTTCGCTGTGTCGGCCTCGGTTCTTTCGAGCCTCGCGGTGGTGCAGCTCATCGTCTATGCGGCTCTTCAGATTCCCGTCGGGGTCATCCTCGACCGCCTCGGCCCACGGGCGCTCATCGCTGCCGGCGCGATCCTGATGGGCGTCGGACAGCTCACTCTCGCCCTCGCCCCGTCGATCGGCGTCGCGATCGCCGGTCGCGTGCTGGTCGGCGCGGGAGACGCTCTCACCTTTATCTCTGTGATCCGGCTGCTGTCGGCGTGGTTCGGCGGCCGCATCCTGCCCCAGGTCTCCCAGTGGACAGGGAACATCGGGCAGCTCGGCCAAGTGCTCTCGGCGATCCCGCTGTCGTTCGTGCTGCATCAATTCGGGTGGCCGACCGCCTTCGTCGCCGCGGCGGCCGGATCGGTGCTCGCGGCGGTCCTCGTGCTTGTGTTTATCTCGGATGGCCCGGCCGTGAGGGTCATCGAGGAGCACAGGAGGACATGGCGGGAGTCGATGTCGCTGCTGCGCCAGAGCCTCGCCCGTCCGGGAACCCAACTCGGTTTCTGGTCACATTTCGTGACGCAGTCGCCCGGCACCGTGCTGGCGCTGCTCTGGGGGTTTCCTCTCCTGACCGCAGGTCTCGGCTACACCAATACCGTCGCCTCCCTGCTGCTGACACTTGTCGTGGCCGCAGGAATGATCGCCGGTCCGATCATCGGCATCCTGAGCGCCCGATTCCCTACCAGACGGTCGAATCTGGTTCTCGGCATCGTCACTGCCATGGCGGTGTGTTGGACTGCGGTGCTCGCCTGGCCGGTCGAGCCTCCGTTCTGGCTCATCGTCGTGCTGATCCTGGTAGTCGGCGTCGGTGGTCCGGGGTCGCTCATCGGATTCGACTTCGCACGCACCTTCAATCCGCTGCGCAGCCTTGGTTCGGCGAACGGTGTCGTCAATGTGGGCGGCTTCCTCGCGAGCTTCGTGATGATGTTCGCGATCGGCGTCGCGCTCGACCTGCTGGATCGGATGCGGATCGATGGGGGGTTGCCATCGGACATCTTCGCGTGGGACTCCTTTCGGATCGCTCTGCTCGTGCCCTATGTCGTCGTCGGAATCGGCGTCGTCTTCCTGCTGCAGGCCCGGCGCCGCACCCGCAGGAAGCTCGACGAGGACGAGGGAATACAGGTGGCCCCGCTGTGGGTTGTCATTGCCAGAGCATGGCGCCGCAAAACAGACTAGACAAGAGCCGCAATTGTCAAGCG
>Ga0136639_10000631_pt1 | contig 12104 bp, 11 predicted proteins | sample AntDrymUQ8592106_2_FD_113739 | JGI IMG/M metagenome (GOLD analysis project Ga0136639, IMG submission 113739) | Polar desert sand microbial communities from Dry Valleys, Antarctica - metaG UQ859 (21.06) | ecosystem: Environmental > Terrestrial > Soil > Desert | place: Antarctica: Dry Valley...
CCAGGCAGACGCCGTGGCGTTGGCCCGTGCCATGTTGTTTGATCCGCGCTGGCCCTGGCATGCGGCAGCCGCGCTCGGCGCGCAGGTCGCGGCACCGCCGCAATACGTGCGCAGCGCGCCCCAAGGGCAATCAGGGTTGTTCGATCAGGCGACCGGCAGCGCCGGGTAGTCCTTTGTTCCCGAACGCTTTCGTTTGCCACACTCGGAAGCGCATGATGATCAATTCCCCTACCACCACGGAGTTCATGCCAATGTCGACTCATGCCTACGGCGCATATGCCGCCGACAAAGCCATCGAAGCCATCGCCGTCGAGCGCCGCGCGCCGGGGCCGATGGATGTGCAGATCGATATCGCCTTCTGCGGCATTTGCCACTCGGATTTGCACACGGTGCGCGGGGAATGGCCGGGCACGTTGTACCCGTGCGTGCCGGGTCACGAGATCGTCGGCCATGTCTCTGCAGTCGGCGGCGATGTCGGCAAGTTCAAGGTCGGCGACATGGTCGGCGTCGGTTGCCTGGTCGGCAGCTGCCAGCAGTGCGCGTCTTGCGGTGAAGGGCTGGAGCAGTACTGCACCAATGGCTTCGTAGGCACCTACAACGGGGCGACGCCGGATGCGCCTGGCCACACGTTGGGCGGCTATTCCCAGCGGATCGTCGTGGACGAAAAATTCGTGCTGAGGATCACTCACGCGAAGGACGATCTGGCCGCCGTCGCGCCGCTGCTGTGCGCGGGCATCACCACGTACTCGCCGCTACGCCATTGGAAGGCGGGCCCGGGCAAGAAGGTCGGCATTGTCGGCATCGGCGGGCTGGGCCACATGGGTGTCAAGCTGGCGCATGCCATGGGCGCACACACGGTGGCGTTTACCACCAGCGAGGGCAAGCGCGAAGATGCGCACTCACTGGGCGCGGACGAAGTCGTGATCTCCAAGGATGCTGCGCAAATGAAACAGCATGCCGGCACCTTTGATTTCATTCTCAATACGGTGGCCGCACCGCATAACCTGGATGCATTCACCAACCTGCTCAAACGCGACGGCACGATGTGCCTGGTCGGAGTGCCAGCCAGCCCGCATCCGAGCCCGAACGTGGGTGGACTTATCTTCGGTCGCAAGGCAATTGCCGGTTCGCTGATCGGCGGTATTGCAGAGACCCAGGAGATGCTGGATTTCTGCGCCGAGCACGGCATCGTTTCGGACATAGAGATGGTCAGCGCGCAGCAGATCGACGAGGCCTACGAGCGCATGCTCAAGAGCGATGTGAAGTACCGCTTCGTGATTGACAACGCGACGATGTCGGCCTGATACAGATGAACCGAGCGCGTCGGGATCAGCTCCCGGCGCGTTCGCGTTCGATCGCGCGCCAGCCGATGTCGTTGCGATGAAATTCGCCGTCCCATTGAATCGATGACAGCGCGTCGTACGCACGCTGCTGCGCCTCGCCCACATCATCGCCCAGTGCACACACGCACAGCACGCGGCCACCGCTGGTGATCACGTTGCCATCGGCATCCAGTGAAGTGCCTGCATGGAACACCTTGCTGCCGGCAGGAAGCACTGCATCAAGTCCATGGATCACATCGCCACCGCGCGGCGTATCCGGATAGTTGGCTGCCGCCATTACCACGCCGAGCGAGGGCTGTGGCAGCCAGCGTGCTTCGGTTTCATGCAGGCGTTCGTCGATCGCGGCTTCGACCAGATCAACCAGATCTGAATCCAGCCGAAGCATGATCGGTTGCGTTTCCGGATCACCGAAACGCACATTGAATTCGATCACCTTCGGCGCGCCGCGGGCGTCGATCATCAGGCCGGCGTAGAGGAAACCGGTGAACGGGATGCCGTCTTCGATCATGCCGCGCACAGTCGGGTTCACGATTTCGCGCATCACGCGTGCGTGCACCTCGGGCGTGACCACCGGCGCGGGCGAGTACGCGCCCATACCGCCGGTATTTGGACCGGTGTCGCCATCGCCCACGCGCTTGTGGTCCTGCGATGTCGCCATCGGGAGTGCAGTCGTGCCATCGACCATCGAGATGAAACTGGCTTCCTCGCCGTCCAGGAATTCCTCGATCACCACGCGCGCGCCGGCATCGCCGAACGCATTGCCTTCCAGCATGTCGCGCACCGCGGCTTCGGCATCACTCAGCGTCATCGCCACGATTACGCCCTTGCCCGCAGCCAGGCCATCGGCCTTGATGACGATGGGCGCGCCTTTCTCATGCACGTAGGCAAGTGCATCGACGATATTCGTGTGCACTGCGTAATACGCGGTCGGAATGTTGTGGCGATGCAGGAAATCCTTGGCATAGGCCTTGCTGCCTTCCAGCTGCGCGGCAGCGGCGGTCGGTCCGAAGATGCGCAGGCCGGCATCGCGAAACCGATCCACCACGCCCGCAACCAGTGGCGCTTCCGGGCCGACCACGGTCAGGCCGATGCCTTCCTCGCGCACCAGTGCCAGCAGGCCGTCGATGTCGTTGGGCTTGATTGCGACATTGCGACATTTCGGTTCACGCGCAGTGCCGGCATTGCCGGGCGCAAGGATCACTTCATCGACGCGCGGCGATTGCGCGAGCTTCCAGGCCAGTGCGTGTTCGCGCCCGCCGCCGCCGATGACCAGGAGTTTCATTGCGTGTGGAGTCCCATGTTCAAGCTTCGCCCGGGCGTGATTGCCAGAGCGTGGAATGGTCCGGCCCGCATTCGGATTCCGGACGGCCGTTGGAGTAGTAGTACAAGGCCAATGAGCGTCGGGTAATACCCGCCGGACAGCGCAATGGATCCGGCATGCCGTGATACGAATCGCGCGTGGTGGAAAACACCACGCAGCGATTCTTGATCGGCGCGATGCGCTGTACGCAGGCACGCATCTCGCGATCCCACAGTTCCAGGTCACCGCCCCATCCCTGATCCCACTCCGGGTTGAGGTACAGCAGCAGGTTCAACCGCCGGTCCAGCCCATAACCTGGCAGCTTGTTGAAATCGGCATGTATCCGCAATTCGGCGCCAGGCAAATACTGATGCAGGCCACCACCGGTCATGTGCGGGTCCGGGAGCAGGCCAGCGATGCCGGTCAGGCGCTCCAGATAGCGCAGGAATGGCCCTGAATTGAACGCATGCACCAACCCGCGCAAGGTGGGGCCGAATGCGAGTTCATTGCTGTAGCCGAGCTTGTTGAGCTGCGCAATACGGCCTTGCGCATCGCTGGTGTCGGCGCGGCGCCAGTCCTTGATGTGTTCCGGCGGCGGAAACTCCGCCATCGCCGCAGACAGCGTGCGTGCGTCGAGAAAATCGTCAATCGCGATATGCGGAAATGGCGCCGCGTTGGCGTACTGCAAAGCGTCCGCGTCGATGCGCGTCATATGCTCCGGAAGGCGGCCAAGCAGCATGTTCAGTGCCGGAAGTGACGAACACCGGTGAATACCATCGCCAGTCCGTGCTCGTCCGCTGCGGCGATGACTTCACCGTCACGCATCGAACCGCCGGGCTGGATCACTGCCTTGATACCGGCCGATGCTGCAGCATCGATGCCATCGCGGAACGGGAAAAATGCATCGCTGGCCATCACCGAGCCTTCAACCTGCAGGCCTGCATCGGCCGCCTTGATTCCTGCAATGCGCGCGGAATACACGCGGCTCATCTGCCCGGCGCCGACGCCAATCGTGTGCTGGTTCTTTGCATACACAATCGCATTCGACTTCACGTATTTGGCCACGCGCCAAGCGAACAAAAGATCTTTGAACTGATCCTCGGTCGGGGCGAGTTTGCTGACCACCTTCAATTCGTCGCGGCCGACTTCGCGGATGTCGCTGGTCTGCATCAGCAGGCCGGAGCCGACGCGCTTGACGTCGATATTGTTCTTGCCATCGCCGTGCGGAATGCGCAGCACGCGTACATTGGCCTTCTTCCTGGCATAGGCCAGCGCCTCGTCGTCATAGTCCGGCGCAATCAACACCTCGACGAATTGGCGATCCAGAATCACTTTCGCCGTCGCGGCATCCAGCTTCGTATTGAACGCGATGATCCCGCCGAATGCCGAGGTCGGGTCGGTGGCATAGGCCAATTCGTACGCGTCGCCACAGGCCACGCCCTGGGCCACGCCACACGGGTTGGCATGCTTGACGATCACGCAGGCCGGCAACTCGAACTGGCGCACGCATTCCCACGCCGCATCGGCATCGCCAAGGTTGTTGAAGCTCAGCTCCTTGCCCTGCAGCTGGGTGAACGTCGCCAGCGTTCCCGGCACCGGCCACAGGTCACGGTAAAACGCGCCGTGCTGGTGCGGGTTTTCACCGTAGCGCAAGTCCATGACCTTGATGAAATTGGAATTGTTTTGGCTTGGGAACAGCGCCTGGGTGCCATCGGCCTGGATCGCGGACAAATGGTTGCTGATGCAGGCATCGTAGAACGCGACGTTGTTGAATGCGGCGACTGCGAGATCGAAACGAGTCTTGCCCGACAGCGCGCCGTCGTTCGCATTCAACTCTTCGATGAGGCCGGCGTATTGCGATGCGTCGGTGGCCACCGCGACGCGTGCGAAATTCTTTGCTGCGCTTCGCAGCATCGCCGGGCCGCCGATATCGATGTTCTCGATCACGTCCTCGAAGCTGCTGTCGGGGTTGGCCGACACCGCAGCGAACGGATACAAATTCAGCACCAGCAAGTCGATCTTCTCGATGCCGTGTTGCGCCATCACTGCATCGTCGGTGCCGGCACGGCCGAGCAGGCCGCCATGCACCATCGGGTGCAGGGTTTTGACCCGGCCATCCATCATTTCCGGGAAGCCGGTCGCCTCGCTGACATCCTTCACCGCAAGGCCGGCATCGCGCAGTGCCGTGGCAGTGCCGCCGGTGGAGAGCAGTTCCACGCCATGCGCGGCAAGCGCGCGGGCGAGTTCAATCAGGCCGGTCTTGTCGGACACGGACAACAAAGCGCGACTCACGGTCACGGAAGGTCCGGACAGGTGTTGTGTAGTCATCGGGGAGCTGTTGATGCGGGGAAGCGCGAATTATACCGACGGCTTGCTATTCGCTTTCTTCCGGGTGAACTGAAAGCCTTTGTTGCCGTCGCGAGCGATGGCTGACAGTGTGTGGACGGAGCGCAGCAACCGAGCGTACATCCAGTACGTGAGGGCGCGAGCACCGCCCGCGCGCTGTCAGCTGAGCGCAGCAGGCAAGAAAGGCTTTCAGGACATGTTGTAGTCGCGGAGTTTCTTGCGCAGCGTCGCCCGATGAATGCCGAGCATGGCTGCCGCACGGCTCTGGTTGCCGTCGCAATGCTGCAGCACTTCCACGAAAAGCGGGATTTCGAGTTCGCGCAACGCGATGTTGTACAGGTCATCGGTGCCGCAGCCGTTCAGGTCACGCAGATAGCGGCGCACGGACGTTGCCACGTGGTCGCGCAATGGCGCGCGGTTAGCGTCCGGACGTTCTGCGGTCACGTTCAAGCGGGGGCCCTCGTTGCGATGGCGCATCGAGTTCATCCATCGATGCGCGGCAAGCAGTCTAGCGCGATGTGATTTGAAATGTTGCGGGCTTGCCGCATTCAGCGACAAAAAAATGTGACCGAGCGAACTACTCGAAACGGAAGTCGAACGCGACCACGCCGGCGTCTGGTTCAACGATGTCGAACGCGAGTTGTGCAGCCTGTCCGGACTGCAGCAAAACGGTGTCTGGCGTGCGGCCCAGATAGTCGCTTGGCATGAAGCTGCGGCTGCCGAGCATGCGGCCATTGGCATCGGACAGGCTGAGTGCCAGCACCGGCCAAGGCTGCGGCCAGCGTGCATCGTTGCGAATGCTGGCCTGCACGCGCAGTACGCCAGTCTGGCCGGGCACGGCGATCACGTCGCGCGAGAGCATCACGAACGCACCCGGTTCATGCCAGGCCGGCACCCTGCAACCGGTGATACTGCATATCGTCGTAACCAGCGGCCGCCATTGCGCATTGGCCGCCAGTCGGGTGCGCTCGCTGAAAAACAGCTGCGTTACAAGCAGCAAGAGCAGCACGATCAAGATGCTCCACTCGCCAACGCGGCGACGTGGCGGCGGCGGGGCTTCGACGAAGCTTGGCGTGCGGCTCATGCGCGGCGTACGCCATCAATGCGGACCCAGTCGTCTTGCTGCGTCACGCGAAGGTCGTCGAACCAGACGCCATAGCGTTGCAGCAGTTCGTCTTCCTGCCCGGACAAGATGCCCGACATCGCGATGCGGCCCGCAGGTGCAACGCGCGCGGCCAGCGTGTCGGCAAGCGCATCCAGCGCGGACGCCAGGATGTTCGCGACCACGATCGGATATGTGGCGGTGGGTTCGTCTTGCGGCAAATAGGTGTCGATGGCCAAGCCATTGCGCTGAACGTTGTCGGCAGTCGCGGTCAGCGCTTGCGGATCGTTGTCCACGCCGACGGCGCGTGCTGCGCCAAGCCGCAATGCAGCCAGCGCGAGGATGCCGCTGCCGCAGCCGAAGTCGAGAACGTGGCGGCCCTGCAAGTCGCCGCGTACCGCCAGTTCATCCAGCCATTGCAGGCACAGTGCCGTAGTCGCATGCGTGCCGGAACCGAAGGCGAGGCCCGGATCAAGGCGTACGACCGCGGCGTCCGGATTATCGGCATCAGCTGGAAGCTCGTGGTTCCACGGCACGATCCACGTGTGCGTGCCGAACTGCATCGGCTGGAACTGGTCCATCCACGCGCGTTCCCAGTCCTGGTCCTCGATCTTCTCGAAGCGCAGTTGGGTCCAGTCAAGGTCTGGATCAAAGGCTTCAAGTGCGGCCAGCAACAGCAAGCCATCACTGTCGGCATCGAACAATGCGGTCAATTGCATCTCGTGCCAGAGCGGCAGTTCACCCACGCCGGGTTCGAAGATCGCCTGCTCGTCGGCAGCGTCCAGATGCGCGTCCTGCAGGGTCACTGCTGGCGCGCCAACGTCTTCCAATGCGCGTTCGTAACGCGGTTGCCGGACTTCGTTACAGGGCAGGCTAAGTTGCAGGTAAGGCATATGGATACAGGTGGGAAGCTGCATCCATGGTCACCGGCTTGCCCGGTCCGGGCAAGTACCGCTGCATCCTGGTGCCTCGCTCAAAGAATCGAGAGCGTTTTTTCCTTGCGTTCTGCCAAGCGCTTTTCCAGGTAGTGAATGTTCTGGCCGCCGGCCTCGAAGCCCTTGTCGGTCAAGATGCGCTGCTGCAGTGGCACGTTGGTCTTGATGCCGTCCACCACCATCTCGCTGAGCGCGACCCGCATGCGAGCGATTGCCTGCGCGCGGTCGGCACCATGCACGATGAGTTTGCCGATCATCGAGTCGTAGTTCGGCGGCACCCGGTAGCCTTCGTAGATATGCGAATCCACGCGCACGCCCGGTCCACCCGGTGAATGGAAATGGGTGATCAGGCCCGGCGAGGGCATGAAGCTGTCCGGGTCCTCGGCATTGATCCGGCATTCGATCGCGTGGCCGCGAATGATCACGTCGGATTGCTTGATTGTCAGCTTCTGGCCCGACGCAATCAGCAGCTGTTCGCGCACCAGATCAATCCCTGTAACCAGTTCGGTAACCGGATGTTCGACCTGGATGCGGGTGTTCATTTCGATGAAATAGAAACGCCCGTCCTCGTACAGGAACTCGAAGGTGCCGGCGCCGCGATAACCAATCCGGATGCAGGCTTCCACGCAAACCTTGCCGATCTGCGCGCGCTGCTCGTCTGTGATGCCGGGTGCGGGCGCTTCCTCGACCACTTTCTGGTGGCGGCGCTGCATCGAACAATCGCGCTCACCCAGGTGGATCGCGTTGCCCTGGCCATCGGCCAGCACCTGGATCTCCACATGTCGTGGGTTTTCCAGAAACTTTTCCATGTAGACCATGTCGTTGCCGAACGCGGCCTTGGCTTCCGACTTGGTAGTCGCAATTGCATTGGCCAGCGCGGCGTCGGTATGCACTACGCGCATCCCGCGGCCGCCACCACCGCCCGCTGCCTTGACGATCACCGGATAACCGATCTCGCTGCCGATGCGGCTGTTGGTCGCGGCATCATCGCCCAGCGGGCCACCGCTACCGGGCACGCAGGGCACGCCCGCCGCCTTCATTGCGCGGATCGCTTCGACCTTGTCGCCCATCAGGCGGATGGTGTCGGGCTTGGGGCCGATGAAGATGAAACCTGATTGCTCGACGCGCTCGGCGAAGTTGGCGTTCTCCGACAAAAAGCCATAACCGGGATGGATGGCCTGCGCGTCCGTCACCTCGGCGGCGGCAATGATCGACGCCATGTTGAGGTAGCTGTCGCTCGACGGCGCCGGACCAATGCAGACGGATTCATCCGCCATCGCCACGTGCTTGAGGTTGCGGTCGACAGTGGAATGCACGGCGACCGTGCGGATGCCGAGTGCGTGGCAGGCGCGCAGGATGCGCAGCGCGATCTCGCCACGGTTGGCGATGACGACTTTATCCAGCATCGCCGATCAGCCGATGACGAACAAAGGCTGGTCGAACTCGACCGGCTGTCCGCTCTCGCACTGGATCGCCAGCACCGTGCCGGAGACCTCGGCTTCGATCGGATTGAACATCTTCATGGCTTCAATAATCCCCAGCGTCTCGCCAGCCTTGACCGCCTGGCCGATGCTGACGAACGAGGGTTTCTCAGGCGACGGGCTGGCATAGAAGGTGCCGACCATGGGCGCGCGCACGACATGACCCGCCGGCAATTCGCTGCCAAGCGGCTTGTGACTGCCACCGGTGGCGGCATCGACCGGAGACTGCATTGGCATCGTCTGGCTGACGGGAGCAGCGTAATGAACTGGCGCGGGCTGCATCATCCCGCCGGAATTCATTGGCTGTGAAGGCAAGCGCGCCAGTCGAACGGATTCCTCGCCTTCCTTGATCTCGATCTCGGACAGGTTGGATTCTTCCAGGAGGTCGATCAGTTTTTTGATCTTGCGCAGGTCCATACGTGTACTCGCTTTGCTCCCTCGCCCTAGGCGGGAGAAGGTTGGGGTGAGGGTGCGAACTAGCCGAGCCGAATCAGTGCGGCGTCAAGGGCGTAGCGATATGAATCGGCGCCGAAGCCGCAGATCACGCCGACCGCCAGATCACTGAAATAGCTCTGGCGGCGGAACGGTTCGCGGGCATGCGGGTTCGACAAGTGGATTTCGATGAAAGGGATTGCGACGGCGGCCAGCGCATCGCGCAGCGCCACCGAGGTATGCGTGAACGCGGCCGGATTGATCAGGATGAAGGCGGTACCGTCACTGCGCGCGGCATGCACGCGTTCGATCAACACGTGTTCGGCGTTGGACTGCAGGTCCAGCAGGCCGTGGCCAGCGGCCTCGGCACGGCTACGCAGGTCATCATTGATCTGCGCCAGCGTGGTCCGGCCATAGACCTCGGGCTCGCGGGTACCGAGCAAGTCGAGGTTGGGACCATGCAGGACGAGCAGTTGCGACATGGGCAGCGGAGAGTCTCGAAACGGACTCGCAGTGTCCCGCAACACGGCAATGCTGTCCAGTTCGGCGAAGTTTGGTCGATTTATCAGGTTTTAAATGCGCGATTGAGCTACAGCTCTAATTCGAGTCAGTGTTTCGCCCAATCCGCAATGGCTTGTTTGTCATCGAACGGACCGATTTTGGTTTTCAGCAGGCGGCCCTCGGCAGAGATCAGGACCGTATAGGGCAATACCCCTGCAGGGTTGCCCAGACGCACGCCCGCGTCGGCCGGACCCGGCGCATCGATCAGGACGGGATAGGTGATGCGGTGCTGTTGCAGGAAGTCGCGCACGCCAGCGGCATCGTCCAGCGCAATACCCACCACTTGCACGCCATTGGCGCCTTGTTCGTTGGCGAAGACTTGCAGATCCGGCATTTCCTTGAGGCAAGGCCCGCACCAGGTCGCCCACAGGTTGACCAGTCTGGCTTTGCCCAGCCATGCATCGGGAATGCGAGTGGCAGTCCCGTTGGCATCCGGCAGGGTCATGGCCGGCACGAGGCCGCCACGTTCGGCGACGCGCACGCCTTCCGGTGGCGCAGGCGCTTGCGATTTCAAGACCGCCCCCAGCAGCCGTTGGCCCGGTTCGGTGCTGGCTAGCCGCATCGCGATGGTGGGATCGAAGTAGATGCTGGCGCCTGCGCCGGCAAGCGCGGCGGTCAGCGCCACCAGCACGATGCGCACGTTGGCGTTGCCAGAATCCGACCTCATGGCATACCTGCGGCGGCCAGCTTGAGTGCGTCGTCAACCAGACTTGGCGTGACGATGACCGGCAGGATTCGGCCCTCGCCACCCCCACGCGGGTACAACACATAGAGTGGTACGCCGACAGCTTTGTGCGCCTGCAGGTAGGCGGTGATGGCCGGATCGACATCGGTGTAATCGCCGGTCATGTAAACGGCATTCGCGGCCTGCATCGCAGCGCGGAAGCCGTCGCGCGCGAACACGGCTTTCTCGTTGGCCTTGCAGCTCACGCACCAGTCGGCAGTCATGTTGACGAAGACCACGCGCCCTTCGGCGCGCAATGCCTCCAGTCGCTGTGCGGAATAGGCGACGTGCTCGATGCCATCACGATTTGTCGTTGCCGCGGACACCGCTGCCTTCGGCAGCTGATGCACCAGCACCAATGGCCACGCGGTGCCCAGCACGCCAAGCATTACCAGCAGCAGCCAGCCACGCCCGCGTCCGCTGCGTGCCTGCGTCCAGGCCCATGCGGCCAGCGACAACGCGATGGCCGCCGCCAGCCACAGCCCGACCGCATCGGCGCCACGCTGTTTGGCCAGCACCCAGACCAGCCAGGCCGCCGTCGCATATAACGGGAACGCCAGTAACTGCTTGAAGGTGTCCATCCATGCGCCGGGTTTCGGCAGTCGCTGCGCAAGTCCTGGAATGAAACCGATCAGCAGGAATGGCAGCGCAAGCCCGAGACCGAGCATCGCGAACACCAGCAGTCCGCCCAGCGCCGGGCCGGTGAACGCATAGGCCAGTGCCGCGCCCATGAATGGCGCCGTGCAGGGCGTTGCCAATACCACTGCAAGTACGCCGGTAAAGAAATCGCCGCTGGCGCCGCTGCGCTGCATCAAGCCGCTGCCGCGCTGGCTGACGCCGATGTTGGCGTACCACAAGCCTGACAGGCTCAGGCCAAGCGCGAACACCACCAGCGCCAATCCCGCGACCACCAGTGGCTGTTGCAGCTGGAAGCCCCAACCCAGCGCCAGGCCGGCCTTGCGCAGTCCCAGTGCGAGCGCGCCCAAGGCCATGAAGCTGAGCAGCACGCCAGCCGTGTACCAGAGCGCATGCCGACGCGCGTGCTGTTTGCTTTCGCCGCTTTGCGCCAACGCCAGCACCTTCAGCGACAGGACCGGCAACACGCAGGGCATCAGGTTGAGGATCAGGCCGCCAATCAGGGCCAACAGCAGCGAGGCCAGCAGGCCGGGCGCGGACTGGGTGGGCGTGGCGCTGGCTGGCGGCGGTGTGCGCGCCTGTGTACGCGCGGCATCGCTGTTGTCAGACGCCGCACCGGTGTCGGATGTGGCGGGTTGTGCCACGTCTTGAGACAAGCCTGTGGTCGATGCGGACGCTGCCGATGTTGCCGAAGTCGGGTTGTTGGTAGCTGACTGGATTTCGGCAGCCGGCGTCAGCGTACCTGCGGGCAATGCGATCGGCAGTGGCCGCGTCATCGGTGGATAGCAGATGCCGTCGGTCTGGCAGCCTTGCAGCCCCACGATCAGCGTGCCTGTTGCGGCAGCCGTTTGCGTGCGCGTGACAGGCACGGTGAATTCGACCTGATCGAAATACACCGCGACATCGCCGAAGTGTTCGTCGCGATGCGAGGTGGCCTTGGGCAGTTTTGATGCTGGCGGCAACGTGGCCGACAAACCTGCACCGGCGTCGAGCTTCACCGACAGCTTGTCGCGATACAGGTAATAGCCATTTGCAGGGGTTAGCCGCAGCAGGATGCTGTTGCCGTCGCCGGCGATCGCTTCCACGGTGAAGGCACGATTTTCCGGTAGCGGCGCGGCATTGGCCGTGCTGGCGGCATTGCCCAGCCCGAATAGACCGCCGCCGCCCCGTTGCGGCAATCCAAGTCCAGTGCCGCTCACGTTGGCAGACCGCAGTGCGACTTTCAGCGTGCGGGTCTGTGGCGG
>Ga0136639_10000632_pt1 | contig 12066 bp, 15 predicted proteins | sample AntDrymUQ8592106_2_FD_113739 | JGI IMG/M metagenome (GOLD analysis project Ga0136639, IMG submission 113739) | Polar desert sand microbial communities from Dry Valleys, Antarctica - metaG UQ859 (21.06) | ecosystem: Environmental > Terrestrial > Soil > Desert | place: Antarctica: Dry Valley...
GAGATGATGATAGGGTTCTTTGATGTTTCCGTGAAGCTCGGGGTGACCGAGCGCGACTTGATGCAGCCTCCGAAGAAGACGACGGGTGACTAAGGCTGGTTGGCGGCTGATCGGCTCTCTACTTTTGGGGGGGGCCATCGCCCCCAATTTGACTTGGGGACACGACGCCATTTCGACCAAACTGACCTGGACCCGCGAGATATCTCGTATCTTCGAAAAGCGTTGCGTGGGCTGCCATCAGGACGGTGGTAGTGCTCCGATGGCGTTTGGTAGTTTCTCAGCGGTCAAGCCGTGGGCGGTGGCGATCAAAGAGGCCGTATTGGTGCGTCAGATGCCGCCTTGGCCCGCCGCAAAAGGATATGGCGAATTCTCTAACGACTTTTCTCTGACGCAAGAGGAGATTGTTCGGATCGCTGAATGGGTGGAGGGTGGCGCGCCGGAAGGGGATCCCGCATTTCTGAAGCCACCAAATTTTGCCCTGCCCCGTTGGCGAACCGGATCCCGCCCAGCGGGCGGAAACATCGTGGTGCGCGCCGGTACAGAGATCCCCAAATCCGTCTCGGTGATTGCGGTGCGGGTCGACCAACCCGGGAAGCTGTGGATTGGCGCAGTTCCGTTGGTCTGGGGGCTTCGACGGGACTCGGAATGGCTCCTATTGAGGGAGCCACTTCGGTTTGCCGCGGGATCGATTGTTGGTGGCCGAGGCACGGCGACACTGCTACTGAGCCCCGAATGACCTACTTAGCGGTGGTCCACTTCTTGTAATTGTCGGCAAGTTTGGCGGTTTCGGCGTCGCCGGGGTGGATGACGAGACGGTAGCGGAAGCGGAGTTTCTCGCCGGGGGCTAACTTCATTTCGCCGTTTTTGGTTTTGTCGTTCTCGAAGTCGTGGACCCCAAATGGGTTCGCAGCGAAGAGCCCGTAGGACCGAGAATGCCAGTAGGTGGGATGGCGCGGGTTGGCCGGGTGATCGAAGATCGCGACGCCCAGGGCTTCTCCACCAACCGTGCCAGCGTAATCGACCCAGGGTGAGCGCTTGCCCCAAACGGCTTTCTCGCCGACTTTGCCCTCGGCCGTGCGCATCTTCCCCGTGTGCTTTTCTTCGAGGTCGGTGGTTAGACGGATGGCGAACATCCCTTCTTTGGTGTCGCCGAAGGTAACGGGGGCGGCGGCGGTGAGGGTGATATCGAAGTCAATCCATCGTTCGGTGGGATGCGAATAAAAGGTCATGGAGCGGACTTCGTCGAGGAGGGTGTTGCCCTTGAGATCCTGCCAAGCGAAGTTGGCACCGATTACCCCCTTCTTCTTTCCGCTGTCGACGGCGGTAATCCGGCGAGTGATGACGATGCCGCGCCCGTTGGTTCCGGCTCCTTTTTGATTCTTTTCGTTGGCCCAGAAGTCGATTTCATTCACGAGGCCGTGGGTGAACCAAAGCCCGCGGTGGTGGGGGTGGTCTTTGGCTTCGCCTTCGACGACGTCCATCGGGAAGGACCGAGAGACCGTCTTGCCGCCGGCCGTGCGCAGCGGGTGGAGATAGGGCTTCGGGACATCGGTGCCGATGAAGAACTCAGTAAATGGTTTGCCATCGATTTCGACCGAGATACGATCGGTGGTTTGCTTCAATTTCACTTGCGCAAAAGAGGCTGCCGCGAGGGCAATGGCGAGGAGGCCGAGACGGAAATGCATCACCGTTATTTGAACACAGCTGAGGCCCGGATGCAGAAGCGATATGATCGAATCATGACTCGGCGATCTCTTCTCAGTACGACGGCGGTCCTAGCCGCAACCCCATTGGCGGCGGGCAATCGGCTACCCATTAAGAAAGGTGTCCTCGTTTCGATGATGCCCGAAAAGCTGACCTATCGGGAAAAGCTTCAGATGGCGAAGGACGTGGGCTTCGACGCCGTAGAGGGCCAGACGCTGGAAGACCCGGCCGAGGTGGATGCCCTGCGGAAGGCTTCTGAGCAGACGGGCATGAAGATTCATTCGGTCATGAATATGGCCCATTGGAACTATCCGCTGTCGTCTCCGGATCCTTCCGCGGTGGAGCGGAGTATGAAGGGTATGGAGACGAGTTTAGAGAACGCAGCGGCGTGGGGTGCGGACACGGTGTTGCTCGTGCCGGCGGTGGTCAACGACACGGTGCGTTATGCGGATGCGTATGCACGGAGCGTGGTGCAGATTAAGAAGCTTATCCCGAAGGCAGAGAAGCTGAAAGTGAAGATTTGCATCGAGAATGTGTGGAACAAGTTCCTGCTGTCTCCGATGGAGTTCGCTCAATACGTGGATGGGTTTCAGAGCCCCTATGTAGCGGCTTACTTTGACGTCGGCAACATCCTTCTCTACGGGTATCCGCAGGACTGGATCCGGACGTTAGGCAAACGGATCGCGAAGGTTCATTTCAAGGACTTCAAGAATCAAAGCAACGCATTGATTAAGAAGCGGGTGCCGGAGTTCGTGGACTTGCGCGAAGGGGATCTGAACTGGAAGGAAGTCCATAAGGCGTTTGGCGAGATTGGGTACCAGAGCTACGCGACGGTGGAACTACCGCGCGGCGATGCGAAGTATCTGCGGGAAGTGAGCAATCGGGTGGATCTGATTTTGAACGGCGAGTAGGTCATGAAAAAATTCATCATTGGATTAGTGGTCGGCCTGGCGCTGGCGGGAATGTTTGTGGTGATCGCTGCTTTGGCGATGGCGAAGTTTGGTGACAGTAAGCCGACTATCGCCAAGGACGGGACGCTGATTTTGACCTTGGAGGGCGAGGTGCCCGAGAAGGCCGGGTTGGACATGGGGTTGCCGTTTCTGCCCCAGTCTTCTCAGGTGACGGTGATTGATGTTTGGCAGGGGTTGAAGCGGGCGGCGGTCGACCCGAAGATCAAAGCGGTTGTGTTGATGCCGCGTGGAATGGCCGTAGGCTGGGCGAAGTTGCAGGAGTTGCGGGGCGATCTGCTGGAGTTCAAGAAATCGGGTAAGCCATTGCTTGTTTTCTTGCGGGCGCCGCGCACGCCGGAGTATTACTTGGCGACAGCGGCGGACAAAATCTACATGGTGCCGGAAGACATGCTGGACGTGAAGGGCGTGCGGGCGGAGGTAACCTATTTTAAGGGTGCGCTCGACAAGCTTGGCGCCAAGATGGAGGCCGAGCACGCTGGCAAGTACAAGGACGCGCTGGATACCTATACCCGAACGGGGATGACGGCGGAAACCCGCGAGGTGCTGAACTCCGTTTTGGATGGATTGTATGGCCACTTGGTAGAGACGATATCCAGCGGGCGGAGGATGTCCGTCGACCAGGCTAAGGCCGCGATCGACGAGGGTCCGTTCCTGGCGGAGCAGGCGGTGAAGTTGAAGTTAGTCGATGCCACGCTCTACGAGGACCAGTTTTTCGACGAAGTGAAAAAGGCGCTGGGGGGAGCGGAGGTTAAGCGGGTTGCCTTGACGGACTACTTGAAAGCAGCAGGATCCGAAGGCAAGAGTAAGGTGGCAATCATTGTGAGCGACGGAGCAATCGTGCGCGGGGGGTCGAGTGGCAACGCTTTCGGCGAGGACGGTTCCATTACCGTGGCGAATTCGCTGAAAGTACTGCGCGAGGTTGGGGCGGATGAATCGATTCAGGGCGTGATTTTGCGGGTGGACTCACCCGGCGGCGACGCAGTGGCTTCCGATGAGATCCTCCGCGAAGTGAAGTTACTGAGCAAGAAGAAGCCGATGGTCATATCGATGTCGGATGTGGCGGCGTCTGGAGGCTACTACATCTCGATGACTGGAGACCCGGTGATTGCCTACCCGAACACGATTACGGGCTCGATTGGGGTGATTTATGGCAAGGTGAACTTGAAGGGGCTCTATGACAAGCTCGGTGTGACGAAGGACTTGATTCAGCGCGGTCAGAACGCGGCGATCGATTCGGAGTACTACGAACTGACGCCTGGCGGCCGGAAGAAGCTTCGCGAAGGGGTGGAAGAGGTCTACAAGACTTTTGTGGGGATTGTCGCGGAGAGCAGGAAGAAAAAATTTGAAGAGATCGACGAGTTGGCCCAGGGGAGGGTTTGGCTGGGGAGCCAAGCCAAAGACCGATCGCTGGTGGATGAACTGGGAGGACTTGACCGGGCAGTCGAGCTGGTCAAGGAAAGGGCGAAGATAGCCAAAACCGAAAAGGTGCGCTTGGTTGTGTTTCCGAAGAAGAAGTCGCTCTTCGAACAGTTGCTCAATCAAGGCCAGAGCGTCTCGGCAGAAGCCAGCATGGCTCGGAAGGTAGTGGCTGAGCTTACTGGTGGCTTACCGATAGAACTCTGGCAAACCGGTGGAATGATGAAGTTGATGCCGTACCGAATCACCGTTCGGTAGGCCTAGAAGGCGCGGCTAGAATGAATGCCGGCATCTTGGAGAACATTGGCCATTTTCTCGAGTGCCGTCTTGTGAATCTGGGAGACGCGACTTTCGTTGATTCCCAACATGCCGCCGATCTCTTTCATGGTTAATTCATTGGAGTAGTAGAGAAACACAACCTTTTGGTAGCGCTCGGGAAGGGTCTTCACGGCAGTGGCCAATACTCCGCGGAGCTCTTCATGGGCGCAGATCCGATCGGGCTGGCTTTCCGCTTTCGCCGGAAAATCAGGAGCGGGCATGTCTTCCTGCTCAGCGGGGCGGCTTGATGCTGAAACCAACCCGACGTTCCGAAGGTCCAAAACCATCTGTCGCCAGCGGTCCACTTCAACGCCCATGCGCTGCGCTAGTTCCGCTTCCGAAGGAGACCGCTGTAGTTCACCCGTCAATTCCCGTGTAGCGTTCTCGATTTGTTTGTGGCGACGGCGGAGGTCACGGCTTGCCCAGTCCAGTTGCCGGAGGCTGTCGAGGATGGCACCCTTGATTCTGTGCTTCGCATAGCTGGAAAACGAAACCATCTTCTGGTCATCGTATTTGGTTGCTGCGTCGAAGAGTCCCAGGATGCCAGCGTGAACTAGGTCGTCGAGATCCACATGGACCGGCAAGTTCTCGTGAACCCGAACGGCGATGGCTTTCACGAGCGATAGGTGCTCTAGAATGATGGCGTCGCGCTTTTGGTTGTCGATCGGACCAGCAGGAGCAAGAGTGGCAGCAGCAGTAGCGGTGGACATCGGTCTTTCCTCGGGCATTCGATTGGGATTTTTGCTGCGCCGATCTGGAGAAGGCGCAACCTGAGTAGTGCATCCTAAGGACCAATGCTGTGTCGAGACTTTGGGAGTAGGTAAGGTGCTCATGTCAATTGAGGCCAAAGATTTGATAAATAGGTATTTAGTCGCTTTTGCGAAAGTCCCTTTCGGGTCGGCCGCACTAGGGCAAACCAGGAAGCCTGTTCCACTCTGGAACAGGAAATCCCCTTCCAGATCCCACATTGGCACTAGGAAGTTTCAGAGCGGAACAGCCTACCGCGTCTAAAGGAGCAATCGCATCAACTAAGGCGATCGTACCAGTTCGGATGGCGATTACCTGTCCGTAAGAGTGCTGCCTTAGGGGGACGATTTAACCTTAGGGGACCGTAGGCCGGATGGCGCCAAAGGCGACGCAAATGGGGGGAGTACTCCGTCGAGAGGGCTATTCCAGGGAGGACTGCCCTTCTTTCTGCTCGGATCGGCGCTTGAGTTCGCCGATCCAGGTTTTGGCCGCGAGCGCGGTCAAAAGGACGAGCACGCCAGCCTTGAGGCGAGGTTCGGTCAGCACGATCGCCGCGGCTATACCGAGTAGAACATAGGCCCCAAGGGCTAAAAAAAGCTTTGCAGACATGCGTTACCAGGATACTGCCGCAACAGTTCTTCTGAACCCCCCGCGCACGACGGACACGCTCCGGCACGGCAGGATGGGCGAGTTCCTCGCCCGTTGGTGCCATGCCCTAGCGGCCTGTGCGCTTTGGAGTATGCGTTTAGAGAACCATTGTGGAATCAATATTCTTAGCAAAAAGGATCGGTTGGCGGTCGGCATCACTGGCCCTTTCGCGAAGCGGATTGAGAAGCGGGAGGACCGGCAGAAGGCCCGCACTCGGCAAGGAGTGAAGAGCGGTGAGCTTACTGAGGAGGCGGCGCGGCTCCGGGCTCGCCAGCGAAACCTAGACCAGAAGGTGAAACAGGACAAGGCGGACGGCGGGGGCTTGACGGCCGCGGAACGCGCCCAAATCGAGGCGCGACAGGACAATATCAGCCGAGATTTGGCCAAGCAAAAGCATGACGCGCAGAAGAAGTAGTTAAGGCGGCTGTGAGCGCTTAACGAATGCCGCTATTTTGCTGATTGTAGGTAAACGTGAACTGCAATCGGATTTGCTCGCCTTTGAACTCCGACGGCAGCGGCGGAAAGGGATTGGAAGCACTGATCCCAGCGACCGCTCCTCGATCGAGGGCCGGCGCACCGGAGGGTGCAGAAATGACTAATTTCGGCACCCTGCCTTGGCGGTCGACGGAGAACTGAACGACGACTCTTCCGCGTAGGCCGAGACGGGCACTTTCTGGGATGACCGATTGCCAGTTGCGCCGCACGGCGGCGAGGATTCGGATGAGGTAAGGGCGGAAATCGACCCCCATTGGATCACTGAGCAGTTCGAGGTTGCTACCCGTTTTGCCCGGCGAAGGGGGCAGGTCAATCCCTGGGCCGACGCCACCGATTCCTTCTCCGGCACCATCGCCGACGACGAGGCCACCGCCGGAGCGATTCCCGCTACGGGCGATTTCGGTGATCGAGCGAGAGGGCGGCAGCGGCACACTGCCCACTCCTGAGCCCGGGCTTACCCCGCTGCTGGCCATAGAACCAATCGACTCGAACTGGATTTTCGGTTTGGTTTCGGGCGGAGGTGCGGTCGGCAAACCGAGCGAGCCTGGAGTGACGGTGCGATTGGGCTGGACGGCGGCTTCGATTTTCGGCGGTTCGGGAAGCTTGGCCGGCTCCGCCTGTCCGCTGACCGGCGCCGGGATGCGGGCCGCGGCGCGGGTGGTCGAGGGCTGGCCCTCCGGGATCTGGATGTTGGGCCGCGGCTTTAAGCTATTTTCGTCGAACGACCGGTCGATCTTCTTCTTGCTGGGTTCTGGCTGGGTCGGTTCGACGTAGGGCAAGTAGAGTTGCGTGACCTTCCGCACCACCCTTTGTTCCTCGGGGCGGGGTGAGCGGGCTTTGAAAAGGGAAAGGTCCCATGCGAGGAGGGCGAGGAGCAGGTGTACTCCCAGAGACGAACCGATGATGCGCGGCCAGGGACGTGGCTCGAGGCGAGAATCGACCCCGTAAAGAGTGGGTAACTCTTTTTGTAGGGGCTTCAAGTCGAGTGGTTCAGATGTCACGGAAGATGAGGGTGGGCGGCTAAGCTCGCGGCGATCGTCTTGGCATGCTCGTCGATGTGCCGCATGATGTCGAGCGAGACGGCCAGCGCTTTGCGGGCCTCTACCCCATCGACGCGGGGAGTAGCCCGGGTGGTTACACACTCGACGAAATGAGCGAGTTCGAGGGCGAGCGGTTCGGCTTTGGTAATGCGGAACGGATCGTAGCCGATTTGGCGATCACCGGAGACAGAAAAGGCCACTGCTTCCTGCTTGTGATAGTCGAGCGAGATGTATTGATGAGGCTGAAAGACCCGCATCTTGCGGACCCGTTCGGTGTAGACGCGGCTAGCGGTGACATTGGCGACGCAGCCACCGGGGAAGGCGAGTCGGACGTTGGCGATATCTACCTTTTCAGAAAGGATCGAGATACCGGCGGCGCGGACCTCTTCGGGCATCTTGCCGGTCAGGGCGAGGAGAATGTCGATGTCATGAATCATTAGGTCGAGGACGACGTCGACGTCAAGCGCCCGGGGAGTGAACAGACTTAGACGATGGATCTCAAAGAAAAGAGGGACGGTGATGCGCTCAGCCAGAGCGGTGATGGCGGGATTGAAGCGTTCGAGGTGACCGACCTGAAGGACGCGGCCATGGCGGGCGGCGGATTCGACCAGGGCGTTTGCCTCTGCCATTGTCGGCGCGATGGGCTTTTCGACCAGAATATCGATCCCGGCTTCGAGCAAGGCGCAGCCGACGGCAGCATGAGCCGAGGTAGGAACGGCGACAACGGCGGCATCGACCAGGCCAGGGAGTTCTTCAAGCGAGACCGCGCGGGTCTCGAATTCGACCGCGGCGGTCTGAGCGTGTTCGCGGTTTGAGTCGCAAATGGCGGTTAGTTCCGCATTGGGGAGCGAGCGGATGACCCGCATGTGATTGCGACCGAAGGCACCGGCGCCGACGACGGCGATACGGAGTTTACTCATCTGCTTTGTAGCCTACTATGCAGATGCCCGCAGCGTTAGCCTGGATGATCATTTCATCCTTGTCGAGCAGCAGGGTCCGCCCGGCGTCGCAGGCGAGAATTGTGGCGTTGGTTTCGCGCATGGTGGTGATGGTCGCGAGTCCGGCGACGGGAACGTCAAAGAGCATATGCTGGCGGCGACGGGAGCTTTTGATCAGCCGGAGGGGTCGGCCGTTTGCAAGCGAGGCGGCTCGACGTAACATGGCGTCGGTCCCTTCCATGGCTTCGAGGGCCACGCAGGCGCGGTCGCAAATGACGACGGATTGGCCCACGTCGAAGTCGGCGAGGGCTCCGGCGATCCGTCGGCCGTAGCGGACTTCCTTCTCTTCGTCGGCGTTCGGCTTTCGCTTTGTCATCACTCCTTCTTCGGCCAGGAGCGGTTTTAGCAGCAGGGTCGAATCGACTAGCCGGATTCCTTCGGCGGCAAGTACCCGAGCGACGCCTCCGATCAACGCTTCGGTGTTTTTTTCCTTTAGCGAGAACAGAAGCTTTGCGAGCCGCCAATCGGGAGCGATCGACGAAAAGATGGAAGCGTGTTTCACTTGGCCGGCCATCATCAACTCGGTGATCCCTTCGGCCTTACAGATATCGATCAGCTTGCTCAAGGCGCCGAGAGAGATCCAATATGTCTTAGCCGCGAGGGCTTCGATCTCTGGAGCGGCCTCTTCCTTGATCCCGATTGCGATGACCGAAACGCCGAGTTGGCGAGCGGTTTCGAGCGCCAGAATAGGGAACCGGCCGTTACCGGCGATGAGACCGTAGGGCATGGTTACTTGATGACGCCGCGTTCCGAGGATCGAATGAACTCGAGGAGATCGGCGATTTCTGGCGTAGCGGGAATCTCCGCCTCGATACGTTCGATCGCCTGTGAGGTATTGAGCTTGGCCCGGGTCAGCAGGCGGAGCGCGTTCTGCAAGTGCTCTATAGCAATCGGGTCGAAGCCTCGACGTTCGAGACCGGTAGAGTTGGCCCCGAAGACCGAGTTTTCGCGTTTGCTGACGGTGGTGGCAAACGGCATTATGTCTTGGGTGATGACGCTGTAGCCGCCAACCATCGCGTGCTTACCTATACGGCAGAATTGATGAACGCCTGTGAACGCGCCGATGACGGCCCAATCGCCGATCATGACGTGTCCGGCTAGCGTTACGCCGTTGGCGAGAACGCAGTGCGAGCCCAGGCGGACGTCGTGCGCGATATGCGAGTAGGCCATCAGCAGGTTTTCATCGCCGATGCTGGTGACCATTCCGCCGCCGGTGGTGCCGCGGTGGATCGTCACAAATTCCCGAATCTTGTTCCGCGAACCGATGTGGGTTTCCGCCCGTTCCCCGTGATACTTCAGGTCCTGGGGAGCGACGCCGACGGTCGTATACGGGTAAAAGATGTTCTCTTCGCCGATGGTCGTCGGGCCTTCGACGTACACATGCGCTTTCAAGCCCGTGTGGGCACCGATCGATACATCGGCACCGATGACGCAAAAAGGGCCGATGACGGCAGTGTCGTCGATCCGGGCCGAGGGGTCAACGATTGCGGTCGGGTGAATAGGCATTTTAGAGAGTGGGTTTGTCCCGCAGGACGCACATCAAGGTTGCTTCGGCCACCACGACACCGTCGACGGTCACCTTGCCGCTCATCTTGCAGATGGTCGCTTTGCGGCTAACCATCTTCATTTCGATTCGCAATTGGTCGCCCGGCCGCACTGGACGGCGGAATTTAGCTTGGTCGACCGAAGCCAGCAGGACGAGTTTGGAGTGGCGATCGGGAATACTTTTGAGCACGAGAACCCCGGCCACCTGTGCCATACACTCGGTGATGAGCACGCCCGGCATCACCGGAAATTCGGGAAAATGCCCAACAAAAAAGGGCTCGTTGGCGGTTACGTTCTTAATGCCGACGATGCGTTCTTCCTCCAGTTCGACAATCCGGTCCACGAGCAGGAACGGATAGCGATGAGGAAGAATGTCGCGAATTGCATCAATGTCGAGAATTGCCATACGAATTAGATAGTCTAACAAACGTGGATTCTTTTCTTTCCTGGGCCCAGGCGAACGAGCGCCGTATTGTCTCGACGATCCGTGAAATGGTGGAGTGCGAATCTCCCAGCGACGACTCGAGCGCCGTCAATCGGCAGGTTGAGCAGATCGCTGATCGATGGAGCCATCTGGCCAAGATTACCCGTAAAAAGGCGAAAGGCTTCGGCGATCATATGCTGCTGGAGATCCAGCTTCCGGGCCGGAAAAAGTCCGGGCAATGGTTGGCGCTGGGCCATACGGATACGGTTTGGCCAATGGGCACGTTGAAGACCATGCCGTGGCGCGAGGCGGAAGGCCGACTTTGGGGGCCCGGTGTTTATGACATGAAGGGCGGGGTCGCGTTCTTTCTTCATGCGATGGAGGCGTTGCGCGAACTGGACGTTTCGGTGGCCCGGAAAGTGGTGTTGCAGTTAAATTCGGAAGAAGAGGTGGGGAGTCCGAGTTCGCGAGCGCTGACCGAGGCGCAGGCGCGGAAGAGCGACGGCGTATTGGTGCTCGAGCCTGGAACCGGGCCGGAAGGGAAGTTGAAGACGGCTCGCAAGGGCGTAGGCGGGTTCGTCGTGACGGTTACGGGCCGGGCGGCCCATGCGGGAGTGGACTTTACGAGCGGAGCCAACGCGATTGTTGAGTTGGCGCGGCAGATCGAGCAGATCGCGGGATTTACGAATCTGCCGATCGGGTTGACGGTGAACCCGGGGGTGATTCGGGGCGGTTCGAGAAGCAACGTGGTTCCGGCCGAGGCGAGCGTCGACGTCGATATTCGCATTGCTCGATTGAAGGACGCCGGCCCGTTGGAGAAGCGATTTCGGGCGCTGCGAGCGGTAGAGCCCCGTTGCTCGATTTCGGTCACCGGCGGATTGAACCGACCGCCGATGGAGAGGACAAAGGCGATCGGTGCGTGGTTCGCGCAGGCTCGACAACTCGCAGCGGTGATGGGAGTGACCCTGGAAGAATCCGCGACCGGGGGCGGATCGGACGGCAACTTTACGGCTGCGCTCGGCGTGCCGACGCTGGATGGTTTGGGTGCAGTCGGTGAGGGGGCCCATGCGGTGAATGAATCGCTGTTTCTCAATCGCATCGCCGACCGCACGGCGTTGCTGGCCGGGTTGATCGCTACCCGGGTGGAGTGAAGCAGAGCACGACGTCGAAGCGCGCGGTTAACTCGCCGATTTGTGATCCGGGCAGCGGCGCGAAAGGGACGATTCCCGACTCGCGTGCTTTCGGCTCGCCGGCCACAAACACCTGCGTCACGAGCGGCTTTCCGCCGGGCTGCAGGATAGCCATATGAATATGGCGGACACGGCCCGGATAGACGACCGGTTTTACTATGCGAAATAGGTCTTCTCCAGTGGATGCCGTCAGGAATCTGCCGAAGCCCTGGAAGTTCACGTCCCGCTTGTTCGGCAGTGTTGGTCCGAAAGTACAGGTAGGCCCCGTGATGGTCGACGTGGTCGTTGCGGATGGGCTCGCCTCGGGCGTCGAGGATGCGGCCGCTGGGATAGGCTACTCACCAGCGGCGGGTGTTGTGTTCTTGTTGACGACGAGGAGATCGTTGCCGGTATCGAGCGGCAGATTGTCTGGATAGAAGGGTCTTTCGGTTTGAGCGGGGGTAAGCGGGAGTTGCTCGGCAAAGGCCCCGGGCCCTGTGAGCAGAGACAAAAGGAATTGGCGACGAGGAGTCATGCGCCATCATAAGGCCCGCTTCCGGTGCATTCGATCGAAGGTTAACGTTCTTAACC
>Ga0136639_10000633_pt1 | contig 12059 bp, 9 predicted proteins | sample AntDrymUQ8592106_2_FD_113739 | JGI IMG/M metagenome (GOLD analysis project Ga0136639, IMG submission 113739) | Polar desert sand microbial communities from Dry Valleys, Antarctica - metaG UQ859 (21.06) | ecosystem: Environmental > Terrestrial > Soil > Desert | place: Antarctica: Dry Valley...
CTCGGCGACCGCGAGGGGATGGCCCAGACCAAGCTCTGGTTCTACCCGCGGGCGCTCGGCCGGAGCTACTCCCTGCCGATGGTCGAGGCGATCTGGAAGGTGATCGAGGCGTTCGCGTCGTTCGGCTTCTGCAAGGCCCACGCCGCGGCGTTCGCGCTGCCGACCTACCAGTCGGCCTGGCTCAAGGCCCACTGGCCGGCCCACTTCCTGGCCGGCGTGCTCACCCACGACCCCGGGATGTATCCCAAGCGCCTGATCCTCGACGACGTACGCCGCCTCGGCATCGAGGTGCTCGGGCTCGACGTCAACACCTCCGAGCAGCACTACGTCGTGGAGAGGGTCGAGAAGGACACCGAGAGGGTCGAGAAGGACACCTACGGCATCCGGTTGGCGCTGGCCGAGGTCAAGGGCATCAACGCCGCCGAGGTCGAGCGCGTCGTCGCCGCCCGCCCCTACCAGTCCCTGACCGACTTCTGGCAGCGTGCGCGGGTCTCTCGCCCGATCGTGGAGCGCCTGGTGCTCGCCGGTGGCTTCGACGCGGTCTACGGCATCGGCTCGGGCCCCGACGCGGTCCGCCCCCGGGGCCGGGCCACCCGCCGTGACCTGCTGCTCCAGGTCGCCCAGCTCGAGCGGCACGGCAAGGCCGTCGACAAGGCCGCGCGCGGTCGCGGCCTGGCCGCCCGTCGTACGACGACCAGGGTCGCGGCCACGCGCGTCGACGAGGCCGCCGTCCGCAACAGCTCCGACCCCCGCGACCGCGAGGGCTCCGCCGGGCTCGAGCGGCACCCGCTGGGGGAGCAGGGCGTGTGGGCCAAGGCTGCGGCGCAGAGCCGGGCCACCGCAGCATCCCCGCCGGTGACCTCGGTCCAGCTCAGCCTCGACCTCGGCGACGGCCCGCGCGAGGGGGAGGTCTCGGGTCTGCCGGAGATGACGGCCGCAGAGTCGATGGCTGCCGAGCTGGAGATCCTCGGGCTCGACGTGAGCCGGCACGTGATCGACGACTACGCCTGCTTCCTCGACGAGCTCGGCGTCACCCGCAGCAAGGACCTGCTGGGGCGACGCAGCCGCTCCGAGCTGGTGGTCGCCGGGGTCAAGGTCGCCACCCAGACGCCGCCGATCCGCTCCGGTCGTCGCGTCGTCTTCCTGACCCTCGACGACTCCACCGGTCCGGTCGACGCGACGTTCTTCGAGGACGCCCAGGGTCCCTACGCCGCCACGATCTTCCACTCCTGGTTGCTGGTCGTGCGCGGCGAGCTGCGCCGCACGGGCTACCGCGGGGTCTCCCTGCGGGCGACCGGCGCCTGGGAGCTGACCGCGCTCCACGCGCTGTGGCAGCGCGAGGGGATCGAGAGCGTGCACCAGCAGCTCGAGGTGCGTCCCCTGGGCTTCACTCCTCCTGAGCAGCGGCGCGTGCTGGTGCACAGCAGCGGCTTCCAGATGTCGCCCTACGCCGACATCAAGCCGGCCGGCGAGGAGACGCGCGACGTCGCCCGCAAGCTCTGGCACCGCTCGCCCGGGAGCCCGGGATGATCCGACCAGCGCACGCCTTAGGGTGTGGTCCATGTCAGCCAGTGAGCGCAGGGGAGCAGCCCGGACCGCCGTCGTGTGGGACGTCCTGCGCCCGGTCCTGGGCGAGGGCGACCGCGACGTGCTCGACATCGGTGGCGGCACGGGCGGCTTCGCCGTCAAGGTGGCCGAGCTCGGCCACCGGGTCTCCGTCGTCGATCCCAGCCCCGACGCCCTTGCCGCACTGGCCCGTCGCGCCCGCGAGATCGGTGTCGAGGTCGCGGGTCAGCAGGGCGACCTCTCCAGCCTCGTCGCCACGGTCGGTGCCGACAGTGCCGACGTGGTCCTGTGCCACGGCGTGCTCGAGGTCGTCGAGGACCCTGCCGCCGCACTGGCGACCCTGCGCGAGGTGCTTCGCCCCGGTGGCACCCTCAGCCTGCTGGTCGCCCAGCGCCACGCGGCCGTCCTGGCCCGGGCGATGGCCGGTCACTTCCAGCAGGCCCTCGCCCTGCTCGAGCCCGGCGCGACGACCGGCCGCTCGGGCCACCGGTTCACCCACGACGAGATCACCGGCCTGCTCACTGGTGCCGGCTTCACGACCTCCTCGGTCCACGGCGTCCGGATCTTCGCCGACCTGGTGCCCGGCTCCCTGCTCGACCTCGAGCCCGGTGCCACCGCTGCGCTCGTCGAGCTCGAGCGCGCCGTGGCCGGCCGCACCGAGTACCACCCCCTCGCCACCCAGCTGCACCTCATCGCGACCTGAGCCCGCGCGGCCTTCCGGCAGTGCCGAGGCGGCGCCATGAACAACGGCCCGCTGACCCCGATCCTGCACGTCGACATGGACGCGTTCTACGCCTCCGTCGCGACTCGCGAGCGCCCCGATCTCCATGACGTCCCGGTGATCGTGGGGGGCGGGCACCGCGGGGTGGTGCTGTCGGCCAACTACCTCGCCCGCGAGTACGGCGTCCGCTCGGCCATGACCGGCACCCAGGCCCGGCGGCTGTGCCCCCACGCGGTCGTCCTGCCCCCCGACTACGACACGTTCACCACCGTGTCGGCCTCGGTGATGGCGACCTTCCGCCAGGTGACCCCGTTGGTGGAGGCGCTCTCGCTGGACGAGGCGTTCCTCGACGTCCGTGGCTCCACGCGCCGCCTCGGCACCCCGCTGCAGATCGCCGAGCAGCTGCGCGCGACCATCCACGACGAGCAGGGCATCACCTGCTCGGTCGGTGCGGCGGCCTCGGTCTCGGTCGCCAAGCTGGCCAGCCGGCGGGCCAAGCCCGACGGCGTGCTCGTCGTGCCGCCCGACCAGATGACCTCCTTCCTGCACCCGCTCGACGTGGGCGAGCTCTACGGCGTGGGGGAGAAGACCCGGGCGATGCTGCACCGGCTGGGTCTCATCACCGTCGGTGACGTCGCCCACGTCCCGCTGCGCACCCTGCAGCGCGCGGTCGGCGACGCGCTGGGTCGCCAGCTCCACGACCTGTCCTGGGGCACTGACCGCCGTGAGGTCGTGGCCCGCACCAACTCCGCGTTCGGTCTCGGTGGCGGCGAGCCCGACAAGTCGATGGGCGCCCAGGAGACCTTCGGTCGCGACACCGACGACCGGGCGGTGATCCTGCGCGAGATGCTCCGGCTCACCGCCACGGTGTCGGGCCGGATGCGCACCGCCGCGGTGGCGGGGCGCACGGTCACCATCACCGTGCGTTTCGCCGACTTCACCACCATCACCCGCTCCCGCACCCTGCCCGAGGCGACCGATGTCACCCAGGAGGTCTACCGCGCGGTCACCGGGCTCTACGACGCGCTCGGGCTGCAACGGGCCCGGATCCGGCTCGTGGGGGTGCGCGTGGAGGGGTTGGTGCCCCGCGAGAAGGTCCACCACCAGCTGGTCCTGGGTGAGCGAGAGCGCGGGTGGGCCGAGGCCGACCGGGCCGTCGACCGAGCCACGCGGCGCTTCGGCGCGGCCGCCGTACGCCCCGCCAGCCTGATCGACTGACGCCTCCGACCGGTCTGTCCGGGCCGTGCAAAATCACCCCGATGGTGAAATTAGTGAACGCGCCTACCGCGATGTGGAAGCGCTGCCTAGACTTGGGCCACACAACGTGAGACGGAGGGGAATCGGTGCCACTCTCGGAAGAGGAACTGCGCCTGCTCGAGCAGATGGAGCGCGCCCTCGTCGAAGAGGATCCGAAGTTCGCCTCCACGCTGAGGGGCACCACGCTTCGCCGATCCGCCCGACGGCGCGCCATCGGGGCAGGGATCGTGTTCGTGATCGGCATCGTGGTCCTGATGACCGGTGCGATCACCAGCGTCATCCCGGTCGGCATCGTCGGCTTCGTCATCATGCTGGCCTCCGCCACCGTGTCCCTGACCGCCATCCGCGGCCAGGGCGCCGTGGCCGCCGAGCCGCGCCCGACCGGACACCCGTCGGGCTTCGCGGTCATCGACGGTGGCCGCAGTGGGCGCACCAAGCGTCAGCGTCGCCCCAGCCACGGCACGTTCATGGAGCGCGTGGAGGAGCGGTGGCGTCGCCGCCGCGACCAGGACGGTGGCGGCTACTAGCCCCCAGCACGGAGGCCAGTACGGTCGCCCGTGCCGCTGCGGTGCGCCGCGGTCAGGTCCGGGAGCGGAAGGGCCCAGGTCGTGTCGGCCCTGCCATCGTCGAGGCCGAGCACGGTGCCTGCACGACGGCCAGGGACACCTGAGGGTCGGCCATCCGGCACCGACCGGAGGCAGCGGCAGCGGTCATGTCGCGCAGCGCTGGGGGAGCCAGCTCGTCCGATGAGCCCACCGCTGATCAGCCGACGTGCTCGACAACTCCGGTCTCGAGGGACTCCGTGCGGGAGGCGGGGGCAGCCCCGAACGGGCCCCGCACGGGGCGCAGGAGCGAGCGCGGCCACCAGTGCGCCGTACGACGGACACGGGGCGAGCAGCCCCAGCGCAGCGCCGCGACGCAGACCCTGACGTCGGTAGAGAGCGAGCTGTGCCCGTCGGTGTGCCCGCGGGCATAGCGCAGCTCCTCGAGGCGCGACACGATCCGGTCGAGCGCGGCCACGGCGTCCGGTGCGAGGTCGGACCCGTGCGCGGGGCGCTCGACCCCGTCCTGCTCAGGAGCTCCGAAGTGCGTGACCAACCAGTCGCGGGTCTCCCGGGGAGAGCGGGAGTGTGGCCAGGCCAGGCCCAGGTCGCGGGCCTCGGCACGCAGCTCGGCCCAGGCGAGCTCGGGGCCGGCGCTGAGCCGACGCAACCGCACGCGTTGGCGCAGCAGCTGCGGGGCGAGCGCGATCGCGGCCAGCAACGCGAGCCCGGCGAAGATCGCGAGGACACGCAGCCACGGGAAGGCCGTGCCGCCGTCGCCGGCGTCGGCGCGGGCAGCAGCGTCCTCGGGCGAGGCCGAGGCCGAGGCGCTCCCGGTGGTGCGGTCGGGCACGGCATCGCTGGCGCTGGCCGACGGGATCTGCGGGTTGGGCGCGACCGGGACGTTCTCGGTGGTGTAGGCCGGGACCTGGCGCACCCGGTCGGACGGGGTGGGCTCGAAGAGCACCCAGCCGGCGCCAGGGAAGTAGAGCTCGGGCCAGGCGTGGAGGTCGCGCGAGCTGTACTCATAGACCCCCGCACCGACGCGCTCGGGTGTCAGGAACCCGATCGCCACGCGCGAGGGGATCTCCAGCACCCTGGCCATGACGGCCATCGAGGCGGCGAACTGCTCGCAGTAGCCGACCCGGCCGCCGTCCTCGTCGAGGAAGGCCTCGAGCTCGTCGACGCCGTTGCCCTCGTCGGACCGGGCGAGGTCGTAGGTGAAGCCGCCGCTCTCACGGAACCACTGCTGCAGGGCCTGCGCCTTCTCGAACTTCGTCGTGGCCTGCTCGGTGACTCCGGCGGCCAGGTTGGTCACCAGCGACGGCAGCCCGCTCGGGAGCTCGAGGAACTCCTGGTTGTCCTGGTTGACCGCCGAGCCCGAGGCGGCCATCTCGGCGGCCTGGAGGTCTAGCTCGACCGCGGTCATCGAGTAGTCCAGGCCCGCGACCGAATCCTCGTCGGGGCCGGCGATGAAGTCCATGGTCTTGGGGTCGAAGCGCCAGTCACCGCTCGCGACGATCGAGGAGATCGGCGCCTGCGTCGGCAGCCAGGTCGAGTCGAAGTTCTCGGTGATGTCGACCCGGTAGTCGTAGGTGCGCCGCGGCACGCTCGGCAGCACCCCCTGGAGCGCCGGCATGGCGCCGGTCGGCAGGTTGTCGGTGGGGACCTCGCGGTCACCCGAGCTCCACTCGTTCTGAGAGAAGCGCGTGAGGGCCGCGATCCGCAGGTGGTCCGGTGAGGGGTCGTCGGTCGCGACGCGGATGAGCGGGACGTCCGGGCCCTGCTTCAGGTCACGTTGCAGGTCGGCCATCGGGTTCTTGATCGTGATCTCGTTGTCGCCGCCCGGTCCTTTGCCGAAGTCGAAGAGCGTCACGTCGAGCGTCGGGATCACCAGCGGTACGACGAGCGCGAGCGCGGTCGCGACGCCGCCGATGGCGCCGGCGCTGGTCCGGACCGCTCCGGGACGGACGTTGCGGCCGGTGTCGGTCTCGAGCTGCTGGGCCAGCGGGCGGCCCCAGCGGGAGACCTGCTCGCTCTCGTGCAGGTAGAGCAGGCTCATGAAGCCGACGGCCGTGGCGACGAAGACCCACCACGAGATGCTCGCGTCCAGGAGGCTGACCGGCACGCTGTAGACGGCGAGCAGGGGCAGCCCGGCCAGCGGCACCCGCCGCAGCGTGCAGACCAGCAGGTCCACCAGCAGCATGCAGGCCAGGCCGCCGGCGACGAGCAGCGGGTGGATGCCCGGGACGCCGTCGGGGACGGGCGCGGCGTAGCCGTTGGCGCTGGCGACCGCGTCGCTGAAGGACGCGACGAGCTCGGCGTAGGCGGGGCCGACCGGCAGCGGAGAGCCGGTGAGCATCAGGCACGCGAGCATGCCGGAGAGTGCGATCTGGCTCAGGAAGACCAGGCTGCCCGGAAGCCGCCACCAGCGAGCCAGCGCTCCGGTGCCGGCAACGACCAGACCGAGGACCAGCAGGGGACCGAGGTAGAGCGAGGACGACTCGCTGAAGCCACGCCACGCGAAGGTCGCAGCCCACGTGGTCGCCGCCGCGACCACGGCCAGGAGCAGGCCGCCGGTGAGGTTGGCGCGGGCCGGTTTCATCGCAGGACCTCCGGCGCGAGCTCGGATGCCTGCCCGGATGCTGGGGAGCGCCCACCCGGCTGCATCGACATGGCGCCGAGCTCGCCCGTGCCTGCGTGCGAGACGGCTGGGGTGCTGCGCCCGAGGTCCTGCCAGACGGCGTCGAGGCGGTCCCGGGGTCCGAGGGTGACCGTGCGCCAGCCCTGCTGGGTCAGCACGGGTGCGGCGCTGCCCGACCCGGACCCAGGTCTGGCTGCCTGGCCGGACCACGCATCGACGTCCAGCGCGATCGCCATCGCAGACGTGGTGTGGTGCCGCACGCGGCGCAGGGCCGGCAGGTCCATGGCCTCGAGGCTGCCCAGGACGGCGACGGTCAGGCCCCCGTGGCTCTGCTCCCCGAGCCAGCTGGTGTCGAGCTGGATGGCGGGGACCGGCTCGACGACCGCGAGCGCCTCGAGCAGCGGAGCCGTGTTGAGGTCGGCGTCGCGCTGGTGCCACGACGCAGCGGAGTCCTCGCCCGAGGCCGTCACCAGGCGCACGGTGAAGCCCCGGTGGCTCAGGTGGACCGCGATCGAGGCCGCCGCCGAGACGGCCGCCTCCAACGAGGACGCGATGCCCTGGCCGCGGTGCACCCGCGCGCGGTTGTCGAGGAACAAGGTGGCACGCGACTGCCAGGGCTGCTCCTCGCGGCGCACCATCAGCTCACCGACCCGGGCCGAGCTGCGCCAGTGGACACGGCGCAGGTCGTCGCCCTGGGCGTACTCCCGCACGGTGACGTCCTCGGCCGAGCCCGAGGCGAAGGCGCGGGGACGGTTGTCGCCGGAGCCGGTCCAGCCGCCGCCGAGCGGGATGGAGGGGAGCGGGACCGTGCGTGGCGTGACCACCAGCGGGACCGTCGTACGGAAGGCGCGGCCGAGCTCCACGAGGCCGAACGGGTCGCTGACGCGCACCGACATCGGGCCGATCTCGAAGCGTCCGCGAACATCGGAGCGCACCTGGTAGGTGACGTTGCGGCGCCAGCCGTGGCTGATCCCCTCGAGCACGAAGCGCGGTCGGGTACCGAGCACGTAGGGCACCTGGTCCTCGAGCAGCAGCACCCCGCTCGGGGTGCGGCCCTCGTTGGTGAGCGTCAGGTTGACGCGTGCCGGCTGCCCGGCGGCCACGAGCTGGGGTGAGACCGTGCGCACCAGCGCCAGCCGGTAGCGGCTGCGACCCAGGAAGACCGCGGTGACCAGCGGCAGCGCCAGGACCAGGATGCCGACGCGGGTCAGGGCCGGCTGGCCGAGCAGCACCGCGCAGACCACGGCGGTGACCCCGGCTGCGAGGAACGCCCGGCCGCGGACGGTGAGACCGGCCAGTGCCTCACGCACGGTGCTGGGGGTCGGGCACGGGCACGGCGGCCACCAGCGCGTCGAGGATCGCGGTCGTCGAGCGCCCGCTCATCGCCGACTCGACGCTCGGCAGCAGCCGGTGCGCGAGCACCGGGCGGGCCAGGGTTCGCAGGTCGTCGGGCAGGACGTAGTCGCGACCGTGGATCGCGGCGAAGGCCTTGGCCGCGCGCACGAGGTGGAGCGTGGCGCGTGGGGAGGCGCCGAGGTTGAGCGCGTCGGTGCGACGGGTGGCGCCGGTGAGGGCGACGGCGTAGCGCTGGACGGTGGGGGAGACGTAGACCTGGGCCACGATCGCGCACAGCTTGCGGACCTCGGCGGCGTCGGTGACGGGCTCGAGGTCGTCGATGGGGTTGGAGTCGGAGCGCGAGTCGAGCATCGCGATCTCGGCGGCCTCGAGGGGATAGCCGATCGACACCCGTGCCATGAAGCGGTCGCGCTGGGCCTCGGGGAGGGCGTAGGTGCCCTCCATCTCGATGGGGTTCTGGGTGGCGATGACCATGAACGGGGTCTCGAGCTCGTAGGTGCCGTTGTCGACGGTCACCTGGCGCTCCTCCATGCACTCCAGCAGCGCCGACTGGGTCTTGGGGGAGGCGCGGTTGATCTCGTCGCCGACCACGATGTTGGCGAAGACCCCACCGGGACGGAACTCGAACTCGCGGGTGTTCTGGTTGAAGATCGACACGCCGGTGACATCGGAGGGCAGCAGGTCCGGGGTGAACTGGATGCGTCGCACCGTGCAGGCGATGCTGCGGGCCAGGGCCTTGCTCAGCATCGTCTTGCCGACTCCGGGCACGTCCTCGATGAGCAGGTGCCCCTCGGCGAGCAGCACGACCAGCGCGGAGTTGACCACGTCGGGCTTGCCTTCGATGACGCGCTCGATGTTGCTGCGCACCTGACCGACCACCCGCGTCAAGGTCTCGAGGTCGGCGCCCGGACCAGCGCTCGACGTGCCCCCGGCCGTCGCTCCCGAAGCCGTCACCGTCGATACCTCCACGTGCAGTTCCTTCCCCATCACGGCTGCTGAGAGCGCCCACGTGGGCGCCGAGACCTCCAGGTTGCCTGGGTCACACCTTAGATCGCCTCGGCAACTGGGCAACCGAAGCGGTGTCTGGTCCTCCGATGAAGAGACGTCGGGGGCGAGGAGTTGGTTGCGCGTCCCGATCTGCGCGCGAAACGACACTTTTGTGGTTGACGGTGGGGGAAAGTGGAGTAATGTGGAGCGAAGTGGAGGAAGTGACCAGTGCGGTGGGTGACGGTGGTTGACGAAGGAGGTGCTCCATGCGGTTCATGGGCACCTTCACGCCGAAGCTCGACGAGAAAGGTCGACTCTTCCTTCCCGCGAAGTTCCGGGACCGGCTGGCTGAGGGGGTTGTCGTGACGCAAGGTCAGGAGAACTGCCTGGTCGTCTGGCCCCCGGAGGTCTTCGACCGCGAGGCCGATCGGGCCTCGGAGAAGTCGATGACCAGCAAGGCGGCGCGTGGCTACAACCGCACGTTCTTCTCCGGTGGCGACGAGGTCGTCCCGGACAAGCAGGGCCGTATCGGCATCCCCGCGAACCTGCGGGCCTACGCCGATCTCGAGCGGGAGGTCGTCGTCATCGGCGTCCGGGATCGCCTCGAGATCTGGAACCCCACCCGGTGGCACGACTACCAGGTGGCCGAGGTCCTCAAGTTCGCCGACCTCGACGAGGACGACCAGTAGTCAGCACCAGCCCGCTCCACCCTGCTCCACCAGCACATCTCAACAACGGATCCGCAGGACGAGGTCTCTGGCCCGCTTCCTGTACCCCCCGCTTTCTGGGCACCTTCCCCGGCGCCAGAACACGGAACTTCCCTCGGGAAGCGGGCAGGAGACCTGGCCCTGCGGATCCAGCACCACCCAGCACCACCCAGCACCACCCAGCACCACCCAGCACCACCCAGTCCACCGAAGTCACCAGCACGAGCGCTACGAGCGGGGTCGAGTCCGATGAGCGTCACACAGCCGGCACCACGCCGGGTCCGTCACCAGGCGCGTGACGCTGCCGCGGTGATGGCGTTCTCGGCCGGCACCTCGGTGGCCTTCGCGCTGGCCTTCCTCCTGCTCGCCCAGCTGGGTCGCTGACATGTCCGCCTCCCACGTCCCGGTCCTCCTCGACCGGGTCGTCGCCCTGCTCGCACCCGCCCTCGACCACGAGGGGGCCGTGCTCGTCGACTGCACCCTGGGCCTCGGTGGCCACTCCGAGGCGGTGCTCGAGCGCTGCCCGCTGGCCCGTGTCGTCGGCATCGACAGGGACACCGCCGCCCTCGAGCTCGCCGGCGACCGGCTGGCGTCGTACGGCGAGCGCTTCAGGGGCGTCCATGCCGTCTACGACGAGATCCCCGACGTGCTGCGCGACCTCGACCTGGCCAGCGTCAATGCCGTCCTCTTCGACCTCGGGGTGTCCTCGATGCAGCTCGACGTGCGCGAGCGAGGCTTCGCCTACGCCGTCGACGCCCCGCTCGACATGCGCATGGACGGCACCACCGGCCCCACGGCGGCCGACGTGCTCAACACCTACACCGTCGGGGAGCTGACCCGCGTCCTGCGCGACTACGGCGAGGAGAAGTTCGCACGCAAGATCGCCGGCGCCGTGGTGCGTGAGCGCGAGACCGAGCCGTTCGCGAGCTCGGGTCGCCTGGTGGAGCTGCTCTACGCCGAGATCCCGGCGCCGGCGCGCCGGACCGGGGGCCACCCCGCCAAGCGCACCTTCCAGGCGTTGCGCATGGAGGTCAACGACGAGCTCGCGGTCCTGCGCCGCGCGATGCCGGCGGCGATCGACGCGATCGGCGTCGGAGGCCGCGTGGTCGTCGAGTCCTACCACTCACTCGAGGACCGCCTGGTCAAGCAGGCCTTCACGACCGCGACCCGCTCCACGGTCCCGGTCGACCTGCCCTTCGTGCCGGAGGGCCAGGAGCCGCCACTGCGGCTGGTGACCCGCGGAGCCGAGAAGGCCGACGAGTCCGAGATCGCCGCCAACCCCCGAGCCGCATCGGTCCGCCTGCGCGCCGTCGAGCGCGTCCACCCCACGCTCAGCACCCCCTCCCGGAAAGAGTCGCGCAGATGAGCAGTCCTGCCCCCGCCACCGTCCGCTCGCGACTCTCCACCCAGGGTCGGGGCCTCGCGGGCGCGGCCGTCGAGAGGGCACGGCTCACCATCGTGCCGCGGCGACGTACGCGCGCACCCAAGGTGCCGTTCGTGACCCTGGTCAGCCTGCTGCTGCTGGCCGGCGTCGTCGGGCTGTTGCTCTTCAACACCTCCATGCAGCAGGCGTCCTTCACCACGACGGCCCTGCAGGATCGTGCGACGAACCTCGCGGCTCGTGAGCAGGCGCTCGAGATGGAGCTCGAGGACCTCCGCAACCCGCAGCGCCTGGCCCGTGAGGCGCAGCGTCGCTTCGACATGGTGCCTGCCGGGGCTCCGCTCTTCCTCGACCTCGAAAGCGGTGAGGTGACCGGCCAGCGCGGCGAGCCGGCCGAGCGCCTCGACCTCGTGCCGGACCAGCCGACCCGACCCGGTGTGCTGGACCCCCCGCCGATCATCAGGACCGTCATCGGCGACGTGCCGGCCGACCAGGTCGCTCACCAGACCGGCCAGGGCGCACGTAGCGGAAACCGGGGCGGCGACACGGCGCGTGGCAACGGTGCCGGTCGCGCCGAGACCGGTAGAACTGGACCCCAGCAGCAACAGCCGTCCCAAGGGCAACAGCAGCAGCACTCCAATCGCTGATGGCGCCGACCAGGAGACCGACCGTGAGTCCAACCCGCCAGCAGCGGCTGGGGCCGCGCATGCGCGGCTCGTCGGACCTGCGCATGCGGTCGGGCTTCATCCTGATCGCGATCGTGCTGTCCTTCTTCGGTGCCCGTCTCGTGCAGCTCCAGGGCCTCGACCCGCGGCAGTACGCCGCCATGGCGGCCGCCGACGGCTCCGTCACCGTGATGCTCCCGGCCGAGCGCGGCAACATCCTGGACCGCAACGGC
>Ga0136639_10000634_pt1 | contig 12044 bp, 10 predicted proteins | sample AntDrymUQ8592106_2_FD_113739 | JGI IMG/M metagenome (GOLD analysis project Ga0136639, IMG submission 113739) | Polar desert sand microbial communities from Dry Valleys, Antarctica - metaG UQ859 (21.06) | ecosystem: Environmental > Terrestrial > Soil > Desert | place: Antarctica: Dry Valley...
AGGGTGGCTCGTTTCGCCTGCCCCGTATGGGGTTTACGGGCCTGACGGCGACCACGCAGGTGCGCAGTCAACTCGCGTTCGAGCTCGCCCTTGGTCTGGATGAACAACGACTGGTAGATCACCTCGTGACACACACGCATCCGCCGGTTCTTCGGAAACAGCTCGGGCAGCTTGTTCGCGATCTGCTCCGGGGACCAGTCTGCCCGCAACAGCTCCCACACCTTCTCCCGCAACGGCACGCGATCCAGGCGCCGCGCCTTCAGCCGTCGTGCCTTGATCGCCGCGTGCCAGCCGCGCCTGTGGTGAGCGCTTGCCGGGCGCAGAGAAACTCCTCACCAGCTCCCGCGAGATCGTCGAAGGACTCTTCCCGACCACAGCCGCGATCTGCCGCTGCGTCAGACCCGCCCGATACCCCTGCTCGCTCAATCACCCGTCGCTGCTCCATCGTCAACCGTGCTCCAGCCATGACCGCAACCTCTCACTAAAGTTGCAACCATCACTGGAATTCGCGCACCGGGGCGGGGGCTGTTTCTTGGCTCGCTGGGTCGCGATGAGGGGGCCTCGATCGGCGACGCCCGGCGGACCTGGACGTTGACCTGGGCGCTCACGAGTCGCAGGACGAGTTGGCGGTGCCGAGAAGTGTCGGCAGGTCGGCAAGGGTGAGCTCGTGGGAGGCGAGAAGATCAGTGATCACGATCGTGGGGTAGACCCGGATGCTCCCGCCCCTCGGGGTGCATCCAGATGGTCGGAAGATGACTCGGATGCCGACCAGTCCCTCAGCGCCGGCGGGAGGCTCTTCGCGATCTGCCAGCGCATCAATCCCGTCGTTCCTGGGAACGACGCCTGAGCCCAGATGAATGAGCCGGGATCCGGCGCCACCACGGGGTCCGGCCACTGGCACCGAGATCCGTTCGAGAGTGACCTCGCGCTCGCTGTCGTTGACGACCTTGATCGTCAGCGTGCACACGAAGCCCGTGGTCATCGGAATCGCGACGTGCTCGAAGGTAACGCCCAGCTCCGTGAAGGTGGTGGCCTCGGTGCCCTCGCAGCTCGGAATGCCGGTGGAGGCGCTGACCCGGATGACCGCTTGATGCCCTACCCACCAGAACGCGATCGGCACGCCGGTCACCAGCACGACCAGGACGAGGCTGTAGACGAGACGCGTGCGAGCTGATCCTGCCGAGCGGCTGGCCGAGTCGATCATGGTCGACATCGTGCCGCGGAGAAGTCCTGATGTGCCTCACGGGTCGGAGCATCGATGGCGCGGCGCCCCCCTCGACCCCCGGTCCGCCCGATGACCTCCCTAGGATTGGTCCCATGACCCAGCAGCCGTTCACCCGCCCGGGAGCGTTCGACCTCTCCGCCCTCAAGCGCCCGGCCGCGCCCGCCCCGACGGCCGGTGGCCCCGGAGGGGGCGGTCCCGGCGCAGGAGGGCCTGCTGGAGGATCCGCCGGAGCGCCGGTCGGCACCTCCTCGTACGCGCTGGACGTGACGGAGGAGAACTTCCAGCAGGTGATCGAGCTGTCCATGACGGCGCCGGTCATGCTCGCGTTCTACTCCCGCAGCCGGATGCCCGAGAGCGGCCAGCTCGCTGATGACCTCGCGTCTCTCTCGGGGGAGTTCGAGGGCAAGTTCCTCGTCGGCCTCGTCGACATCGACGCCGCGCCGGGCATCGCCCAGGCCATGCAGATCCCCTCCATCCCGCTCGTTGTCGCGGTGCTCGACGGTCGGCCCGCGCCGCTGCTGCAGGACGCGCTGCCGATCGAGGAGCTGCGCGCCACGCTGAACCAGGTGATGCAGGGCCTGGCCACCCAGGGCATGACCGCGCGCCACCAGCCGTTGACCGGTGCCCCCGCTCCGGAGGAGGTCGACGGCGAGCCGCAGGCCGACCCCCGCTACGCGGCGGCCGAGGACGCGCTTGCTCGTGACGACATCGACGGCGCGGTCGCGGAGTACCAGAAGCTCGTCACGGCCAACCCTGCCGACGCCGAGGCTGCTGCCGGCCTGGCGATGGCGAAGGTCCTGCAGCGCACCCAGGGAGTCGACCCGGCCGCGGCGCGGGCCGCTGCGGACGCCGCCCCCGACGACGTCGAGTCGCAGACCCTCGTCGCCGACCTGGACCTGCTCGACGGGGCCGTCGACGACGCGTTCGGTCGGATCGTCGAGCTGGTCCGCCGCAGCGTCGGCGATGAGAAGAACGCCGCCCGCGAGCACCTTCTCGGCCTCTTCGCCGCCGTCGGCAACGACGACCCGCGGGTCCTCAAGGGCCGTCAGTCCCTGGCCTCCGCCCTGTTCTGACCAGACGATGACCAGCGGGCCGGCCTACCTGCTGCGCGGCTTCGGGCTGTGGCGTAGACGCCCTGGTCTGATGCTGCTGGGCATGGTGCCGGCACTGGTGGTCTTCGCGGTCCTGGCTGCGCCTTTGTGGTCCTGCTGGTGCGGCTGCCCGACCTGGTGCGCTGGCTGACGCCGTTCGTCGACGACGCGGCCGACCTGGTGCGCACGCTGGCCCGGATCGGGCTCGGGCTCGCCCTGGTGGTGGCGTCCCTCGCCGTCGCGGCATCGACCTTCGTAGGCGTCACGCTCGCCGTGGGGGACCCGTTCTATGCCCGGATCTGGCGCGAGACCGAGCTGATGCTGGGCGGGGCCATGCCCGCCGGGGAGGTCAGCGCGTGGCGGGCGGTCCGGGAAGGGATCGTGCTGGTGGTGGGCAGTGCGCTGGCCGGGGCCGCAGTCGCGATCCTCGGCTTCATCCCGTTGGTGGGCGCGCTCGTGGGTGCCGTCCTCGGCCTGACCCTCGCAGGCTGGCTGCTCGCCCGGGACCTGCTGGCCCGACCTCTCGAGGCCCGCGGCCTCGACGCGGCGGCGCGCTCGCTGCTCACCCGCGGTCAGCGGGGGACCGTGATCGGGTTCGGGATCGCGGTCCAGGCTTCGTTCTTCGTGCCGTTCGGTGCCCTGCTCGTCATGCCTGCCGCCGTGGCAGGGGCCACGATGCTCGCGCGCGACCTCGTCGAAACCAGGGTCTAGACAGGACCCACCTCGCCCGTGCCCCCGAGCTCACCGGAGCGTTGTCCTGGCAGACGACCCCGGACGGAACAGGTACGCAGATGCTGACCAACCTCGACATGGGCCTGCATCACGCAGTGCTCGACCTGGCCAGTGGCGACGGCTTCCTGATCCTCCCGCTGCAGCGCACCGACGTGGTGCTCGACGGGGAGTCGCTGCACCGGGTCGACTTCGTGGCGGCGCTCGCGGAGCTCGAACGGCGAGGCTGGTCGCTCAGCGAGCACGACCCCGACGGTGTCGCTCGGACCTACCAGGGCTTCACGTGCGACGGTCGCGCACTGGTGAGCCTCTACGGCAGCGACCCCCTGCTGCCGGACCTGTCCTTCGCCGATCGCATCGACGCCTGGACCGCGATCAAGAAGATCGCCCGCGATCATCGCGCCCCCTACCTCCGCGACGGACAGGACTCGTTCTAGGCGTCGCTCCCCAGGGCTGCCAGCACGGCGGAGACCGCCGGCGAGGTCGTCATGCTGCGCCGGTGCACCGCGATGACCTCGCGGGTCGGCACCGGGTCGTGAGCTCGTACGGCGACCAGGTCGGTGTGCAGGTCGGCGCGACCCAGGCGCGGCACGAGCGCGATCCCAAGGCCGGCGCGCACCAGGGCGAGGTGGCTGTCGAACTCCATCGACTGGTGCGCGATGCGGGGCAGGTGCCCGGTGCCGTCGTACATCCGCGTGAGCCACTCGCGGCAGATCGTCCCTTCGTGCGTGGCGATCCAGTCCTCGTCGACGAGATCGTGCGGGCTGACCCGCTCCCGGCCGGCGAGACGGTGCTCGCGGTGCACGATGACGTCGGCGACGTCCTGGGCGACCGTCGTGGCCACGAGGTGGTCGGGCATGGCGAGGGCGACGTCGCCCCACCGGTGGACCACGCCGACCTCGTAGTGCCCGGACGCCACCAGGTCCACGGTGTCCCACGGTTCGCGCTCCGAGAGGCTCAGCGTGAGGTCGGGGTGGGCGTCGCGCAGGCTCCGGACGACGGGTGCGACCAGGCCGCGCATCGCTGTTGAGAACGCCGCCAACCGGAGGTGCCCGGCCACGGTCGAGGCCTGGCGGTGCAGCCCGGCCTCGATCTCCTCGAGGTCGGCGAGCAACCGCCCGCCGACGTCGACGAGGTGGCGGCCGTGGCTGGTCAGCATCACGCCGCGTCCGACGCGCTCGAGCAGCGGGACGCCGGTCTGCTTCTCCAGCCGCTTGACCTGCTGGGAGACCGCGCTGGAGGTGAAGCCGAGCGCTTCGGCGGCCGCGACCACGGAGCCGTGGGTGTCGACCGCGCGCAGCGAGGCCAGGGAGACGAGATCGATCATGCAGCGATGCTACGCAATCACATGCACCAACCTTCGCTGGTGCTTCAGGGTCGTGTGCCTCAGGCTGGAGCCCGTGAACCGCCGTGACTGCCTGCTCGCCGCTCTCGTGGCCACCGTCTGGGGCTTCAACTTCGTCGTCATCGACTGGGGGATGGACGGGGTGCCGCCGCTGTTGTTCCTCGCCCTGCGCTTCCTGCTGGTGATCGTGCCGGCGATCCTGTTCGTGCCGCGACCTGACGCCTCCTGGCGCACGATCACCCTGATCGGGTGCTTCATGTCGCTGGGCCAGTTCGGCTTCCTCTACGTCGGGATGGCCGCCGGCATGCCTCCCGGCCTCGCAGCGCTGGTGCTCCAGGCCCAGGTGATCTTCACGATCCTGATCGCTGCGGGCCTGCTGGACGAGCGGCCCACCCCCGGCCAGCTCGCCGGCGTCGTGCTCGGGACGGTCGGCCTGGTGGTCGTCGCTGTCGGACGCGGCGGTGAGGTTCCCCTGGTGGCGCTGCTCCTGTGCCTGGCCGGCGCCCTGTCGTGGGGCGTCGGCAACGTCGTCGCGCGTGCGGCACGGGTCAGCGGCGGGCTGTCCCTGACCGTCTGGTCGGCATTGGTCGTGCCTGTCCCGCTGCTCGCGTTGTCGTTGCTCGTGGACGGGCCCGCCGCGGTGGCCGACGGGTTGGGTGCCCTCGGCTGGGAGGCCGGTGTCTCGACGCTCTACACCGCAGGGCTGGCCTCGCTGCTCGGCTATGGGATCTTCACGGCGTTGCTCGGGCGCAACCCCTCGTCGGCGGTGGTGCCATGGGTGCTGCTGGCGCCGGTCGTCGCGATGGGCTCGGCCTGGGCGCTGCTCGATCAGCGTCCCAACGGCGCCGAGGCGCTGGGCGGGCTGCTCCTGGTGAGCGGCGTGCTCGCGGCGCTGCGGCCACCGCGCATGGTGCGCGAGGCGAGGGCGTCAGCGACCGGACTCGGTGTAGGCGGGGCCGCCGCCGAGGTTGGCGAGCGCTGCGTCGATCCTGCGGGCCGTGAAGTCAGCACACCGCTCGTGGACCTGGGTGTGGGTGAGGAACTCCGCTGAGCGGATCTCCCTGGCCTGCTTGACGATCCGACCGGTGATCGCGGCGTCGTGCACGCCGCCGTCGAAGACCAGGCAGACGGCATCGTCCCAGCCTCCCCACGGGGGCAGCCAGTCGGTGAGCACGAGGGGCCCGGCCGGGATCGTCAGCCCGAGCTCCTCCTCGACCTCGCGCGAGACGGCGAGCTGGGGCGACTCGTCCACCTCGACGACACCACCGGGCAGGTCCCAGTCCTGCTTGTAGGTCAGCTGGCAGACCAGCACCCGTCCGTCCCGGTCGCACAGGAGCATCTGGCTGATCACGCGCTTGCGGGGCAGGAAGGAGTTGAGCAGCGCGCGGAAGCCGCCCGGCTGGTCGACCGCGACGTCGGAGCTCAGCCGTGCGAAGACGACCCGGTCGCCGTCGACCCCGCGCATGACTCCCTCGCGCCGCATCCCCGACCACGTGGCCACCCGCTGGGCGGCCTCGTCATCGGCGGGCACGTGGGTCTCCACGCGACCGTGAGCCTGCAGCGCCGCCTCGACCTCACGTCGTACGGCGTCGACGGTGGCGGACCAGTCCTCGCTCGCGTGCCCGGGGGTCCAGGCAACGCGGGCAACGCCGTCCGCGACGGTCTCGGTTCTCGGCTCGTGACTCACGCGCCAACCTTAGTGTCCGACCCCAGCGGGGTAGTTCGACTCGGCCTCGCTAGCGCTCGGTCGGCTCTGCCGCCGAAGCAGCCACCGAAGCAGCCACCTCGGGCACGTGCCGCAACCACAGCGTGGCCAGGGGGGGCAGCACCAGGTCGGTGTGAGCCGGCTGGCCGTCGTGGTCGCCGTCCACCGCGGTGACCGCGCCGAGGTTGCCGACACCGGAGCCGGTGTAGGCCGAGGAGTCGGTGTTGAGGACCTCCTCCCACCTGCCAGCCAGTGGGAGACCGAGGCGGAAGTCCTCGTGCGGGTGGTCGCGGAAGTTGGTGACCGAGACCAGGTCGGGGCCGTCACCGCGGCGGATGAAGGAGTAGACACTGCGCCCGGCGTCGTTGGCGTCGATCCACTGGAAGCCGCCGGCCTCGTGGTCGCGCGACCAGGCGGCCGGGGTGTCGGTGTAGACCCGGTTGAGGTCACGCACCAGCGAGTGGACGCCCTGGTGCTCGGGGTGGTCGAGCAGCCACCAGTCGAGCTCACGGGCCTCGGCCCACTCTGACTCCTGGCCGATCTCGCAGCCCATGAAGAGCAGCTGCTTGCCCGGGTGGGCCCACATGTAGGCGAGGTAGGCGCGCAGGTTGGCCAGCTGCTGCCAGCGATCACCCGGCATCTTGCGCAGCAGGGAACCCTTGCCGTGGACGACCTCGTCGTGCGAGATCGGGAGGACGTAGTTCTCCGCCCAGGCGTAGGTGAGCGCGAAGGTCAGCTCGTGGTGGTGGTAGGGCCGGTGGACGGGGTCGCGCTTGAGGTAGCCCAGCGAGTCGTGCATCCAGCCCATGTTCCACTTGAAGCCGAAGCCCAGACCGCCTTCGCTGGTGGGCTTGGTGACACCCGGCCAGGAGGTCGACTCCTCGGCGATGGTGACGACGCCGGGGACCCGCTTGTAGACGGTGGCGTTCATCTCCTGCAGGAACTGCACCGCCTCGAGGTTCTCGCGGCCGCCGAGCTTGTTGGGTGACCACTCACCCTCCTCGCGCGCGTAGTCGAGGTAGAGCATCGAGGCGACGCCGTCGACGCGCAGGCCGTCGGCGTGGAACTCCTCGAGCCAGTAGAGCGCGTTGGCGTAGAGGAAGTTGCGCACCTCGGGACGCCCGAAGTTGAAGATGTGGGAGCCCCACTCCTTGTGCCAGCCCCGCTGGGGGTTCGGGTCCTCGTAGAGTGGGGTGCCGTCGAAGTTGACCAGCGCCCACGGGTCGGTCGCGAAGTGGCCCGGGACCCAGTCGAGGAGGACGCCGATGCCGGCCTGGTGCAGCCGGTCGATGAGCCGGCGGAGACCGTCGGGATCGCCGAGTCGGGAGTCGGAGGCGAAGTAGGAGGTGACGTGGTAGCCCCAGGAACCACCGAACGGGTGCTGCATCACCGGCATCATCTCGACGTGGGTGAAGCCCAGGTCGGTGAGGTAGGGGACCAGTTCGTCGGCGAGGTCGTCGAAGGAGCGGCCCTGGCGCCACGAGGCCAGGTGCACCTCGTAGACCGACATCGCCTCCTGCACCGGCGTGCGACCGGCCCGCGCGGTCATCCAGGCGTGGTCCTGCCACTCGTGACGGGACTCGAAGACGACCGAGGAGGTCGCCGGAGCGATCTCGGAGTACGACGCCATGGGATCGGCCTTCTCGCGCCACTCACCGTCGGCGCCGAGCACGACGTACTTGTAGCTGGTGCCGGTGCCGACCGAGGGGACGAACAGCTCCCACACCCCGGAGCGCCCGAGCTGACGCATCGGGTGCTCGCGGCCGTCCCAGCTGTTGAAGTCCGACTTGAGCCGGACCGCGCGCGCGGCGGGGGCCCACACGGCGAAGGACGTGCCGCTGATCGGCTCGCCGCCGGGCACGTCGTAGTGGTGCACGCGGGCACCCAGTACGTCCCACAGTCGCTCGTGACGCCCCTCGTTGATCAGGTGCAGGTCGACCTCGCCCAGCGTGGGCAGGAAGCGGTAGGGGTCGTCGAGCACCAGCGGGCTGCCGCCGTCGTAGGTCGTGGCGATGCGGTAGTCGGGCACGTCCTCGCCGGGCAGGACGCCCACCCAGATGCCTTCGTGCTCGTGGGTCAGCGGGGTCTCGGCGTCACCGTGGAGCAGCACGACGCTCTGGGCGAGGGGCCTCAGCACGCGGACGGTGACCGCCCCTCCGTGCGGGTGCGGCCCCAGGACGGCGTGGGGGTGGCCGTGCTCACCGTGGACGACCTGCTCGAGCTCCGCGGTGTCGACGGGCTTGGCAGGCGGCCCGGCTGCCGGGGCCGAGGGGGCGGGGGTGGGCTGGGCGTCGGTCATGTCGTCACGATCCTCGCGATGGCTTCGAGCGGGATGGAGATCCAGGTCGGTCGGTTGCGTGTCTCGTAGACGCACTCGTAGACGGCCTTGTCGGCGACGTAGGCCTCGAGCAGGATGCGCTCGTCGGCTCGCACCTCGCCGCCTGCATAGGCGACCAGGAAGTGGTTGCGGTTGCGGTGGGCCCACTCATAGGCCCGCACGTTGCGCTGGTTGACCTCGTCGATGTCGTCGTCGGCGCGCGTGCGCTCCACGACGTGCGGGGCGTAGTCGAGCGAGCGCAGCATCCCCGCGACGTCGCGCCAGCGCGAGTCGGGCAGACTCCGCTCGGCCAGCGTCTTGGCCGGCTCGCCCTCGAAGTCGACGATCTTCCACCCCAGCGCGGTGCGCATGGTCTGGCCGAGGTGCAGGTCGCCGTGGATCTGCTGCACCTCGACGTCCGGAAGGGCTGCGACGGCGCCGTAGAGCGCGCGCAGGCCGTCGGCGTACGACGCGAGGTCGGGGACGATGCGCAGCGCAGCGTCGAGGCGCGCCGACATGGTCGCAGCGACCGCTGCGGCCGAGGTGGTGCCGCGACCGGTGGGGAAGTGGTCGGCGAGGTCGTCGTGGACCTCGCGCAGCGCCACCCCCAGGCGGGCGGACTCCCCGGCGAAGTCGCCACCGACCTCACTTGCGTGCAGGTCCGCCTCGGCGAAGAGGTTGCGCACGCTCGTGAGCGCGATGTCCCAGCCGTCGGTGGCCGTGCGGAGGAACTGCTGGAGCATCGCCAGCTGGGTCACGTCGCCCTGCGGAGACACGTGCTCGACCCAGCCGTAGAGAGCGGCGACGTGCTCGGAGCCCGCGCGGGTGAGGACGTCGTGGACGCGCACGTCGGGGTTGATGCCCGGGGTGACCTTGCGGAAGACCTTCATCAGGGCGTCCTCGCCGAAGGAGACCGAGGAGTTGGACTGCTCGCCGGTGAAGAGCGTCGAGGTGGCCGTCGTGTCGACCGCGTGGCCGGGGAGCCGGTGGAACTGCAGGCCGCCCGCCGCGAGATGTCCGTCCGGGGCGTCGGCGGCCGCGGCGAACGCGTCGAGCCAGCAGGCCATGGCGGCTCGGTCGTGGAGGGCGTCATAGGCGTGCACCCAGCCGCTCCCGGGCTCCTCCCACCAGCCGACGAACGCGTGGTCGAGGCGGGTCTCGGGCGCGGCGTAGAACGCCAGCGGCACCTGGTAGTGCTCGGTGCGGTGCGGGTCGTCGACGGGGACGTCGCCGTAGGTGAGCTCCACGAGGTGGAGCGCGACACGAGGCTCGGCGGTGGCTGTGGGGCTGAGCTCGCCGAGTCGTCGTACGCCCGTGACGGTGAACGGACGACCCTTCCCGCCGAACCAGCGGGTCTTCTCCACATAGGCGACGAAGACCTGCGGGTCCACGTGGTCGATCTCGGTCGCGCTCGGCTCGGTGCTCACAGCAGCTGCCCCTCCTGAGGGTTGTCGCTCGGGGTCAGGCGGAACCAGTAGAAGCCGTAGCCGCCGAGCGTGAGCAGGTAGGGGAGCTCGCCGATGCGGGGGAACGGGACCTCGCCGAGCATCTCGACCGGCACCAGGCCCTCGAAGCGACGCAGGTCCAGCTCCACCGGTTGGGGGAAGCGCGACAGGTTGTTGACGCAGAGGATCACGTCGTCCTCGTGCTGCCGGGCGTAGGAGAGCACGGTCGGGTTGGAGCCGCCGAGGTCCTCGAAGGTGCCCAGGCCGAACGCATCGTGACCGCGTCGCGCGTGGATCATCCGGTGCATCCAGTGCAGCAAGGAGGAGGAGTTCTCCAGCTGGGCCTCGACATTGACGCTCTGGTAGCCGTAGACCGGGTCCTGGATCGCCGGCAGGAACAACTTGCCGGGGGTCGCGGAGGAGAAACCCGCATTGCGGTCAGGGGTCCACTGCATCGGGGTGCGCACACCGTCGCGGTCGCCGAGCCAGATGTTGTCGCCCATCCCGATCTCGTCGCCGTAGTAGAGGACGGGGGAGCCGGGCAGGGAGAGCAGCAGGGCGTTGAAGAGCTCGATCTGGTTGACGTCGTTGTCGAGCAGGGGAGCCAGCCGCCGGCGGATGCCGATGTTGGCCTTCATCCGCGGGTCCTTGGCGTACTCGTTCCACATGTAGTCGCGGTCCTCGTCGCTGACCATCTCGAGCGTGAGCTCGTCGTGGTTGCGCAGGAAGATGCCCCACTGACAGTTGCCCGGGATGGGCGGGGTCTGCTCGAGGATCTCGGAGATGGGGAAGCGCGACTCACGTCGTACGGCCATGAAGATGCGCGGCATCACGGGGAAGTGGAAGCACATGTGGCACTCGTCGCCGATCCACTCGCCCGCCTCGTCCTCGGCGCTGCCGAAGTAGTCGACGACGTCGGCCGGCCACTGGTTGGCCTCGGCCAGCAGGATCCGGCCGGGATAGTGCTCATCGACGTAGGAGCGCACCTTGCGCAGGAACGCGTGGGTCTCGGGGAGGTTCTCCCCGTTGGTGCCGGGGCGCTCGTAGAGGTAGGGCACCGCGTCGAGCCGGAAGCCGTCGAGGCCCATGTCGAACCAGAACGAGATGGCCTCGATGATCGCGTCGTGGACGGCCGGGTTGTCGTAGTTGAGGTCCGGCTGATGGGAGAAGAAGCGGTGCCAGAAGTACTGCTGCCGGACCGGGTCCCAGGTCCAGTTGGACGGCTCGGTGTCGACGAAGATCACCCGGGCGTCCTGGTAGAGGTCGTCGGTGTCGGACCAGACGTAGAAGTCGCCGTAGGGACCGGTGGGGTCCTCGCGGCTGGCCTGGAACCACGGGTGCTGGTCGCTGGTGTGGTTCATGACGAAGTCGATGATCACGCGCAGGCCGCGGGTGTGGGCCTCGTCGAGGAAGTGGTGGAAGTCCTCGACCGTGCCGGCCTCGGGAAGGATGTTGGTGAAGTCGGCGACGTCGTAGCCGCCGTCGCGCAGCGGCGAGGAGAAGAACGGCGGGACCCACAGGCAGTCGACGCCGAGCCACTGCAGGTAGTCGAGCTTCTCGGTGAGTCCCTTGAAGTCACCGGTGCCATCGGCGTTGGAGTCCCGGAAGGACCGGACCATCACCTCGTAGAAGACGGCCGTCTTGAACCAGTCGGGGGTGTCAGCAGCAAGCGTCACGCAGTCCTCCTGACGGTGAGGACGTGCGCGGGCTCGTCGTGGGGATCGAGCCGGACATAGCTGTGCTGGCTCCAGGTCCAGTCCGCACCGGTGATCTCGTCATGCACCTCGAAGGTGTCGCGGCCGACCACACCGAGGGCGGCCAGGTCGAGGTGGACCATCGTCTCGCGGGTGCCGTGCGGGTCGAGGTTGACCACGACGATGACGGTGTCGTCGCCGGCGGACTTGGAGAAGACCAGGACGTTCTCGTCGTCGGCGCTGTGGATCGTCACGTTGCGCAGCAGCCGGAGCGCAGGGTGCGCGCGGCGGATCTCGTTGAGGCGCGTGAGGTACGGCGCGAGCGTGCGGCCCTGGGCACTCGCGGCGTCCCAGTCGCGGATACGCACCTGGAACTTCTCGGTGTCGAGGTACTCCTCGCTGCCGGGCCTCACCGCCACGTGCTCGAAGAGCTCGTAGCCGGCATAGACGCCCCAGCTGGGCGAGCCCGTGGCTGGGGCGTCTATGCCGGCTA
>Ga0136639_10000635_pt1 | contig 12039 bp, 8 predicted proteins | sample AntDrymUQ8592106_2_FD_113739 | JGI IMG/M metagenome (GOLD analysis project Ga0136639, IMG submission 113739) | Polar desert sand microbial communities from Dry Valleys, Antarctica - metaG UQ859 (21.06) | ecosystem: Environmental > Terrestrial > Soil > Desert | place: Antarctica: Dry Valley...
ACAACTATCTAGCTTTGCAGGAATGGGTTTATTGCTCGATAGTTGTGGTGGCTTGAATCAGTACTCAACTGCTGTCGGCAACGCGATCGAGCCGCTCAATCAACGAGTAGAGGAATTATTACTCAAACCGCAAACTTTAGGACGTGAATATCCAGTTAGCTCAATCGATCCCGCAGCATTAATCATCAATAGTTTTAGTGATACTCCTGAAATAGACCCGACTACTTTTAAACTAATTATCGACGGGGCGGTTCACCAGCCGCTGCAATTAACGATGAGCGATCTGCAAAAATTGCCCTTGAGATCGATGGTAATTCAGCATGTCTGCGTCGAAGGTTGGGCGGCGATCGTCCAATGGGGAGGAGTACGACTTTCAGATTTAATCGCGTTAGCACAGCCAAAAAATACGGCTTGTTATGTTTATTTTGAATCTGGGGATGGCTACTATAACAGTTGGGATTTCCCTTCAGCAATGCACCCGCAAACGCTGTTAGCTTATCAAAAAAATGGACAGCCGCTACCAGCAGAGAATGGGGCACCATTGCGATTGGCAGCACCAATTAAGCTGGGCTATAAGCAAAGTAAATGGGTGACTAGAATTACTTTAGTCGATCGATTGTCCACCAAGCAGGGCTATTGGGAAGACCAAGGCTACGAATGGTTTGGAGGGCTGTAAGCATTAAACTCGCCTCAAAATATCCATCGTGTTAGGCTAAATAGTGAGAATCCTTACCAGAAAGAATTGGTTTAAAGCCGGATACCTTAAAGGCGAGACAATAAAATCATACTATTCATTACTCCAATCCTCTTCCTTCTAGGTAGAGGTCGCTGTCAACTGTCAACTGTCAACTGTCAACTTAATGAAACCACCTGCTATGGCAATCGCGATCGACTTTGGGACTAGTAATACTGTCATCAGCCGTTGGAATGCCGCTACAAAACAAGCCGAAACGGTGACACTACCTGGATTATCGCTAGTCGGCGGCTTGAATCCACCGTTGATTCCTAGTTTGGTCTATGTCGAAGATGGCAGTACCGATCGAGTCGTGTTAGGTCAGATGGTACGCGATCGCGGGTTGGATCTCCAGAGCGACAATCGGTATTTTCGTGGTTTCAAGCGGGGGATTGGCGCGCAGATTCAGGGATTTTTGCCAGAACTAGATGGCGTATCGATGACTTTCGAGCGAGTTGGCGAACTGTTCCTGACAGGTATCATCAAGCAGTTACAGCAATCCTTAGCGATCGGCGAATCCTTGGTATTGACGGTTCCTGTCGATAGTTTTGAGGTCTATCGCAACTGGCTCAGTAGCGTCTGCGATCTGCTTCCAGTCGAGCGAATTCGCCTCATCGACGAACCAACAGCAGCAGCCTTGGGGTACGGGATGACCGCCGCCGAAACGCTGCTAGTCGTCGATTTTGGTGGGGGGACGCTGGATTTATCCCTGGTGCAGCTCACCAAGCAAGTCCAGCAAGGCAAAAAGCCGCTCGGGTTCTTGTTAAAATGGGGTGACAAATCCCTCACTGCAACTCAACAGCCCCAATTGGCGCGGGTAATTGCCAAAGCTGGGCAAAATTTGGGCGGAACGGACATCGATAATTGGGTAGCACAAGAGTTGGCGCAGGCGCAAGGTGTCCAGGTAACGCCACTAATTACCCGCTTGGCAGAAAAGTTAAAAATTCAACTATCTCTGCAAACTACCGCAGCGGAAGCATATTTTGACGATCGCACCTTTGATAGTTATGAGTTTAGTTTGACCCGTAATCGGTTTGAGGAGATCCTCACAGCTCATCAATTTTTTGACAGATTGGATGAATCAATGATGCAAGTTCTCCAACAAGCCAGACGACAGGGGATCGAAACTAATAACATTGATGGTGTATTATTAGTCGGTGGTACCGTCCAAATTCCTGCCGTCCAAAATTGGGTACGCCAGTATTTTGATGAGACTAAACTGCGCCAATCGAAGCCATTTGAAGCGATCGCCCACGGTGCTTTACAATTGCTCCAAGGCACGGAAGTCCAAGATTTTCTCTATCATAGTTACGGCGTGCGCTATTGGGATAAACGTCGCAACGCTCACAATTGGCATCCAATTATTCAATCGGGACAAGCTTACCCGATGTCCGAACCAGTTGAATTAACCTTCGGGGCATCGCGCGAAAATCAACCCAGTATCGAATTAATTATCGGCGAAATCGGTGCCACAACTGGCGGCACCGAAGTTTATTTTGATGGCGACAGGTTGATTACTCGCTGTCTGACTGGTGGTGTCAAAGATGTCAAAACCTTAAACGATCGCGATGGTGGTAGAAGTATCGCTCAACTCGCACCCGCCGGATCGCCTGGAGTCGATCGAGTCAAGGTCTTATTTAATGTCGATCTCGATCGTCAATTACGAATTAGCGTCGAGGATTTGTTAACTAATCAAACACTACTCACCGATCGAATTGTGGCTAAATTAAGTTAACAGCATCTACAGATCGCGATGCTGCCCTATCGAGAACTAGTAGGTTGATGACTTAAACTCTCCTCTGGCTCTCATCTGTCCACTTCAAGCTAAACAAGCTCAGAAATTTTGTCAGTATTTGGAAACCCATCGACATCGAACTGTCAATTTCTGAGATGATTTTAGCGATCGCATCGATATTACCGCCCATGCCATAGATCTGACAGGATCGGATTCAACCGCATCCGATCCTGTCATCGGCTTCTATTCGATCTGGAATACTGGCTTTTGATTAATTAAAACTAATTGCCCCAGAATAGATCGAGCCGCGTTGAACGTCCAACGTAATTACTGTGCCCCCGCGAATGCTATCAGTGGCACCCTTGACACCCACGATGACGGGAATATCCAACCGTAATCCCAACACCGCTGCATGACAGGTTAAACCCTCATCTTCAACGACGATCGCGCTGGCTTTGCGAATTGCGTCTAGATACTCAGCATTAGTCGTCTTGGTAATCAGGATGTCCCCCTTATTAAAGTGAGCGACATCCTTGGCAGTGCGGGCGATGTGAGCAGCTCCAGTCACCAAACCATGTCCGATCCCGATCCCTTGTCCCAACACGGCGGTGACGACTTCGACTTTGACTAGATCGGTAGAACCAGCCACGCCTTGAGTCCCGGAGGTGATGACTACGAGATCGCCTTCATGGAGGAGATTGTTCGTCCGTGCCAGATCGATCGCGGCTTGGAAGTTGTCATTTACGTTGGCTAAATCGAGCATGAGCATGGGTTGAACGCCCCAAACGAGCTGGAGTCTACGCGCGACATCGACATGGGGTGTCACGGCGAAAATCGGCTTGGAGGGGCGGAATTTGGAGACGCTCCGGGCGGTGGCTCCGGTTTTGGTGAAGGGGATGATCGCGGCGGCTCCGAGTTGTTCGGCGATATTGCCGACGGCTTCGCTGATGGCATTGGGAATCGATCGTTTGTTGTCCTCCCAGCGTTTGGAGAGTTTTTCTTTCTCGGTTTCCAGGGCGATCCGCGCCATGGTTTGGACGGCTTCGATCGGATAGATCCCAACTGCGGTTTCATTGGAGAGCATCACCGCATCAGTACCATCTAAGATCGCATTGGCAACGTCCGAAATTTCGGCGCGAGTCCCACGAGGGTTATTTACCATGCTATCGAGCATTTGGGTGGCGGTGATAATCGGAATCCCCATCCGATTGGCGGTGGCGATTAATTGTTTTTGGATTCTGGGGACTTGTTCGGCGGGGAGTTCTACGCCGAGATCGCCGCGTGCGACCATCACGCCATCGCAGAGCGCGAGGATTTCTTCCATTTGTTCGATCGCTTCGTGCTTCTCGATTTTGGCGATCACGGGGACTTCCTTACCCGCATTGGCGATCAGTTCTTTGATTTCGAGGATATCGGCGGGGTTGCGGACGAAGCTGAGGGCAACCCAATCGACACCTTGATCGAGTCCAAACATCAGATCCACGCGATCTTTATCGGTGAGGGCTTTAATCGATAGGTAGACACCTGGAAAATTGACACCCTTATTATTGGACAAAGGGCCGCCGACGACTACTTTACAGTGCAACTCACTCGTACTCGGATCGACTGCGGTGACGATCATTTCGACCTTCCCATCATCGAGCAGGATCGTCGAACCGACTGGTACTTCTTCGGCGAGGGTATCGTAAGTCACCGAGCTGATCGTTTGCGTCCCAGGGATGATTTTACTGGTGAGCGTGAATGGATCGCCATTTTTGACCACGATCGAGCCATCCGCGAATTTACCCAACCGAATTTTCGGCCCCTGTAAATCTTGCAAAATCCCGACGGGCTGATTTAGTTCAAAAGATATTTGCCTAATCAGGCGAATATTGGCTAAATGGTCATCATGAGTACCATGAGAAAAATTGAGTCGCAGAGTCGTCGCTCCGGCTAGAATCAATTGTTTCAGGACTTCAGGGCTACTCGTTGCCGGACCGATGGTAGCAACAATCTTAGTTCGGCGGAGGGAATCTCGCAATTGCATGAAGTTACAGTCAAAGGATCGGAGGATCGGATACAAGGTGGTAATCTTGGCACTGATGATTGGCGATCGGGTCGTACCACTATTAATGGCAACTAATCTGGATCGCGAATTCAGCAATTGATGTCTGAATTAGTCACAGATAACACACCAGATGGTACCACACAACCGTTGTTAGTTGCTGTCGATCGATCGATAAGTTGGAAAATATTTGCCGATTCGCACTAAAAAACTAGTATTTTTGTTTTAAAACAAGATGTGAGGTTACCGAGCTAAGATCTGATTGTATGTTTTTGAAACCAATCTACTTCCCAGTCCGTCAGTCCCCTAGTCTCCCCGCTCTCATCCAGCGATTTAGCAATGCCAAAAATTTCTAGATTGAAGTAAGCGAGAGCTAATTTAGAGTTACATGTCAGTTTGTGGTCAATTTTGGGGATAAATAAGATCGGGGAGCAGCTCTCGATCGGCTAAATTTGCAGGAATGTAGTATCTTCAGCACTAACCCACTCCCACTTACCGATCTATTGCTTGTCTTGATGTCAAAAAGCGTAGCGGTTTGACATCCGATCCAGTTCGCACATCTAGCAATAAGTGCGTTGAATGACTTTCAGATTCATTTTGCACCGCACCAATATCCACAAGATTCACAATAACTGTCAACCGATCTAAAGCTATCATGACAATCGGTAAAACACCTCATCAGCCACCATTAATCCTGATTGTCGATGACGATGATTTGGTTAGATCGATTCTCTGTGAGAAAGTTAAGTATGATGGCTATCAGGTACAGACTGCCCGCAATGGCGAAGAGGCACTAGTTATCTATCAAGAAATTCAGCCAGACTTGGTGTTGATGGATGGGGTAATGCCCGAGATGGACGGGTTTGAGTGCTGTGAGCAGTTACAACGGCTTCCTGGGGGCGAGCTGACTCCGGTATTGATGATCACTGGATTAGATGATAACGCGTCACTCGATCGCGCCTATGCAGTCGGAGCGGCTGACTATATTACCAAACCCATTCACTGGGCGGTATTACGGCAACGCGTCAAGCGCGTCTTAGATCAATCTCACCTCCACCGCGAATTAGAAGCCTCAAATTTAGCCCTACGGCAAAAATCCGCTGAACTTCAGCACCAAAATCAACTGCTCGAACAGTCCAAGAAAGCCGCAGAGTCAGCTAATAAGGCTAAAAGTGCCTTTTTAGCAGCGATGAGCCACGAAATCCGTACACCGATGAATGGGGTGATTGGGATGACGGGATTATTATTGGATACCGAGCTGACATCCCAACAACATGAATTTGTCAGTACGATTCGGCATAGCGGCGATGCCTTGCTGACGCTAATTAATGACATTCTCGACTTTTCCAAAATTGAATCGGGAAAATTAGAACTCGAATATCAACCTTTTGATATCCGCGATTGTATCGAAGAAACCCTCGATCTCCTCGCACCCAAAGCTGCTGAAAAAAAGCTCGAACTTGCCTATCTGATCTACAAAAATACTCCAAGTTGGTTGTATGGTGATGTCACCCGAATTCGCCAAATTTTAGTCAATCTGATTGGTAATGGGTTAAAGTTTACCAACTCTGGTGAAGTGATTGTCGGCGTGACGGCGCGACAAATTAGTGTTGTGGATGAAGATCCGGTGATTACTGCTGATGAGCCGACTTATGAGGTGCGCTTTGTTGTCAAAGATACCGGCATCGGGATTCCGCAAGATAAGATCGATCGATTATTTAAAGCTTTCAGTCAAGTTGATTCTTCGACAACTCGCAACTATGGCGGTACAGGTTTAGGACTGATCATCAGTAGACGCTTGACCGAATTAATGGGTGGTAAAATGTGGGTCGAGAGTGATGGTGATGGGGGTGGATCGAGTTTCTATTTTACGGTCGTTGCCAAGGCGGCTCCACCTTCAACTCACTTTTGTCAAAAAGAGCAACACCAACCCACGCAATTAGCAGGTAAGCGGTTATTAATCGTTGAAGATAACGCCACCCACCGCAAAATTTTGACCCTTCAAGCCCAATCTTGGGGAATGCACGCTCATGCCACTGAATCTGGAGCTGAAGCTCTCAAATTACTCAATTTGCGCGGACACTTCGATCTCGCAATTCTGGATATGCACATGCCCGAAATGGATGGTTTGATCCTCGCCCAAAAAATTCGTGAGTTTGCAGAATATCAACAGTTACCATTAGTCATGCTCAGTTCATTGAGGATCGGCAAAGCTGAAATTGAAGCCGCTCGTGTCGATTTTGCAGCAACTTTAAATAAACCCATCCATCAATTTCAATTGCAAGATGTCCTCGCTCAGATCTTAAGTGAAGATCGCGATCGATCCTCATCTGAGCCACTCGAACACAGGATTGCTATTCCCAAACTCAAAACATCAAACTACGGTTTCGATCGAGCGACTTTACCACTCCGAATTTTGTTAGCTGAAGACAATCTTGTCAATCAAAAAGTTGCCATCCACATGCTCAAACGGATCGGTTATCAAGCTGATATTGTCATGAATGGTTTGGAAGTTCTCGAACGTCTCCATCAACATGCTTATGATGTGATCCTCATGGATCTACAAATGCCTAAAATGGATGGGATGGAAGCCACTCGCCGGATCTTGATCGAATTTCCCGAACACCGTTGTCCGACAATTATTGCGATGACTGCAAATGCCCTCGAAGGCGACAGACAAGAGTGTTTGGACGCTGGAATGCATGACTATGTAACTAAGCCTGTTAAAATTGAGCAACTAGCTTATGCATTGAGTCAGTGTCAACCATTATTGTTGGTTTAGGGAATAGCGAAAAGTGCGGGAGCAGGGGTTTCCCCAAGTAGAGCACCTTTTCAAGACAGGGAATAGGGAATAGGGGATAGATGTCTTTTAGTTGTGAGTACACAATTCAATTTAGAGATACTGATGCGGCGGGAGTTGTGTATTTTGCCAATATTATTTCGATTTGTCATATTGGCTATGAGGCTTCACTAATTGATTCAGGTATCGATCTCAAATTATTTGTCAGTAATCCCGATCTTGCGATCCCAATTACTCATATATCGGCTGATTTCTTTAAGCCTTTGTATTGTGGCGATCGAGTTACGATCGAACTCACACCTCAGCAGATCGATAACTATCGGTTTGAAGTGAAATATCAAATTTTGACTGGAGATAGTCAAACAGCAGCAACAGCGATAACTAAACATATCGCGATCGATCCAACGATCCGTAAGCGTAAAGAATTATCTCAATTGTTAATAAACTGGCTCGAACAGTGGAGCTAATGATTACAATTACTGCTAAATGGATTTAAATTTTACGGAATTGTCCAAACACAAGTGTATCTGTAAATATCAACTTTAAAGCTAGCTTGCTTGTAGAACCAATTATACTCAAGCTAAAAGGTTTAAAAAATCGATACTTATTAATGAACAATGAAGAAAATTTAACCAATGAAAATAAACAAGAGTTAGAGCTACTACTGCAATCTTCTCCCAGCTTGAGAATCGATCGTGAATTAAAAGAAGAACTAATTACGATTTATAACGGTGACATCACCGCATCTGGTAGGATGAGAAAAATGAAAAAATGCTTAACATCTGCAAGTGTTCTGTTCGGAAGTACTGCTGACACCTTAGATTCTCACATTGATAAAATTTGTCATTACTTTAATCACAGAACGACTAGCGGAGTTACCGAATGGATTAACACAAGGATTAAGTTAATAATTCGTCAAAGCTATGGATTTAAGAATTGTAATCTGACGAAAGACAAGCTATTGGCTTGCTTATTTGAATAATACTTATCACCATATAAGCGAGAGAGCCGGCACGAGCCTATAATATCGAGATTTGCGTAACATTTTTGTGTTACATGCAGTTCTAGCTGAGAGGGGCGCAGGTTAATACCGGTCCTCGACTCAACCAGTGGCAACACTCCCCTCGACCTTAACCCCATTCTCACACCGATCGATGATATTTATTGGATTTGTTTGCTGTTTGGCTCTCTATGTTGCTTGTAATTTGGGTGCCAATGATGTTGCTAACTCGATGGGTACTTCAGTTGGCTCAAAAGCAATTACGCTCAAACAAGCGATCGTCATTGCTGGCAGCTTAGAATTTACAGGTGCGGTACTATTTGGGCGACAAGTATCTTCGACTCTAGCAATTAGCATTGCCAATCCAGATTTATTTATCAGTCAACCGCAGACATTATTACTGGGGATGATTGCGGTACTGATGAGCTGTGGCTTGTGGTTGCAGATTGCCACTGCCAAAAATTTGCCGGTGGCTTCTTCTCACGCTGTTGTCGGCGCGATCGCGGGATTTAGTTGGGTTGCTGCTGGAGCGAACGCGGTAAAATGGGCGGCACTAGGCTCGATTTCGCTAGCATGGGTAGTTACGCCGCTGGTAAGTGGGACGGTAGCTGCGGGCTTATATTTACTGATTAAACGATCGATTCTGGAGCAAGCGCAGCCACTGATTCAACTCGATACTTGGATGCCCTGGTTATCACTGATTTTAGTGGGGGTATTTGGCGTAATCGTCCTACCGACTGTTGTCGCCACTTTACCGTCAGACTTTTTACCCGCTGTGCCCCGGCATGATTTTTCGCTGGGATTGGGTGGGTTGGCGGCACTGGCAATCACGTTGGTAGGTTGGCGGCGACTGGGAGCTGAAGCGGTAGCGGTTGGTACTACCGAAGTCCAGACAGTTGTGGAGCGTCAATTGGCGAGATTTCAATTGCTGAGTGCTTGCTGTGTGGCATTCGCACATGGTTCCAATGATGTGAGCAATGCGATCGCGCCATTAGCCACGATTTTGTATATTCACCGTACTGGTACCGTGCCACAATCGAGTTTAGAAATCCCCCTGTGGGTGCTAGTCCTCGGCGGAGTGGGCATTGTCACGGGTTTAGCCATTTGGGGCAAACAAGTCATCGCCACTATTGGCGAAGGGATTATCAAGCTCGAACCGAGTAGCGGATTTGCCGCAGAACTCGCCACCGCCGCCACGATTTTGATTGCTTCGAGTCAGGGGTTACCCGTCTCGACTTCTCACGCTCTCGTCGGTGCTGTCGTGGGCGTAGGCGCGGTCAAAAATTGGCGATCGCTCAGTCTCGATACGCTCAAATCGATCGCGCTCGCGTGGATTGTGACGATTCCGATCGCGACACTCTTGAGCGCGGGCATATTCAGTGGACTTCGTTACTTTTTGCTCTAGAGTGTGCAACTAAAGTGATGATATCTTGCTGACTTCTTGAAGAAATCGGGGATCTGATATTTATTCAATCCACAAATTTGTAAATCGATCGACACTCCAGCCAACTAACCCTAAAACTTGCCCATCACCAATTTCCACAATTCTTTGACAACCATCACGACGCTCGATCGCATCCACCGCAAAAAACTTACTTTTAATTCGACGCGCACATTCTCGAACTATATCTGGAATGTCTGCATCTGGTGATGCGGCAAACGAGCGACCGTTAATCACAAAATAGCGATTGCCACCTCTCAATCCTGTATAGATTTCTAAGATCGATTGGGATGAGAACTTGGGAATATGTAAGCTACGATCGATCTCGATTTAGCTATAGGCATACTTGGGGGCTAAATGCTCGGCAATCAGAGCATCGATCGCATTGAGGGATCGATCGCGATAAGCTCCATAACGTTCTTGCTTATTTTTGATTTTAGTTGGCAACTCTTGGAAGATGCCAAAGTTGGGAGGCATTGGCTGGAAGTATTTGGGTTCGGCGGTGCTGATAAAATCAAATAATGAACCCATCATCGTCACATTTGGCATGACGATCGGTTCTTTGCCCAGTGCCAATCGTGCCGCATTTGTCCCCGCCAGCCAGCCACCGGCGGCGGCGGCTGTATAGCCTTCGGTACCGATGATTTGTCCGGCGGCGAGGAGGGTGTTGCGGCTGTGGAATTGGAGTGAGGACGAGAGTAATTTCGGTGAGTTGATAAAGGTATTGCGGTGCATCACGCCCAACCGCACAAATTCGGCATTTTCCAAGCCAGGAATCATGGAGAAAATCCGCTTTTGCTCGCCCCATTTCAAGTTTGTCTGGAAACCGACCATATTCCACAGTTGTCCGGCTTTATCTTCCTGACGTAGTTGAATGACGGCATAGGGGCGGTGAATTTGATTCTCAGTTGCTCTAAAATCGCCTCTGCGACCGTCAAATAAGCCGACGGGCTTCAAGGGGCCATAACGCATGGTTTCTTCGCCCCGTTGCGCTAATTCTTCGATCGGCAGGCAGGCTTCAAAGAATTTAGCAGTTTCGCGATCGAAATCCTTTAATTCGGCTTGCTCGGCATCGCACAGCTCTTGTCTAAAGTGGAGGTATTGCTCCTTGTTCATCGGACAGTTGAGGTAGGCGGCTTCACCTTTGTCGTAGCGGGAGGCAAAGAAAGCGACTTCTTTATCGATCGAGTCGCCGACGATAATCGGACTGGCGGCATCAAAAAAGTTGAGATAATCCATCCCCGCCAAGCGTTGGATATCTGCGGCAAGAGCGGGGGCTGTCAGCGGCCCAGTGGCTAAGACGACGATCCCATCACGGGGGATTTCGGGTACTGTATCGCGGCAAAATTCGACGAGGGGATGGTTTGCCAATGTTTCGGTCAGATCGTGGCTAAATTTACCGCGATCGACTGCCAGTGCGCCACCGGCGGGGACTGAGTGATAGTCGGCTTTGTTGATAATCACCGAACCCAAGCGGCGGAGTTCTTCATGCAATAATCCGGCGGCGCGATCGGTAGATTGGGCACCAAAAGAGTTACTACAGACCAATTCAGCCAATTCTTCACTATGATGCGCGGGACTCAATGTGTGGGGACGCATCTCATATAGGGTCACGGGTACGCCAGCCTGGGCGATTTGCCAAGCTGCTTCGGTACCTGCTAAACCACCACCAATCACCTGAACGCGCATATTAGCTAAGATCTTGAAGTCTGCTGGTCTATTATAGCGAATCTGGTGCCGATCCATCCCCGTCTAGCCTTCACCCCGCCTTTACCTCCGGTTTATTCTTTTTCGGTATCTGTCACTCGCCAACTCAGCTTTGAATTGAGCCAAAAGTTCAAGAATGTGGTCATCACGATCGCCATCAATTTGGCTAGATACTCGTTGATATGAACGATATTAAATAACAAGTTGACGATTGAGACATTTACAATCACACCCGCCAAGCAAACTAAATTAAACTTCAGAAATCTCCGTAACCGCTTCCGGTTTCCGGTTTGTTTGCTAGAGACATCGCCAAAAGTCCAGAGATCGTTCCACAAGAAGTTATTAATAATTGCGATTTCTGAAGAAAAAATCGCACTCCGAGTCAAGCCAATTTCCAGCACTGTTCTGAGTAAATAAAACACACCCAGATCGACAAATACACCACTAAAGCCAACAATGCCAAATCTGAGGAATCGGGTCACTGGCCATAGCGAAAACCGGAGGGTAATTAAGTGTTGCAGATACTCGATATACTGCTTCCAGGTCACCTTACTCGCGCCAGCTACCCGTTCGCGAAAG
>Ga0136639_10000636_pt1 | contig 12024 bp, 9 predicted proteins | sample AntDrymUQ8592106_2_FD_113739 | JGI IMG/M metagenome (GOLD analysis project Ga0136639, IMG submission 113739) | Polar desert sand microbial communities from Dry Valleys, Antarctica - metaG UQ859 (21.06) | ecosystem: Environmental > Terrestrial > Soil > Desert | place: Antarctica: Dry Valley...
CAAGGACAAGAAGCTGTTCACGACCGTCGGCGACGGCGAGAAGATCGTCGGGTTCACCGGCTACAGCCAGCACGACGAGGCGCAGTTCATCGCCGACGAGATCGTCACCTTGCACGAAACGGGAGTGCAGTACCGCGACATCGCCGTCTTCTACCGCACGAACGCCCAGACGAGAGCACTCGAGGAGGTGTTCATCCGCTCGGCGCTGCCGTATCGGGTGCTCGGCGGCACGAAGTTCTACGAGCGGGCCGAGATCAAGGATGTGATGGGCTACCTCATCGCGGTCGCGAACCCCGCCGACCCGATGGCACTGCGGCGCATCATGAACACGCCCAAGCGCGGGATCGGCCCGGCGACCGAGGCGGCGCTGCAGAGCCATGCCGACAAGTCGGAGACGACCCTGCGCGAGGCGATGCGCGAGGCGGACCAGCTCGGCCTCGGCCCGAAGGTGACCGGCGCGATCCTGCGGCTCGGCGCGATCCTCGACGAGGTCGCGCTCACCGCCGACACCGCGCCCGTCGCCGACGTTCTTACCGCCCTGCTGACCAAGACCAAGTTCGTCGAGGCGCTGCGGGCGAGCCGCGACCCGCAGGACGAGGCACGGGCCGAGAACGTCGAGGAGCTGGTCGCGGTCACCAAGGAGTTCCAGAAGAACAACCCCGAGGGCACCCTCATCGACTTCCTCACGGAGACCTCGCTCGTCGCGGCCGCCGACGATCTGGATGACTCGAGCGGCACGGTCTCGCTCATGACCCTGCACACCGCGAAGGGGCTCGAATACGAGGCCGTGTTCCTCACGGGCGTCGAGGAAGACCTGCTACCACACCGGATGTCGGCGGGTGAGCCGGGCGGACCGGCGGAGGAACGCCGCCTCTTCTACGTCGGGATCACGCGCGCACGGCGCCGCCTGTACCTCTCCCTCGCGATGACGCGGGCGCAGTTCGGCGAGGTCAACGTGGCGATGCCGAGCCGGTACCTGCAGGAGATCCCGGCCGACCTGATCGACTGGCGGCAGTCGCCCGGCATGGCGAACAGCCGTGGGGGAACCCAGCCGCGCGCCATCAACGCAAACCGGGCGGGCTTCGGTGCCGCCCCCGCCCTCGGCAGCGGCGGCTCGGACTACTCCCTCGACGCCGGAGCGCCCGGAGCGACGGCGCTGGCACGCGCGGCCCGCAACGCCGCGCGGCCCAAGACAGAGTGGACGAGCGGGGTGACGAACACCGTTCGGGACAACGGCGACCTCACCCTGAAGCCCGGCGACCGCATCCGGCATCTCGACTTCGGCGAGGGCCGGGTCAGCGCGGTAAGCGGCAGTGGCACCAAGAGCATCGCCGAGGTGCAGTTCGACACGGCGGGCCGCAAGCGCCTGCTCATCAAGATCAGCCCGATCGAGAAGATCTGACGTGACGGCTACGGTGTCGTCCGACCTCGCCAGCGGGGGCACCGGCGGGGTGAGGGTGAAGGGCGTTCGGATGCTCCGGATGCTCGGGCGAAATGCACCGTCGCGACTGCGCGATCGCCTCTGTGTCCCGGCTCGAGCAGAATCCCGACGACGTGACGATCGTCGCACTGCGGCGCGGCGCCTCACCGTTACTTAATCTGCGGCCGCGCCCCCGAACGGGGTGTCGCGATTTCCCGCTGTGCGACGACAGAGCGGCTAATCTTAAGAATCACTCGTGGGGGACGAGTGCTGCACCAAGGGGGACGGCATGGTCGTGTTGGACCAGACAACGGCGACCGACCGCCGTGATATCGCCAGGAGCTTCCTGATCCGGCTGCTGATCGTCGTCACCGTGATTGTCGGCGTCAACTACATCGCCTGGCGACTGTTCTTCTCGATCAACTGGGACGCTTGGTGGGTCGCGCTGCCGCTCGTCCTGGCCGAGACATACAGCCTCATCGACGTGAGCCTCTACGGGCTCACGATGTGGCGCTCGCGCCCCAGGGACGCTCCCGCCGCCGCGCCGCGAGGGCTCACGGTCGACGTCTTCATCACCACCTACAACGAACCGGTCGAGCTCGTCATCCGCACCGCGCGCGCCGCACTCGACATCCGCTATCCGCACTCGACGTGGATCCTCGACGATGGCAAGCGCGAGGAGATGCGCGATGCCGCGGAGGCGGCCGGGCTGGGGTACATCACCCGCAGCGACGACTGGAAGAACCGCCCGCTGCATGCGAAGGCCGGCAACCTCAACAACGCGCTCATGGCGACATCCGGCGAATTTCTCCTCATCCTCGACGCCGATCAGATCCCGTTGCCGGAGATTCTCGACAACACCCTGGGGTACTTCGACGACCCGCTCATCGCCCTCGTGCAGACGCCGCAGGTGTTCGGGAACGTCGACGACAAAGACGCCCTCGGCAGCCAGGCCCCGTTGTTCTACGGCCCGATCCAGCAGGGCAAGGACGGCTGGAATGCGGCGTTCTTCTGCGGATCGAACGCGATCCTGCGGCGGGAGGCGCTCATGCAACTCGGCATCGTGCGGTATGTTCGCGAGGTCGAGCGCGCGGTGCTCAAGGCGCTCAAGGGAGCCGCGGGGGTGCTCAGGGAGGCGCGCCGCACGGAGGGGGCTGCCGATGCCGCCGTCGACGCGGCGCTCGGCAAGGTCTCGGCCGCAATCGCCGCCACGCGCGCCGCAATCGCCGCCGGCGAGCCGCTCGGCAGCGCAACCTACCAACTGCAGCGCCAGATCACCCAGGTCTCCCGCGGACTCGTCGCCGACGACCTCAAGTTGATGGCCCGCGACATCCAGGCGATCGACGCGTTGCGGATGGAGACCGACGGCGACTGGGATGCCCTCATCGACGTCGACCAGAACGTCGACACTCTCGCCTCCCGCGACCTGTCGCCGCTCGGCGCGCTCACCTCGGTGCAGGTCCTCCTCCGCTCCATCGACGTCGACCGCGCGGACGAGGCGCAGCCGCTCATGCCGCTCGCCACCATCTCGGTCACCGAGGATATGGCCACCTCGATGCGGCTTCACGGCATGGGCTGGAAGAGTGCCTACCATCACGAGACGCTCGCGATCGGCCTCGCCCCTGACGACCTCGGCACCGCACTTAAGCAGCGTCTGCGCTGGGCGCAGGGAACCATGCAGGTGCTGCTGCGGGAGAACCCGCTCATTCAACGCGGAATGTCCCTCGCGCAGCGGCTGATGTACTTCTCCACGATGTGGAGCTACCTGAGCGGATTCGCCGCGATCGCCTACTTCGCCGCCCCGATCATTTTTCTCGTTTTCGGGGTGCTCCCGGTGAACACGACGGCGTTCGAGTTCTTCCTGCGGTTCCTGCCCTTCATCGTTGCGAGCCAGGTGCTTTTCGCCGTGACCGGGCGGGGAATCGCGACCTGGCGCGGCCAGCAGTACAGCCTCGCGCTGTTCCCCGTCTGGATTCGCGCATGCACGACAGCCGTCGCCAATGTGTACTTCCAGCGGCCGCTCGACTTCGTCGTCACGGAGAAGACCCGCCAGGGCGGCGCCAAATGGAACCTGATCAGGCTTCAAATCATCGTCGCGGTGATCCTCGCGATCGCGGCGGTCATCGGAATTGTGCGCCTGATCCTCGGCTTCGGCGAACCCGTCGGCACCATCGTCAACGTGGTCTGGGTCGTCTTCGACCTCATCATTCTCAGCGTCCTGTTTCCCGCTGCCCGCTACTCGGGTTACCAATCGGAGGAGTCATCCCACTAATGGACATCACAGTCAAGGATCTCGGCGCGGGTGTGGCGGTGCTGCAACTCGACGGCCGGCTGAACATGGTCACCGCCTCATGCCTACGCGACCACGTCGGATCGGCCGTTGCGAGCGGCCAGAACCGAATCGCCGTCGACCTCGCGGGGATCGATTTCATCGACTCGTCCGGCCTCGGCGCGCTCATCAACGGGCTCAAGACCGCGCGGCAGGCCGGTGGCGACCTGCGGATCGCCGCGCCGAACGACCAGGTCAAACTCGTTCTGCAGCTGACCAACATGGAGCGCCTGCTCACCGCGTACGACAGCGCCGAAACGGCCTTTATCGATGGCTGAGACCCGTGTGCACACGCTGTCGATGTTCGCACCGCCGGACGATGTCGATACTGTGCACAACATGCTCGAGTCGGTGTGGTCGAGCGCGCCTCAGATTTCGATGCGCGATCGGGTCAGTTTTGAAACCGCACTCATCGAGCTCGCCTCGAACGTCATCCGGCACGCGGACGGCGGAGGGGGAGTGAGCTGTGCCCTCACAGTGGAGATCACGGCCGACCGGATCGTCGGGAGCCTCACCGACTCCGGCCTCGCTGGCAACATCAGCCTCGTCGCCCCCTCGATGCCGGGTGAGCTCGAGGAGTCGGGCCGCGGCTTGTCGATCATCCACGCCCTCGTCGACGAAGTCGACTACGACAGGTGCGATGACCTCAACCATTGGCGCATCTCCCGGAAACTGGAGTCGTGACACCCGGGATCACCAGCATGGGGGGTGCTGTGTGGGTGCGGGCGGCGGGGCGACGCGCGTACAGTTGGCTCCAGTGAGTTGGCTGGGGGGCTTAGATGTCAGATTCGCATGAGGCAGCGTCGCCGCGCAAGGCACGGGTGCTCGTCGCCGACGACGATCCCGATATTCGCGTTCTCGTCGGGATCGCGGTGCGCAAGTCCGGCCTCGAGCTCGTCGGCACCGCGGTCGACGGCACCGAGGCGTGGGAGCTCGTGCGGGAGTTGAAGCCCGATCTCCTCGTGACGGATGTCTCGATGCCCGGCCTCAGCGGCCTCGAGCTGTGCAGCCTCGTCCGCGATGACGACGAGCTGTCCGGCACGAGGGTCGTGATGTTATCCGCCGCCGCCGACGAGGCAGCGCACATCGCCGGCCGGGATGCGGGAGCCGTGGACTACCTGATCAAACCGTTCAGCCCGCGCGAACTTGCCGAGCGACTCGTCGAACTGACCCAGTCATCGACGGCCAGGCTGTGACGCTCACGACCGTTGTCAACCGACTGGCCACACCGAACCCGTCACCGCTGCTGAAGCAAGCGCCCACGACGGTCCTGTTCGGCATCGCAGTCGTGCTCGTTGCCGCGAACCCAGGCTCGCTCACGAGCTTCCCCTCGATAGTCGCCGCCACGGTCGCCATCGTGCTCGCGACGGTGCTCGCGACGGTGCTCACGGCCATGTCGCCACTTGCGAAGTTCGCGCTGCTCGTGCCCGCGATCGACCTCGTCGCGATCGGCTTCCTGCGCTTCGGCACGGGCGAGGCGCTCTCCAGCTTCTCGGCGCTGATCATCCTGCCGATCATTTGGTTCGCCGCCGAGGAGGGCCGGGAGCACATCTGGTTCGCCTTCATCGGCACGGCGATCGTGCTGATCTTCCCCTCGGTAGCCGGGCTGAGCGATAGCTCTGCGCTGTCGGTCCTGTTGCGTGCGGCCTTCTCCGCCGCCGTGTTCACGATTGCGGCAGCGGTGATCAATGAGTTGTCCCGTCAGGCGAAGCTTCGGCTCTCGTCGGTGCGGCGACTCGCCGAGGAGCGCAAGAGCGCACTCGAGTCGAACGAGCTGCGAACGAACCAGCTTGCCGAAAGCGAGGCGAGCCTCCGGCAGGCCCAGCGGATGTTCCGTGGGCTGTGGGGTGCCGTCACGGAGCAGGCGGTTATCGGGACCGACCTCACCGGCATGATCGACGCCTGGAATCCGGGAGCTGCGCTCATGCTCCGCATTGGCGCCGACCAAGTCGAGGACAAGCGCCACGTCGACGAATTCCACCTCGCCGACGAGCTTGAAGACCGTGCACGTGAACTGAACTACCCCGCCGGTGCGACCGTGCTTAATCCCGGCTTCTCGGCGCTGGTCGAGGAGGCGAGGCTCGGCAGCGCCGAGGTGCGCGAGTGGACCTACCGCCGTGCCGACGGCACCGAGCTCCCGGTCGAGCTGAGCGTCACCCCGCGACTTGACGACGACGGTGAGACCGTTGGCTACCTGTTCGTCGCGCACGACCGCACGAAGGCGCACGAGGTCGCCAAGCTCAAGGACGATTTCGTTGGCCTCATTTCGCACGAGCTGCGCACTCCTCTGAGCTCGATCCTCGGCTACCTCGAGCTGATGCGCGACGACGATGACGACGAGCTCACCGAGACGCAGCTGCAGTACCTCGGCGTCGCCGAGCGCAATGCGAACCGCCTGCTGGTGCTCATCGGGGACCTCCTGTTCACGGCGCAGGTCGAGTCGGGCAAGTTCAATCTCGAGCAGCACGTGCAGTCGATGTCGCCGATCGTGTCGGCGGCGGTGGACTCCGCGCGGCCTGCCGCTGTGCGTGCCGGCGTCACACTCGTCGTCGAGATCATCGATGGCGGCATGGTGCGTGGCGATTCGGTGAGGCTCGGCCAAGCCTGCGACAACCTCATCTCGAACGCGATCAAGTTCACTCCGGCCGGAGGCACCGTGACCGTCTCACTGCACGGCGAGGCGCACCAGATCATCGTCACCGTCAGCGACACCGGCATGGGCATCCCCGAATCCGAAATCGACCAGCTGTTCTCCCGCTTCTTCCGCGCCTCGACCGCGACCCGCAATGCCGTGCCCGGCGTTGGACTCGGACTCACGATCACCAAGGCGATCGTGACCGCTCACGGAGGCGAGATGGGCGTGGGGAGCGAAGAGGGCGTCGGCACGAAATTCAGCATGACGCTGCCGATTGAGCAGCCTGCCCGGGTCTTCTCAGCCGATCTGGCGCAGTAGAGCGTTCTTCGGCCACTGGCGCAGGCGGCGCGGCAGCACGCGGTTGACCGCGCGGATTCCTGCAACCGCGAGCTCGAAGCGTCGCTGTCGACGCGGACCCCACGCGAAGCGAAACTGGTTGCGGATGCTGGCGGGCAGCAGCCCCGCCGTCACCAGTCGCGCAAGGGGCATTGCCAGGCGAAGCCAGAGGGGGCCGGTTCGCGGGTAGAGCAGCGCCTCGGCGACACCGAGGGTCGTCGCGTCGACGCGGAGACCGGATAGCTGCGATCGCCAGTACTCCGCGAACGCGGCACGGTCGGCCGGCCACAATTCCGGCGGAACCTGAAGCGCCGTGCCGGTGGCCGCGTAGTCGGCGTAGACGCGGTCGGCATCGGGCTCGGACAGCGTTCCGATGAGCCGCTCCTGCACGAGCATGGAGGTGTCGTAGAGCGTCGCAGCGACCCAGAGTTGCAACGCAGCATCCGACGCGTCGTAGGCGGGCGCGGCGCCGGGTGACGACTTCACCGGCGCATGCCGGCGATTGACCCGCTCCCGCACCGCTGCCACCTGGGCGGGAGTGCCGTAGGTGATGGTGTACAGGTAGCCGAGCGTGTGACGGAGGCGATCGATGGGACCATTGGCGAAACTGCTGTGCCGGGCAATCGCGTGCCCGATCGCGGGGTTGGCCAGCTGAAGCAGGAGCGCGCGCCCCCCGCCCGCGATCAGCACGGCTTCGGCTCCGATGTCGGCGAGCCCTCGTCCCGCCCGTGCAGCTTGCATGGCTGACACGGTAGCGGATGCTGCTGTGTGCCGCGTGGCGGCAAAAAACCAGGGGGGTCGCAGCGAGGAGAGTAGAGTTCCAAGGGCCCAAGTATCTCGACGTCAAGGTATTGCGACGTCCGGACGGTGGCACTTTCGTTATTACCGACCCGCGGATTGGACAAACAGCGTGGATCTTTTCGAGTACCAGGCCAGGGATGTATTCGAGTCCTATGGCGTTCCCGTGCTGGCAGGCATCATTGCTGACAGCCCCGAAGAAGTACGTGCGGCGGCCGACAAGCTCGGTGGCACCGTCGTCGTCAAGGCGCAGGTGAAGGTAGGCGGGCGCGGCAAGGCCGGCGGCGTCAAGGTCGCCCACAACCCGCAGGATGCTGAAGAAGCATCCAAGGCGATCTTCGGGCTCGACATCAAGGGCCACGTCGTGCGTCGCGTGATGGTCGCCGCCGGAGCGCGCATCGCGCAGGAGTTCTACTTCTCGGTGCTCCTCGACCGGGCGAACCGCTCGTTCCTGTCGCTAGCAAGCTACGAGGGCGGTGTCGAGATCGAGATCCTCGCGGTCGAGCGCCCCGAGGCCCTCGCCAAGGTGGAGGTCGACCCCATCGCGGGCATCGACCTCGCGAAGGCGACCGAGATCGCGACAGCGGCGAGCTTCCCGGCAGAGCTGGTGCCGAAGATCGCCCCCGTCATCGTGAAGCTCTACGAGGTCTTCGTCGGCGAGGACGCCACGCTCGTCGAGGTCAACCCGCTCGTTCTCACCGAGGAGGGCGACATCGTCGCTCTCGACGGCAAGGTGACCCTCGATGAGAACGCCGAGTTCCGCCACGAGGGCCACGTCGCGCTCGTCGACACGGCATCCGAGGACCCGCTGGAGGCGAAGGCCAAAAAGGCGAACCTCAACTATGTGAAGCTCGACGGTGAGGTCGGTATCATCGGCAACGGCGCGGGATTGGTCATGTCGACCCTCGACGTCGTGAGCTACGCCGGCGAGAAGCACGGCCACGTCAAGCCGGCCAACTTCCTCGACATCGGCGGCGGAGCATCCGCCGAGGTCATGGCCGCGGGCCTCGACGTCATTCTCGGCGACGAGCAGGTCACGAGCGTCTTCGTCAACGTCTTCGGCGGGATCACCTCGTGTGACGCCGTCGCAAACGGAATCGTCGGCGCCCTCGCCGTACTCGGCGACGCGGCCACCAAGCCGCTCGTCGTGCGCCTCGACGGCAACAACGTCGTCGAAGGCCGCCAGATCCTCGCTGACGCCGGGCACCCGCTCGTGACCGTCGTGGACACCATGGACGAAGCTGCCGACAAGGCCGCCGAGCTCGCTTACGCCGCTCGCTGAGCGCAGCCGTCGAACCGAAGGAATAGGGAACAGCATGTCGATTTTTCTCGACGAGAACTCCAAGATCATCGTTCAGGGCCTCACTGGCTCGGAGGGCACCAAGCACGCCGGACGGATGCTCGAATCCGGCTCCAACATCGTCGGCGGGGTGAACCCGCGCAAGGCGGGCACCACGGTGTCGATCGGCGGGCACGAGCTGCCGATCTTCGGCTCCGTCGCCGAGGCGATGGCCTCGACCGGCGCGAACGTGTCGGTCATTTTCGTGCCGCCGGCCTTCGCGAAGGGCGCCGTCATCGAGGCGGTCGACGCGAAAATCGAGCTCGCGATCGTCATCACCGAGGGCATTCCGATCCACGACTCTGCTGAGTTCTGGGCGCACGCCAAGGCGAACGGCAACACCACCCGCATCATCGGGCCGAACTGCCCCGGCATCATCAGCCCCGGAAAATCCAACGCGGGCATCATCCCGTCGACGATCACCGGACCGGGCCCGATCGGACTCGTCTCCAAGTCGGGCACCCTGACGTACCAGATGATGTTCGAGCTGCGCGACCTCGGCTTCTCGACCGGGATCGGGATCGGCGGAGACCCGATCATCGGCACCACTCACATCGACGCCCTCGCGGCGTTCGAGGCCGACCCCGACACCAAGGCGATCGTCATGATCGGCGAGATCGGTGGCGACGCCGAGGAGCGTGCGGCGGAGTTCATCCAGGCCAACGTGACGAAGCCCGTCGTCGCCTACGTCGCCGGCTTCACCGCGCCGGAGGGCAAGACCATGGGGCATGCCGGGGCAATCGTCTCGGACGGTGCCGGCACCGCGCAGGGCAAGAAGGAGGCCCTCGAGGCCGCAGGAGTGCGCGTCGGAAAGACGCCGTCCGAGACCGCATCGATCATGCGTGAGGTCTTCGCGACCCTGTAGCAGTACTGCACTACAGCAAGGGGTCGGCGTCACGCCGGCCCCTTCTTGCGTTGCGGGGGGCTGTCGCTGTGTAGCCCGCGGGATGCGCTGGCGCTGGGCTCTGCTTGCGCTCTCTGTTCCGCGAGCTGCCTGCTTATGTCGCCTTATGTGCCGTGGACCCGACAAATGTGGGCGATTCGCGGGTGGGGGGCGGTGTGGCGGGCATGAGCTGCCCGCTTATGTTGCCTTATCTGCCGTGGACCCGACACAAGTGGGCGACTCGCTGAAGGTGGATCGTGAGCGGGGTGAGCTGGGTGAGCTGGGTGAGCTGGGTGAGCTGGGTGAGCTGGGTGCGAGGGGTGCGTTGGGTGAGCTGGGTTCGCTGGGTGCGTTGGGTGCGGTGAGCGGAATTGTGCCGATTCCGAGCGAGCCGACCCGGAGTCGGCGCATTGCGAGGGTAAGGTCGCAGGCGATGAATCGTCCGCTCACCGCCCTGTTCGCCGCCCTCGAGGCGCTGCTCGTCGTCGGTGTCGGCATCGGCATCCCGCTCGTCCCGCTCACTCTCATGTGGGCTTTCCAATACGGGCTGCAGGTCGACTACGTGGTCTTCTGGCGTGGCGCGGTCGACGTCTGGCTGCTCGGCCACGGGGCTGACATCGCCTTTGTGCTCGATCCGCTCGCCGCCGCGGCCACCGGCTTCCCCGCGGCCGGCGAGGAGATCGTTCTCACGATCGCACCGCTGGGCTTCGCCCTGATCACCCTGCTGCTTGCCGTGCGGGCCGGACGCCGCATCGGCGAGACCGAGCACCGCCACGTCGGACACATCGTCGCGATCGTCGCGTTCGCCGTGTTGAGCCTCGGGGTTACTCTCAGCGCGCTGCACCCTGCGGCGACCCCGTCGATCACCCAGGGAGCTGTGTTCCCCACGCTCGTCTTCGCCCTCGGAGTCGCCGTCGGATCCGAGGTGAGCCGCCGCCGCGACCGCCCCTCTGCGACACGCGTGACACCCTCGCGCATTCTGGCCTGGATCGACGAACGGCAGGGGCGGCTCAGGCCCGCCGTCACGCTCGCCCTGACCGGCGGAGCCGCAGCATCCGGCATCATTATGGCGGCGTCGGCCCTGGCGGTCGCCGCCCTCGTCGCCGTCAACTACGGGCAGATCATCGCCCTCTACGAGGGCGTGCAGTCCGGGATGCTGGGCGGCGCTGCGCTCACCATCGCCCAGCTTGCCCTTCTTCCCAACCTCGTCATCTGGGCGGCCAGCTGGTTCATCGGCCCCGGATTCGCTATCGGCACAGGCTCGACGGTGAGTCCACTCGGAACCGTACTCGGCCCGGTGCCCGCGGTTCCGGTGCTCGGTGCGCTCCCTACCGGAGAAATCGCCTACGGTTTCGTCGGCCTCCTCGTTCCCGTTCTCGCCGGATTCCTCGCGGCCATCGCGCTCCGCCCGCGCCTTGTGCGCGCGGGCCTCACCTCGCACGTCTGGCTCATCGGTACAGGCCTCGGCATGGGCATCGCGGGCGGCACCCTGCTCGGAGCGCTCGCGTGGGTATCGGCGGGCGCAGCGGGCCCTGGTCGGCTCGCGGATGTCGGCGCGTCGTGGCTTCTGGTCGGCGGGTTCGCCGCCCTCGAGATCGGGGTGCCAGCCGCGATCGCGCTGCTCGTGGGCAGCCTGCGGGCCGGCGATGTGGCTGCGCGGCCTCCGCGCTGGAGCCACTGGTCGCCGGTCAAGGACAGCGTGCGTCCGGATGCCGGAGCGCCTGACCCGGCCGAGCGGGACTCGGTAGAGCGGGACTCGGTAGAGCGGGACTCGGTCGAGCGGGACTCGGTCGAGTCGGAGGCTGCCGACCCGGATGCCGCCCAGCCGACAGAGCCGCACTCCCTGCTGAACGACTCCGCCGAGGAGAAGCCAGACCCAGCCGGTCCCGGCCCAGCCGACCCCGACCCAGCCGGTCCCGACCCAGCCGGTCCGGAGCCCGCCGCTGCCGAGCCAGACTCGACCACCGAGGAGATCGCGATCGTGCGGCCGGCCCCATAACGACCCATCCAGCCGGCAGCCGGTACAGGCCGCACCCGCCGGTGTCGGTAGGCTGGGCGGGTGCTGTCACTGGTTGTTCTGATCTCCGGCGCGGGATCCAACCTCCGCTCCCTCCTTGAAGCGGCCGAAGACGCCGAGTACCCGGCCCGGGTACTGGCGATCGGAGCCGACCGCCAGGCCGACGGTCTCGAGCATGCCGAGGTGTTCGGAATCACGTCGTTCACCGTGCCCTTCACGAGCTATCCCGACCGCGACGCGTGGGGCGACGAGCTGCTCGAGCAGGTG
>Ga0136639_10000637_pt1 | contig 12022 bp, 12 predicted proteins | sample AntDrymUQ8592106_2_FD_113739 | JGI IMG/M metagenome (GOLD analysis project Ga0136639, IMG submission 113739) | Polar desert sand microbial communities from Dry Valleys, Antarctica - metaG UQ859 (21.06) | ecosystem: Environmental > Terrestrial > Soil > Desert | place: Antarctica: Dry Valley...
CTCCGTGCTCCGTGCTCCGACCAGACTCTGACCGATCTCTGACCGCACCGTCACCCACTCGTTACGAATGGCTGCCGACGGGCTCTTGCCTACCTCGCGGGTGCCACGGTACTGTCAGGGCCACACCTGAATTAGTGAACGACCAGTCGGTCACTAATTATCTGTCCCTCTGAAGGAGATTCCAATGAAGAAGTCTCGTCTGCGTTTCATCGCGCCGATTGCCGTGATCACAGCCCTTGCGCTGTCCGGATGCAGCAACTCGAACCTGGGGGGAACGGCCGACGCCGACCCTGCCGCGGAAGCCGGCCCGATCAAGATCGGTGCCGTTCTCGACGTCACCGGCGTCGGCGCCAGCCTCGGCGTCCCGGAGCAGAACACGCTCACCATGCTGGCCAAGCAGCTCAACGCCGACGGGGGCATCGGCGGCCGCGACGTCGAGCTCACCATCATCGACAACCAGTCGACCGAGGACGGCGCGGCCAAGGCCACCAGCAAGCTGATCGAGAGCGACAAGGTCGACCTCATCATCGGCGCGTCCCGCACCGGGCCCAGCCTGGCCATGCGCCCCATCGCGGAAGCCGCGAAAATCCCGATGATCTCCGTTGCTGCCAACGTTGCCATCGTCAAGGACTCAGAGTGGGTCTTCAAGACCGCACAGAACGACGTGGTTGTGCTCGAGCGCATCCTCGACGACGCCGAGGCCAAGGGCTACACCAAGCTGGCACTCGTGCGCGACGCCACCGGATTCGGTGAAGGGGTCGCAGACTACATCACCGAGCTCGGCGCCGAGCGCGACATCACCCTCGTCATGACGGAGTCCTTCGAGCCGAGCGCGACCGACTTCACCCCGCAGATGACCAACGTGCGCGGCTCGGACGCCGACGCCGTCATCATCTGGGGCATCAACCCCTCCGCCGGACTGGCCCAGAAGGCCTATGTGCAGCTCAGCGTGAACAAGCCGGTCTACCACTCCCACGGCATTTCGAACCAGGCCTTCTTCGACGCCGCCGGTGACGCCGCCAACGGCGTCGTTGCCCCGATGGGACGCCTGCTCGTCGCCGACCAGCTGGCAGCCGACAACCCCCAGCGCACGGTCATCGAACAGTTCAAGGCGGACTACAACGAGGCGTACGGCGAGCAGCCCTCCGGTTTCGCCGGCCACGCTTTCGACGCCTGGCACATCGCCGTCAACGCAATCGAGGCCGCCGGAACCGACCCGGCTGCCCTGCGCGACGAACTCGAAACCGCACAGTGGACCGGCATTTCGGGAGTCTTCAAGATGACCGCGAAGAACCACTCCGGCCTCGACGCCTCGGCCCTCATCCTGGCTGAGGCCGAGGATGGTCGCTGGAACCTCCTCAAGGACTGATCGTGTTCACCGATTTCCTGCAACTGACGGTGGCAGGGCTTTCACAGGGATCTGTGTACGCCCTGCTCGCCGTCGGCCTGATCGCCGTGTACACCGTGCGCCACGTCATCAACATCGCCCAGGGCGAGTTCGCGATGCTGGCGGGTCTGGGCTCCGCCTGGCTCACCGCGTCGGGTATGCCGCTCTTCCTCGCGATCCTGGTCGCCATCCTGACGGTGACCCTCGTGGCCATCGCGATGGAACGGCTGATCATCGCGCGCGTGAAGAAGCTGACTCCGCTCACGTCCATCATCCTGACCCTCGGCGTCTCGACTCTGCTGCAGGCCATCATGCTGCTGGTCTGGGGCCCCGAGGCCAAGGGGGTGCCCCTGTTCCCGGGAACCAACATCCTCATCGGCGGGGTGAGCATCCGGTCGCAGGAATTCTGGATGATCGGCGCGCTCGTCGTCGTCGGTGGGGGAATCGTGCTCTTCTACGAGAAGTCCCGCTGGGGCAAGGCTTTGCGGGCGTGTGCCGAGCAGCCCGTCGCGGCGCGCATCGTGGGGATCTCTCCCGTCGCGGCGTCCGTGCTGGCCTTCGCGATCGCGGGATTCGTCGGGGCGGTCGCCGGTGTGGTGGCCTCCCCGATCTACCTGTCGCTCTGGTCGGGCGGCGTGCTGCTCGGGCTCAAGGGCTTCGTCGCCGCCGTCCTGGGCGGCTTCGTGTCCTTCCGTGCCGCGATCGTCGGGGCTCTCCTGCTCGGCATGATCGAGGCCTACGTGGCCGGCTATGTCGGGTCCGGCCTGAGGGACGGCGCCGCCTTCCTCATCCTCATCCTTGTGCTCGTCGTCCGTCCTCAGGGCCTCGTTCTCAAGCCCACAGCGGTCAGGGTGTAGCGAAATGACACATGCAATCATGCCAACCCCCGTCGAGATGCGCTCCCCGCGGAAGCGTTTCTGGATCAACAACAAGGGCACGCTCATCGGCTGCGGCATCCTCGTCGCGCTGATGATCGTGGTCCCCTTCACGGCCAGTTCCTCGATCATGAACATCGTCGTGTTCGCGATGATCTTCGCCCTGCCGGCCATCGGGCTCAACCTGCTGATGGGTCTGGCCGGACAGGTCAGCCTCGGGCAGGCCGCGTTCTTTGCGATCGGCGCGTACACGCACGCGATTCTGCTGACCAAGCTCGACCTGCCCGGCCCGGTCGCGGCCACCATCGGCGTGATCGCCGCCATGCTGGTTGCCCTACTCGTGGGCCTTCCCCTGATGCGCCTGCGCGGCCACTACCTCGCGTTGGCGACGCTGGGGCTCGGCTTCATTGTGATGATCGGCGTACGCGAGTGGGACGTCACCGGACGTACCACGGGCATCTACGGCATTTCGCGGCCCACGGTCTTCGGAATCCCGATCGATAACAGCGGCTTCTTCCTCTGGTTCGTCACCCCGTTCGTGGTGATCGGGCTGATCCTGGCCCTCAACCTGACCCACAGCCGCGCCGGGCGCGCCCTGTCGGCCGTCAACGACTCCGAACTCGCCGCCGAGAGCCTCGGCGTGAACACCTATGCGCTGCGACTGAAGGTCTTCGTGCTCTCCGCCGGTTTCGCCGGACTCGGTGGCGTTTTCTACGCGTATCAGGTCGCGATCGTGAGTCCGGCGACCGCTGAATTCCACCTGTCAGTCTCTATCCTGCTCATGGTCGTCATCGGGGGTCTCGGATCGGTCTGGGGTGCCGTCGCGGGTGCCTTCCTCGTGCAGTTCCTCGGCGAGGGCATGCGCGACATCATCCCGGCCATCTTCCCCGGCGCCACCGGCGAGGTGCAGCTGCTCGGCTACGGCATTGTGCTGATCCTGGTGATCCTGCTCCTCCCCGGCGGCCTCCACCAGGCGGCGACAACGCTGTGGCAGAAGCTGCCCTTCGCGGGAAAACGCCCGCCCGGCGACGCGCATGCGCACGCCACCTGGGACGACACGACGATTCCGCAGCTCCCCATGGTCAGCACCCCGGTCGCGGCCGGTGAGCCGATCCTTGTGATCTCGGGTCTGACCAAGCGGTACGGTGGCGTCATTGCCGTCAACGACGTGAACCTCACCGTGCCGGCCGGCAGCATCCTGGGTCTGATCGGTCCCAACGGCGCCGGGAAGACGACGTGCTTCAACATGATTTCCGGCGCGCTGACCCCAACCTCAGGCACGGTCACGTTCCTCGACCAGGTGATCTCCGGGCGAAAGCCGAACGTCGCCGCTTCGCACGGACTCACCCGCACGTTCCAGAACCTGCAGGTGTTCACCTCGACGGATGTCGTCGGCAACGTGTACATGGGCCGGTACCGCAAGGGCAGCGCGGGCGTGCTCCGCGGAATGCTCGGGCTTCAGGCTGTGGAGCAGAGCGCTCACCGCGCCGCGTCCTACGAGATCCTGAAGTCGATGAGGCTGACGGATGCCGCGGACGACTCGGCCTCGGATCTGTCGTTCGGCAAGCAGCGCATCATGGAGGTGTGCCGGGCTTTGGCAGCCGAGCCTGCCCTGCTGCTGCTCGACGAGCCGATGGCGGGCCTGTCCGGCGCGGAACGTGACGTGATGGCGGAGCTGCTCCGGCGGCTTCGGACCGCCGGGCTCACGATCGTGCTCGTCGAGCACGATGTGGCGCAGGTGATGTCCCTCGCCGACCACGTCGCTGTGCTCGACGATGGCGTGCTCATCGCGCACGGCGACCCGGAGTCGGTTCGTAACGACCCGGCCGTGGTGGTTGCCTACCTGGGCACGGACCTCGACGAGGCCGAAGCAGAACTGAGCGAGTTGGAGGAGCACGCATGACACTAATCGTTTCCGGCCTCGACGCCGGCTATGGAAAGCTGGCGGTGCTGCACGAGGTCACGTTCGAGGTGGCGCGTGGGGAAATCGTCGCTGTCGTGGGCTCCAACGGGGCCGGAAAGACGACCCTGCTTCGGGCCATCAGCGGCCTGATCCGCCCCACAGCGGGCAGCGTGACCCTCGAGGGCCGCACAATCACCAGTAAGCCCGCGGAGAAGATGGCCGGCTACGGTCTGACCCATGTTCCCGAGAACCGGCTCTGCTTTCCGACCCTCTCGGTGCGCGACAACCTGATGCTGGGTGCATGGACGAAGAAGGGCAGCGGCGACGTCGATTCGGTCCTCGAGTTGTTCCCTCGGCTGCGCACCCGAATGGGGCAGGCTGCCGGAACGCTCTCGGGCGGCGAGCAGCAGATGGTGGCCATCGGGCGCGGTCTGATGGCGGACCCGACGGCGATCATGCTGGACGAGCCGTCCATTGGCCTGGCGCCGAAGGTGGTTGCCGAGATCATGGAGGTGCTCTCCCGGCTCTGCGTCGAGAAGCAGCTCGCGGTACTCCTGGTGGAACAGAACGTGCGAGCCTCATTCAAGATCGCGCACCGCGCGGTGGTCATGCACCGCGGACGAGTAGCGCTCACCGGCACGCCGGCCGAACTCGTGGAGCTTCCCGAGGTGCACAATGCGTATCTGGGCGGCGCGGCCGCGTAGCTCTTCGGGCGGCGGCAGCACACGCGAAGAAGAGGCGCGCACCGACGGGTGCGCGCCTCTTCTTTTCTGGACCGGCGGCATCCGTCGTGCCATGCCGGATGCGCGACACGGATGCTACGTGCCAGTGGACCAGATCAGTCGCGGCCGGTGAACACGGGCTTCCGCTTCTGCTGGAAGGCAGCGAAGCCCTCCCGGTAGTCCGCGGTGTCGCAGAGGGCCGCCTGGGCCCGGTTCTCGGCGGCGACGCTCTGCCACAGGCCGAGCCGATCGTCCCGGAGGGCGCGCACGAGCTCCTTGCTGGCGAGGAACGCCTGGGTTGCGCCGCGCGCAGCGCGCTCGGCGGCCAGCACCGTGGCATCGCTTACCTGGTCGGCCGGGAAGACCTGGCTGAACAGGCCGGAGGCCACGGCCTCCGCGCCCGACATGAGCCGTCCGGAATAGATCAGGTCGAGGGTGCGGTGAGCGCCGAGCCGGTCGACAAACAGGGCGTGGCCGCCGGAATCGAGCGTGGCACCGAGGTTGGCGAACGGCGACCCGATCTTCGCGGTGTCGGCGACGTAGACGACATCCGTGGCGATCAGGAGGCCGAGGCCCACACCGAGACAGGCCCCGTGTGCGGCGGCGAAGGTGGGGGCCGGGAAGGCGCTCATGCGCTCGAGCAACGGCGTGACGAGTCCCCCCAGGAAACCCATCACGTCATCATCCCGCGGGTCGACGCCCGAGATATCGCGGCCGGCGCAGAACGCGCGGCCCTCGCCGCGCAGCACGAGGGCGCGAACGCCGGCCGCCTCCGCAGACTCGTAGGCGGCCTCGAGCTCGGCCAGGGCCGCCTCATCGAGCGCGTTCAACTTGTCGGGGGCGTTCAGAACGACGTAGGCCACGTCGTCCCGGATGTTCAACTCGATCACGGGAACCGCTTTCTGCGCCTGCGCGCCGTACCTCTGTCTATTCGGCTACACGTCGTAGTCGACGACGACCCTGTCGGTCGTGGGGTGGGATTGGCAGGTGAGCACGTAGCCGCGGGCCAGTTCGTCCGGTTCCAGGGCATAGTTCTCGGTCATGGTGACATCGCCGCTGACGAGCTTGGCGCGGCAGGTGCCGCACACTCCCCCGGCGCAGGCGAACGGAACATCTGGGCGAACGCGCAGGGCGGCGTTCAGGATGCTCTCCTTCGCGTTGACCGGTGTGGTCACCGTGGCGCTCTCACCGTCGAGGGTGAACTCGATCTCGTAGGTCTTGTCGCCGATGCCGACGATTACAGGCCGACCGACGTCGCCGGCGGCGTGCGTGGGCTCCCCTGTCGTGAACAGCTCGAACCGGATGTGCCTCGGGTCGATGTCCACGCTCTCCAGCGTGTCGCGGCACAGCTGCACCAGCTCGAATGGCCCACAGAGGAACCACTCGTCGACGGCCGCGGGACGGATGATGCTGGCCAGCATCAGGCGCAGCTTCTCCTCGTCGATCCGGCCGGAGAGCAGGGCAGAGGAGCGGGACTGGCGCGAGAGCACGTGGTGCAGGGCCAGCCGGGCCGGGTACCTGTCCTTGAGATCGGCGAGCTCGTCGAGGAACATCACGTCCAGCGCGGTGCGGTTCGTGTAGACGAGCGTGAAGCGAGAGGTATCGGACCGTTCGAGCACGGTGTGCGCGAGTGACATCAGTGGGGTGATACCGCTGCCGGCGGCGATGCCGACGATGTGCGTGTCGTCCAGGGTGTCCAGCGCGGTGGTGAACGTGCCCTGCGGACTCATCACGTCGAGCCGGTACCCGGCCCGCAGCTCGGTGTTCGCCCAGCTGGAGAAGACCCCGCCGAGGTCGCGTTTGATCGCGACGCTGACCGAGCCGACAGTGTGGGGGCGGCAGATCGAGTAGCTGCGGCGCAGCTCCCGACCGTCGATCGTGGCGCGCAGCGCCAGGTGCTGCCCAGGGTCGTAATCGAACTCCCCCTGCAGTTCCTCGGGAACCAGGAAGGTCACCTCGACGCTGTCCTGGGTGAGCTGACGCACCTCGCCGACGGAGAGCGTGTGGAACCGGGCACGGCGTTTCGTGCTGGCCGCGATGCTGCCCTCGTCCACAACGGTCGTGTCTGAATCGGTACTGCCCAGATTGAGTGCGGCCATGGTTACAACACCTTGAAGTAGTCGAACGGTTCGAGGCAGTCCCGGCACTCGTAGAGTGCCTTGCACGACGTCGAACCGAAGCGGGCGAGTTCCCGCGTATTCAGTGAGGAGCAGCGCGGGCACTTGACCGCGAGCTGGAGCCGGACGGTGCCTGTCGGGCGCACTCCGGAATGACCGGTTGGGGCGGCGATGCCGTAACTGACCAGCTTCGCCTTGCCCTCCTCGCTCATCCAGTCGGTGGTCCAGGCCGGGGCGAGAACGAGTTCCACGGTGACATTCTCATAACCGGCACCCGTGAGCACCGACGTGACGTCGTCACGCATGGCCTCCATCGCGGGGCAGCCGCTGTAGGTCGGCGTGAGGATGACGTGGGTTCCGTCTTTCGTCACAGCGACCGACCGGAGCACGCCGAGGTCTTCGATCGTGAGCACGGGCACCTCAGGATCACAGACCTCGGCGGCGATGTCCCACGCCTGCTGGGAGGCCGCGTCGCTCGGGCGCGGCCGGGCGATCGAGGCCACGGTCACCATTTCGCGCCGGGGTGCGCCCGAGCCAGAACCTGCAGTTCGGCCAGGAGCGGCCCGAGGTTCTCGGAGTGGTCGCCGCGGCGACCGCCTCCGGAGGAGATGAAGCCGCGGGGAACCTCGAGCTCTGCTTCGGCGAGCACGGGGAGCATGGCGGCCTCGACCGCTGCCTGCAGGGAGGACGGCCGCACGGCGACGCCCTCGAGCCGGTCGATCAGCGGCTCGTCGACGAAGAGTTCCTCGACGAACGGCCACAGATCGGAGAGGCCCGTGATCATGCGGCGGCGAGATTCTTCGGTTCCCTGCGCGAGGCGCAGCACCCACTGAATGGAGTGATCGCGGTGGTAATCGACCTCCTTGACGGCCTTGGCCGCGATCGCGGCGAGCGTCGCATCCGTCGACTCCATCAGGGCACTGTAGAGCTCGAACAGGTAGTGCGCTGCGATGAACTGACGGGCGATCGTGTGCGCGAAGTCGCCGTTGGGCTGCTCGAACAGGTGCGCGGAGCGCCAGTTCGGTTCGTCACGCCAGTAGGCCAGGTCGTCCTCGGTGCGGCCGGACTCGGCGCCGGCGTAGTGGAGCAGGGAACGGGCGTGCCCGATCAGGTCAAGGGCGATGTTGCCGAGGGCGATGTCCTCCTCCAGCTCCGGCGCGCGGGAGATCCACCAGCCCAGGTTCTGGGCCAGCACGAGCGAGTCATCGCCGAGCCAGAGAGCGTATTCCGCCACGTCGTGCGAGGCGACGGATGCCGCTTCAACCAATTCCGCGGACAGCGTGACCGCCTCGACGTCCACATGGCCGTGGCCGTCCGCGGTGTCGGTGGGCTCGCGGGTGGCGACATCCGCTTCAGCGTGGTCCATCACAGGTGCTTCACCCCTTCGCTCTTCGTGTAGTAGCTCGCGTGGCGGTAGTTCTTGCCGGCGGGCGATTCGAAGAAGGCACCCTTCGCATCCGGATCGCTCGTGGTGATCGCGTCGGCAGGCACGACCCAGATCGAGACGCCCTCGTTGCGGCGGGTATAGAGGTCACGCGCGTTGCGCACCGCGAGGGTGGCATCGGGGGCGTGCAGTGAGCCCACGTGGGTGTGGCTGATTCCGCGACTGGAGCGCACGAAAACCTCCCAGAGGGGCCAGATTTCCTTCTCGGATGCACCGGGAGCGCTCATTATGCGACCGCCTTCACGGCCTGCTTGGCGGCGTACGCGGCAGCAGCCTCACGCACCCACTGGCCCTCGTCGTGCGCATCGCGGCGGCGCTGAAGGCGCCGGGCATTGGCCGGGCCGCGGCCCGCGAGCACCTCATGGAATTCGGTCCAGTCAATTTCACCCATGTCGTACACACCCTTTTCCTCGTTCCAGCGCAGGTCTGGGTCAGGCAGCGTCACGCCAAGCACCTCGGCCTGCGGCACGAGCATTCCGACGAAGCGCTGGCGCAGTTCGTCGTTGGAGAACCGTTTGATGTTCCACGCCATCGACTGCGCCGAGTTGGGCGAGTCGTCGTCGGGAGGCCCGAACATCTGCAGGGCCGGCCAGTACCAGCGATTGACCGATTCCTGAGCCATCTCGCGCTGGGCGGGCGTTCCGTTCATCAGCTCGAGCAGGATCTCGAAGCCCTGGCGCTGGTGGAAGGACTCCTCCTTGCAGATGCGCACCATGGCGCGACCGTACGGACCGTAAGAGGCGCGGCAGAGTGGCACCTGGTTGCAGATCGCAGCGCCGTCGACGAGCCAGCCAATCGACCCCATGTCGGCCCAGGTGGGGCTCGGGTAATTGAAGATGGAGGAGTAGCGGGCCTTGCCGGCGATGAGCTGGTCCGTCATCAGGTCACGGCTGATGCCGAGCGTCTGCGCGGCGGAGTAGAGGTAGAGGCCGTGGCCGGCCTCGTCCTGCACCTTCGCCAGCAGGATGGCCTTGCGCTTCAGGCTGGGCGCCCGGGTGATCCAGTTGCCCTCCGGCTGCATCCCGATGATCTCGGAGTGCGCGTGCTGCGAGATCTGGCGGATGAGGGTCTTGCGGTAGCCGTCAGGCATCCAGTCGCGCGGCTCGATCCTCGAATCGGCGGCAATCAGGTCGTTGAACTGCTGCTCCTCGGCGGAGACCGTGTCGGCGCTCTCCGGGGCGATAGCGTAGGGAACTGAGGGGATTGTCATCGTTGACTCCTGGGTTTGGCGAACTTTTACCAACCGATCGTTCAGTTAGTATATGGTTTCCCTACTACCCCCACAACCACGTGTTGCGGCCAGACGGAACTCAATGAGGAGAACCACATGACGGATGCTCCACCCCCCTCCAACGGCGCCATGATGGAAAACGACCGGGCCTCGGCCGCACTCGGCATGGTCGTGCACGCGTCGGAACCGGGCCGTGCGGTCGTCTCCATGCTCCTCCGGGACGACATGATGAACGGCTTCGACGTGACCCACGGCGGGATCGTCTTCGCGCTGGCCGACACCGCGTTCGCGATCGCCTGCAACGACGACCACCACGTCACGCTCGCCTCGGGCGCCGACATCACCTTTCTCAAGCCCACCGCAGTCGGCCAGACGCTCACCGCGACCGCCGTGCTGCGTACCAAGAGCGGACGCTCCGGCCTGTTCGATGTGCGCGTCACCAACGATCACAACGTGCCGGTGGCGGAGTTTCGTGGCCGCAGCCGCACCACCAACTTTCCCCTGCCCGGTTCTGTCGCACCCGTTCTTTAAAACCGCATTCCATCAGGAGGCCTCATGTCAACGATGACCAAGACCCGCTTACACGCCCCGGCCCAGGATGAACTCGATCCCGAGGAGCGGATGTCCCGCGACGAGCTGGCGGCATTGCAGCTGACCCGACTGCAGAAAACCGTGCGGCTCGCCTACCAGAACGTTCCCCTCTATACCCGCAAGTTCGACGAGGTCGGCGTGCACCCGGACGACATCCGCGCTCTGGACGATGTTGCCCTCCTGCCGTTCACGACCAAAGACGACCTGCGGGTCTCCTACCCGTTCGGCATGTTCGCGGTGCCGATGGACCAGGTCGCACGCATCCACACCTCGTCTGGGACCACCGGGCTGCCGACGGTCGTCGGCTACACCAAGAACGACCTGAAGATGTGGGCGGGACTGGTGGCGCGCAGCCTCCGCGCCTCCGGCGTGCGGCCCGGCATGCGCGTGCACAACGCGTACGGCTACGGCCTCTTCACCGGCGGACTCGGCGCGCACGCAGGCATCGAGGCGCTCGGCGCCACGGCCATCCCGATGTCCGGCGGCCAAACCAACAAGCAGGTCAAGATGATCCAGGACTTCGAGCCGGACGTCATCATGGCCACGCCCAGCTACCTTCTGACGATCACGGATGCCATGGTCGCGGCCGGTATGGACCCGCGCTCGTCCAGCCTCAAGGCCGGCGTGCTCGGCGCGGAGCCGTGGACCAACCAAATGCGACTCGAGCTGGAAGACCGTCTCGACTTCGACGCCCTGGACATCTACGGGCTCAGCGAGGTGATGGGCCCGGGTGTGGGCAACGAGTGCATCGAGACGAAGGACGGGCCGCACCTCTGGGAGGACAACTTCCTGCCCGAGATCATCGACGGCGACAGCGGACTCGTGCTGCCTGACGGCACCCAGGGTGAGCTCGTGTTCACGTCGCTGACGAAGGAAGCGTTCCCGGTCATCCGTTACCGCACCCGCGATCTGACCCGTCTGCTGCCCGGCTCGGCGCGCCCTGGCATGCGCCGGATGGAGAAGATCACGGGCCGCAACGATGACATGATCATTCTGCGCGGCGTCAATCTGTTTCCGACCCAGATCGAGGAGATCGTTCTCAGCATCCCAAGCCTCTCCCCGCACTTCGTGATCGAGCTGACCCGGCCGAACCGGATGGACGAACTCACCGTGCGGATCGAACGTCACGAACACGCCACCGATGTCGCCTCCGACATCGCCAGCGCGCTGCTGATCCACCGGATCAAGGACCTGATCGGGTCCAGCGTCAGCGTGCTGATCGTCGAACCCGGCACGCTCGAGCGCAGCACCGGCAAGCACAAGCGTGTCTACGACCTGCGCTGAGTCTGCCGCACGACTCGGGGGGCTCACGGGCCGGTCGCGCACTCCGGTGCCCGGCCCGTGAGAGACTTCTCGATTATGTCTGAACCCGCCCTCACCAAACGCGGCCGCCCCGGCTACGATCAGCGCGCCATCCTCGAGGTTGCGGTCGCCGCCTTCAACGAGTTCGGCTACGACGCCACGTCGATGGGCGTGCTCGCGACCCGCCTCGGGCTGTCGAAATCGGCGATCTACCATCACTTCGCGTCGAAGGAAGAACTGCTGGAACAGGCCCTCGACGAGGCCCTCGACGGGCTCGAAGGGGTGCTGCTCGAGCAGAGCGCCCAGGTTGGTCCGGCCATCGACCGGCTCGCCGCGGTGCTGCGCGGCGCCGTAGAGGTGCTCACCTCCCGGCTGCCCTACGTGACGCTGCTGCTGAGGGTGCGCGGCAACACAGATGTCGAGCGGGCCGCGCTCGCCCGCCGCCGCGCC
>Ga0136639_10000638_pt1 | contig 11991 bp, 10 predicted proteins | sample AntDrymUQ8592106_2_FD_113739 | JGI IMG/M metagenome (GOLD analysis project Ga0136639, IMG submission 113739) | Polar desert sand microbial communities from Dry Valleys, Antarctica - metaG UQ859 (21.06) | ecosystem: Environmental > Terrestrial > Soil > Desert | place: Antarctica: Dry Valley...
CCAACAGCAAGCAGATCACGAGCAACAATTGCGCCAACTTTGCGCCGACCTTCACCCCTGACGGCAAGAAGATTATCTTCAGCTCGAACCTGCATAAATGCGACGGCCGCGACTTCGAACTCTACCAGGTCAACGTCGATGGCTCCGGTCTCGAACCCATAACCCAGTTCGGTGGGTTCACTTCCTTCCCGGAGTTTTCACCCGACGGCAAGAAGCTGGTCTTCTCCAGTTCATGGAAAACGACCAGCCGTTTTGAGTTCAATATCTTCGTCGGCGAGTGGATCCCGTAGCTATTCGGGCCGCCAGCAGAGCGAGAAAAACTTCACGGTAATGTTGGTCTTCTTGGGGGCTATGTTGATCGTCTCCAAAGCCTCGTTAAGCGCATCGAACCTCATCTGCATGGTGGCCACCTCCTCCTGCAACTGTTGTTCGATCTCCGCCTTCTGCTCCTCAGCCGCATGCAGATTCTCCTGCGCCCGGCCCACGTCGCTCGACTCTTTGCTCGCCTTGCCGAAGGATCGCGCGGCAGACCCAACGGCCCCTACGGTTGACCTGTTGAAGCCCCTCCCCAGAAAGGCACCTAGAATGCCGGTAGCAATCGACAAACCTGTCTGTACCTTGGCCGCCGACGATTGCTCCTCCTCTTTCTGAATCACCTGCTGGGCCCTTCGAATCCGCTCTTCCAGCAGGTTCAGCTTCGGCGTGAACTTTTGCCGCAGTACGCTGACGGCCTCGTCCCGCGCCACCCGCGCCGCATCGTTCAGCCGGATGCGGAAGTCTCGTTCGGACTCCTCCGGCTCGGAAACCATCTTCAGGTTGTTGCTTCGAAACAGCTCCAGCTTCTGCGTCGCGAACAGCCAGTTGCCCAGGTCCTTGTTCCAACCCGCGTAGGACTTGGCTTTGGCTGCGATCTCAGGCAGGCTCTCATACGTCGCCGGCGACGACGGCTCGGCCTCTAACTCGGTCGGCTCGACGTCGGTCTCTTCGGCCTGTTGCCAGTCCACCGGCACCGGACCACTCTGCAGCGGCGTCAGAAAACGAACGTCCCGCGTGATGTCGATCTTTGTCTTCGTGTCCGTGAACCGGACACTCGCCGCGCCCATCAACACCGGGTGATAGGCCGCGTCGCCAGTACCGCGAAACGGCAGGAAATGCTGTTCAATCTCCGGCGGCAGCACCGGCCGAGGGTTGCCCGCCGGGGCCGCGACCGGCATCGGCGGAGGCGGCGGGGCACTGCCCTCCGCAGGTTTCGCGCGGCTCAACTGCCTGATCTGCGCCTTCGTCAGCGGGCCGGCCAGGTACGACATCACCCACCGCGATTCGAACACCTCCAGCCCGCCCCGATGCACGTTCGACATCAAGAAAATCCGCGCCTTCAAGCTCGATAAGAGCTGATCCAGCGCCGCCGGATTCATCTGCGAACCCGACTGCGCCGCCGCCCCTTGCAGTCCGTCCACCAGCCGCTGCTTATCCCGCTCCGTCTGCAACCTACCGATTAGCCAAGTGCCGCAGTTGGCTAGGCCCTTATAGTCCAGGTCCACCGGATTTTGCGTCGACAGCACCACGCCAATGCCATAAGCCCGCGCCTGTTTCAGCAGCGTCAGCAGAGGCAGCTTCGAAGGCGGATTAGCCGTCGGCGGAAAATAGCCAAAGATCTCGTCCATGTAGATCAGCGCCCGCAAACTCGTCGTACCCGGCAGCGTCCGCATCCAACTCACCGCTTGGTTCAATAACAGCGCCACGAAGAACATCCGCTCAGCGTCGGAAAGGTGGGCAATCGAAAAGATGGCCATCCGCGGCTTGCCCGCCGGCGTGTACAGCAGGCTCGAAATGTCCAGCGGCACCCCCTCCATCCAGGCCTCAAAGCCCGGCGAAGCCAGCAGATTGTTCAGCGAAATCGCCAGCTCAAACCGCTCCTTGGCCGGGAAGAACGATTCCAGTTCCATCACGCCAATCCGCGTCACGGGCGGCTTCTGAATCTGCTGAATCAGCGTCGCAATGTCCAGGTCGTTGCCGTTCGTCCACGCCGTCTCGAACAGCTTCGAAAGCAGAATATGTTCGCGGCTCTGAATCGGGTCGCCCGTCACGTTCAGCAGCGAGAGCAGCGCCGTGGCGGTGGATTGGATCCGTTCCCGCAGCGCCTCGCGATCTTCGAGTATGGCCGCCGACGGAACCGTGAACGACCGCAGAACACTTACCGGCACCCCGGCGTTTGACCCAGGCGTATAGATCGTGAAATCGGCCGCATCCCGCATGCGTTGAATCCGCGCGCCGTCCTGGCCCCACTGCGCCAACCCGTCCTTCCACTTGCCCGCCGTATCCACCGCGAACTGCTCCTTCGTCACGCCCTTCTGTCGCGCCGTGTCCTCATTCACCCACGGCAGAAAATCCTCTGGAGCCAGGTTCGGAAAGCTCAGCAGCAGGTTCGCCAAGTCGCCCTTTGGGTCGATGATGATCGCCGGGATCCCGTCGATGGCCGCCTCTTCCAGCAACCCCAGGCACAGCCCCGTCTTGCCCGAACCGGTCATCCCAACGCAGACCGCGTGGGTCACCAAGTCCTTCGAATCGAGGAGGAGCAGACCCTGGTCGGTCTTGCCCAGATAGAAGGCGCCAAGCTTTTCGAAATCCCGCATAGACTCGTAGTTTACAATCGGACAGAGTATGCTGCGCTCGATTGGTTGGATCTTTGTGGCCGCACCGCTTTTTGGCCAGGGTGCCGTGCCCGATTTGTTGACCGCCAAAACGATGGCCCGTCTGGCCGCATTCGACTCCACCCTCGACGGCGTCATGGGCGTCGCGGCGATCGACCTCAAAACCGGCAAGCAACTCTGCCACCACTGCGAAACCTGGTTCCCCACGGCTTCCACCATTAAGGTTCCCTTGCTCGTCGAAGTCACCCGGCTGATCCGCGCCGGCAAGCTCTCTTACGACCAGTCCGTACCCATCAAGAAGGAAGAGGTCGTTCCGTCCAGCGGTACCTTTGAAAAGGCCACGCAAGGCTCCGGTTCGCTGACCGTTCGTGAACTCATCACCATCATGATTCAGAACTCCGACAACTCGGCGACCAACAAGCTTATCGACCTAGCCGGCGGTATGGCTGCCGTTAACACCCGGATGGACGAAATGAACCTTCCGGGCATCCGCTTACGCCGCAAGATGATCGACCTGCCCGCGGCCAAAGCCGACCGCGAGAACATCGCAACGCCGCTCGACATGGCTCGCCTCGCGCAAATGCTATATAGCAGTAAGGTGCTCGATTCCACCTCCTCGCACGAGATCCTCACCTTCATGGAACTCGTCGTCGGGGACGTCCGCAAGGTCGTAACCCCCGTCCGCACCGCCACCAAGACCGGCGCCCTCGATGGCGTCAAATGCGAGTTCGGCATCGTCTGGCTCGCTAACCGCCCCTTCGCTCTGGCCGTCTACGGTGCCTACCTCGGCACGGAAAGCCCCGTCCCCGGCATAACCCGAATTCTTCTTGATCACTTTCGTAAGCTCGACCGCTCCAACGCGGCGGGCCGATATTTGGAGTAAATACTATGGAACTGAAAGGCAAACGAGTCGCGATGTTAGTGGACCAGATGTACCAGGAAATGGAAATCTGGTACCCTCTCTATCGCCTGCAGGAAGCGGGCGTTGAAGTGGTCACGGTAGGTGCCGAGGCCGGTAAATCCTACCCCAGCAAATTGGGATACCCGTGTGTCGCCCAGCTCTGCTACGAGGATGTCAATCCCGACGATTTCGACGGTGTCATCGTCCCCGGTGGTTTCGCGCCAGACCACATCCGCCGTCATCCCAAAGCTAACCAGTTCGTCGCCGGCATGGACGCCCAGGGCAAACTGGTTGCCGCCATCTGCCACGGGCCGTGGGTGCTCTGTTCCGCCCACGGCATGTTGAAAGGCCGCAAAGCCACCAGCTTCTTCGCTATCAAAGACGACGTCGTTAACGCCGGTGCCGAATGGATCGACGCCGAAGTCGTGATTGATCGGAATCTGGTCACCTCGCGGAAACCCGAGGATCTCCCGGCCTTCGCTCTCGCGTGTATTCAAGCCCTGAAAGGCTAAGTCGTCTATGACCCGACTGTTCCCCCTGTTGTTGCTCATCGGTGCCGCCCTTCTCGCCCAGGACGGTTCGACCAAGGAAAACTGGCCCGAGTACGGAGGCCAGAATAGCGCTTGGCGATACAGCGCTCTCGACCAGGTCGACGCCTCGAACGTGGCGCAACTGGCCGCCGCCTGGGTGTTCCAAACCGGTGACAACAACGGGGGCTTGCAGTCGACGCCGCTGGTGATCGACGGCGTCATGTATGTCTCCACCTCCCACAATCGAGTGTTCGCGCTCGATGCGGTCACCGGCAAGCGCCTCTGGAGCTACATCTACGAACTGCCGAAAACCTTCACCACCTTCTACGGCCCGTGGAATCGCGGCGTAGCGGTCTCCGAAGGCCGCTTGCTCATGGGTACACTCGACAACCACGTCGTCGCCCTCGACTCGAAGACCGGCCGCCAACTCTGGAAGGTCAACGTCGAAGACGCCAACCAATGCGGCTGCAACATCACCGCGGCCCCATTGATCGCCAAAGGCAAAGTCATCGTCGGCGTCACCGGCGGCGACTCCGCCCATCGCGGATATTTGAACGCGTTCGATTTGAAAACTGGCCGCCACCTATGGCGCTTCTGGACCATCCCCGGTCCCGGCGAAAAAGGCCACGAAAGCTGGCAGGGCGATAGCTGGAAGTTCGGCGGCGGTTCCACTTGGATGACCGGTTCCTTCGACGCCAGCCTCGGCATCGTCTACTGGGCCGTCGGCAATCCCGCCGCCGATTTCTACGGTGGCAACCGCAAAGGCGACAATCTCTATACCGATTCCATCGTTGCCCTCGACGTCGAAACCGGAAAGCTGAAATGGCACTTCCAGCAGGTGCCCCACGACGTCTGGGACTGGGACGCGGCGTACGAAATCGTCCTCGTTGATCTACCGCGCAAGGTACTGATCAACGTCAGCAAAGGCGGCTACACCTACATCCTGGACCGCACGACCGGCGAATTCATCACCGCATGGCCAGTGGCGAAGAACATCAATTGGATCAAAGGCGTCGGCAAGAACGGCGAGTTGCTCGGCCGGAATGAACCCGTCGTCGGCAAGCCGAAGTTGATCTGTCCGTCCATCGGCGGCGGCCGCAGTTGGAACCATGGGGCTTGGTCGCCCAAGGCGGGCCTGTTCTTCACAACCGGCATCGAATGGTGCGAAGAAGTGACCGCCCAAGCCGAGACCCCCTCCGAGGGCAAGACTTTCTTCGGCGGTACATTCAAGCTCGTGCCGACGCCCGACAAGAAAAGCGGCGGGCATCTCGGCGCCTACGAACCCCTAACGGGCAAGGCCGTCTGGAAGTACGAGTACAAATATCCGCTGCTCGCCTCCGTCCTCGCCACGGCCGGCAATTTGATTTTCACGGGCGATGCCGAAGGCGATTTCTTTGCCCTCGATGCCCGGTCCGGCAAGAAACTTTGGAGCTTTAACACGGGCTCCGGACATCGCGGCAGTTCGATTTCCTACTCAGTCAACGGCCGCCAATACATCGCGACGCCCTCTGGTTGGGGCTCCGCGGTCGCCGGGCTGATGCAGCAGTTTTGGCCCGAAACGGAGCAGTTCCCTAACGGCTCCGCGGTGTTCGTATTTGCCTTACCGGAGCAGAAGCGATGAAGCTTGCCTTAGGGGTGTTTTTCCTACCCGCCTTACTCCTCTCCGATCAAGCCGGAACCAGCCTGGGGACTTCGGTCGTCGTCGCCCGTGGAGACAAACTCTTTGCCCAAGGCTGCGCCGTCGGCTACTGCCACGGCTCGGCCGGCGCCGCCGCCCGCAGCCCCCGCCTCCGCGGTCGAACCTTTGAAAAGGATTACCTCGTCAAGGTGATCCGCGACGGCATTCCCAACACCGCCATGCCCGCTTGGGGCGACCGTCTCACCGACGACGATATCAACGCCTTGGTCGCCTACGTCCAGAGCTTGGCCACCGCCACCGCCGACAGCCTCGCCCCCTCGGAAACCCCCAGCCTCGCCCCGCCCGTCGCCGTCAAGGACTCCGATGTCACCCCGGACGTCCTTCAGGGCAGGGAACTGTTCTACGATCCCCAGCGCCTCCAACGGTGCTCCAACTGTCATCGCGTCCAAGGCATCGGCACCCCCGTCGGTCCAGACCTCGCCAAGCTCACCCGCGCCCAACTAGCCGCCGAAGCAATCAACGCCCTCAAGTACGGGCGCCCCCGTCGCGTCCAAGGCATCGTCGCCAAAGACGGAGATCGATTCCCCGCGGTATTGATTGAACGCGGCCCGGTCGAAACGCGTATCTACGATTTGAAGGCCACTCCCCCCGTGCAACGAAATCTGCCGACCAGCGAAATCCAGTCGATCCAACAGCAGAGCGGCTGGCGCCACTCGCAAGCCGTCCAAGGCTATTCAACCGACGAGCTAAAGTCAGTCTGGACGTTTATCCGTTGGGTCGCCGAAAGGAAATAATGGAAAGCTGCATCACCGTCAGTGGACTGCGAAAAAGCTACGGCGATTTCGAAGCCGTACGGGGGATCGACTTCGAAGTCGCCCAAGGCGAAGTCTTCGGACTCCTCGGCCCTAACGGGGCAGGTAAGACCACCACCATCGAAATCCTCGAAGGCCTCCGAACCCGGTCCGCCGGCGATGTTCGCGTCCTCGGCTTCGACCCCGCCGTCGACGTCCATTCGATCAAGGACCGCATCGGCGTCTGCCTTCAAGCTACGAACCTCCCGGAAAAGATCCGCCTGCATGAAGCGATGACGCTCTTTGCGTCCTTTTATCCCGCAACATCGACGGCGACAAGCTTCTGGCTCGGCTCCAACTCACCGAAAAGCGCAACGCCTTCTACTCCACCCTCTCCGGCGGCCAGAAGCAGCGTCTGGCCCTCGCCCTGGCTCTGATCAACGATCCCCAGTTGATCTTCCTCGACGAACCCACTACCGGCCTCGATCCCCAAGTCCGCAGCGAGATCCACAAACTCATCGTCGAACTCCGCGGCAACCACAACAGTCTCATCCTCACAACCCATTACATCGAAGAAGCCGAGCGCCTCTGCGACCGCGTCGCCATCATCGACAAAGGGCAAATCGTAGCCATCGGCGCCCCCTCTGCCCTCATCGCCCAAACCTTCGGAACCTCCATGATCGAGATCCAGCTCGACCGGCCCATGGAAGGCGAACCCCCCTTGCAGCCGGACGAAAAGCTGACGGTCGATGCCACCCGCACGAATTTAAAAATCGCCTCTCCCCGGCCCCCGAATACCATCGTCGAGATCGTCAAATGGATTGACCAATCCGGCCTCGGCCTCGTCGACATTCATCTAAAACGCCCCACCCTGGAGGACGTTTTCCTAGAACTGACTGGTCGCAAATTGCGAGATTAACCCGATGCGCCCCTACCTCGCCAACATAAAAATCAACCTCCGTCTCACCATCCGGGATCGCACCGCGCTCATCTTTAGCTTCGTCTTCCCGCTCCTCTTCTTCTTCCTCTTCGGCCAGATGATGGGGGCCGCCCAAGGCTCCGGCATCAGCCGCCAAGTCGTTGGCAGCGTGCTGCTGATCGGCGTCCTCAGCAACGGCTTTTTCGGCGGCGGCCTCCGCGCCGTCCAGGACCGCGAACTCGGCATTCTGCGCCGCTTCAAAGTCGCCCCCACCTCGCCGCTGCCCTTCCTCGTCTCCTCGCTCGTAGTCGGCCTCACCACCTATTTCCCCAGCGCCATCCTCCTTCTAACCCTCGGCCACTTCGTCTACGGCATGCCCGTTCCGGACCGCCCGCTGACGCTCCTCGCCTTCCTCGCAGTCGGAATGATCGCCTTCCGCTCCATGGGCCTCATCATCGCCAGTGTCGTCAATTCCATGCAGGAGAGCCAAATCCTGATTCAGATGCTGTACCTGCCCATGCTCTTCCTCAGCGGCTCGACCTTCCCGATCTCGATAATGCCCACTTGGCTCCAAATCCTCTCCCAATTCCTCCCCGCCTCCCACCTCTTCGCCGGCATTCAAGGCATTCTCATTCGTGGCGAATCGTTCAGTGAACAGTCCAAGTCTCTGGCTGCCCTGGCCCTAACCGCGATGGTCGCCACCTTCATCGCTCTGAAGCTGTTCCGCTGGGAAAAGGAAGAGGTCGTCAAGCCCGCTGCCAAACTCTGGTTGGTCGCCGCCCTCCTGCCCTTCATCCTGCTCGGCGTCTATCAAGCCTATACGAAGGAAAGTTTGCAGAAAGGTAAAATCCTCGCCCGGGATCTCCGTCGCAACCGTACTTTTCTCATTCGCGACGCCCGCATCTTCGTCGGCGACGGTCAGGTCATCGATTCCGGCTCCGTACTCGTCAAAGACGGCAAAATCATCCAGATCTTCACCGGCTCTTCACCCGATGCGAAAGCTCTGAACGCCGACGTCATCGAAGCCTCCGGCAAGACCCTCCTACCCGGCCTCATCGACGTCCACGTCCATCTCGGAGTCCCCGGCGGCGTCGCCAAAGAACTCCCGAAAATGGAGCGCCACCTCGCCCAACACCTGTACAGCGGCGTCACCGCCGTACGCAGCGTTGGCGACGCCCTCCCCGAACTGAAAAAGGTTCGCGCCAAACTCCGCAGCGGCGAAGAGACCGGTGCCGAACTCTTCTTTGCCGGTCCCCTTTTTACCTCCGAAGGCGGCCACGGAACCGAGTACTTCGACGCCCTCCCGGAGATTGTCCGCAACCAAGCCCTCGCCGACTCCGTCCGCGCGCCGAAGACCGCCGACGAAGCGCGCCAAATGGTCGCTGCCCTCGCCGCCGAACCCGTCGACGCCATCAAAATCATCCTCGATTCCGGCATGGGCAGTATGCTCTTCCGCCGTTTCGATCCCGCTATCGCCCGGGCCACCGCCGACGAAGCCCGTCGCCGTTCGCTCTCCGTTGCCGCTCATACCGGCAGCGCCGCCGACGTTGCCGAGGCGGTATCCATCGGCGCAAACTCCATCGAACACGGCTCCGCCCGGGACCTCATCTCGGACGATTCATTCGCCGCCATGGCCAAGCAAGGCATCCTCTTCGACCCTACCCTCTCCGTCGTCGAAGCCTTCTCGAACATCGCCAAACGCGATCCCCGCTTGCTCGAACGAGCTCTCGTCCGGCAGGTCGCTCTGCCCGGCATGGTGGCCGCTACGAAGGCCGCCATGCTCGCGCCAACCGCCGCCGCGGCCGGCGGCAAATGGGCCGGATACCGCTTCTCCCAAGCCGATCTAGCCGCGAACGTCAAACGAGCCATCGAAAAGGGTGTGCCCCTCGTCACCGGCACCGACTCCGGTAACTTCACCCTCCTTCACGGCCCCGCCCTCCACCGCGAACTCCAACTCCTCGTCCAAGCCGGAGCCACCCCGAAGGACGCCCTTCTCGCCGCCACCGGCCACGCCGCCAAACTCCTCGGAGCCGCCAATCGCCTCGGTGCTATCCGCCCGGGCTACGACGCCACCCTCCTCCTCGTCGACGGCAACCCCCTCGAGGATATCTCCTATACCGAACGCATTTCGGTAGTCTTATTCCAAGGTGAGCGGGTCAATCGCGCCGCCCTCCTCGAAATCGAAAAGGATAAATAAAGCATGCTCGATCGTCGCGAGTTCCTCTCCGCCTCCCTCGCCGCCGCCGTCGCCCTCAAAGCCGACGCCGCTCCGCCAGAAGCTAAGGGCGAATGGCGCAACCGCCAATCCGGCGTGGCCTATCGCCAACTCGGCCGCACCGGCTTCATGGTCTCGGAAATCGTCATGGGCGGCAATACCATCTCCCCGACCAATCACGAGCACGTCCTCGCCGCCATGGACCGCGGTCTGAACTACCTCGACACCGCCCCCGCCTACGGCAACCTCGCCAGCGAAAAAGGCTACGCCAAAGTGCTCAAGGCGCGCAAACGCGAGCAGTTCTTCCTCAACTCCAAAGTCAGCGTCTGGGACGGCAACCGCAACAAACTCTTCCAGGACATCTTCGAAAGCCTCGACGCCTCCTCCCAGAAGCGGATCCAAACCAAGGCCCTCGACGAGATCGCCCGCCGCCAAGCTGACGCCCCGGACTACTTCATCAACTACTTCCCCGGCCAGCGTCCCGAACTCGATCAGGCCTACATCGCCAATGTCATGGAAACCGAATACGGCCGCAAAATCGACCGCAACAAAAACTACAAACGCATCATTTGGGACAGCGTCGATGCCACCCTAGCCCGTCTGGGTACTGACCATCTCGACATCCTCATGTGCCCTCACGGTGCCTCCACCTCCGTCGAACTCCTCGCTTATCCCGAAATCTTCGAAGCCTTCGAAGTGCTCAAGAAGACCGGGAAAGTCCGCCATCTCGGCGTTAGCGCCCACACCGATCCCGCTGGCATTCTGGCCGCCGCCGTCAAAGCGAAAATCTATTCCGTCGCCATGGTCGCCTACAATATCGTGAACCACCCCTACGTCGACAAAGCCCTCGCCGCCGCCCACAAAAAGGGTCTCGGCGTCATCGCCATGAAGGTCGCCCGACCCGTCTTCAGCGGCCGCCCCAACGGCCCGGACACCCCGGCCCGCGTTGCCAAAATTGACGCCGCCGTTCCAGGCGACCTCAAACGCCCGCTCAAAGCCTACTCCTGGGCCCTCCGCAGCCCTCACCTCAGCGCCGTCATCAGCGAGATGGTCAACCGCTCCATGGTCGACGAAAACCTGCCCTTGGCCGCCCCCAAACGCAAAACTTAAAGCTTCACCGCCGTCTGCGTCAGCTTCATCGCCACTTCGTAGAACGCGTAGATCGTCACTCCAAGTGCCACAATCGAAGCCAAACTCCAAAGCTTCTCGCGCGAATCATCAAACGGTCGCGGAAAGCCCGCCAACCAAGCCGAGGCGAAACCACCGATTAGCCCGCCCAAATGCGCCGCGTTATCGATCGGGAACCACGGCAGGCTCCCGATGATGAAGCCGATCCCCGCGTTGATCATCAGTTGTTTTTGCAGATCCCGAGCGTAAGAGTGCTTGCTCAAAACGCCTACCGCGATCAACGCCCCCATCAAGCCAAAAATCCCCGCGCTCGCCCCCAGCGACGGAGCCTTCGTCCAAATTGCACTTAACAAAAATCCGCAGACCGTAGAAATTGTCCAAATCGTAAAGATCCGCCGCGTACCGAAAATATCCTCCGCAATAGGGCCGATATTGTACAAACTCATCATGTTCATGATGATGTGGATCGGATAGATGTGCAGATAACCAGCCGTAATCAGCCGCCACCACTCCCCCGCCGCTAACCCCGGCAGCGTCTTCGCCGCATAAAACGGAAAGGCGTCGTTGTTGCCCAAAAGCACCGCCAGAAAGATCGTACTGTTCACCAGCAGAAGCAGTCCCGTCGCCATACGATCCGGCGCCAGAAGCCCGGATAAACCAGATTGTTGATATGCCACTGCCCTCATTGTAGCGACGCTGGTACACTTGGTGGTTTAGTGGGTCAAGAAGAAAACAAACTCCGTCAAGATATCGTCGAAATTGGCCGCCTCATGTTCGACAAAGGCTGGGTCGCCTCCAACGACGGCAACATTAGCGTCCGCCTGGATGCCGATCGCGTCCTCTGCACCCCCACCGGCATCAGCAAAGGCCGCATGGCGGTCGACGATCTCATCATTTGCGACATGAACGGCCGCAAGGTCGAGGGCCGCCGCGAACGTACGAGTGAGATTTTCATGCATCTCACGATCTACCAGATGCGCCCCGACATCATGGCCGTCGCCCACGCGCACGCCCCCACCGCCACCGGCTTTGCCGTCGCTGGCCGCGCCTTGAACCTCGCCATCCTCCCTGAAGTCGTCGTCAACCTCGGCTGCGTCCCCCTGGCCGCCTACGGCCTCCCCGGCACCCCTGCCCTCAGCGAGTCCATCAAGCCGTTCGTTCCCCACTATGACGCCATCCTCCTCGGCAACCACGGCGTCGTCTGCGGAGGAACCGAC
>Ga0136639_10000639_pt1 | contig 11986 bp, 12 predicted proteins | sample AntDrymUQ8592106_2_FD_113739 | JGI IMG/M metagenome (GOLD analysis project Ga0136639, IMG submission 113739) | Polar desert sand microbial communities from Dry Valleys, Antarctica - metaG UQ859 (21.06) | ecosystem: Environmental > Terrestrial > Soil > Desert | place: Antarctica: Dry Valley...
CGTTCATCCGCAAGCTGGGCTTCGAGGAGCTGCTCGAGGACTGACCCAGGCTGCTGCGCCCGAGCGGTGCCCTATGGGCGATGCCGCGCCACCAGATCACCCACCACCCACCGCCCACCCGGGTCAGCCCCGGCTGATGCGGCCGGGCGGTGACCTATGGGCGATGCCGGGCCACCCCGATCGCCTACGACCCACCGCCAACCCGGGTCAGCCCCAGGTGCCGGCCACCTACGATGCAGGCATGCCCTCCGCGATCGTCGAAACGTCGATGCCGCCGCAGCACGTGTCGCAGTGGGGCAGGGTCGCCCGCATCTGCCGGTGGACCCTCATCGCGCTGTGGTCGGTACTGGCGGTCGTCGCCGTGCTCGCTGGCGAGCGTCAGTCGACGCTGTCCGCCCTGGACGAGGCGGTTCGATCCGGGGCGGTCCAGCACGTCCAGGTGACGCCCGGCCTCGAGGGCGGGCGCGGCTACACCTCCGTGCAGGTGACGTGGCGGCCCGGCTCGATCACCTACACGACCGAGGTGACCGAGGCCAGGCCGCTCGGGGAGGCACCGCCCCGCGACCAACGCGGTGACAGCACCGGCGTCGTCGGCGACCTCGAGACCCACCTGCTCGCCCTGCAGCCCGGGCTCGACATCAGCCGGGACGACAGGGTCACTTTCGCGGGTCCTGCGCTCGGCTGGATCCTGCCCGAGTGGAGCGGCTGGCTGCTCCTGCTCACCTACCTGGCCACGTTGCTCTCGCTGACCAGCTCGCCACCACCATGGCGCGCCACGCGGTGGGCCTGGTTCTGGCTGCTGGTCCTGATCCCACCGCTGGGTGTCCCCGCCTACCTGCTCCTCGCCGGCCCGACCCCACTGGTGCCCGCGCCCCGAGCGTCGGCCACCCGGCTGGGCGGTGGGTGGGCGTTCCTGCTCACGTTCATCGCCGGCATCCCGATCGTCCTGGTGACCAGGCTGCTCGGCTGACTCAGGAGTCGAAGCCCAGGCCGAGCCGGTCGAGCAGCCGCAGCCAGAGGTTGCGCCGACCGGTCGCGTCCTCGCGGGCGAGCGACCACCGGGTGAGCTGGATCCCGATCCAGGCGATCGGCTCCGGTGGGAACGGCAGCGGCTTCTCGCGCACCATCCGCAACCGGGTCCGCTCGGTCGGCTCCCCCGCGAGCAGGTCGAGCATCACGTCGGCGCCGAAGCGTGAAGCGCCGACCCCGAGACCGGTGAAGCCCGTCGCATAGGCGATGCGCCGGCCCCGGGTCACGCCGAAGAACGCGCAGAAGCGGGTGCAGGTGTCGATCGCTCCCGCCCAGCGGTGCGTGAAGCGGACGTCCTGGAGCTGCGGGAAGGTCTCCGCGAAGTTCCGGGCCAGCGTCTCGAAGCTCTCGGTGCGGTCCTCGTGGGCGGTGTCGACCGAGCGGCCGAAGTGGTAGATCGCGTCGTAGCCGCCCCACAGGATCCGGTCGTCGGGCGTGAGCCGGTAGTAGTGGAACTGGTTGCCGGAGTCGGAGACCCCGACCCGGTCGGTCCACCCGATCGCCTCCACCTGCGCGGGCGTGAGCGGCTCGGTCGCCAGCACGTAGTCGTAGACCGGCACGATGGACATGCGGAGGCGCCGCAGCAGCGGACGGAAGACGTTGGTCGCGAGCACGACCTGCTCGGCGCGGAGGGTGAGCCCGAGCGTGGTGAGCTCGACGTGGTCGCGTCGCTGCGTGATGCCCTCCACGGGCGAGTGCTCCGCGATCCGCACCCCGAGCGTCTCCGCGACGCGGGCCAGGCCCCAGGCCAGTCGGGCAGGGTCCAGGGTCGCGCAGTCGTCGCGGGAGACACGGCCGGCGAGGTAGGTCGGGGACGCGAGCACCCGTCGTACGGCGGTGGCGTCGAGGAAGCCCTCCACGTCGGGCTCGAGTCCGGCGACCTCGTGGGGTCGGGTGGCGACCGCCAGGACGCCGCTGCGGTCGAAGCCGCAATCGATGCCGTGGCGCTCGATGGTGGCCGCGATCTCGTCGAGGTTGCGCAGGCCGAGGACCTCGAGCTCGTCGTACTCCTCCGGCCAGCGCTCGCGGCCGTTGCCCTCGCCGTGGGTGAGGCTGGCCTCGCAGAAGCCGCCGTTGCGACCGGTCGCGTGCTCGGCGATCCGCTCCCCCTCGAGCAGCAGCACGTCGCGGGAGGGCTCGCGCTCCTTGGCCCGTACGGCGGCCCACAGGCCGGTGAAGCCGCCACCGACCACCACCAGCCCCCGGGTACGGCTCGTGTCGGCCGCCGACAGCGGTGCACGCGGCTCGGGCCGGTCGGGGGTGTCGAGCCAGAGCGGTCGGAGGACCGACCCAGCCAGGTTGGAGCGGGCGTCAGTGCTCGGCATGGGCCCGGGTGAGCGCGCGGTCGATCATCGCGATCCCGGCCAGCACGTCCTCGTCGCTGGTCGTGAGCGGCGGCACCACGTGGATGCGGTTGAAGTTGGCGAAGGGCAGCAGCCCCTCGTCCTTGCACGCGGCCAGGACTGCACCCATGGCCGGGCTGCTGGCGCCGTAGGGCGCCAACGGCTCGCGCGTGGCCGCGTCGGTGACCAGCTCGATGGCCCAGAAGACCCCGGTGCCGCGGACCTCGCCCACCCACGGGTGTCGGGCGGCAAGGTCGTGCAGCGCCGGGCCGATGACGTCACGGCCCAGGTGCGCCGCGTGCTCCACGACCTGCTCGTCCTCCATCGCCCGGATCGTGGCGACCGCGGCCGCGCAGGCGAGCGGGTGGCCGGAGTAGGTGAGCCCACCGGGGTAGGGCCGCTGGCCGAAGGTGGCCGCGATCTCCGCGGAGATCGCGACGCCGCCGAGCGGGACGTAGCCGGAGTTGACGCCCTTGGCGAAGGTCAGCAGGTCGGGGACCACGCCGTGGTCCTCGACGGCGAACCAGCGGCCCGCCCGACCGAAGCCGCACATGACCTCGTCGGCGATGTAGACGATGCCGTGCCGGTCGCACAGGTCGCGCACGCCCTGCAGGTAGCCCGCCGGGGGCAGCATGATGCCGGCGGTGCCGGGAATGGTCTCGAGCATGATCGCCGCGATCGTCTGCGGCCCCTCCATCGCGACCAGGTGCTCGAGGTGCTCCAGCGCGCGGGCGCACTCCTGGGCCTCGGTGGTGGCGTGGAACTCGCTGCGGTAGAGGAACGGGCCGAAGAAGTGGACGGTCCCCGTCGACGCGGTGTCGTTGGCCCACCGGCGCGGGTCGCCGGTGGCGTTGATGGCGAGCTGGGTGCCGCCGTGATAGCTGCGGTAGGTCGAGAGGACCTTCTGGCGACCGGTGTGCAGCCGCGCCATCCGGATCGCGTGCTCGTTGGCGTCGGCTCCACCGTTGGTGAAGAAGATCCGGTCGAGGCCCCCGGGGGTGTGGGAGGCGATGAGGCGTGCGGCCTCGGACCTCGCGGCGTTGGCGTAGGTCGGCGCCACGGTGCACAGCGTCGCTGCCTGCTCCTGGATCGCCGCGACCACGCGCGGGTGCTGGTGGCCGAGGTTGGTGAAGACGAGCTGCGAGGTGAAGTCGAGGAGCTTGCGGCCCTCGCCGTCCCACAGCCACGAGCCCTCGGCGCGCGAGACGACCATCGGGTCGATGAGGTCCTGAGCCGACCAGGAGTGGAAGACGTGCTTGCGGTCCAGCTCGTGGGTGCGGGCGGCGTCGGCGTCGATGAGCGGACGGCTCTGGGTGTCAGTCATTGCGGGGGAACCCCAGCTCGAGGCCGCCGGCCGGGCGGCGGGCCGGATCGATCCACCGGGACGTGACGACCTTGCCACGGGTGAAGAAGTGGACCCCCTCGACCCCGTGGGCGTGGGTGTCGCCGAAGAGCGAGCGCTTCCACCCGCCGAAGGAGTAGTAGGCGACCGGCACGGGCACCGGCACGTTGACCCCGATCATCCCGACCTGCACGTCGTTCTCGAAGCGCTTGGCGGCTCCCCCGTCGTTGGTGAAGACCGCGGTGCCGTTGCCGTAGGGGTTGGCGTTGACCAGCGCGACCGCTTCGTCGTACGACGCCACGCGGATGACGCTGAGGACCGGCCCGAAGATCTCCTCGGTGTAGATCTCCATCTCGGTGCTGACGTGGTCGAAGATCGTGGGGCCGAGCCAGAAGCCGTCCGCCTCGCCGCGGGCCCGGACCTCGCGGCCGTCGAGCACGACCTTGGCACCGGCCTCCTCCCCGCTGGCGATCAGCCCGGCGACGCGGTCGCGGTGCGCGCGGGTGACGAGCGGGCCCATGTCGGCCTCCTTCTGACCGGCGTCCTCCCCCGGGGCGCCGTCGCCGATGACGAGCGTGCGGGCCCGCTGGGCGATCCGGTCGACGAGGTCGTCGGCGACGTGGTCGATGGCGACCAGCACGCTGATCGCCATACAGCGCTCGCCGGCGCTGCCGAAGCCGGCGTTGACCGCGGCGTCGGCAGCCAGGTCGAGATCGGCGTCACCGAGCACGACCATGTGGTTCTTGGCGCCACCCAGGGCCTGCACGCGCTTGCCGGAGCGGCTGGCGCGCTCGTAGACGTACTGCGCGATCGGCGTCGACCCCACGAAGCTGATCGAGGCGACCTCCGGGCTGTCCAGGAGCGCGTCGACCGCGACCTTGTCGCCCTGCAGGACGTTGAAGACGCCGTCGGGCAGGCCGGCCTCGCTCCACAGCGCCGCCAGCCACAGGGCGGCCGACGGGTCCTTCTCGCTGGGCTTGAGCACCACGGCGTTGCCGGCCGCGATCGCGACCGGGAAGAACCACATCGGCACCATGGCCGGGAAGTTGAAGGGGCTGATGATGCCCACGACCCCGAGCGCCTCGCGCCGCGAGTGCACGTCGACGCCGGTGGAGGCGTTGTCGGAGTGGCTGCCCTTGAGCAGGTGCCCGACCCCGCAGGCGAACTCCACGACCTCCAGGCCGCGGGAGATCTCGCCCACGGCGTCGGAGTGCACCTTGCCGTGCTCGGCGGTGATGATCGCGGCGAGCTCGTCCTTGCGGGCGTTGAGGAGCTCACGGAAGCCGAACATCACCTGCGTACGACGAGCGATCGAGGTCGTCGCCCAACCTGCGGCCGCAGCAGCAGCCCGCGAGATCACGTGCCCGGCGTCGCGCTCGCTCGCCAGGACGACCCGGCCGGAGACGGTGCCGGTGGCCGGGTTGGTGACGTCGGCCAGCTGACCCGACGTGCCCTCGAAGGGGGCGCCGTCGACCCAGTGGGTGATGGTCGTGGACATGGTGCTCCTCGGGGTCGGTCAGGATGGCGGGTCGCGCTCGGTCCAGTCTGACGGCGTGCGCCTGCCTCTAGGATGAGCACTGTGTCTCGTCCCGAGCGTCTCCCGTTACAGACTGTCGCCCTGCCGACGCTGGCCGAGGTCCTCGAGATGCCCCTCGTGCGCGCTGGTCGGGTGCGGGTCCTGGCCGGGCAGGACTCGCTGGACCGGGCCGTCCACTGGGTGCACCCGGCCGAGCTCACCGACATCGCCCCGCTGCTGCGTGGTGGGGAGCTGGTGCTCACCACCGGCATCGCCCTGCCGGAGGACCCGACCGCGCTGGCCTCCTACGCCTCCAGCCTCGCCGGCGCGGACGCCGCCGGGCTGCTGGTCGAGCTCGGCCGCCGCTGGACCTCCGAGCTGCCGCCGGCACTCGTCGAGGCCTGTCGGGCGAGCGGGCTGCCGCTGGTGACGCTGCAGCACGAGGTGCCGTTCGCGCGGATCGCCCAGGTCCTCGGCGAACGGATCGTCGATGCCCGGCTCGCCGAGCTGCAGGCCGTCGAGCACCTGCACGAGGTCTTCACCGAGCTCACGCTCGACGAGGCCGGCCCGGCCGAGGTGCTGGAGGCGGTGCACCGGCTCTCGGGGGGCACGGTCGTCCTCGAGGACGAGCAGCACCACGTGCTGCACTACGTGCTGGCAGCCGACGCGACCGGGGAGTGGCTCGACGGGTGGGACCGTCGCTCGCGCCGCGTCGACGTGCCCGAGCGCACCGGCTGGGACGCCGCCCAGGAGGCGCTGGTCACCGGCGTGGGACGACCGGGTCGCGCCACCGGCCGGCTGCTGCTGCACGCGAGCGCCGCGCCACCGGCCCGCTTCGTGTCGCTGCTCGAGCGGGCGGCGGCCACGATCGCCGTACAGCGCACGCAGGCGCGCGACCGCGACACCCTCGTGCGTCGTACGCACCTCGCGCTGGTGCTCGGTCTGCTGGCCGACCCGAGCTCGCCCGACCTGCCGCGGCGCTGCGAGCTGGCCGGGCTGCCGGTCGCGCGGCGTACGTTGATCGGCGTCAGCGTGCGCCCGGTCTCCGCGCCGACGGCCGAGGTGCTCGCCACGGTGATCGCGGCCGGACACCGGCTGCGGCTGCCGCTGCTGGCCGCCGAGATCGACCGCGACGTCCGGGTGCTGCTCTCGTTGCGCCCGGTCGACGACCAGGCAGCGCTCACCGCGGCCCTGCTGGCCCGGGTGGCTGGCGTCGCACCGGTGCGGATGAGCGCTGGCCGCGCCGTCCACGACCTCGGCCACGTCGACCGCTCGCTCGCCGAGGCCCAGCACGTGCTGGAGTCGCTGACCGGCACGCCCGCCTCCGGCGACGTGGTGCACCGCATCGAGGACGCGCACGTGCGCGGGCTCGTGGCGTTGCTGCAGCGCGACGCCCGGCTCACCGACTTCGCCCGCCGCGAGCTCGCGCCGCTCAAGGAGCACGACGCGTCGGCGTCGCGCCCGCTGCTGGAGGTCCTGCGCTCGCTCCTGCTCCACCCCGCGAGCAAGTCCGAGGCGGCCGCCGCGATCCACCTGTCCCGGCCGGCGTTCTACAAGCGGCTGGCCCAGGTCGAGGCACTGCTCGGCGTGCGTCTCGACGATCCCGAGACCCGGCTCTCGCTGCACCTCGCCCTGCTGATCGACGAGCTCGAGACCTGAGTGCCGAGTCGGCTCAGGACCCGACTGCGGCGCGCACGGCGTAGAGCTCGGGGAAGAACGTCAGGTCCAGGGCGCGCCGCAGGAACGGCACCCCGCTGGAGCCGCCGGTGCCGGGCTGGTGGCCGATCATCCGCTGCACGGTCTGCAGGTGCCGGAAGCGCCACAGCTGGAAGGCGTCCTCGAGGTCGACGAGGGTCTCGCAGGTCTCGTAGAGGTCCCAGTACGTCGGGCGGTCGCGGTAGATGGTCGCCAGCACCGGCACCAGGTCCCCGACGAAGGCGTGCGCCTGCGTGACGTCGCGGGTGAGGACCGGGTCGGGGACGGGGAGACCGCGACGGGCGAGCAGCCGCAGGAACTCGTCGTACAGGGTGGGCTCGGCGAGCAGCTGCGAGAGGTGGGCGTGGGCGGGGGCGTCGTCGGCGAAGACGTCGAGCATCGAGGCCAGCTTGTTGCCGAGGAGGAACTCCACCGCGCGGTACTGGCTGGACTGGAAACCCGACGACGATGCGAGGAACGGCCGGAACTCGGCGTACTCACTGGGGGTCAGCGTCGCGAGCACCGACCACTGGACGGTGAGCGTCTCGACGATCCGCTTCACCCGCGCCAGCCCCTTGAGTGCCGAGCCGAGGTCGTCGGCGGCGAGGTGGGCACGCACGGCGAGCAGCTCGTGGAGCAGCAGCTTGAGCCACAGCTCGGAGGTCTGGTGCTGGACGATGAACAGCAGCTCGTCGTGCTGGACCGGGCTGCTGCGCGGGTGCTGGGCGGAGAGCAGCCGCGGGAGGTCGAGGTAGGCCGCATAGCTGAGCTGGTCCTCGAGGTCGGTGACGATCCCCTCCTCGAGGCGCCTGGTGTTGTCGTCCATGACCCGACCCTAGGCCGTGCCTTAGGAGCGCGACCGTAGCGTCGTGGCAACACGACCCCCATCGACCGAGGAGACACCACCCATGGAGCTGTCCGGAGCACGCATCCTGGTCGTCGGCGCGAGCGGTGTCCTCGGCGGGCTGACCGCCCGCGCGCTGGTCGAGCAGGGCGCCCACGTCGTCGTCACCGGGCGCGACGTCGACCGGCTGGCCGAGGTCGCCGCGGTGACCGGGCACGACCCGCTCACGCTGGACGTCGTCGACACCGACGCCTGCGAGGCCGCCGTGGACTCCGCTGCCGCGACCCTGGGTGGCCTCGACGCCATCGTGGTCGCCACCGGCGTGCCCGCCTTCGGGCCCGCGATGGAGACCGACCCGGCGGTGGCCGAGGAGCTCTTCGCGGTCAACACCCTCGGTCCGATGGCGCTCGTGCGCGCCGCGTCGCGTCACCTCGACGGTGGCGTCGTCGCGGTCCTCTCCGCGATCCTGGCCGACCTGCCGACCAACCAGATGGCGGAGTACAGCGCCTCGAAGAGCGCATTGTCGGCCTGGCTCGGCGTCGTACGACGCGAGAACCGCCGGCGTTTCCACGTCCTCGACGTCCGCCCACCGCACCTGGACACCGGGCTGTCCGACCGGGGCCTGGCCGGCACCCCGCCCCGGCTGCCCGAGCCCCTGGCCGGCTCGGTCGTCGTCGACCGGCTCCTCGAGGCGATCCGCGCCGACGCCTCCGAGGTCGTCTGGGACGCCAAGGCCAAGGAGCTCGTCGTACGCTGAGTCTGCCGGCGGTCACCTAGGGTCGAGCCATGCACCGCCTGATGATCGAGTACACCGCCCCCACCGACGCCGAGGCCTTCGAGGCCCACTACCGCGACGTCCACGTGCCGCTGGTCGGTGCCCTGCCGGGCCTGCGTCGCTTCCTCACCTCGCACCCGCAGGGCCTCGGCGGGGACGCGCCGTACCTGGTCGCGGAGCTGTGGTTCGACGACGCCGAGACGTTCGCCGCCGCCATGAAGAGCCCCGAGATGGCAGCGACCGCCGCCGACGCGGACGCACTGTGCGCGGCGACCGGCGTCGCGAGCCGGCTGATGTCCACCGGCACCCTGACCGATCACCCCTGACCGATCACCCTGGCCGATCACCCTGGCCGATCACCCTGGCCGATCACCCCTGACCGATCGTGACCTCGCCCATCTCGCCCCACCCGTCGCCCTCGACCTGACGGCTGACGATCTGCGGGGTCCGGACGAGCGCCTGGCCCATCTCGCTGGTGGCCTTGGCGAAGTGCTCGCTGCTGACGTGCGGTCCGGCACCGTCGTCGGTGAAGCCCTCGACGAGCACGAACTCAGCGGGGTTCTCCACGCTGCGCGACCACTCGAAGAACAGGTTGCCCGGCTCCTGGCGGGTGGCCTGGGTGAAGTCGGCCACCAGGTCCATCCACCGGTCGGTCCACTCAGGCAAGGTCTCGAACTTCACGACGATGAAATACATGTCGTCGAGCCTGCCACAGCGGGCCCGGGCGTGTCCTAGCCCGCAGCTCCGGTGCTGGCCGCCAGGGCATCGTCGACGGAGTCGAAGCAGGGGAAGACCTTGTCCATCGCGGTGAGCGTGAGCAGGCGGCTGACCTGCTTGCTGGGGGCGATCAGGGCGAGAGAGCCCTGGAACACCCGCGCCTGCTTGCGCGAGGCGACCAGGGCAGCCAGGCCGGCGGAGTCCATGAACGGCACGGCGCTGAGGTCCACGAGCAGGTGCGGAACACCATCGACGATCGCATCATGCAGCCGGCTGCGCAGGGTCCCGACCGAGGCCATGTCGATCTCGCCGGTGACCACGGCGACCTGGTGGCTGCCGCGCTGCTCAACGACGACGTCGAGCGTCGGCGGCAGGTCGGGGGCCGCGGGGCCGGGGTGCTGCTCCACTGCCATTCCTTCACTTGACCAGACGGGATGTCCGAAACCTGAGGGCGCCTCAGTGCGAACCATGTTAGAGGATCCACCTCCACAGGGGCTTTCGTCCACCTTCCACCCTCATGGGTGAGGACCTTAGTCAGCAGCCAGGGCGGCGCGCTGGGAGGCGACGACAGCGGCGAGGGCCGGCTTCGCCCCCCGGCTGAAGTAGGGGAAGCTCAGGAAGCCGTGCGGCATGACGTGGAAATCCTCCACCCGCGCGGACCCGCCGGCCGCAACCAGCGCCTCGGCGTAGGCCACCCCGACGTCGTGCAGGGGATCCAGACCGGCCACGACGACGACCGCCGGGGGGAGCCCGGACAGGTCGGGTGCGTGGAGCGGGGAGAGGCGCCAGTCGGTCGAGTCGACGGCCTCGCCGACGTAGTGGCCGCGGAAGATCTCCATGTCGGCGTTGCTCAGCACGATGCCGCGGGTGTTGGCGCGGTAGGACCCGGTCTCGCGCAGCGCGTCACTCAGGTCGGTGGCGGGGTAGATCAACGCCTGGTGCCGCACCAGCGGTCCCCCCTCCTCCCGGGCCATGATCGCGACGACCGCCGCGAGGTTGCCGCCCGCGCTGTCGCCCATCACCCCGATCCGCTCGGGATCGCCGCCGACCTCCTCGGCGTGGCCCACGCTCCAGATCAGCGCGGCGTAGCAGTCCTCGACGGCCGCCGGGAAGCGGTGCGTCGGAGCCAGTCGGTAGTCCACCGAGACCACGACGGCATCGAGGTCGGCGGCCACGGTGCTGCAGATCCAGTCGCCCTGGCGTGCGTTGCCGAGCGAGAAGCCGCCGCCGTGGAAGTTGACGACGACCGGTCTCGGACCCGCCGGCCGGTCGGGGGTGTAGATCCGCAGCGGCACGTCGCCGTGCGCCGCGGCGAAAGAGCTGGTCGCGATGGTGACCCCGGGATGGGGGCGGCCCAGGAACAGCGAGGCGACCAGGGCGGCAGGACCGGCGTCGGGGATCACGCTGGTCTGCGCCCGATGCAGCGCCTTCTCGTTCATGTGCTCGACCGAGAAGGACCTGTTGGACTTCATCAGTCGGTCGATGGCGCGGACCCCGACGGGCAGCCGGTTCACGTGCCGACCGATTCCGGGTAGCGCACGGCGAGCGGCGGCAGCACCGGCCGTACGTCGCCCCCGGGCGTCACCCAGCCGACCATCGGCTCGAAGCGCCGCAGGACCCGGGCCGGAGCACCCCCGACGACCGCCCTGTCCTCGACAACCCCGCGCACGACCGATCCGGCCGCCACCACGACGTTCTCCCCGATCGTGGTGCCGGGCAGGATGATCGCGCCGTGGCCGATCCACGAACCGGCGCCGATCGAGACAGGCTGGTGCTCCCCGAGCTGGAGCCCGATCGGGGCCTCCAGCTCCTGGTAGCCGTGGCTGGCGTCGGAGACGAAGACGTCCTGGCCGAACCACACGTCGTCGCCGACCACGATCGACTCGTGCGCGGTCAGGCTGGTGCGCGCACCGACCACGCACCGGTCGCCGATCACCAACCCCCGCTCGGGCACCCCCGGGTCGTCGGGCCCGTAGCCCACGGACAAGGTGACCTGCCGGCCGATCAGGGTCCGCTCGCCGACATGGATCGACCGGGCGCCCATCAGGGTCGCCATGGGGAAGCCGATCGCACTGCCGGCACCCAGGGTGCCGAACCCGTCTGCTGCGCGGGTGCCGGGCACGATCTCACCGGCTCGCTGCAACCAGGTCCACGCCACCTGCACCCCGGCGTTGATCCATCTCTCTCGTCGCTTCACGGCCTGAGGCTAGTGACTGCGCTCACGTCTGCGCGACCGGTTCGAGCAGCGGACGCCCCCTACGATCAAGAGGTGAGTGCCACCCTGGTCGCCAAGGGCCTGTCCGGGGGACATGCCCACCGCACGCTGTTCGAGGGGCTCGACCTGACGGTCGCCCCCGGCGACGTCGTCGGGGTGGTGGGCGCCAACGGCGCCGGCAAGACCACGCTGCTCCGGCTCCTCGCCGGGCAGGACACTCCCGTGGCGGGCACGGTCTCGACCGGCCCGTCCGACGCGTTCGTCGGCTGGCTCCCCCAGGAGCACGAGCGCGTGCCCGGTGAGAGCGTCGGCGCCTACCTGGCCCGTCGTACGGGTGCGGCCGGGGCCGGCGAGGCGATGGAGGCCACCGCCGCGGCGCTGGGCACGGGCGCTCCGGGCGCGGACGACGCCTATGCCGTGGCGCTCGACCACTGGCTGGCCAGTGGGGCACCCGACCTGGAGGACCGCATCCCCGCGGTGTTGGGCGAGCTGCGCCTCGACGTCGGCGCC
>Ga0136639_10000640_pt1 | contig 11972 bp, 10 predicted proteins | sample AntDrymUQ8592106_2_FD_113739 | JGI IMG/M metagenome (GOLD analysis project Ga0136639, IMG submission 113739) | Polar desert sand microbial communities from Dry Valleys, Antarctica - metaG UQ859 (21.06) | ecosystem: Environmental > Terrestrial > Soil > Desert | place: Antarctica: Dry Valley...
CCGCCACCACCGAATCCGCCACCAACTCCTTGACCGCTACCACCTCCCTGACCACCAGCGCCAAACCCACCACCTCCTAATCCACCACCTCCTAATCCACCACCGCCCAAACCGCCGCCGCCCAAACCGCCGCCTCCGCCACCGAATTGAGCCAATACTGGGACCGCTCCGAAGGTTGCCGGCATAATGAGATTGACTGGTTCATTTCCTTTATTTCGGAAGATGATGTTTGCTTCGGTCGCGTCCTTGCCAATGACTTCAACCGATACGAGTTCCTGTTCCATGGCGTCAAACAGCTCCACGGTTTTCGCCTCGGATTTCGCTGACTTCCCCGACTTTTTTGTCGAGGACTTCGTCGCTGTCTTGGCGTCGTTGCCCGCCGTGTTGTCATCGCCGTACAACATTGGACTTGTAAAAGACAGTGCCAATGCAATCGAAAGTAAACGAGTTATTTTCCGTTTCATACTCAAAACCCTTTTAGCGAATAAAGCGTAGAAGAGGACTTCTGCAGAATCTGGAAGCCCGACTCGAGGAGATCGAATCGAAGGGGACAAGAAAAGCAAACATCGTGCCAGCGATTGGATATGCATTGGAAATCGATCGAGCTCGGACTACGCTTTGAACCTTTTCGGTCATTTTCATTGATATTTGACTAGGCCAATCATTTTGAATTCATCCGAGTTCGGTTGTTCTTTGCTTCGAAAGGGTAAAGATGAGGACTAAACGACGTTGCAAGAACGTGGCAGTTTGCTACCTTTTCCTGTTCAATCACGCATAGTGCGCGAAAAAGCAATCACACTCTCACGTTTAGGAATCCCCCATGTCCATGTTTGTTGGCGAATCATTGGTAGGCGAAGGAAACGAAATTGCTCACATCGACTTGATGATCGGCAGCAAGGATGGCCCAGTCGGAACGGCGTTCGCAAATGCTCTTGCAACCCAAAGCAGCGGTCACTCAAACCTCCTCGCTGTGCTTGCTCCGAATGTCGCGGTGAAGCCGTCGACCGTCATGATCACTAAAGTGACGATCAAAGGAATGAAGCAAGCGGTACAGATGTTTGGCCCAGCTCAAGCTGCCGTGGCAAAGGCTGTTGCGGACAGTGTTGCAAGTGGCGTTATTCCAAAGGATCAAGCTGAGAATCTTGTTGTTGTCTGCGGTGTGTTCATTCACCCAGCAGCTGCCGATGACAAGAAGATCTACGAATTTAACTACGCAGCGACCGTCGATGCCATATCCAGTGCAATGAAGGGACTTCCGACTGTACAACAGATGTTGGACCAGAAGGATACGGCAGCACACCCATTCAAGGGTTTCTAGTACCTTTAAACAGGCTAGTTCCGTTCACACACCTCCTCATCCCCCGCCCCCTTCTCCTCCCGAGGAGGAGAAGGGGGGTTAGATCATTAACATCCAGGTGATGGGACACGAACTAAAGAATGCTCCATGTCGATTCGAAATGACTTAAAAATTCTCTACCACTTGGTTCTGCGACCCGTTCGAGGCAAGGACCATGCTGAACGCATGGAAAGTTTTTACTCTGGGCAAGCCGAGGGTTACGACGATTTTCGCAAGCGATTGCTTCAAGGTCGCGAGCATGTCTACCAAACGCTTGGACAATCGAATCCAGGAGTTTGGGTCGACTTCGGTGGTGGAACCGGAGCGAATTTGGAATTCATCGGGCCGAGTATCTCGGCTATCCCAAAGATCTATGTTGTCGATTTGGCAACATCGTTGCTAGGCATTGTGAAAAAGCGATGCGAAAGAAACGGCTGGAAAAATGTCGAGGCCGTGACAGGCGACGCGACCACTTGGGCACCGCCCGAGGGAAGTGCCGATGTCGTGACGTTTTCCTATTCATTAACCATGATTCCCGATTGGTTTGCCGCGATCGACAATGCCATACGCATCCTCAAGCCAGGCGGCAAATTGGGCGTGGTCGATTTTTATGTTTCCCGAAAGTTTGCTGCTGAGGGACTAAAGCGTCACAGCTGGAGCACGCGTTCCTTTTGGCCAACTTGGTTTGCAACCGACAATGTTTTCCCAAGTGCCGACCATATTCCCTACTTAAGAAACAGGCTCGAAACCTCCATGCTGAGTGAGCATCGAGCGAAAGTCCCTTATTTGCCGTTGCTCAAGACTCCATACTATCAATTCATAGGCGTCAAGCGTTAGGTTGACTTACCGTGCCATTTGAATTCGTGTGTCCGCACTGTCACAATCGAACGAAAGTAATTGATAGATATGCCGGCCAATCCGGACCATGTGTCAGTTGCGGCAACAATGTGGTCATGCCTCATTTTAACGCTCAAGGGGTTTTAGTCCCGACGATTGCTTTGCCTAAAGAGTCAAAAATTCCGACTCCAGAAAAAAAGAACCGGGGGTGGATGCCTGTCGCGATAGGAGCGGCTGTTGTTTGCGTCCTCGTGTTTTTTTGTATAGCGTCCGCGGTCTTTCTTTGGCCGAAGATTCGACTAAACATGCAGAGATCGGCCCAGGGACGCGACTTGGGAAACATGCAGCAGATAGCGAGGGCGCTGAACGAATACTCCGATCGCTATGGCACTTACCCGACACCAGTCGTCGTCGACGCCCAAGGGAAACCACTTTACTCGTGGCGTGTCCTCATCTTGCCTTTTCTGGGACATGAGGATCTTTACAAACGGTTTGATCTGAAGCAGCCGTGGGATGGCGTTGCGAATTCCAATTTGCATCGAGAAATGCCTCCGGAGTTCGCTAGTCCCAATTCGATTGATGCGGCGGGAAACTACGAAACGAACTATGTACTGATTACCGGTGCTGGTACGCTGTTTCCTCCCTCAGGCCCGATCTCCCCAAAGAACATCGATCAACCAACGTTGTTGCTCGTCGAGACCAAGAACAGCACCACTTGGTGCGCGCCGGGAGATATAGACATCGGTCGGAGTTTCAAAGTGGGCAATAAACCCATGGTAGACGTAGGTGGACTGCATCAGACGAGTTTTACGGCAATGACAGTCGATGAAGAGTCCTTTCGCATACCGGCGGATGTTCCTCTAACGGTACTCAATGCACTTGTCTCTCCCAATGGCGGTGAGAACGTGCAGACAGCGACCTTCATGGAGTAGTGGCACTCGGTGGGATAGGCTTCCAGCCTGTCGCATTGAAAATGACAGGCTGGAAGCCTATCCCACCGAAACTAAGCGGCGAGAACGGGACGCACTATCTTAAACGTCGTGACGCACTGCAGCTTCATCCAGCGAATCATGTACTCAAAGACTCGCTCGCGTTGCAATTCGTCGTGAAGATCGTGGCGAGATCCATGCCACATCTTAAAGGTTGCCATTCCATTTGAAGCTTCCGCAAACGCTTGGGTTGCCAGAGGCGATGTCAATGTGTCATCCGAACCATGCATCAAAAGAGTGTTAGATTGCAGCAGATGCGCATTCTCAAGAGCCCAAAGCCCGCTATCAACTAAGTTGGCTGCGAGTCGCAATGACATATTCCGATGCACCCATTTGTCTCTTAGATACGCGTCCTGGGCACGCCGATCGTGGCTTAGTTTCGCAGCATTCAAAGGTGCCTTGATTCGCCAATTTGGTATCTTGGAAGCAAGCCAACGGCCAGCACGCATCATGCGTTCCTTTGGCATCTCTCCGGCACGTAACATTGGAGAGCCAACCATCAAGCCGGTTAAAGATCTCATCTCGCACGGCCGCCTGAGCGCAAGATTTAGTACAAGATTTCCACCCATGCTATGCCCGTATAAAAATTGAGGCATCCTGGGCGAATTTGCTCTCGAGTATTCAATGCTAGCTAAGACATCGTCCAGCAATTGCTCGTACGAGCTAATACAACCCCGGCGGCCTGGGCTCCGTCCATGTCCGATCAAGTCGATCGCTTGGACTGCAATTCCAAAACTTGCTAACGATGTACCGATTCCTACAAATCTCCCGCCATGATCACCGAACCCGTGTACAAGCGTTAGCGCCGCCCATGGGGCGACAGAATCAGGGGTCCACGTATGGAAGAATCGCTCCGTGCCAGCAGTCGTCACGACCCCTGACTTGCTCTCAACTGTCGATAGGTAGGGTTGCATTCAGTTAGGTCTCCCGTCGCGAGAATTCGGGTGGCCCGCTCAACAGGCTGTTTACCCAAGGCGAGAAGGCTACTAGATAACCCATGACATCGGTCACATCCAATCGAAAAGTTAGACATTCATTTGCGAACATCCCAATGAAAATGTTCAAAAAGGCTCAAGGTGAAAGATTTCGAATGAATGCTCGATCCCATTGCTATCTTTCAAATGGCGTGGAGCTTGGCGTGAGACCAAGTGAATCTGTAGGGTCACGCGAAATTAGCCCGAAGGGTTGGAGCGGTGATGCCGATAGTCCGGGTACACGCCGCTCACCAATACGGAAATAGTTGCTTTTATGTCGACGAACATTGCCGAGTCCATTCGAAGCTCTTTGACAACCGTGGTATCGCAGCGAGCTGCGGACGATTCGCAAGCAACCATTTTGGAGACGACGTTGATTCGGAACGGCGCCTACTGCGGTCGCCGTTTTTCCTTGGCCGGCTTCAGCTTAGTGTGGTTCCAAGAAGAAGGACAAGTAAAGCTGTACAGTCCCACGGGAACGCTTGAACAATCGTGCTCCGTCTCGCAATTTTGCTCGATCGGTGCGGCATCAGGACCTATGGAAGTTCGCCGAGCTGCTTAAGGCACGCCCTGAGGCATAAGTCTGGCACACCCTGAGGCATCGCCCCCATGGCCTTTGGCCGTGGGTGAAGGAGTTAAGGAGCTAAAGTAAAGGCCCCACCGCTTCCCCCATTCACGCATCCCGCCTGCGGCGGGATGCGTGAATGGGGGATCTTTCAACTACGCTAGTTGGCTACCAAGCTTATTCACCAACCAGACGAGCTGGCTGGGGTCTCAATCGCAAGCGGTTTTTTTAAATCGAAGACCGAACCACGACTAGCGTTTGGTTGCAGCATTGCCAATCGCTACCACGATTCCCAAAATGATGATTCCCCCCCAAACAATCGTGAATATCAGCCCGCAGCCGATTCCGATCCCTGCATGGATGCTCCCCTTGATCGCCGGGTTTCGTTTGCGGTCCTGTAGACCCATGATTCCAAGTACAAACGCTGCTATTCCAAGCGGAAGGCCAATGAGCGGCAAGCCACTGAGAATCCCAAGATAGTACGCGATCAACGCTTTGGGGTTTTTGTACGGAATGATTCCGCCGGTAGCATCTCCCTGATTGGCTCCGTCGGGAGAGACGCCCACCGAAGTGTTGGTTGTAACCGGAATACCGTATGGATTCACCGGGTTTTGTGGGTCAAACTGAGACATATTCGTCCCCTGCCTTTGATTGCGGATGATGTTTAATTATGCGCAGTATGGCTAGCAATCAGGTTCCCTTGCAAGAGCTCGAGAGACTTTTTTCTTTGAATTGTTTTGCCGGACTTCTCTTAGAAGGCTTGATCCCAAAATGGCACAGCCCCCAGTTGTCACATTTCCACTGTTCGATGTCTCGCACTGTCGAGCAGCCTAAGGCACAAAACACGAAACAAACAATCGAGTTCAAAAGTAATTTAGCTTTCATTGTTTGCGTGCCTGCAGACGGAGTATTGGTCTTACTTTGCTATGCTCGGATTTATCATTTTTGCTCGAACAGTTCTATGGCGATTTTGGAACTTCGCTCTTCGGTGGATATGTTTTTTTGATCCGTAAAATGCACTGTACACTGGTTGAAACCGGGCATACCATCCCGAATCGCTGGCAACTTGCTAGACTTGTCAACAATTGCCTTTCCAATCACATGTCATTTTCAGCTTGCTCTACCGTGACTACCAACGCGATCCGAATTTACAATACGCTGTCCAAAGTCAAAGAGCCCTTTCACACCATTCTGCCTGGCAAAGTAGGGATGTACCTTTGCGGACCGACTGTCTATGCAGAAGCCCACATCGGGCACATGGTCGGTCCGGTCATCTTTGATACGATCAAACGCTATCTTGCATACTGTGGCTTTGAGGTCACCTGGGTTGTCAACATAACCGACGTCGACGACAAACTCATCAATCGATCCCGCGAAAAAGGGATCTCCATGTTCCAACTTGCTACGTCGATGACCGCAGATTATTTGGCCAATCTTCAGTCCCTGGGTGTGGATCAAATCGATCATTTGCCGCGCGCCACGGACAACATGGACGAGATCATCAAATTTGTCCAAGAACTGATCGCACTCGATTTCGCCTATGCAAGCGGGGGCGATGTGTACTTTGATGTCTTAAAGGACAACGAGTATGGGCGTTTGAGCAATCGTTCCGTCGATTCGCAACAAGGGGACGGTGGCGATGCCGCATCTCGCAAGCGTTCACCTGGAGATTTTGCTTTGTGGAAATCAGCCAAACCAGATGAGCCAAGCTGGGCGAGTCCATGGGGTCTGGGCCGGCCTGGCTGGCACATCGAATGCTCTGCCATGAGTCGTCGGATCTTGGGCAAAACGTTCGATATCCATGGAGGTGGTCTGGATCTCGTGTTTCCGCATCACGAAAACGAACTGGCACAAAGTCGCTGCTGTCACGGCCAGCCGATGGTTACCTATTGGCTGCACAACGGCCTTATGCAAGCGGCTGATGCCAAGGGCAAAGTGGGTGGCAAGAATGATCGCGAGGGCGCGGCGACGCCAACGGCTGTTGCATCAGCATCCATCGAGCCGGCAGATTCGGCAAGCACCAAAATTTCACGAAGCAAAGGCGCCGGCGGTCTCGCTCAATTGATCGAGCGTCACACCGGTGAACGCATTCGATTCTTCCTGTTGCGATCGCACTACCGTTCCACCACACTCTTTGGCGATGAAACGTTGGCCGAGGCGGGAGCGTCGCTAGAGGCATTCTATCGATTGATCCAACGCTTCGAACGCATCTCGGGTCTGAAGTTCTATGATGCGACTGACCTTCCATTTAACACGCATCGCGATTCCTTTAAGCCGCCCGTCACCAAGAATGAAGCGATCGTGGAAATCGTTCGGTTGCGGGAATCGTTCTTGACCAAGATGGACGACGACTTCAACACAGGCGGAGCAACTGGCGATCTATTTGAAATCGCTCGATCGATGAACCGATTCATTGATGCCGAGCAGCTGGAGGAAACCGCCAAACGTTCTCCGGACAACGTTGCTTTGCTGGTCTCTGGCATGAGTATTCTCAAGGAACTGGGGGCAATCCTAGGCGTGTTCATCAAGCCGCCCAAGCAGTCGCAGAGCAACGATGGGACAACCGAAATTCTCGACAGTGTGGTGCAACTGTTGATTCAATTGCGAGCGGATGCGAGAGTCAAACGGGATTTCGCCACGTCGGACTCGGTTCGAAACGGCCTGACCGAAATCGGAATCGCACTGCAAGATGGCAAAGAAGGTACGACCTGGTCGATTAATCGGCAGTAGCCAGAGTAGAGCCATTGTCCCAATGGCTTATTGAACGATTGAGAAGTTGTTTTGCTAAAAAACGATTGAGGACAATGGTTCTACACTGAAACGATTGAGGACAATCGTTTTACTCTGAATGGCCGCTAGATCCCGGTGAAATTAAACGGAGTGATTTTGGTAAGTTCGGACTTGATGGATTCCGATACGTTAAGCGATTGGATGAATCGCGATATCGTGTTGGCATCGATTCGTTCGTTGGTTCGGGTCAGTCCCTTGAGCGCCTCATAAGGTTCTGGGTATCCCTCGCGTCGCAAGACGGTCTGGATCGCTTCGGCAACGACGGCCCAATTGGCTTCGAGATCGGCGTGGATCGCGGGTTCGTTGAGCAGCACTTTACCCAGCCCCTTCAAAGTCGATTTGCATGCAATCAAAGTGTGCGAGATCGGAACTCCGATGTTTCGCAGTACGGTCGAATCGGTCAAGTCGCGTTGCAATCGAGATATAGGAAGCTTGGCACTCAAGTGCTCAAACAAGGCGTTTGCAATTCCAAGGTTTCCTTCTGCATTCTCGAAATCAATCGGGTTAACTTTGTGCGGCATGGCCGACGAACCGATCTCACCGGCTTTGATTTGCTGCCGAAAGTAATTCATTGAAATGTAGGTCCAAAAGTCCCTGCACAAATCAATCAGAATCGTGTTGATCCGTTTCAATCCATCAAAGTAGGCGGCGAGGTTGTCATAGTGCTCAATCTGAGTTGTCGGACTGGAACGATGCAGACCGAGCGAGCTCACAAACTGATTTCCAAATGCATTCCAGTCGAGTTCTGGATATGCCACGTGATGCGCGTTGAAGTTGCCTGTCGCTCCGCCAAACTTTGCCGAAAACGGAATCTGTTCGAGCAAACGCTGTTGCTGGCGAATCCGCTCCACAAACACTCGAATCTCTTTTCCCAAGCGGGTCGGCGATGCCGGTTGGCCATGGGTTCGAGCCAACATCGGCACCCTCTCCCATTCCTCTGCCATCGCTGCAAGTTTCTCGCTGACACTGTTTAATGCTGGCAAAAGCACGTTGAAATGCGCCTCCTTGAGGAGCAGCGGAGTCGCGGTATTGTTGATGTCCTGCGAGGTGAGTCCAAAGTGAACAAACTCCTTAACCTCGGATAAGCCAAGCTCGTCGAGTTTGCTCTTCATGAAGTACTCCACCGCTTTGACGTCATGGTTGGTCGTGCGTTCAATCTCCTTTACCTGAATCGCGTCGGCCTCGGTGAACGACTCGTAGATCGTGCTGCGAAGTTTTGGAAACAGAGTGGGAGAAACACTTTTCAGTTGTGGCAAAGGCAGTCGACAGAGAGCGATAAGATATTCGGTTTCGATGCGAAGTCGGTAGCGAATCAATGCCGCTTCGGAAAAGTACTGCCCCAGCTCGGAAGTTTGTTGGGAATAGCGACCATCGATAGGAGAAACGGCCCAAAGAGCGTACTGAGTCATGGAGTTGGCGAGTGCAGGAGGAGTGAATCAATCAAGAATCCGAGCAATCTAGCGGTTTTTCAATGGATTGAAAATTGCTGTAGACGTCAACTTTAGAATTCTGCGACGATCACAACCTTACGCATGGAATTCTGGGTGCCGTTTGGAATGAGGTCGCAATCATGAGGATTCAACGATTACTATTGGTTTCAGCCATTAGTGCTGTTCTAGGCATCGTCTCGGGTTGCGCAAACCGAAGCGCCTACCCGCAGTATCCCCAGTACCCTCAACAAGCGTATCCTTATGCCGGCCAACCCTATGCCGGCCAACCCTATGCTGGCCAACCCTATGCTGGACAACCTGGGGCAGTCCCAATCCAGCCAAGTCCGATGGTCGGCCAGCAGCCGCAAGGAACCCCGCAGACCGGTTTTGGCCCACCACCCAACTACGGTGCTCCGCCAAACTACCCCGCGCCAGCCGGATACTACCCACCACCAAACTACGCTGCCCCACCTCCATCCAGTTACAACTCGCCGGGAAACACCCCATTCGTTGGTCGATAGCCCAGAGTAGAACGGCTGTCCTCAGACGTTTCCGATCTTAACCATCCGCCACTCATCCTGGAGCAGTTGAGGACAACTGCTCTACCAAAAGTTGAGGACAACTGCTCTACATTAAAATGACAAAACATCTTCTTTTGATGCGGCACGCAAAAAGCGATTGGAACCATGCCGGTTTGAGCGACAAGGAACGTCCTCTCAATGCACGGGGGCGAGCTACTGCTCCCATTATGGCAAATTGGCTTGCTCGGCAAAATCGCATGCCTGCCCTCGTTTTATGTAGCAGCTCCGTCCGAACGCAACAAACACTTGAACTGATGATGCAGCATTGGACCACGTTACAGGAATCCAATCCTGGTATCGAACTACCGCAAGTCCACATCGACGACTCGCTGTACCTGGCTTCGGACTTGCTCATCCTTTCGAGTACGAAGAAATCGGTTGCCGGCCTTCGCTCAGAGGTTGCTCACTGCGTGAATTGCGTCATGGTTTTGGCACACAACCCTGGCTTGGAAATTCTTGTTAGCCAGCTAAGCAATCACCAAAACGAAATGCCAACGGGTGCAATCGCCGTCTTCGAATCAAGCGATGACGACGGTGAGTGGCCGAACGATTGGGGTAATGGCGAAATGTGGAAGCTGCGGGAGTTAGTTAAGCCGCGTGAACTGGATCTTGAAACAATCTAGAAAATGCCAAGTCCTTTTCTCAGACTTGCGCAAAGAGTAACGATTAAAGGGACGATAGAGATACTCTAAGTGCCATCTGGCGAAGTTGCCAGCTGGCATCGGTTCGAACGAACAATGGGAGATTGGTGAATGAGTCAGGTTAGCAAAGCACAATTGGGTCGATGGATTGCTGCAAGCGTTCGATGGGTGTCGTCGGCGAGCATGGTCGGCACAATCTGTATCGCCTCCAGCTTTGCTGCAGATCGAGACCCTCAGGTGGTCAAGGCACTTAGCTACACACCTCGTCAAAGCAATATCGCCTACGACAAGGTCGCCGAGAAAGACATCGATTCCTGTACAAGCAAATATGAAACTCGCACTGGATTCGAGGGGCTCGTTATTTACAACATGGACGGGCAACCTCTTCGACGCTTCGCAGATGGAAATGGCGATCGGCAAGTTGACCAATGGTGCTACTACAAAGATGGCATCGAAGTCTATCGGGATGTCGACACCGATTTCAATGGCGCTGCGGACCAATACCGATGGCTTGGCACTGCCGGCACCCGTTGGGGCATCGACAAAAATGAAGACGGCAAGATCGAACAGTGGAAAGTGATTTCCGCCGAAGAAGTCACCATGGAAATTGTCGAAGCGATCAAGCTGCGCGACGACGAACGATTCCGAAAGCTGCTGGTCTCGGATTCCGAGCTGAAAATACTGGGGCTAGGCGAAGACAAAGGGGATCAACTAACATCCCGCCTCGAAAGTGCAAGAAAGGGATTTGCCGAGTTTGCAAAGACTCAAAATCTGATAACGGTCAGCACAAAATGGGCTCACTTCGCAGCCGACAAACCTGGTATTGTGCCAGCTGGTACCGAAGGTGCTTCCCAAGATATCGTCGCTTATGAAAACGTAATCGCGATCGTAGACAACGATGGGACCAGCCAGCAATTGATGATCGGTACTCTCGTTCAAATTGGAAGCGCATGGCGGCTTGCTGATCTTCCTCGCACAATCAATGCGGACTCTGTTCTCGCGGACAGCGGTTTGTTCTTCCCTGCCTCAGCCAGCAACCGCATGGGGACCTCGTCGTCTGAGAGCGGACTATCACAAGAAGTTCAACGGCTTTTGACAGACTTGGAAAAACTCGAGGAGTCGATCAAGGATGAAGCCGGTGACCGAGGCAAATTGCATGAAGAGAAAGCCAAAGTGCTAATGAAACTCGTCGTAGCCAACAAGGGTACTGATCAAATGGAGCTTTGGGTCAAGCAGTTTGCCGACTCAATTAGTTCTGCAACACAATCCGGCGAATATCCAGAGGGGGTCGAAAAACTTCGCCTTTTGGTTTCGCAACTCGCAAGCATGCCCAAAGGAAAAGAGCTCGTACCCTACGTGACCTACCGACTCTTGGCTACGGAGTACACTGTAAAGAGCTCAGTCCCCAAGGCTGACTTCGCAAAGCTCCAGTCCGAATATATGGAAAAGTTGGAAGCGTTTGCAACCGACTATCCGGAGAGTATTGATTCAGCGGACGCACTGATTCAAGTCGGATTGAACCACGAATTGGGGGGCGATGAAACCGAGGCAGAGAAATGGTATCGCAAGGTCGCGGCGAAATTCCCGCAAGCAATTCAAGGCAAAAAAGCGTCTGGCGCGATTGCACGTTTAAGTCTCGAAGGAAGACAATTTCGCATCGCTGGCAAAACGCTTGACGGCAAACAGATCGACACTAAGACGATGGCAAAGACGCCTATCTTGGTTCACTACTGGGCATCTTGGTGTAGCCCATGCAAAGAAGACATGGCCGAACTTCGAAAGATCCAAGCCAAATATGCAAGACAAAATCTTCAAATCATCGGCGTCAA
>Ga0136639_10000641_pt1 | contig 11969 bp, 13 predicted proteins | sample AntDrymUQ8592106_2_FD_113739 | JGI IMG/M metagenome (GOLD analysis project Ga0136639, IMG submission 113739) | Polar desert sand microbial communities from Dry Valleys, Antarctica - metaG UQ859 (21.06) | ecosystem: Environmental > Terrestrial > Soil > Desert | place: Antarctica: Dry Valley...
AATTCGATCGAACGCATAATTCTGTTCCTGGCTGTGGCGAACCTTGATGATGAACGAGTGTCACATCATGACCAGATGGTAATGTTAACAGTGCAAAATCCAAATAATCCAGATCGTCGTATCCCGGTCGAACGACAAGATCGGTATTTGCAGTGAGGTCGCGTAGTTCTCGATCGAACATGGCAACTGTCATAGTTGCGGGTGTAATATCTTCAATGTTAATCAAAGTGGTGTCAGCGATAACTGTCATTATTTCGATCGGGTTATTTACTTGCGACTCCTTTCCTATTTTACAGAATTTTCAGTAGATTGAAGCACATGGTCTTAAACTACAGGCAGCTAATTCGCGATCGTACTCGACGGTTGGGTTTCATTCTTCAACCCAACCTCTAAACATAGTTTTTTTTACTAAGGCATATAGCAAAAGGGGGCAATTCATGAATTACCCCTACCCCTAATTGTAAAGATTAACCGCGCTTCATTGCTCGATCCATATCGCGCTTATCGTCTCTCTTCTTGAGATCGTCGCGCTTATCGTGGAGCTTCTTACCTTTGACTAGCGCAATCGTGACTTTGACCTTACCGCGCTTGAGGTACATCTTCAATGGCACCAATGTTAGACCCTGCTGCTCGACTTTGCCAGTTAGCTTGCGAATTTCTTGCTTGTGCATCAACATTCTACGGGTGCGCGTTGGTTCGTGGTTGAAATACGCGCCTGTAGCAGTGTGGGGGGAAATGTGGGCATTGAGTAGCCAAATTTGCCCTTGTCGCAACAAGCCATAACCATCGCGCAGATTAGCTTTACCTGCCCGAATCGATTTTACCTCCGTTCCCACCAACTCAATCCCCGCTTCGTAAGTTTCGAGGATTTCGTACAGAAACCGAGCTTGCCGATTATCGGCAACAATTTTGATACTATCTGATTTTTCTTTCTCGCTCATATATCTATTTTACTATCGACCAGCGCGACTAGATCGAAGAAGCGATCGCCAATATTTAGGGCTTAGTGTAGCTTTTTGGTACTAGTTGAATGTAACTTTACCTAAAGATCTGGACTAATTGATGAAATTTGGTATAGTTATTCCATCAAAAGCGACGATCTTACTTAACAGTCTGCTAACTCAATTGCGCGGTCAAGGTTTGCTGAACAATGAGTCCCTCGATCCTAGTTGGGTATTCTTCAATCAAGAGTAGTTCTGACCGGACTTGGCGGATTAAGCTAGCGTGATGCCCTGCGAACGGACAAACCGATTCTCGTTCTGGATCGGACTAGACCAACAAATTTAGATCGAAGACAAACAATTATTGCTATGATAACGCCTGTTGCTAAGGCTTGCTGGTGAGAAAATATTATGGGTAGCTCTATTGATTTTGGCGGTCGTCCGATTCATTTTATCGGGATTGGGGGGATTGGGATGTCAGGACTTGCCTATGTATTGGCAAGACGGGGATTGCCCGTATCGGGTTCCGATCTAAAATCGACAAACATTACTCAAAAGTTGGCAGCAGAAGGGGCACACATCTTTCTCAAGCAGGATGCAAGTAATCTAGATTTTTTTGACAACCATCCATCTGGCCAAACACCACAAATTATTTGCTCGACAGCAATTGGGAAAACTAATAGCGAATTGACAGCAGCGTTGGCGCGAGGGTGTCCGATCTTTCACCGCTCGGATGTATTGGCAGCACTAATCGCCGAATATACGAGTATCGGTGTGGCGGGGACGCACGGCAAGACTACAACTAGCAGCGCGATCGGCTACATGTTGGTAGAAGCTGGTGTCGATCCGACAATTGTTGTCGGTGGCGAAGTTACTGCTTGGGATGGTACTGCCAGGGTGGGAAAAAGTGCATATTTTGTGGCTGAGGTTGATGAATCTGACGGTTCGATTGTCAAACACTCGCCCAAAATCGGGGTAATTACCAATATCGAACTCGATCACACCGACCATTATAAGAGTTTAGAGCAGGTGGTTAATACCTTCACCACATTTGCCAAGCAATGTCAAATGACGATCGGCTCGATCGATTGTCCGATCGTCAAAGAGCGCATCAAGCCGACAATTTCCTATAGTGTCGAGCCAGATCGAGTCGCCGACTATACCGTCGATACACTCGATTATCATGCCGATGGGACTTCGGCACGAGTATATGAATCTGGCAAATTATTGGGAACACTAAAGTTAGGAGTTTTGGGAAAACATAACTTGAGTAATGCATTGGCAACGATCGCTGTCGGTCGAAAGATTGGCTTAGACTTTACCGCGATTGCCGCTGGTTTAGCGACTTTCAGTGGTGCCAAACGCCGTTTTGAACTTCGAGGATACCAAAATAACATTACCTTTGTCGATGACTACGCTCACCATCCCAGTGAGATCCTCGTTACACTGAGTGCCGCCCGCCTGCGAGTCGGTGCCGAACGACGAGTCGTAGCTGTCTTCCAACCCCATCGATACAGTCGTACTCTAGAATTTTTGGCGGACTTTGCCCAATGTTTTAAAGACGCGGACTTAGTGGTAATTACAGATATTTATAGTGCTGGTGAAGCCAATACTGGCGTAATCAGTGGCGAAAAAGTTGTAGCTCAAATCAGTCGCTATCACCCAAATGTCTGCTATCAACCCACCCTTGATGCTGTATCACAATTCCTGACTCACAATCTCCAGCAGGGTGACATCTGCTTATGCTTGGGTGCGGGCAACCTCAACCAAATTATTCCTGGGGTCTTAGATTTTTATCAAACTATGCTCAATGCCAAACAAACTGAAACCGTCGCTCGATCCTGAATGTTTAGTGTATTATCATTGCTAACCCACTTCGAGTTAGGCTGTTGCAAATTTGACTTTTGAAGATGGTTGGCTGTATCGATGTAGCTAAAAATTTATCGAGCTACTTGATTTCTTGTTGCTAGTGACTGCCCCCGATTTCCACCAACTACCTGACATTTCCACCATGACACTTTCTCACGATTGTTCGCGGAGCCTCAGCACTGCCGAATCAGCAGTTATCGAGCCTCATCAGCAGCCAGTCATAATTTCAACTATAGAAACGGACCCAGAGCCAGAGGTGGAAGTTCCTACCGATTGCCCGCTTCAGGCAAATGTACCCCTGAAAGGTTTGACAACGTGGAAAGTCGGTGGATCTGCTCAGTGGTATCTCGAACCTAGAACCATCGCCCAAACTCAAAGTGGATTGGCTTGGGCAAAACAAAACCAGCTCCCAGTGACGATTATTGGTGCGGGATCGAATTTACTCATCAGCGATAAAGGTTTGGCTGGACTGGTAATTTGCACCCGTCATCTCCGCTATGTGAATACCCAAGTAGATGCGGGAAATCAATCGATTCAGGTAGATGCCGGTAAAATGCTCGCTAGCCTAGCTTGGCAAGCAGCTCGCAGGGGATTGGGTGGAATGGAGTGGGCAGCGGGGATACCGGGCACTGTTGGCGGTGCTGTGGTGATGAATGCTGGCGCACACGGACATAGTACTCAGGAAATTCTGGTAAGTACGGAGGTGCTCGACCTTGATGGATCGATCGAGACACTGACCAATCAAGATTTAGACTATAGCTATCGGACATCGATTCTGCAAGGTGACTCGCGAATCGTACTGAGTGCAACCTTTAAATTGTTGGCAACCAGCGATGCTGAAGAAATCAAAGCGCGGACTTTCCGAGATCTCGAAAAGCGTCACAGCAAACAACCTTACGATCGACCTAGCTGTGGGAGCGTCTTCCGCAATCCTAGCCCGCTCTATGCAGCAGCTTTAATTGAAGATTTGGGACTCAAGGGGCACCGAATTGGTGATGCGGAAGTCTCTACCCTTCATGCTAATTTTATTATCAACCGCAAGAATGCTAAGGCTAGTGAGATTTTAGAACTGATTTACTACGTTCAAAGTCGGGTTCGGACACACTATGCGATCGAACTCGAACCAGAAGTGAAAATGCTCGGTGAGTTTTAGATGGCTGTAGGCTTTGGGCTTTGGGCTGTAGGCTTTGGGCTGTAGGCTTTGGGCTGTAGGCTTTAGGTATTGGACTTTAGGCTTTGGGTGTTAGAAATTAGGTGTTCGGCTCCAGACTTGAGGTGTTAGATGTGAGTGAGAGCGCCCCTTAACACTTTTACTACATCGATATGTCTCGATCTGTAGTTTCAACTCCGAAACTCTAATTGGGTAATATAGAAGTAAGTGTGCTCGGCAGTATTCCTAAAGCCTAAAGCCCAAAGCCTAAAGCCCAATACCAATAACTGACGGATACCCTCACCCTCGAATTCCCTGACTCCAGTAAGATGGGATATTGTTTAGATTGACTAAAAGTTAAAAGATTATGACTCAAGGAAAAGGATTTGGCGGTTTCGGTCTCGGTAAGATGAAAGAACTTGCTGATGCCTTCAAAAAAGCTCAGCAAGTACAAGAAGACGCTAAAAAGCTCCAAGAAGAACTGGAGCAGATGGAAATTGAAGGTCAAGCAGGTGATGTCACGATCGTCTTAAGTGGTAATCAAGAACCGCGTAGAGTCAATATCGGAGCTGATGCTGCTGGCAAAAGTCCAGAGGAACTCTCTCAACTAGTCCTCGATGCCATGATGGATGCTTATGATAAGTCCACCGCCACCATGCGCGAACGGATGGAATTACTCACTAGCGGACTAAATATCCCTGGATTGTAGTTTCACTGACTACTAGCTGTTCAAAGCTATCAGACCGGATGGGTATTGATGACTATTTAGTACACCAATACCCATCTTTACTTAAATACCTAATTCTCAAAATCCTGACTATGAGTAATTTAGAGCAGGTTCGGTCTACAAATTGCGATCGAGTTAAGAGCATATTTAGTCGCATAGCAGAGCGAGAATTAAAAAAAGACTGGGGTACACCTCGACGGATTAGTCTATAGGGATATTTAATGCGTCTAATAATCCTGCGGTATCGCCTGGCATGTCTGCGATACTATAGGGACGGGTTGATTGACTGGTGAGTCCAGCATCGCGATTGTCGAGGAGGATTAGTTGATAGTGTTTAGCGAGTAATTCGGTGAATTTATTACCGTTTTCAAGGTCAAAGGGCAATGGCTTTTTTCCGTGATACTCTTTGTGCCCATTATCATGACTTTTTGATCCCTTCACTTATTCCTCAAACTATTCAGCCCTGAATTCTTACAGTTTAACTAACCCATCTCCCAACCCCACCAAACCATAAAAAGGGGTCGATCTTTAATTAAGATCGACCCCTTTCGTTTGGGAATGAGTAGGACAGTTGCTACTGAAGAACCAAGGTGACATTGGCGTTTTGAAGACCACCACGTTGTTGAACTTCAGATAAAGTTTTGTTGACTGCGTACTTTTGGTTGATTGAGTTGATCAACTCAGTTTGGTTGTGCTTTTTGGCAACGCCCCAAAGATCGGCGATTAAGTCAAAAGAACCATCAGCATTACGAGACCAACCGAGATCGTATTCGCCTTCTAAGATGGCGACGATATCAGCGCGGACGCGTTGACCTTGATAGCCACGGAGATCGGTTTCAGTCTTGACGTTGATACCGAGATCGCGCAAAGAAGTTTTGAGGATTTCAGCGTCAGTGATTTTGGTACGGAGAGTGCTAAAGTGAGACATATCGGTTTCCTCGAATAATTGAGTTAGGCGAAACGACAACTTGAACTGTTATGGCAAGCGATCGAATTTGTCAGTCGATCGTGTTTGGTCTCCTCGCTAGTGTCGATCGGTTAAATATTCCCCAATCGCAGCAACTAGCACCTTGACTCCGGTAATCGGAGCAAGCTTGTTAAAACTCCAGTCGGTGATATTCCGCGACTGAGGCAGCGGCGGGACGCGCACGCTGTCTTGCCCATTCTCGCAAAGCAGTTACCTGCTCTGTCATTGTCCGCGAGAGGGGCAGAGTTGCTTTGATGGCGGCGATGATGTCTAGTTGCGTAAACTCTCGGTTTTGGGCAAAAGCATCATACATGGCGGCGATCAAAACTTGTTCTATTTCAGCACCCGAGAATCCATCAGCAACTGTGGCTAGTTGCGGCAGATCGAAACGTTGGATATCTCGTTTGCGCTTACTCAAGTGAATACTAAATACGGCTTCCCGTTCGGACTGAGTGGGTAAGTCTACAAAGAAGATTTCATCAAATCGTCCTTTGCGGAGGAATTCCCCTGGTAGTCGTTCGACGCGGTTGGCGGTTGCCATCACAAAGATGGGTGAGGTTTTTTCCTGCATCCAAGTCAGGAATGAACCAAAGATCCGGCTGGATGTGCCACCATCGGAGTCACCAGAACCTGCCGTCCCGGCAAAAGCTTTATCGAGTTCGTCGATAAACAAAATTGCTGGCGAGATTGATTCGGCAGTTTTGAGCGCACCACGGAGGTTGGCTTCAGAACGTCCGACTGTCGAACCATCATAAACTCGACCCATGTCTAGTCTAAGTAATGGTAAACCCCACAGTCTGGAGGTAGTTTTGGCAATTAATGATTTCCCACAACCCGGTACACCGAGAATCAACATCCCTTTTGGTTGGGGCAATCCATAAGTTCGCGCTCGTTCGGTAAAAGCGTCAGAACGCTGGACTAGCCAACCTTTGAGTTCGTCTAAGCCACCTACCGCATCAATGGTTTCATCCTCTTCGATAAATTCGAGAATCCCATTCCGGCGGATCAGTTGCTTTTTCTCCGATAGTACGATGTCAACTTCGGCTTCAGTAATTTTGCCGCGTTTGACATAGGCTTTACGGTAAACCTTTTCTGCCTCATCCTTTGTTAATCCCAGTGAAGCTTTTAGGAGCTTCTCACGTCCATCGTTAGAAAGGCGGTTTTGGCGATTTTGGTCGAGTTGTTGGGTGAGGACTCGATCGAGTGCCGTCAGGTCGGGGAGCGCAAAATCAAGCACTACCACTTCCTTTTCTAACTCAATCGGGACTTGCTGAACTGGAGACATCAGCACGATGACTTTTTGGGTACCTTGGAAGCTAGCAATTGCATCCCGCAACCAGCGAGTTACTGCCGGTGAATCTTTAAAAGGGTGCAAATCTTTGAAGACAAAGATGGCTGGCTCCTTGTGCCTAGTTGTCCACTCGATCGCCGCTTCGGGCGAAATCGTGTTGTGCTGAGTCGTTCGGGCTTGTCCGTGCTCCACCATCCCATGAGTCAGCGTCCACACGTACAATTTGCGTGGCTGCTGTTTGAGCTGGGCGATCTTGGCGATTTCTTTTTCGGCGCGATCCTCTTCAGCCGTAACAAGATAGATCAGGGGGTATTGAGCCTGAATTAGAATGTTTAGCTCTTCTTGCATGACTGTCTATCCTCGGAAGATGGTGACTACACTGCCCTCGATCGACTACCGTGATGGTAGTCAATGAAGTTTCGATTCAGCTTAGATTTTGCATTGTCTAGACGACAGCCGCTAAATCTGGTTTCGTTTGACCGCTGGGAAATCCTACCTTGTCCGTCCGTAGCGATCGCTCTTCAGTTAGTAATCCTGGCTGTTGTCCGAGGGCTACCATTTCCCCGTCCCTAATTACGACCGGATGTTCGCATTCTGGACAGTTATACACTTGGTGCGTCGATCCATGTAATTCTACCCCATCAACCACATCGGAGTGATTGAGATAAAATTCCACAGCTTTTTCTACGATGTTGGACATTGAATCAGCATCTACAGCCGATCGAATCTTCAACTGACGATGTAGTTGTTGCGGCAGGTACAAAGTGACCTTTTGCTTGTCTTCCATACGATTCTCAACTGCTTTACCCGGGTATGTATCTACTTTAATTGGTTCAAATCTGACTGTCAAGCTGGCATAGAGTTTTAGCGTCACATCTTAACATTAGTTTACATTAAGCCGAATTAAATCGCTGTCTGACGATAGATCAACTCCAGGGGTAATCTGTCAGGATCGTTGATGAAAGCCACTTCATAGACAGTCGCACCGATAATTTGCTGAGTAGGCGCAAGTAAAATTGTGGGTGCTGGTTGACCGAGTGTTTGTAACGTTGCGGTGAAGTTAGCCAGCCAAGTCGTCAAATTTTCAGCAAGCTCAGTCAGATCGAAGGAAAGATGATAATAGCCAACGTAATGCTCATCATTAAATGCGTCTGGAGCTGGCTGCGGTTCGGGAATTTGGATCAGTTCGAGCCGTCCGCTAAGTCCCTCCATCCAGCACGCCAGGGTATAACCAGTGGTAAATCGTTCACTGACAGCAAATCCCAAGCATTCATAAAACGCGATCGATCGATGAATATCTGCTGTGCGGATGGAAATATGGTGCAACATGATTTAGAGGGTAGAGGGTAGGGAGTAGAGGGTAGAAGGCAAACTATCGCTACGAACAATCTTTTTGATTGAGATGATATTTATTCACCACCAAAAGATTTAGAATCCTACCCCCTACCCTCTACCCTCTACCCCCTAACTATGGGGACATCCGAAAATACGGATACTGAATCGGAATCCCTGGCTCCTTTTCGAGATCGAAATTAATTACCTTCCAGCAGGGCTGGGTAGTAGCTTCGGGGCTAAATTCGACTGGTAGTCCAAATAGTCGCGGGAGCGTTGATTGTTCCGCCGCGCCGCTCCAAGAATGGTGACGATTTTCTTTACCCGCATTGTCACCCACAAGATAGCCACCAATCAAATCGCGGTAACGCTCGGCAATAATAACTTTGGTGGCACGATAGCCTTGAGTGTAAAGCTTATCGAGCGCGTCATGAATCTCAAACCGAATCCCATCGGGATGAGTGTGCTGACGATACCATTCGCCTTCCCACAGACACCAGTGGCGGCTAGATTGCAGGTGTACCAGTTCGCCAGTATGCGGATCTGCTTCAAAAGCCCCATGTCGAGAGCATAAATAAGTATCGGTGAGTGTCAGAGCGGAAATAGTTTGCCGACAATGGGGACACTGAATCTCTGGACCAAAAATGGGGTACTGAAGGGCAAAATTCATGTCAGAAGCGCGGCAGGTGAGATGCCTGTGCGGGATGGGGAAAGAGAAATGCCAAGCTTGCGGTCTACTTTATTGCATTATACTTGACACTCACATCTTGGTGCGAACCTCTCTTGGCGGAACGCTAAACTCTTCGCTGGCGAAATTTTCTGAGCCGATTGCCATCGGGATTCGATCGTTTTGGCAGATTTATGGGAATTTGTGGGCATGATAATGCTATCCCAAGTGTATCGATCTAGCATCAGCGGCTCTTCTCCTGTGAAGATTGTCGTCAGTGCAAGCAATCGGCTCGGGCGTTTGCGGAATCTCGAGCTTTATTTTATTTAAGGCTCTAAAGGATGAATAAAGTGATTTGACATGGGAGAAGATCCGTTGCGAATTTTCACACTTACCTTGGTAGCGACTGCTACTAAATATTCGTAAATTTACAGATTGATATGTATATCGAGAATTGTGGGTAGAATAAGTTTGGGATAATTACTTCAGTTAAAGATGTCGTAAATTATTATTCACGATCTATCTTAGCTCATATATCTATTCAAACTATAGATGTACGATTGATATCACTTAATGGCTGTTGATACAGGCTACTCGATCGTCAAGGTCAGATCTGTGGGCATACCATCAGTAATTACAATCCTCTTCGGTAAGGAAGTTGTCATCGGGCACGCTTCTATATAAGTAAGGGCTTCGCTACTGGATTTTAAATAATTAAAGTCAAGCGATCATTCAACCAATTATTAAAAAGTTGATGTTAACCTTGGCTAAAACCAAGATCTAAAAATATCTGTTTAGGAACAGGAAAATGGACGATAACAAGCAGCAGATTATTCATTATTTTATTGAAGAAGCACAAGAACATTTAGAGACTGTAGAACAAGGAGTCCTAGATCTCGCGGAAGTGATCTTAGATGCAGAACGTGTCAATGAAATGTTTCGCGCTGCCCATTCGATCAAGGGCGGTGCCGCAATGCTGGGCTTTGAAGGCATTCAAGCGACCGCACACAAATTAGAAGATTGCTTCAAGATTCTACGCGATCATCCCGTCCCGATCGACGAGAAATTGAAAACGCTATTTCTGGCTGGTTATGACGCGCTCAAAGCATTAGTTGAAGAATTAGCGACCTCTCCGACTCTAAGTTTGCGTCCAGAAATCGTCACGGAAATCTTATCTGGTTCTGCCGCAAACTTTGTAGCATTGCAAGAATATCTCGAAGAGATGCTCAATACCAACACTCACGATATCAATCATCGCGAACCAGCAGTCATCGCCACCGCAGCGAATATTGGTGGTGGTACAGCCGTAATGGCACCGCCAGTGAATATCGTGGCAGTAGTTAATCACACACTTCAGCAAATGCTGGCGATCTTCAAGCAAGGTGACAATCCTGCCAATCGCCAAGAATTGGCAAGTATCTCGCAATCTTTGACCAAGATCGAAGTTGGGGCATCGAACTGGCAGGCTCTAGTGCAAGCTACAATTTGCGCGATCGGCAATCCGCATAATACTTATAATGCGGTAGCTCCCCTGATTATTCGTGAGTTAAAACAAGCTGGCGATTTATTAGCAGCCGAGCGAGGACGGGAGATTACGATTTCGCCTAGTCTCCAACAAGCGACGATAACTGCTGCTCCAGTGGCTCCAGTGGCTCCTGTAGTACCGACAGCACCAGCCGCCGCTCAAATTACCATTCCGGTCGATGTTCGCGGCGCAGCGCAAGGTATCCTCCAAAACTTTAGCCGTCAGCAAGTGACCGAATTAGTAGTCTTACTCCATAGAGTAATTTCCAATTCTAAGCAAAATTAGTTGCGCCCAGATCTGGAGGCACATCCTGCCATCTGCCATCACCTACAGCACGAATTGCGTCTGTGAGCGCGATTTCCTTGGTGTAGAGTGCGCGACCGACAATCGCGCCCGTGACACCCAGCGTCGCTAGTGAGAGCAGATCGAGTAAATCTCGCAGGGAACTCACGCCTCCAGAGGCAATGACAGGGATATCGATCCCGCTAGCTAGTTCGCGGAGTGCTGCCAAGTTTGGCCCAGTCAGGGTACCATCTCGATGGATATCTGTGTAAATAATTGCGGCGGCACCCATCTTTGCCATCCGTTTTGCCAAATCGGTCGCCAGTACTGCTGATGTTTCCAGCCAGCCTTTAGTGGCAACTTTGCCAGCTCTGGCATCGATACCGACGACAATTTGCTGCGGATATTTTTGACATAAATCTTGGACTAAATCGGGTTGTTCGACCGCTACTGTTCCGAGAATAACTCGATCGACTCCCAAATCCAATAACTGCCGAACGCTCGCATCAGTTCGGAGTCCACCCCCCACCTGAATTTGGACTGGTTGGGTAGCAGTTGTGTTCACCATTTCGATAATACTCGCGATCGCCGCTAGATTGACGGGATGCCCAGCTTTGGCACCATCCAAATCTACCAAATGTAATTTATTTGCACCCTGTCCGAGCCAATCACGAGCCATGTCGGTAGGATTGTCATTAAATACTTGCGACTGGTCGTAGTCGCCCTGGTACAGCCTCACACACTTACCATCTAGCAGATCGATCGCTGGAAAAATATCCATAAGTTTGAGAATTAGAAAAAAATAGCTCGATCGAATTATACAAACAAAGCACGATCGGATTCGATCGGGATCGGTGCTGCTGAGATCGGATTAAAGCGATATAACCACGCAAATTGCGCTGGTGTAGCCGCGCAGTAAGGTAATCGGCTTCGAGCCTCTATTCCCTATCCTCTATTGGTTACCGCCTTATTTAAGATCGGTTTTCCCACCACAGCCATGACAGCCATAGGTGACAATGGAATTGTTCAGATCTTTAAAATCGAACCATGATTGTTTCTAATTGGCGCAAAGCGTTATTACCACTTCTTTTATCAGTAGTCTTACTATTTTCGGCGTGTTCGAGTAAAGAACCGTCCAAATATGCCCAAGTTCAAAAAGATACTACCGGCAGAAATGCACCAGCCGCCGTAGTCAAAAACGCCGCAGATGGCGGGCAA
>Ga0136639_10000642_pt1 | contig 11967 bp, 12 predicted proteins | sample AntDrymUQ8592106_2_FD_113739 | JGI IMG/M metagenome (GOLD analysis project Ga0136639, IMG submission 113739) | Polar desert sand microbial communities from Dry Valleys, Antarctica - metaG UQ859 (21.06) | ecosystem: Environmental > Terrestrial > Soil > Desert | place: Antarctica: Dry Valley...
CTTGCCGGCGGTCGCCAGGATCAATACGCGGCGGCATTCGGTGGCTTCAACTTCATGGAGTTCCACTGCGGTGATCGCGTGATCGTCAATCCGCTGCGAATCAAGGACTGGGTGCTGGCTGAGCTTGAAGCGTCGCTGGTGCTGTATTTCACCGGCGTGTCGCGTGAGTCGGCAAAGATCATCGACGAACAGTCGCGCAACGCCGCGAGCGGACAAGCGCGCCCGATCGAGGCGATGCATCAGCTCAAGCAGGAGGCGGTGCTGATGAAGGAAGCACTGTTGCGCGGCGACCTTGCAGGTTTTGCGCGCACTTTGCAGCAAGGCTGGGTGGCAAAAAAAGCGATGGCCAGCAGCATCAGTAATCCCATGATCGATGCATTGGAAGCCGAAGCGATGGCCAACGGCGCAATCGCGACTAAAGTCACTGGCGCGGGCGGCGGTGGCTTCATGATGTTCGTCTGCGATCCGGTCGACCGGGTACGCCTGTCTGCCGTGTTGTCCGCGCAGGGCGGGCGCCTGCTGGACTTCCATTTCAATCCGGGCGGCGCTGCTGCATGGAGAACGCCATGAACGATACAAAAAATGGTTGCGGGAACGACGTGAGCAACGATGCCATGCACGCCACGATCCGCGGCGAATTCGCCAAGGCACTCGCCAATATGCAGGCGATGTCCACTGATGCCGTGATAGCCGCGCAACTGGTCGATGCCGTCGCATTGTCGGTTGCGGCACTGCGCGACGGCCGCAAGATGCTGTTCGCCGGTAACGGCGGCAGTGCTGCGGATGCACAGCATTGGGCCGGCGAGCTGGTCAGCCGTTTCTATTACGACCGCCCGGGCTTGCCGGCGATTGCATTGACGACCGACAGCAGCATTCTTACCGCCATCGGAAACGACTACGGCTTCGATTACGCCTTTGCCCGTCAGGTCGAAGCGCTTGGCCAGGCCGGCGATGTATTCGTGGCCATCTCGACGTCGGGAAATTCACCGAACATCATCCGCGCCGCCGAAGCCGCGCGCGGGCGAGGCGTGCACGTGATCGGTTTCACCGGCGTCGGTGGTGGCAAGCTTCTGGCGCTCAGTGACATCTGTTTCCGGATTCCGTCCAGCGAAACACCACGGATCCAGGAAGGCCATGAATTCGTGGGTCACATGCTGTGCGCGCTGATCGAAGCACAGATGTATCCGCGCGATGCCGGCTGACGAAACCATTATCCTGGCCGGCGGTTTCGGCACCCGCCTGCGCGATGTCGTGGCCGATGTACCCAAGCCGATGGCGCCGGTCGCTGGCCGTCCGTTCCTGGCGTGGTTGCTGGATCGCCTGGCAGCGCAAGGCATGCGCCGCTGCATCCTCGCCACGGGTTACATGGCAGATCAGATCCAACGTGTGATCGGCACGCACTGGCTGGGCATGGAGATCGTGCATTCGGTGGAAACCACGCCGCTAGGAACTGGCGGTGCAATCCGTGAAGCCGCCAACTTGCTGCAGGGCGAGTGCGCGCACGTGCTCAATGGCGATACATGGTTGGCGTATTCGCCCGCTGCGCTCGAACAGGCAACCACACTTGCGGGTGCAGTAATCGGCATCGCACTTGCACATGTGGATGACGTTGGCCGTTATGGAGCGGTGGAAACGCACGACGGCATCGTTGCCGGCTTCCGCGAGAAGGGCGGGATTGGTGATGGCTGGATCAATGCCGGCTGCTACTTCCTGAGCGCACCGGCGATTGCCGCGTTGCCCGATGTGCAGGCGTTCTCGTTCGAGTCCGAAGTGCTGTTGCCGATGGCGGCGGCAGGCAACGTCGCTGCATGGACCGATACCCGCGATTTTATCGACATCGGCGTACCCGAGGATTACCGGCGCGCGCAACACCAGTTCGCCTGCACATGACTGCCATTGCAATGCGTTCCCCTTATCTCGATCCACAGGCCAATGCGTTGCTTGCTGCAGCCACCGTGCCGCGCAAGGCGCTGCTGCTGGATCGCGATGGCGTGATCAATTCCAACCACGGTTATGTACACACGCCAGAGCAAACTGACTGGATTCCAGGCATCTTCGATCTGGTGGCACAAGCACATCAGCAAAAGATGCTGACGGTCGTGGTAACCAACCAGGCCGGAATTGGCCGCGGTTATTACAGTGAGGATGAATTCCTCGCTTATACCGCTTGGGTGCACGCGCAGTTTGCGCAGCACGGAACGCCGTTGCTGGCCACCTTCTGGTGCCCGCATCACCCGGACGCTGGTAGCGGGACATACAAAATCGATTGCAACTGTCGCAAGCCCGCTCCGGGCATGTTAAATGCGGCCGCCGAACGCTTCGCGCTGGATATGCGGTCGTCCTGGATGATCGGCGACCAGCCATCGGACATGGCTGCCGCCGCTGCCGCCGGGGTGGGCCATCGCCACCTGCTGGAGCAACCGGATGACCTTGCGCCGACCATACGGGCGCTTGCAATGACGGCAGCACAATGAATGCCGCAATCCAGGCACGCACACATCCAGCAACCTGGTTGCTGTTGTTGCCGTTGGTCATCTGTCTGTTTGCATTCGCGCATTACAGTCTGGCCGCAAATATTCTGGCGAACTACCGCTGGTTACTGGCGGGCGTTGTCGTCTGGCACGCCGTGTTCGCTGCCCTTGCCTTGTGGACTGCATCAAATGGATCGCGGTGGACACGATGGCTGCCTTGCCTGGCGATGCTTCCGGCATTGACGGGCCTGGTGGTGTTTGCAGGTCCGGTTGCCGTCGCAACCGCGGTGCTGCTGGTAATCACAGCCCTGGGCATTGGCTCGCTTGCCAACCGCGAGGCTGATGCCTCTGCTGCCACATCGTTGATGGTGGGCCTGGCGTGCATCGCTGCTGCCGTAGGCTGGCTGCTGCCATTGCCCGCGCATTATCGCTGGGTGTATTTACTTCTGACGGTCGCGATAATTGTCTTGCGACGTCGTGATGTAGCAGGTCACTTGCGCAGTGCCGGCGGGACATTCAATGAGCTGGCATCGTCGCAGCCGCAATGGCTGATCCTGCTGATTGGGGCGGCCAGCATCACCAGCCTTGGCCTGTGGCTGCCGAGCCTGAATTACGACGACAACGCAGTACACCTGATCCTGCCTTCGCAACTGCTGTTCGATGGCTATTACCATCTGGACGTGCAAACCCAGTCGTGGGCGGTTGCGCCCTGGGCCAATAATGTCCTGCACGCCGTTGCCATGATGCTGGCCGGCGGTGAGGCACGTCCCGTGGTCGCATTGCTGTGGTTGCTGCTCGGGGTCATCGGTGCATGGCGGTTGGCGCGCGCGCTGGATGCGTCGCCAAGGGTCGCGCTCGCGGTGGCTGCGGTATTTGCATCGCAACCGTTGACCAGTTACTTCACCACCACCATGCAGGTCGATGGCGCGAGTACGGCGATCCTGCTGAATCTTGCGGCGATGGCGGTGGGGCCGCATCGAAATAAGCTCGGCGCGGTCGTGGTCGGCGCTATTTGCGGGCTATTGCTGTCGCTCAAGACCAGCAACCTGATCTACATGTTGCCGTTGCTGGTGTGGCTGGTGGCCGCGCAATCCGCAGGCACGCGCATCCGCTGGATTGCGGTGATGCTAGCCACGCTCATGGTGGTCGGCGTGTCGAGTTATACCTATGCGCTGCTGGTCACCGGAAATCCGCTGTTCCCGTTTTACAACGCGTTATTCAAGTCACCTTATTACCCACTGGAAAATCTCCGCGACCTGAAGTGGATGGCCGGAATTTCGTGGCGGTCGTTGTGGGCCCTGACTTTCCAGACCGAACGCTACGGCCAGTTCTATCCAGGTGCAGCTGGTATTGCGACGCTGACGCTGCTGCCGGCATTGCTGGTCGATGCTGTGCGCAGACCCGCGCCACGTTGGTTGCTGCTGTGGGTCTTCGCTGCCGGCTGGCTGGTGTTCTTCTACATGCAATACCTGCGTTACATCTTTCCGGCGTTGTCGGTGCTGGCGGTGCTGGGCGTGGTTGCACTGGCTCGTCTTGTGGACCGCCGCGCGTTTGTGATCGTGGTGTTTGTAGTGGTATTGGCGAATGCCGCATTGATGCCGACCACCAGCTGGATTGCGCGCTCAAATCACTGGGCGCAACTATTGCGCGAAGGACCAAGCGCACGCGATGACATCGTGCGCAGGGTGATTCCGGAACGGGCATTGCTGGAACGCATAATGGCGCGCAACCCGGATGCCTGCGTGCTGATGGGGAACCCGAAACAACCTTTCGTCGGTGCTGGCCACGGTCATGCGATCTCGATGCATCGGCGCTACGACCCGGAACTATGGCAGGCGCGCAATCAAGCCAATGCGGATGCCAGCGGGCAACGTTGGGCAGCATTGTTGGCGAAGATTGGGCCTTCGCACGTAATTGCTGATTCCGCACAGGAAGAATTGCTGGTGAATACCATACGAAAAAAAGGATATCGTCTGTTGGACCACGAGGGAAATCTGCAAACGTGGACCCCGGAGCCATCGCAGGGATACGGCTGCAATAGCAGATTTATGCCTGTGCGTAATCAGTCTGCGCGAGTCTGGATCTCAGTTGAACGGTAGTGCGCGACTTCTAGCTGACGTGAAAAGTAGAGGTAAGCGGCGAGAGCGCCGGACTGGCAACCGTTAGCAAAATTGAGTCGGACTGAATGAATACGTCCAAGCAATCGATTCTCGACCTCTGAATTCCCCAAAGTCATGCGGATCTGCATCGTTCGCTTTGCTGCCAACACCTTTGCGTGTCGCACCGCGCCGCAGCTACCTTTCGGATCATGGCTTCGGAATTGATGCTTGATCCGGATAGAGCCTGTGCCGCAGCTGGAATGAACGGTTGAATACATTGAGATTGTGTTGCGTCAGTAGTCCAACAAGCTGCTTCTTCTTCTCCAAGTCATATTGGCAGACGAAGAGAATATCCGCGCACGCCGTGGTGGTCTCCGGGCTATCGCGCAACTGGCCCATCTGGAAGGCGGCCACCTGGGTATATTCCGATATGTATTTGTACTGATCCCAACTATTTGCGGATAAAGGCCACTGCACGGCAGTTACACCTATTGCCAGTATCAGTGTCGACGCTAGATAAATCTTCTCGATTAGGGGGGGTGAGTTTCGCTCTCGCCACGCTATTGCGCCGGAAATCATGATGGGCAATGATCCCAGTAAATAGAAGACGTAATATCGCGGCTGCGTCAAATAATCGAAGCCGAAAGTCGGGACTCGGGTCAGTACAAGGGCCGCGGTGGCCCCATAAAAACCCAGCAAGAGTCCGGCGCAAACGATCTCCGCGGGGCGGCGGTCTCGAATTCTTTTCGGGATACGAGTCCAGAACAAAACATGGAGAAGAATGCACAACGCCGGTAATAAGATCGAGAGGCTGCGCAACGCCGTTTCGGCATGCGTCAGGTGCATTGGGTGCACGAACATGGAGGCGGCGGGGAGCCAGACTGCCTTCCAGGCAGTGGTCCAGTTATTCGCAAAGAAGCTCATGGTCCCGGACGAAAGTGTGGGTGTGGCTGCGATCTCAGGGGTCAGCAATGGCTGGAAAATCAAGTCGTAGAGCAATATTCCCATGATGGCCGCGGTGGCAATGGTGGCGCTTCGTTTCCATGATCTGGTCAGGGCTGCGAACAGTAGACTAATGATGACAAAAGCAATCATGAAGACGATTGCCAAATCGTCCAGAACCACGGCCAGAAGGAAAGACGCAGGAAACATTAGCCATGCCCGGTGGCACCCTACAAGCAGACGTGCACCTATTCCGAAATAGCCTATTGCGCAGCCCACCAGGATGTACCCCAATGTGACAAGGGACCAGGTGAATACCCCAGGACTGTTGAGAGAAAAAATGAGCAGGGGAATGGCAGCGGTGCACGCCGCAAAACCCAGCGTCGTTCCCCAATGGGGCTGATCACGCGGTCGACTGCCATCCCACGCGACCCTTATGGCAAGTACGCATCCGATCAGAGCGAAAACGATCCCAACGAGTGCCTCGATAGTGAAATCCAGGCCGAAGTACTTGAGGTGGAACAGGAGAACAAGTTTATTGATGGGCTGAGCATGATCGCTACCGTCCCGCTTAACGAAAAAATCCTTGAAATCCAGACTGTAGTTGAAATATTCGCGGATGAATGTGTCCAGGAAATACCAGCTGTCGTTTGCGACGAGTGGCGTGGTGGCTGAATAGGTAAACAACGTGGCATTGGATACGGCGATACAAAGCGCCGCGATGATCCAGATCCAGGCCAATGTGATGGGATCGGTTGCTGAAACTGGACGAGTCGGTTGAATCAGCGAGCTCTCGCTTGCTAAACTTGTGTGTTGCATTCGCGTCCCTCTTTCCAAGACCAGAAGGTGTGTCTATGAAGTATTTCCGAGCTGCGATGTTTGCGGCGACACTCGTGTTGATTGCTGGGTGCAAGCCTGATGGACAGCCTCCGGCTGCCACGCAAGCTTCGGCTCCTGCCGCGCCGGTGGCGCCAGTCAGCTTAGCTCAAACCTCCAATGGGATGCTGACAGTTGATCCCGCGACCGTTGACCTGTGCAAGGAAACGGATGGTTTCATGGCGGCAAAGGTTAGTTGGAACGCCTCCGCTGCGGGAACCGAAGGGGTTGAGGTCTGGCTGCAGTCGCCCGGTGAGGAGAAGAAGCTTTGGTCTGCGTCTGGCGCAATAAGCTCGGCCGAGACAGGACGCTGGCTCCGCGAGGGCAGCGTGGTTACTTTGGTGAATGGCGAGGGCGCGCAGGAGCTTGCCAAGATCCAGATCGCCTCAAAGCCGTGTGGTCAGTAGAGCAATTCAGTCCATGGCCGCTTCGGCGGCCTCCAGTACCTCGTCCAAACGATCTTCCAGCCCTATCCAAAGCGGCATCCGCACCAGCCGTTCGCTGATATCGTTGGTGACCGAAAGTGTGCCGTGAGCGCGGGCGTGGCGTTGTCCAGCCGGAGACGAATGCAGCGGGATGTAGTGGAAAACCGCGCCCACTTGACGCTGCTTGAGAGCGGCGATGAAGTTGGTGCGCGCCTCCAGCGAGGGCAGTAACAGGTAATACATGTGCGCGTTATGGATGCAGTGCTCGGGGACGATTGGCCGACGCAACACACCCTGGCGTTCATAGGGTTCGGCCCACGCGTGGTAGCGATCCCATATGGACATGCGCCGTGCGTATATGTGATCTGCCTGCTCAAGCTGGGCGGCAAGGAAAGCCGCGATGATTTCGCTCGGCAGGTAAGAAGACCCGATGTCGACCCAGGTGTACTTGTCCACCTGGCCGCGGAAGAACCCGCTGCGGTTCGTGCCCTTCTCGCGAATGATCTCGGCACGCGCGACAAAGGATGCATCGTTGACAAGTAGCGCACCGCCCTCGCCGGAGATGACATTCTTCGTCTCATGAAAGCTCAGCGCGCCCAGTGCGCCAATGCTGCCAAGCGGCCGTCCCTTGTAGGTAGAACTGACTGCTTGCGCAGCGTCCTCGATAACCATTAGTCCATATTGCCTGGCAATGGCCATGATGGCGTCCATTTCGCAGGCGACGCCGGCGTAATGGACGACACAAATTGCCTTGGTTCTTGGCGTGATCGCGGCCTCGATTCGTGCCTCATCGATATTCAGGGTGTCGGCCCGGATGTCGACAAATACCGGTATTGCGCCGCGCAATACAAACGCGTTGGCAGTGGAAACAAAGGTAAACGAGGGCATGATGACCTCGTCGCCTGGCGTCAGCTCGGCCAGTATGGCGGCCATTTCGAGCGCGGCAGTACAGGAATGGGTAAGCAGCGCCACGTGGCTTCCCGTCATCTCTTCGAGGCGCGCATGGCAGCGTTTGGTAAAGGGGCCGTCGCCGGAAAGGTGGCCTGCTGCATGCGCCTGCGAGATGTATTCCAACTCGCGTCCGGTCATGTAGGGTTTGTTGAAAGGAATCATTGGTCGGCCTTCTTGAATGCCACGACGATTCGACTGCACCATACGGGAATCGAATTCCGAGTTTGATCAGGGCGTGCTGGACACCCATGACTGAAAGGAGAGCTCATGGGAAGTGTTCATTCGAAGCCCATCACCACAACGCCGACGACAATCAGCCCCACACCGATCAGTTTCATCATGGTTAACGGCTCCGAGAACAGCCACGCGCCGCCCAGGACGACGAGCACGAATGTGCCAGCAGTAAATGGGTAGGCTTGGCTGAGCGGAAGCTTGGTCAGGGCCAGCATCCAGCATAGCGCCGCGCCGAATGCAGAACCAAAACCCAGGATGATCCAGGGATCCAACAGCAATCCCCACACGAATGAAAGCTTTCCGTGCAGCTCTGCAGGCAAGGCACCCGCCTCATTGACGCGCCACTTGATTAGGAACTGGCCCACGACCGTGAACACCACGGTCAATGCGATGAAGAAATAGCCCATGGCTTATTGCATCCCCGGGTTATCTTGATATTGCTTGGCGGTTTGAAACCCGGGCACGGCGACTGGTTCCGGTTCAGACTGCCCACATGGGGTCGTGATGTTGGTGATTTGCTTGATCGAAAACAAGGGCCTGCCCTTGACCTCTCGATACAGCTTGCCGATGTAAAGCGCGACAATCCCGATAAAGAAGAGCTGGATGCCGAATCCCATGAGCAGAATGCTCAACAACGATGCCCAGCCTGCCTGGAAATTCACGAGCGTCAGCTTGAGGACCGCCACGACGAGTATGGCCAGGAAACCAAGCATTGAAAGCGAAACACCCAGACGCACGGCCAACTTCAGCGGAAGTTCCGAGTAATCAAGAATAGCGTCGTATGCGAGGTTCATCTTCCGCCTGAAATTGAACTTCGAAATACCCGCAAAGCGTTCCTGCTGGCTGATCGTCAAGGTGGTTCTTCTCATGCCGACATGCATGAAAATGCCTTCGATGAAGCGGTTCTGCTCGCCGTAAAGCAGGAACTGGTCGGCAAACTTGCGATTGAAAATTCGCATGACCGCCAAGCCCTTCGGAAGCTGCAAGCCCGTGAATTTCTCGAGGACGTACCAGAACGTGCCGGACATAACTTTGTTGACGAACGAGTCCTTTTTCTCGCTGCGAATGCCGAACACGAGGTCGTAACCTTCTTCGATTTTTTCCAGGAAACGTGGTATTTCCCCAGGCGGATCCTGCAGGTCGGGGTCCATGTAAAGCAGGTAGTCGCCGCGTGCGTGGCGAATGCCCGCCGTCACTGCAGCCTGCTTGCCATGGTTGTATGAAAATTCGATGAGCTTGATCCGCTCGTCGGTACTCGCTTTTCCGCGGATGATCTCGCAGGTCCGATCAGTGCTGCCGTCATCGACGAAGACGATCTCGTACCGAAGCTTCATTGGATCGAGGACCCGTTGCACTTGGTCGATGAACTCGATGACGCACTCTTCTTCGAAATACACGGGCACCACGAGTGACAGCCTTGGCGCCGTCACTGGATGGCCGCCTTCTTGAACCGGGCAGGTACGCCAACATAGAGGCCTGGCTCTTGCAGGTCGTTGATGACGACTGCGCCAGCCCCGGTCCGGACACCGCTGGCGATGCGGACGTTGTCGATGACGGTTGTGCCGATGCCGAGTGAGACCGATGTTTCCAGCTGGACGAATCCCGCGATCTTGACCGCAGGTGAGAGGAAACAGCCAGCGCCGACCGTGCTGTCATGCGCAATGACACATCCGACGTTCAAAAGCGCGTTGCATCCAATTTCGGCGTTCATGTCGAGTACGCATCCGGCATAGACCACTGCTCCCTCTCCGATAATGCACGTGCGATCCACCAGCGCAGTCGGATCAACCAGCGTGGCAAATCGGAACCGTGCACGTAGCCGCTCGAACAGGTTTTGCCGGAATTCAAGGTGCCGATAACCGATCGCGATAACCAGCTCATCGAACGGCGGGAGTGTGGAAGCATCTTCAAGTGTCGCCAAGCCACCGTGCACGGGAATGCCTGCGATCAGGCTACCGGCCGTGCAACTGTCATCGAAAAAGGCGACAGGTTCGTAGTGGCCGGTTTTGAGCGCGAGGTGCGCGAGTTGCACACCAAGGTCGCCCGCGCCCAAGATTCCGAGGCGTTTCAAAGGACGGCCTCCAGTTCTTCCAGCGAACGCAGGCGCGGCAAGTGACTGTGGGGATACAGATCGTCACGATCAATGAGGTAGGCGCGGATACCCAATCTGAGCGCCGGCTCGATGTCCAGACGAACCGAATCTCCGACATAGACAATCCCTGGTGCGGGACATGCAGCGGCCTGGATCATTTTTTCGAAAAAAACGGGGTCGGGCTTGCGGACTTGTTGGTCCTCTGATCCCAGAACCCAGCGAAATTCCAGGCCCGTCAGGGAATGCAGTTTGTCAGGCAGGCTGCGATCCCAGTTGGAAAGTACACCGAGCGGGTGATTGATCGTTGTCAGGCAGGCGGCGTCCGGGAACTGAGCCCACGGCAGGTAACTACAGGCGGCATAGATCGCGTCAAGCAATGCAGGTTCTGCGGCCACTCCGAGCGAGCGCAGAAACTGCGCGTTGAACTGCTGGTAGAAGTCGCGAGAGGTACGGTCGGGAAACTCCAGTGCTTCGGACAGCAGGCGATGGCGGCTTGCGATCTCTTTCTCTGGCACGTCGATGCCGGCATCACACAACACCTTCCGGATCGTGGGATACAGATCAGGCTTGTGAAGGAGCGTGTTTGCCACATCTAGGAAAACGGCACTGGATCTTGACATCAGAAAATCCGGAAATTGTCGTGACGGTCACGAACCTCAGCGAGGCTGAGGTCGGGGTAGATGATGTCGTGAGTCATCCGGATGGCGCAGCCGCCAGTGACTCGCGGTGCTTCCGGTTCGCAGTCATTGAGGTATTCATCGATGGTGTAAGCCACGTCCGGAAACCCAAGCTGGGAACGAATGGAATTGGTTCCCGATATCCGGCAATTCACCTCGAAGGGGATCACGCCGGCCGACGTCACGCGCGACTGGAGATTGCACGATCCGCGAAACGCAAGATTCGCGATCATCCGCTCCACAAGCCCCTGAATTTCGTCGTCATGCTGCTTGGTGACTTCGCAGCGCGACGTGCTGCCGGCCTCCAGTTCGCGTACCAAGGTGATGTGGCCATGTAGCTTGCCATCCCGGTTGACATAGAACGTCGTCGTCAATTCGGGCCCGTCCAGATATTCCTGTACGACGAAACTGTCGTCGTACGAACCCGGATTCGGTGGGTTTACGTGGATGTTGCGGGAGCCGCGTCCCTCGCGCGGTTTGACGACGACGCTCGCATGGCGCTGTTGGTAGGACGACGGCAGCATCGAGTCGGCGAATGGAATGCCATGGGCCTGGAAGGCCTCGTGGGTCTTGAACTTGTCCAGGCAGGCGGCGCTGACTTCGGCTGGCGACGCGGCGACGGTGGTTCCTGTCTCCGCCGCATGCCGAGCCAGGAAATAGCACTCGTAATCCGTGCTTGGAATGATCAGGTCGATGGCAAGTTCACTTACCAAGCGAGCGATTGCGGGGATATACGACGGATCGTAGGCGTAAGGCAGCACGTGCGTGGAGTCGCACAGGTGGTTGCCTGCAGACACCGCCCGTATGTCCGTGCCATGCAGCGAAATGTCCTGGCCCAGGCTGCGGATAGTGCGAAGAATCCCCTGACCGACCATGCCGCCAACACCGGTCACCATTACAGACTTCACTGTGCCACCAACCAATCCAGAGTAGTACCAATGGGGCGCATAGTATGGACGAGTTGCACGCACCCGATCAGCAAGTAAACGCTCGACGGGCTGTGGTCCGTTCCAGAGTGAATGATCTCAGCCTCCAGGCGCGATGCCACCATTTCCGCCATCTGGCGGTTTGACCAGGACCGGGAGCCGATGCCCAAAGTCACGAAGTTTCCGCCAGCTTGCATCGCGGCCAGGCACATCGCAGCAGCGTCCCGGACATCCAGGTAGTTCTGTTGGCGCTCGCCGTCACCCAACAAGGTGA
>Ga0136639_10000643_pt1 | contig 11965 bp, 11 predicted proteins | sample AntDrymUQ8592106_2_FD_113739 | JGI IMG/M metagenome (GOLD analysis project Ga0136639, IMG submission 113739) | Polar desert sand microbial communities from Dry Valleys, Antarctica - metaG UQ859 (21.06) | ecosystem: Environmental > Terrestrial > Soil > Desert | place: Antarctica: Dry Valley...
ACACTGGCTGGCCACCCAGGCGCAGGCCTACGACCCGGGTGCGACGGATGCCGACGAACGTCGGGCGCGCAGCCAAGCGCGCGACTGGGGCCGCTTCACCCGAAATTTCATCGTGCAGGGGAGCGCTGCGGAATGGGCGCTGTGTTGGATGGCTGAGGTGCGCCGGGAGTTGCGGATGCTACCGCCGGGAACCTCGGTTGCCCGCAGGTCGGAATTTGACCAGGCCCCCCACCTGGTGTTCTTCCTGCACGACGAAGTCATAGTACACACGCCCGCCGGGCTGGCCGACGCCGTCGAGGAGATCATCCGGCGTGCGGCGGACACCGCTGGCCGCCACCTGTTCGGTGATTTCCCGGTCGACTTCCTACTCACCGTCGCGACGGTCGACAGCTACGATCAGGCGCAATAACAGCAGGTTACGGCGCTGGTCGCCACGTCAGGCGACGGATGCCGGCCGTCGCCCGCGCCTGGGCCGCACGTCGTTCAGCCCGTGCTGAAAGGTCTCGGCGGGGCTGCCAGCGAGCAACGTGTCGACATCCTGAAGCCAGGCCAGCGCGGCGGCGGCCAGCGCCGCCCGGGCGCCACCCGCCAGACGCAGCGCCCCCAAACCAGCGGCGGTATCGGCAACAGCACTTGCGACGGCTGGGGGTTCTGCGACGGACTGCCACGTTTGCCGGTAACAGGCGACGATGCTATGCGCGTCGATGCCCAACACCTGGGGATAGGGGAGTGAAGCGGCAATCAGAACCCGGTCGACCAGATCATTCCACTCGTCGCCGACCGCGCTCTCGGTATCGGTCAGCCAGTGCAACGCCTCGGCCTGCCCGAGCGCGGTTATTCGGTAGAGCGGCAAACCGTCCGCGGTCGTGCCGGCCGACTCAACGGCCGCCTGCTTCACCAATCGCTCGAGGGTGCCGTAGATCTGCCCCACGTTGACCGATCGCCGGCCGGCCGTTCTGGATTCCAGCTCACCGTGCAGTTGGAAGCCGTAGGCAGGCCCGATCGTGAGGATCGCCAACAGGCAACTGCGCACAGACATGGGACCTCCGGTGGTGAGGGAATAACCATACTCAGTATAGCGAATGAGGAGGCGGCTCCGGTCCGGCCTTGTGATCGTGCGGGTCGCTAAGGCATAATTCAGGTGCAGCGCTTGTCGTTGCTTTCGACAAAATGGTTTTGACAAGTTCACAGCTCGCAACATTGTTTCGTTCAGAGGTCGTTGGGGAAGACGCACCTCACAGAACGGGAGAAACGATGGTGGCTACACAAGCTCGGCAGGCAGCTACTGCCCGGGGTTACATTTACGTGCATTCTTCGCCTCGCGCGCTGAGCCCCCACGTGGAGTGGGCGGTGGGTCACGCCCTGGGCAAACCCGTGAGTTTCGAGTGGTCCGAACAGCCCGTGCTTCGCGGCGCGCAGCGTGCCGAGTACTACTGGGAGGGTGCCCGCGGCACGGGCGCGGTTCTCGCGTCGGCACTCCGCGGGTGGGACCACCTCCGCTTCGAAGTCACCGAGGACGCCGGTTTCGGCACCGACGGTGGGCGCTGGCTGCATACCCCTGACCTGGGGATCTTCTTCGCCCAGACGGACACGGCCGGCAACGTTGTGATCCCGGAGGACCGGCTGCGCCACGCGATGGACATGGCCGGAGCGAACGCGCTGGAGCTCCATCGGCAGCTGCGCATCGCGCTCGGGCAGGCTTGGGATGACGAGCTCGAAGCGTTCCGGCATGCCAGCGATTTCAACTCCGTGGTCTGGCTGCACAGGGTGGGGTGACAGATGTGGATAGCGGCCCCGAACGCAGACGACCCCGACCGGTTCCGGTCGGGGTCGTCGTGATACCAGCCGGTTCGCCGGATGGAGCTAGATCGACCGGAACGCGACGACGGCGTTGTGGCCGCCGAAACCGAACGAATTGCTGATGGCGAGCAGGTCGCCGGTCGGCAGCGTGCGCGGCATCGTCACGACGTCGAGCGGAATGCTCGGGTCCTGGTTCTGCAGGTTGATGGTCGGCGGAGCCATGCGTTCGGCCAAAGCGAGAACCGTGAACAGGGCCTCGATCGCCCCGGCGCCGCCGAGGAGGTGACCGGTGGAGGCCTTTGTCGCCGACACCGGGATGCCGTCAAGCAGGTCGCCGAACACGCGGCGGAGTGCGTTGTACTCGGCGATGTCGCCGACCGGCGTACTGGTCGCATGCGCGTTGATGTGCGAGACATCCGCAAGGCTTGCGCCGGCGTTGCTGATCGCGGTGATCATTGCGCGAGCTGCCGCCGTGCCCTCGGGGTCCGGAGCGGTGATGTGGTAGGCGTCGCTGGTCACCGCGCCGCCGAGGAGCTCGGCGTAGATGCGTGCCCCGCGGGCCTTGGCATGTTCTTCCGTTTCGACGACGAGCGCCGCGGCACCCTCACCGAGAACGAAGCCGTCCCGGGTGATGTCGTAGGGACGTGACGCCGTGGCCGGGTCGTCGTTGCGCTTGGACAAAGCCTGCATGGCAGCGAAGGATGCAATCGGCAACGGGTGGATCGCGGCCTCGGAGCCACCAGCGATGACGATGTCGGCGAGACCAGCCTGCAGGCGGTTGTAGGCGTTCACGAGCGACTCGGTGCTCGAGGCGCACGCCGACACAACCGTGGTGATCCCGGCCCGGGCATGCAGGTCCATTCCGATGGCCGCTCCGGGTCCGTTCGGCATGAGCATGGGCACGGTCATCGGGAGAACGCGGCGCGGACCGCGTTCGCGGAGGGTGTCCCACGCGTCGAGGAGCGTCCAGACCCCGCCGATGCCGGTTGCCCAATCGACGGCCAGTCGTTCGGGGTCTGCCTCGGGGGAGCCGGCATCCGCCCAGGCTTCACGCCCGGCGATCAGCGCGAACTGGCTGGAGGGGTCGAGACGCTTCGTCTCGTGACGGGCCAGGACGTCGATTGCGGGAACCCTGGCCTGGGCTGCGAAGGTCACCGGAAGTTGAGTCCGGGCCACCCACTCGTGGTCGAGCGTGCTCGTCCCCGATTCGCCGGCGAGCAGTGCGGACCAGCTGTCGGCGGCCGTGCCGCCGAGAGGGGAGGTCGCACCGATGCCGGTGATAACGATTTTTTTGGTCATAACGTTAACTCTCCGTGAGGCGTGCAAACGTGGGCATCACCCACAGATCAGGCCGGTCGGCAAACGCCGACCGGCCTGTTCATTTGTGGATTAGACCTGAGCCTTGACGATGAAGTCGACAGCGTCACCGACGGACTTGAGGTTCTTGACCTCTTCGTCGGGGATCTTGACGTCGAACTTCTCTTCGGCGTTGACGACGATGGTCATCATCGAGATGGAATCGATGTCCAGATCATCGGTGAATGACTTCCCCATCTCAACCGTGTCGGTCGCGATGCCAGTCTCGTCGTTGATGAGTTCGGCCAGGCCGGCAAGAACTTCTTCGGTGGACAATGCCATTTTTTTCTCCTTGGGGGTGTCTCGTATGACCGAGATTCAGTTTAGAGGGGGTTAGGTGAAATCTAGGGAAGCACGACGACCTGCGCGCCGAACACCAGCCCGGCACCGAAGCCGATCTGGAGGGCGAGCCCGCCGCTGAGCTCGGGGTGCTCCTCGAGCAACCGGTGGGTGGCCAGCGGGATCGACGCCGACGAGGTGTTCCCCGTGGTGGCGACGTCGCGTGCGATGACGACGGAGTCGGGAAGCTTCAGCTGCTTAGCGAATTCGTCGATGATGCGCATATTGGCCTGGTGCGGAATGAAAGCGGCGAGTTGGTCGCTCTCGATTCCCGCGACCTGGAGTGCCTGCTTGGCTACCTTCGCCATGTTCCAGACAGCCCAACGGAAGACCGTCTGACCCTCCTGACGCAGGGTGGGCCATTCTGATTCGCCGCGGCGATATTCCTGCAGGGTGTGGTTCATGGTGATGGCATCGGCCTTGGACCCGTCGGATCCCCACACGGTAGGGGCTATCCCCGCGTAGTCGCTCGGTCCGATGACGACGGCGCCGGCGCCGTCGCCGAGGAGGAACGAGATGCTGCGGTCCGTGGGATCGACGAGTTCGGACAGCTTCTCCGCGCCGATGACGAGGGCGTAGTGAGCCGTTCCCGTGCGGATCAGGGAGTCGGCCTGCGCGACGGCGTAGGTGTACCCTGCGCAGGCAGCGTTGACGTCATAGGCGGCAGCGGGGTTGGCGCCGACCCGATCGGCGACCACGGCGGCAATGGAGGGCGTCTGCCGGCTGTTACTGATGGTGGCCACGATGACGGCGTCGATCAGGTGCGGCGCGATGCCGGATCTCTCGATGGCCTCACGCGCGGCATCCGTTGCGAGGTCGACAGCCTGGACGTCCTGGCTCGCCCGGGTGCGGGTGATGATGCCGGTGCGCTGCTGGATCCATTCATCGGAGGACTCGATGGGACCGACCAGTTCGTCGTTGGGTACGACGAGGTCGCCGCGGGCTGCGCCGATCGAAAGGATCCGGGTGTACTGGGGACCGTGCGACTGCTGGAGTGTTGGCTTGGACATATTCTCTTTCGGTCAGACTAGGTTCTGCTGGTCGATCAGGTCGAACGCAGCGGGTAGGTCGTCCGGCGTCTTGATCGCGACACTGGGCACACCCTTGAGTGCACGTTTGGCAAGGCCGACAAGGGCCCCGGCCGGTGCGACCTCGATGATTCCGGTCACGCCGGCATCCGCGAATGAACGCATGCACATGTCCCACCGTACCGGCGAGGACACCTGATCAACCAGAAGCTCCACGAACCGGGCTCCGCTGGAGACCACGCTGCCGTCACGGTTCGTCCAGATCGAAAGTGTTGGATCGGCAGGCACGAGTTGCGCAGCGACCTGGGTGAGGTGCTCCACCGCTGGCTGCATATACCGCGTGTGGAATGCACCAGCGACCTGCAGCGGGATCACCCGGGTGCGCGGCAACGGGTTCTCGCCGAGAGCGGCGAGGGCCTCGAGAGAGCCGGCGACGACGATCTGGCCGCCACCATTGAAGTTGGCCGGCGCGAGGTCGAGCTCGTTGAGGCGGGCCAGGAGTTCGGCTTCATCCCCGCCCAACACGGCGCTCATGCCGGAGGGCTCCAGCGCCGCGGCCTCCGCCATGGCGTTGCCGCGTTCACGCACGAATCGAACGGCGTCGGCCGCGCTGAGGATGCCGGCACCGGCGGCGGCCGTGATCTCGCCCACCGAGTGGCCCGCGATGCCGGCGATGCGGTCACGCCGCCCGCCGGCCAGAAGCGCGCCCACGGTGAGGAGTCCGGCGGCCACGATGAGTGGCTGGGCGATGCGGGTGTCCCGGATGGTCTCGGCGTCGCTCACGGTGCCGTGTCGCAGAAGATCGATTCCGCAGGCTGCAGAGATTTCGTCCAGTCCGGCGGCGAAGGTTGGGTCCTGAAGCCAGGGCTCGAGGAATCCGGGGGTTTGTGAGCCCTGACCGGGGCAGACGACAACAATCATTGACCTAGTCTCCCAAGCTCGATTGCCACGGGCGTGTCGGAGATCGACCAACTATTCGACGAACGTTTGTCGAACCCCACTAGTTTCACGCCTGTAGCGGTTCCGTTATCGCCGGCGAGTGGAGCCGTCGTGGTCGCTGATCGACCCGATGATGAGGGCGGCCTGCAGGATCAGGGCCTCTCGGGCCCCCGTTGCGTCGTAACCGATGACCTCCGACACCCGTTTCAGGCGGTATCGCACGGTGTTCGGATGCACGAACAGTTCCCGCGCGGTTGCCTCAAGGGACCGGCCGTTGTCCAGGTAGCACCACAGCGTGGTGAGCAGCTCGGTCGAATGCGCCTGCAGCGGGCGGTAGATGCGGTGGATCAACGTGGCGCGAGCGAGCGGATCCCCGGCCAATGCTCGCTCGGGGAGCAGGTCGTCGGCCTGCACCGGGCGCGGGGCATTGCGCCAGGACCGCGCCACGGCAAACCCGGCCAGGGCGGCCTTGGCGCTTTTGGACGCGTCGACCAAGTTGGGTACTTCGTGACCGAGCACCAGGTGACCGGCGCCGAAGCTCGGTTCGAGCTGCACGGCGATCTCCATGAAACTGAGGGCGGATGCCGTGCCGATCGCGTCATCTGTGTCGGTCGGTCTCGGGTGGGCCCGGCCGATGACCAGCACGAGCCGGTTGCCCTGCACCCCGATCAATACGTCGGCGGCCATATGCCGCGCCGAACGACGTAGCTGGTCGACGTCGAGCATCTTGGGCGTGGTGCCCACGAGCACGCAGACTTCGCCGTGCCCGTGCCAGCCGAGAGCGGCGATCCGGCTGGGCAGTTCGTCGTCGTACTCACCGCTCAGGATCGAGTCCACGACGAGGGCCTCGAGACGCACATCCCAGAGACCGCGCGCCTCGGCGGCTCTGGCGTAGACATCCGCCGCGCCGAAAGCGATTTCTCGGGAGTACAGCAGAATGGCCTCCCGCAGCATCTCCCCGCCATCCTTGACCCGCTCCTCCACCACTTCGACGGTGACGCGGATCAGTTGAAGGGTCTGCTGCAGGCTGATCGAGCGCAACAGTTCACGCGGGGCGGCACCGAAGACGTCGGCTGCGATCCAGGGAGTGGATCGAGGGTCGTCGAACCAGGAGATGAACGACGTGATCCCGGCCTGGGCAACCAGACCCACGGCGGACCGCCGCCCTGGCGGCATATCGCCGTACCAGGGCAGCGTGTCCTCGAGTCGTTTAAGGGTCGCCGTAGACATCTCGCCGGTTATCGTTCGCAGCCAGCTGAGCGTCTGTTCCTTCGTCTTCGGTGTGGGTGCCACGGGGGCTGTTAGCTCTCGCCCCCGGCGGAACCGGTGGTTCCCGCCGTCACGTCGTGCAACCGGTACTTCGCGATGGCCTGGCCGACAACGCTGCGATCGATTTCTCCACGGCGGGCGAGCAATTCCAGTGCGCGCACCACCATCGATGGTCCATCGATCTTGAAGAAGCGGCGGGCGGCCGGGCGGGTGTCTGAGAAGCCGAACCCGTCGGCGCCGAGCGTTGCGAAGTCGCCGGGCACGAACTGCCGGATCTGGTCGGGCACCGCGTGCATGAAGTCGGTGACGGCGACGAACGGGCCGGCGGTGCCGGCCAGCTTCTCCGTCACATACGGGATGAGAGGTGCGTCGTCCGGGTAGAGGAAGTTATGTTCTTCGGCCGCGATACCGTCACGACGCAGCTCGGCCCACGAGGTGACCGACCAGACGTCGGCGGACACTCCCCAGTCCTCGGCCAGCAGGGCCTGGGCCTCGAGGGCCCACGGCACGGAGACGCCGGAGGCGAGGAGCTGTGCCTTCGGTCCGGTGACATCGGACACGCTGACCCGGTGGATGCCACGCACGATGCCGTCCACGTCCACGTCATCGGGCTCGCGTGGCTGCACCTGCGGCTCGTTGTAGACGGTGATGTAGTACATGACGTTGGGGTCGGTGTGTGTTCCGCCGTACATCCGCTCGAGGCCCGAGCGCACGATGTGCCCGATCTCGTATCCGTAGGCCGGATCGTACGAGACCACGGCGGGGTTCGTCGAGGCCAGCAAGGGGGAGTGACCGTCGGCGTGCTGCAGGCCTTCACCGGTGAGGGTGGTGCGGCCGGCGGTGGCGCCGATCATGAACCCGCGGGCCATCTGGTCGCCGGCAGCCCACATGGCGTCACCCGTGCGCTGGAAGCCGAACATCGAGTAGAACACGTAGATCGGGATGAGCGGCTCGCCCTGCGTGGCGTAGGAGGTGCCCACGTTGGTGAAGGCGGCCATCGCGCCGGCCTCGTTGATCCCCACGTGCAGGATCTGGCCCTGCGGGCTCTCCTTGTAGGCCAGGAGCTGGGCGTGGTCGACCGAGGTGTATTGCTGACCACTGGGGTTGTAGATCTTGGCGTTCGGGAAGAACGCGTCGATGCCGAAGGTGCGGGCCTCGTCCGGGATGATCGGCACGATGCGGTTTCCGAAGTCCTTCGCGCGCAGCAGCTCCTTGAGTAGCCGAACGAAGGCCATCGTGGTCGCGATCTCCTGGGTGCCGGAGCCCTTCTTGGTGGGGGCGTAGGTCGCGTCGTCGGGCAGGTTGATCTGCGTGTACTTGCTGCGACGCTCCGGAACATAACCGCCGAGCGCGCGGCGACGCTCGTGCAGGTACTGGATCGCCTCGTCGTTCTCGTCGGGCTTGAAGTACGGCGGGAGGTAGGGGTTTTCCTCGAGCTGGGCATCCGTGATCGGCATGTGGGTGCTGTCGCGGAAGGTCTTGAGGTTGTCGAGGGTGAACTTCTTCATCTGGTGGGTCGCGTTGCGGCCCTCGAAGCTCGGGCCGAGGGCGTAGCCCTTGACCGTTTTCGCAAGGATCACGGTGGGCTGGCCCTTGTGCTCGGATGCCGCCTTGAACGCTGCATACACCTTGCGGTAGTCGTGGCCGCCGCGCTTGAGGTTCCAGATGTCGTCGTCGGTGTAGCCCTCGACGAGCTTCAGCGCGCGGGGATCCCGGCCGAAGAAGTGCTCGCGTACGTAGGCTCCACTTTCGGCCTTGTACGTCTGGTAATCGCCGTCAGGCGTGGCGTTCATCAGGTCGCGGAGGGCGCCATCGGTATCGCGGGAGAGCAACTCGTCCCACTCCCGACCCCAGACGACCTTGATGACGTTCCAGCCGGCGCCGCGGAAGAAGCTCTCCAATTCCTGGATGATCTTGCCGTTGCCGCGCACCGGCCCGTCGAGGCGCTGGAGGTTGCAGTTGACGATGAAGTTGAGGTTGTCAAGACCCTCATTGGCGGCAACCTGCAGCTGTCCGCGGCTCTCGACCTCATCCATCTCGCCGTCGCCGAGGAACGCCCAGACCTGCTGGTCACTGGCATCCTTGATTCCGCGGTTGGTGAGGTACCTGTTGGTCTGAGCCTGGTAGATGGCGTTGATCGGGCCGAGTCCCATGGACACGGTCGGGAACTGCCAGAAATCGGGCATCAGACGAGGGTGCGGATAAGAGGACAGTCCGTTGGCGGCGTGGGACTTCTCCTGGCGGAATCCGTCGAGTTGGTCGGCCGTAAGGCGGCCCTCGAGGAAGGCGCGAGCGTAGGTGCCGGGAGAAGCATGGCCCTGGATGAAGATCTGGTCACCGCCGCCCGGGTGGTCCTGCCCGCGGAAGAAGTGGTTGAAGCCGACCTCGTAGAGGGCAGCGGACGACGCGTAGGTCGAGATGTGGCCGCCGACGGAGATTCCGGGGCGCTGGGCGCGGTGCACGAGTACCGCGGCGTTCCAACGGATCCAGGCACGGTACCGACGCTCGATGTCTTCGTCGCCGGGGAAGTCAGGCTCATTGCCGGCGGCGATGGTGTTGATGTAGTCCGTGGTCGGCACCATGGGCACGCCGAGATGGAGTTCCTTGGAGCGTTTCAGGAGCGTCAGCATGATCTCCCGACCACGCTGGTGGCCGTGGGTCGAAACGAGCGCGTCCAGCGATTCCGACCATTCGGCCGTTTCCTCCGGGTCCGCATCCGTGCTGTTGACCGAATACGGGTCCTGGTCGTTGACAGTCACACTCGACCTCTCTCTGTTGGGCAGACCATAGGAACGAATCTGCCGGGTTAGCGGTGCCGGTTGACGGTCGGGTGACGACCGGTGGCACCACGCAAGCCTACAGATTATGCCTCTGGTCTGTGCGCGACCGGTGCGCGCCGGACGAGCCGGGAATCCAGGGCGCCAGGGGAGGTCATCTTGGTTCCCGCTGGTGGCGGGGCTAGGCTGTGTCGTCGCCTTGCACTGGTCCAGTGGGCGTACGAAAGGAAGCGCTCCATGGCGTTGGAAAATGACACCCAAGCTCCTGATTTCGAGCTCTTCAACCAGTTCGGTGAGCGGGTACAGCTCAGTGAGTTCCGCGGAAAGAAGTCGGTCGCCCTGGTCTTCTTCCCCCTCGCATTCTCCGGAATCTGCAGCGGCGAGTTGTGCGAGCTGCGGGACAACCTGTCGTTGTTCGCCGCCAATGAGGTGGAAGTGCTCGGCATCTCGGTCGATTCCCGTCACGCCCTGCGTGCCTGGGGGGAACAGGAGCGCTACACCTTCGACCTTCTGGCCGACTTCTGGCCGCACGGCGCGGTTGCGAAGGAGTATGGGGTCTTCCTCGAGGAGAAGGGCTTCGCCAACCGGGCCACATTCCTGATCGACCCGGAGGGGATCATCCGGGCCAGCTTCATCACCGCGCCGGGCGAGCCTCGGTCATTGGAGGCCTACCGAGCCGCGATCGGCGAACTCCAGCCGGTGTGAATCTTCGCCGCGGTGCTCCCGGCGCTCAGAATCTGTATGATGGTGCACGGCCTTCACTGGCCGTTGCGTCAGGGGCCTTTAGCTCAGTTGGTAGAGCGCCACGTTTACACCGTGGATGTCATCGGTTCGAGCCCGGTAGGGCCCACATATTCCCCTGATCAGGTCAGTTGCAGACGAGCCCGAGCCGAGTGCTACGACAGTTTTCAGGGAGATCACGTGAATCAACCGCGCATGAACGTCGAATCGTTCAACCTCGACCACCGCACGGTCGTCGCGCCCTATGTGCGACTGGCCGACACCAAAGTGCTGTCGCAGGGCGACATCATCGTGAAGTACGACGTGCGCTTCACGCAGCCCAACGCCCAGCACCTGGAGATGCCGGCGGTGCACTCGATCGAGCATCTCTTTGCCGAGCACTCCCGCAACCATTCCACCCGCGTCATCGACTTCTCGCCGATGGGCTGCCAGACCGGCTTCTACCTCATCCTGCAGGGGCAGCCGGAGTACCGCGAGGTCCTTGAGCTGATCGAGGCCACCATGACCGACATCCTCGGGGCTACCGAGGTTCCCGCCGCCAACGAGGTGCAGTGCGGCTGGGGAGCCAACCACTCGCTGACGGCCGCTCAGGACGCGGTGACGTCCTTCCTGTCCGCCCGCGCCGACTGGTCCACCGTCACCGCATGAGCTCCGTCGACGCGATCATTCTGGTCGCGATGGAGGAGGAGGCCGCACCGTTCCTGGCCGCGGCCACCGCTTCGGCCGCGCTGGTCACCGTTGGCAAGGCGCTCCGGCACCGCCTCACCCTGGCCGGGCGCGAGGTGCTGCTCGTGCAGAGCGGCATCGGATTGGTCAACGCGGCCGGCGCGACGACATCCGCTCTCCTTGCCGCCCGGGCCGACAACCCCGAGGCGACGCCGCTGGTAATCAGCGCGGGGTCGGCCGGCGGGGTCGGCGAGCAGGTGCAGGTGGGCGAGGTGGTCATCGGCAGCGAGTACCTGAACAGCGACGCCGACGCACGCGCCTTCGGGTATGCGCTCGGCCAGGTGCCCGGCATGCCCGCCCGCTATTCAGGTGCGCCGGCGGCGCTCACCGCCGCCGAGTCCCCGGCCCGGATGCCCGATGGTTCGGCGCTCGTCGTGCACCGCGGGCTGCTGGTCTCCAACGACACCTTTGTGAGTGTGGAACGCGCCGAGCTCCTCCGCGTGCTGTTTCCGGGCGTTCTTGCTACCGACATGGAATCCGTGGGTGCCGCCCAGACCTGCTTCACGCACGGCGTGCCGTTCGTGGCGATCCGCGGTGTCTCCGACCTGTGTGGACCGATCGATGATCACCTCGCCCACGTCGATGACGCGGCCGACCGCTCCGCCGCGGTCGTGTTGGAGACGCTGCGCCAGCTGTTCGACTGACTCAGAATTATCGCCACGGCACCGTAAAACGCAGGTAGCTGCCGATGATCGTGAACTCACCCGGGTTCCGCGCGATATACGCTGAACGGGGCTCGGTATCGAAAAGTCGCTGCCCTCCACGGAGATTCGTCGTTTGTCCGTGGAGCCAGGAGGTCGTTTAGGCACTGTGCACACAAAAGTCAGTGCGACGTCGACCGGCGTCGCGGATATCACGGGGGTGAACGTCAACATGTCCCGTGCTGACCGTCAATCCTTCGACCTCGCTGTCGAGGAATTATCTAACGCACATCTGAACAGCACGGACCTGTGCTCGCCGTTCCTCCGGGTTCTGCCCGTCACGGGCGTG
>Ga0136639_10000644_pt1 | contig 11960 bp, 9 predicted proteins | sample AntDrymUQ8592106_2_FD_113739 | JGI IMG/M metagenome (GOLD analysis project Ga0136639, IMG submission 113739) | Polar desert sand microbial communities from Dry Valleys, Antarctica - metaG UQ859 (21.06) | ecosystem: Environmental > Terrestrial > Soil > Desert | place: Antarctica: Dry Valley...
GCGGGCGCACAAGAGAAGTTCGCCGCCGCACTGCGGATGGACCTGTCAACGGCCGACCGGGCACGAACGAGGGCTGAAAGCACCGGTCTGGGCGCACCGCCAGTCATCGCAAACTGAGCAGCGAGAACGGCCGCTTCGGGTCGAGAAGCGCCTGTCGCAACTGGCTCCTCCCGGCCAAAAGCAGACGGTCGGAATGAAACGCTGGCCACGATTACATCGCAGTCCTTGAGCACATCTGTGTGGAACTCACGGATCGGACTAGACTCCGTCATCCGGATCTGGGGGAGTGGACATCAATGGCAGTCGACGAGATTCACCCTGAGCCGCCGCGGCCGCACCCCTCGGGCGAGCCAACGCCGCTGCCCGATTCACCTGGTCCGATCGAGATCGCGCTGAAGGCGTTAAACACCGGGGCGCCACCGGATAGCCTTGCTGCCGGGCTGCTGGTCACTCTTCGCGGCCTGATCGACGAGCAGCGCCGGTTGATCAATGTCCAGATTGCCGGCGAGCGCATGGGCGTTGGGTTGAAGGTGTTAACCGCGGTGGTCGGCCTGGTGTTCGCGCTGGCGCTCGGCTCAATGGCGTGGTCGGCCAGCCAGGAGCGCGGCCTGGTGATCGAGCCGTTCTCGGTGCCGCCGGACTTCGCCCAGCGCGGCGTGACCGGGCAGGTGGTCGCCAGCCGCCTGCTCGACCGCCTGAGCGAGATGGGCGAGCAGACCAACTCGGCGCGCGCCGCCAGCACCTATGCCAACAACTGGAACGGCGACATCAAGGTGCAGATCCCGCAGGCCGGAGTGTCGGTCGGCGAGCTGCGCCGTTACCTGGTGCAATGGCTGGGCAGGCAGACCACCGTCGGCGGGGAGCTGTACCGCACCCCGCAGGGACTGACCCTGGCCGCCCGCACCGGCACCGCCGCCGCCACCGCGCACAGCGGGGCCTCCGAAGCTGAGCTGGACCGCATGATCCAGGCCGCCGCCGAGTCGGTCTACGCCACCACCCAACCTTATCGCTACGCTGTCTACTTGCGGCGCAATGGAGATGCGGACAGCCTGCGACGGAGCGGGGAAGTGCTGCAGACCCTGACCCGCTCGGGCGACGACGTCGATCGCATGTGGGCCTACCACGCACTCGCCGGCCTTCTTGCCGCTGAAGGCGATTTCCATGGTGCCATCCGCGCCACCGATGCCGCCTTGACGATCGCCCCCAGATTTTATTATCCGCGATTAATTCGCGCCGCGGCCTTGGACTCGCTGGGACACGGGGAGGCCGTGCTGCGCGAATGGCGCGACGCCGCCAGCAGCCTGCGCAGCGATGGCTCGCGCTACGTGAACGCCTGGGGGCTGGCACGCAACGGGCCCGGAATTGCCGCCCACGTGGCGGCGGCCACGGGGGACTACCAATCCGCGCTGCCCGATTACCGCAAGGCGATGGCTTTGGACTTGGATAGGTACTTTTTCAGCACGATCGATGCGCAGCTGCGACTGCACGAGGTCGGCGCCGTGCGCGAACACCTGGCCCTGATCGAACAAGCCCCGCCTGAAGCCGAACCCCGCGTCAAGGCGATGAAAGCGGCTGAACTGGCGATCGTTGCTGCAGCCATCTCGTTTGAACGCGAAGACTGGACCAATGCCCACCGCCTGGCCAGCGGCATTGATCCGACCCATCTACCGCCGGGCTTCAAGGCTGCAATCGGCCTCCAGGCAGCACCGTTGGCAGCCATCGCGCTGGCGAAATCCGGCGACCTGCCCGGCGCGCAGCGCCTGATCGCCACCACGCCGCGCGACTGCTACCGCTGCGTGTGGACCCGTGGCGCAGTCACCGCAATCGCCGGCGATGCGCGCGGCTCGGACCGCTGGTTCGCCGAAGCCGTGCGCCAGGGGCCGTCGTTGCCGTTCGCGCATGCCGAATGGGGCCGCGCGAAGCTCGCACGCGGCGATGTCGACGGCGCCATCGCAGAATTTACCAAGGCGAACGAAACAGGCCCGCGCTGGGCCGACCCGCTGAAGTTCTGGGGCGACGCGTTGGTCCGCAAGGGCGACCATGCCGCGGCCATTCGCAAATATTCCGATGCCGCCGAACGCGCGCCGCGCTGGGGCGCGCTGCACCTGGCATGGGGATTGGCCTTGCGGCGCGCGGGCAACGAAGCGGGCGCACAAGAGAAGTTCACCGCCGCACTCCAGATGGACCTGACAACGAGCGACCGGGCACGAGCAAGGGCTGAAAGCACCGGCCTGGGCGCACCGCCAGTCATCGCAAACTGAGCACCGACAACCTCAGCTTTGGGTCGGGGGTGGACATCGGCTGATCCTAGTCAGCAGGCTGGTCAGCTACAACCGGAACGGTGCCGCACTGGCATCAGCGCACGCACAACTCACACCCGGGCGGGATTCACCCACTGGAAAGATGGTGCGGTTGGTGCTTTCGGGCCAGCGCACGTGGTTGTAGCTGATGGCGGCTGCCCTTCGACACGTGAGAGGAGGTGCTTGGCTGTCACCCCGTTGCTATCGCTTAAGGGGAGGTGAGGCAGGCCCCATGTGGAAGGTCAGCCGGTAGAGGGGCAAGCCTCCCCGATCCAGGTAATAAACGAACAGCCCATGCTCGATATCCAATCGCAGCCGCCAAATCCGGCGCTTGGCGCGGGGCGTGTCCGCAGTAGCCTCGAAGTCGGGAAAGCTTTGGAACACTGGCGAGCCGTCCTCGGTAGCGTGCCCGCCGAACCCGGAGGGCTCGTGTTCGGTTCCGTCCGGCCGCAGGTGCTCGTGAAAGAACTTCAAACCGTCCTTGCGCATCTGGAAAACCCAGGTCCTCGAGGCGTCCTCGCCGACGATAAATGGAATCCTGATCTCGTCGCCCGCGCAGTCTTTGACCACCATATAGAGCCGTGCCGGTTCGAAGGTCCGGTCTGTCACCGGGGCAAGGATGGTCCGGCCTCCGAAGGTCTGGCCGCAGAAGGCGCGCAGGTTCTCGAAGAACGCCCGCTGATTGGCCAGCGGATCCAGCGCCGCTGCGGAGACTGGTTCGGCGGGCACGACAGCAGCCTTGTATGGTGCGGTCGAATTGCACGCCGAAGTCGCTATCGCGAGCAGCAGCGCCACATTGGCGAGCGTTACAGACCGGGCAAGGCGGTGGGTTGCATTCATACGTTGGACTCCCGAGGCAAAGAGGGTTCCCCATGGGCGGCTCACCCCTGCCCTGCTTAAGCTAGCTGGTGTTTAAACGAACCGCGACGGCGCACGCGTGTCGACAGAGGCTGTGCGCTATCGGCCAGGAGGAGACGTTCGCAGGCGGCATGTCATCAGAGCCGCAGAGCGGTCATTGGCTGGCGGGAACGTTGGTTTCTTGGACTCACCAGTCACGGCGTCGAGGTAGCTGCCAGAGTCAAACCGAATAGCCTCCACGAATCCCGGGGCGGTTCAGTGCCCTTGCACTCTGACCCCGTTATCCGGAAACCACGGCACTCCCGGGGCGTAGGTAGAATTACGCCCGCCAACCCAACCCAACCCAATCCATCCAAGGGACCTCTTGAAAAGCCTTGTATTCGCATTCGCCCTGCTGACCGCGGCCGCGCCGCCCCCCGAAATCAAGGCGTTCGTTCACCCGGCCGCTGAGGCACCCGGGAGCCAGGAGCGCCACGCGGAAGCGCTGCTGATCCGGCTCCGCGAGCAGCACGAACTGCCAGCCCTCGCGGCGGTCGTCGTGCGTGCAGACACTACGCTCGACCTGGCCGTAACCGGCCTCAGGCGGCAAGGGAACCCGGAAACGGTCGAACTGGCCGACCGCTTCCATCTGGGTTCCATGGGGAAGGCGATCACCGCCACCGTGATCGCCCGCCTGGTTGAGGAAGGACGGCTTTCCTGGACGACGCGGCCCGTCGACGTATTCCCGGAACTCGCAAAGGCCATTCATCCGAGCTATCGGGATGTCACCATCGAGCAGCTGCTGCGGCACCAGGGAGGCACACCGAAGTACGACTCGGTCGCTGAGATAGAAGGGGCGAAGGCCCGAGCGGGTTCCGGCTCTCCGCGCGACCAGCGTCGCGCGTTCAGCGTATGGCTCCTGCAGCGACGGCCGCACCTCGCGCCGGGAACGCGGCTGGAGTACTCGAACGCAGGGTATCCCGTTGCCGCCGCCATGGCCGAAGCCGCCGCCGGAGAGGCGTGGGAGTCGCTGGTCGAGAGCAGGCTGGCCCGGCCCCTGGGAATCAGCCTGATGCACGGCTTGCCTGCACGCGGCGACAGCCCCCAACCGTGGGGGCACAAACCGAAGTCCGCATTCTTCGGCATGGCGACATACCAGAATGTTGTCGAGCCACAGGCCCCCGGGGACGGCTACGCACTCGGCGTCATCTTCGGGGCGTCTGGTGATTATTCGCTGTCAATCGCAGACTACGCGAAGTTCCTGCAGCTCCATCTTGCGGGGCTCGCGGGTCGTGACGGGCTGCTTAAGGCGTCTTCGATCCGGCACCTGCATGCCGGCCCCGGTGAGTATGCACTGGGATGGGGCCTGGGCGAGTTCGAAGGGGCGGCGGCGCACGGGCACACGGGCGCCACGGAGACGTTCTTTTCGCGCGTGATCATTCTGCCGGAGCGGGACGTTGCGATCGCGGTGCTGACGAACACGGCTAGCGTGACCGCAAGCACTGCCACCCGCGAGGCTCAGATGGAATTGCTGCGGATCTATGGCCAACCCGCCGCGCGGTGACGAGGCCACGCGGCGCGCGGATGGCGGTCTGGACCTGCACGTCGAGTTTGGCAGCTTCAGGCCTGGCTGGTTTGTTGGAGTGGCGGCTAAGGGTCGGGAGCGGCCCGGTCGGCTGTCGGCCAGGAGCGGACGGTCGTCGGACTTGGGTCATTCGACTGCGAGTTGCTGCGCTACTCTAAAGTGGGTCGCTTCGGCCAACGCGGTCACCGCGCTTTACTTCAAGCAAGGAAGCCAGCCCGCCTCAGCTGACGAGTGCAACTAACGCCGTACATCTTTATCCTAAGATCAAAATATATTGGCAGCTTGGTGGTCACAGCATGCGCAAATTTTGGCTAACAGCGGTCGCGGCCGGAGCCATGCTCGTGGGCATTTTCGTCGCCCCCTCCTCCCTTGCGGAATCGGTTTCGCAAGAGCCCGGCCGTGTCGCGCCAGCCCCCGGTGCGCTCGACGCCGCCTTCGATGCTTACATCCAAGCGGCCATCGCGAATGCCGGCTTCAGCGGCACGGTTTTGGTTGCCAAGGATGGGGTCCCCGTTTTCCGTCGCAGGTACGGTTTGGCCAGTAGGGAACTGGCGGTGCCCAACAACAACGAGACCGTCTACGATCTGGCGTCCATTACCAAGGCTTTCACCGCCTTGCTGATAATGATGATGCAGGAAGAGGGCAGGCTGAACGTCGATGATCTCGCCTGCACTTATCTGACAGACTGCCCGGTGGCCTGGCAGGCCATTACCATCCGACAATTGCTGAACCACACCTCGGGAATCGAGAGCTACTCCAGACTGCCCGAATGGGATGAGACCCTGGACACGCGGGTCTTCTGGCGCGGCGGCGCTGCCTTGATGATGAGGGATAAACCTCTTCGTTTCAGTCCGGGTGAAGGTTATCGCTACAGCAACACCGGCTTCGATCTACTTGGTCTGATCGTCGAGCACGTGTCCGGAAAGACGCTGCCCGAGATGTATCAGGACAGGATTCTGTCGCCCCTGGGCATGAACCGCAGCGGCTTCCACACGTCACGAATGATCGCGCCCGGTGCTGCTACTGGCTACTATTCGCTGGGCTCGAACTTCATTAACAGGACACCTCAGTCATCGTCTTCAGCCTACGGCTCAAGCGGCCTGTTCAGCACGGTCGATGATTTGCTGAAGTGGGATCAGGCCCTTTATTCGAACCAGCTGATCTCGGCCGCCTCGTATGAGCAGATGATTGCCGAAGCGAAGAATGAGTACGGCTTCGGCTGGGAGATGCGGACCTGGTTGGGGCGTCGGCAGTTCGGCCACGCCGGCAGTGGTGGAGGCTTCTCGACACTGATTGCACGCTTCATTGATGATCATCTGACCGTCGTCGTTTTGAGCAATAGCGACGAAGCCAGTGCCAATGCTGCGGCTCGCGACTTGGCAGCGATCTATTTCGGGCAGGAGTATCAACTACCTTCTCAGGGACGGAAAGCCCGGTTCCTGGACACGATCCTGGCTGATGGCCCTGACGCGGCGATTCAGCTCTATCGCGACATGAAGGCCGCGGAGCCGGAAGCCGAGGCCTTCAGGACGGATGAGCTTCTGGTCACGGCCGGATACGATCTTCACGGTGTCCCGTTGATGGACCAGGCAAAGCGTGTCTTCGAGTTTGCTCTCGAACATTTTCCGCGCTCGGCCTACAGCCACGATGGCTTGGCCGACATCGCGCTGGCCGAAGGGCAGAACGAAACCGCCATACGCCATTTCGAAACCTCGCTCGCCATCGATCCGACCAACGAATACGCGGTCAAAGGCCTCGAACGGGTTCGGGCACTTTCTTCCCGCTAACTGCGGTCTCTCCGTGACCCGCCTCTATCGATGGTCCAGATTGGGAAATCGCAGCCGATCGGGCCGATGAATGTCTGCAATGGGTCGCACCGCGACGTTGGTGCTTATCGGCCAGGGGCGGACCATCTGAGATTTGAAAAGGCCTCACGATGTCAGTGGGACATTTCCTCGGCTGGCCTGAAGTCGACAGGCATCTCCAGCACTGGAAGTTCGTTGGCGCGCGCATCAAGGCTGCCGTCCTCAGACCTGATGTCGTACCGGTCGACCAGGTAAGGCACGCCTTCGCCGGCAAAAAGGTTCGGGCTGTTTGTAACCTCGAAGTGCAAGTGCGGCTCGCGACTGTCGCCCGAATTGCCGATTCGGCCCAGCGACTGGCCGCGCTTCACCCGATCACCTTCCTTCACCCGCACGCTGCCCGGCGCGAGATGCGCGTACAGGGCGTAGTGACCGTCACCCAGGTCGAGCGTGACGGCATTCCCGGCGATCGTCTCCATCGTGACAGGGAGCGCGGTTTCGAACCCTTTGGAGGTGCGGGGAATGTTGTCCGGGAAACCGTCGGTCGCCGCGACTACCGTGCCGTCACCCACTGCGAAGACCGGCTGTTCATAAGCATGATGGGACTTGGCATCGATCGGGTCCCCGACAAATGTCGCCCCGTCCCGGACCTTCTTCCAGTCGATCGCATACCTGCGTGAAATCCGCGCGTTGCCGCCCATGACCAGAAGCCCGACGCGGTGGTGGCTGGTGTTGCCCGGGCCACCGGCAGCGAACCAGTCGGGTCCCGCAACGGGCGGCGCAAACACCCGCAGCGGAGTCTGGCGCGTGCCAATGGATGGGCCGTCCGCATAGGCGTCCGCCAATAACACGCGATGGCGCAGGGTGGCTGGAACGGCAACACCAGGCTCAAACGCCAGGCACAGGTAGGCCACGGTTCCCTGGCCAATCGCCAGCTGCCGACTCCGGACGGCCTCGTCGGCGGATAGTCCAGGGCCTCGCGGGTAGAACAGCGAACTGAGCTGGTCGGCGCCGAAGGTAGCGAGTCGCTTGCCGGTGCCAGCAATCACCTCTAGACCCTGCAGGTCAAGCGTTTCGCCTGCGAAGTTACGCAGATGCAATTCGTAGACGAGATAGTTGCGGGCACCGCTAGGGAAGGCCGTGGGTTCGAAGGGTGTGCGTACTTCCAGCTGCGCAGGCAGAAAGGCGGGTGCCGAGGACGGAGCCGTCGTGAGCGGCGGGACGGGCTTTTGCACCCGTGCACACCCCTGGGGCGCTGGCAGGCGTGTCGCTGCAGGTGCAGCGCGCCGCTCGCGTGCGGAGTCCATGGAGATGGCAGTTTGCGGCAGCGCCACGATGGCAGTCAGGAGCGTGGCCAGCAGTCGTGTCTTTGGCTTGTCAATCATCCATCCCGTTCCTTCATCAATGCGCGTAAAGCAGGTGCCGGGAAGCGACTGGCAACGCTACCTGCTACCGAGGCGGTGTCGCACTTGGTGATTGAACTCACCCCGGTGCCACGGCGGAGCGCTGCGTATCGGCGGCGCCGTCCCGGGCAATCACTGCCTCGATCCACTCAAGATAGTTGCCGAGGCGGACTGCGTAATTGATTTGTCCATACTTGCCAGGTCGAACCGTGTGCGGGTTTCCATCAACGCGCTTGAAAGACGTCAGGCCAGCGACTTGCCACTCGTCTCCAACCGAGACGAGCAGGGGGCCACCGCTGTCGCCGTTCCCCGCGATGCCCTCCAGCGGGAGCGCGGTACGTGGCCCGTCGAATACATAGCTCAGCCACCTGCCCTCTGAGGCCGAGACTGTATTGAACGCACGGCGCAGGTCGGTGCGGTTTGGCCCGTGCGGATGATGCCCCATCGCGCCGTTACCGGTGGCGCCCTTACCGACGATCTGCACCACCTTGCCGAGTGCAGAGCCCCTATAGATCTTCACCGGGACCACATCAGTGACTGGGGACGCCAACTCCACCAGAGCGACATCGTCAGACGATGCCAAGAACTCCATTACGGCGGATGCGTCACCGGACTTCATCGCCGAATCAATGATGTCCTGCGGGAGTTTCTTGTAGCCCGGATGGAAAACGATCTTCTCTACAGCACGAGGCGCGCCGTTCAGAACAATGACCTCCAGATCTGGCTGCCAGGCAACGGCATGGGCAGCCGTAACTACCCAGCGGGGCGCAATCAGGACCCCATGCCCTTCTGCTGGAAGATCAACGAGCGCGGGAAACGCAGAGGCAGCTACCCGGTATTCCGAGTCCGCGACGTCATCCCGGATGACGACCGCGCCGGCGCTACAAGCTACGGCCAACAGGAGAAGGGGAGTGAGACGCGTCATACACAATTCCTCGTAACGTCCAACACTTGGACTGAGCCGACCCGCGAAGCGCGTTCGGCGTGAATGATTTGTTTGGCGCTATCCTGCTCGTGGCCCGATATTTCTGCTGATGTGGCACCTGCTTTGGAAGAACCGAGCATATGCAGTAGTTGATAGCTCGCGTAGGCGTACCAGCCAAAGATCAAAAAGATGGCGATACGCTGAATCAGCCCGCGATAGGGATCAAGACCAGAGAGGTTCAGCCACAGGTAGGCCATGATCATCACTGCGGCAGCCAACGACACCCGCACAACGCCTCGGCCGAGCCCTGCCTCGGCCGCGAAGCAGGCGGGTACTAGGGGAATGAAGAACCCGATGCCGTAAAGGCCATGCAATGGGCTGCCTGCGGGAAATATTCCGCCTGAAATGAAATTTGCGGCAACCGCCGCTGAAGTCAGAGCAGTAAACGCAAAGCGCGGTGGAGCGATTAGGTACGCGCCAATGCCGAATAGGAGGACTGACAAGCCGGATATGACAGGGGCAATCCGCATGACGGTCGCAACTGGGTGATGCAGCAACTGCAACTCGCTCATGTGTTGCGACATGGAAGAGTACTGCGGGGCGCCCAGCGCCATCAGCATTGGCACGAGCATTGCCAATAGCGGAAAGACAAGCGACTGCCGGATAAGAACGTGCTTCAAGGTGTTCTCCAAGTGAGTGTTTCGCGTCGATTTAGCAGCGCGAAGCCGGGTACATCGGCTGCTTGTGCGACGCCGATTGTCAGGGCGGAGGACAGGCAGGCGGAAGGCAGCGGCAGCGGGACATCGGCGGACCCGGGTGGGATCGGGCTTCAGCCTGGCGCACCACCGACAACGGCGAAACCGATTGGCAGCCAACGGGCCGTGGGTGCAGCGAATGGGCGCGAAGGCCCTCAGCGCCGCAGGCCGACCTGCGCGAAACGCGCCTCGAAGTCGCGCCGGCGTTTGCGGCTCAGACGCACCGCGGTGCCGTCGGCGAGGCGCAGTTCGCAGTCGCCACGGAACAGCGGATGGATCTCGCGCACGCGCGCCAGGTTGACGATCGCCGAGCGGTGCACTCGAAAGAAGTGCTGCGGATCGAGCTGGCGCTCGATGTCGTCCATGGTTTCGCGCAGCAGGTGGCTCTGGCTGGCGCAGTGCAACGACACGTAGTAGTCCGCCGCTTCGATCCAGTCGATGCTGGCCACGTCCACCACGACGGTCTTGCCTCGCGCCGGCACCAGGAAGCGAACGCGCGGCGACTGGTGCGCGTGCAGCAGCTCGGCGATGCGCGCATCGACAACGCCTTTGCGGCGGTCGAGCACATGCTGCTTCGCGCGCGCCAGGGCGCTGGCGAAGCGCGCGTCGGTAAATGGTTTCAGCAGGTAGTCCAGCGCATGCACTTCGAAGGCGCGCAGCGCGTAGCGATCGAACGCGGTGACGAAGACGATCGCCGGCACCGCATCAGCACCCACCAGTTCCAGCAATGCGAAGCCGTCGACCTCGGGCATCTGGATGTCGAGGAACAGGATGTCGGGCCGCAGCTTCGCGATCAGTACCACGGCGTCGACGCCGGAGCCTTGGCCCGCGACTTCCACTTCGGTGTCATCCGCCAGCAGCGAGAAAAGTCCGTCGCGCGCGAGCGGCTCGTCGTCGACGACCAGGACCTTGAAGGATGCGGGCATCAGTGGCCTCATTCCAACGCCATGAACGGCAGATCGAGTTCGGCGACGACGTCACCATCGACCGCCACAAGGCTGAAAGTAGCCGCCTGGCCGTAAAGCGTGGCCAGGCGCTCGCGGGTGTTCTTCAGACCGATGCCCTCGACACGGGACGTATCCACTCTGCTGCTGTTGCGCATGCGGATGCGCAGGCGCTCGCCGAGGCGAACAGCCTCGACGTGGATCGTGCCGCCCGCTGCGATTCGCGCGATGCCGTGACGCACGGCGTTCTCCGCCAGCGGCTGCAGGACCAGCATAGGCACTGCGGCGCGGCGCGCATCGTCGGGCAGCGCGAGCGTGAACGACATGCGATCGGGAAAGCGCGCCTTTTCGATCACGAGATAGCGCTCGAGCATATCCATCTCTTCGGCCAGCGACACGCGCTGACGGCCGGCGTGATCGAGCGAATAGCGCAGCAGGTCGGCCAGCCCAGCGACCATCGTCACCGCCTGGTCTTTCTGGTTCGTGCGAACCAGGCCCGCGATGGCGTTGAGCGTGTTGAACAGGAAATGAGGCTGCAGCTGTAGTTCGAGCGCATGCAGCTTCGCATCGGCAAGCGAGCGCTCCAGTTGCGCGGTCCGCAGCGCCCGCTCGTGGTAACGCTGGTAGTACTCGAATGCCATCACGCCGCCGAGTACGAGGCAGTAAAGGATCCATTCGAGCGGCAGGCGCGACAGCAGCACTTGGCCGAAGTCGAGTTCGGACAACGCGACCGTCATTTCGTCATAGGGCCGCATCCAGACCATCAGCCCCATTTCGTACGCCGAATGCACCACCGCGATCAGGTTCGCCGCCAGCACGTGGATTGTGACGCTCGACCACCGTGGCACATCCACGGAAAACCGCCGCGCCAGCCACACGATGACGTAAGTGGGTCCGAGCCAGGCCACCCAAACGAGCAGGTAATAAAGCAACAGCCACGGCACCTCGTGACCGTGGGAGATCATGCTGATCCACACCTGGATGCCGACCACGAGGCCGAACAAGGTCCAGAAGGCGATCGCGAGCAGCTGGAAGCGGCGGGAGTCCACGTGCCGATTCTGCCGTATGGATCGGTGCGGCGACCAGCCGATGCAGCCGATGGTGTCGTGGCAGCGGCGAAACGGCGGGGAGTGCGACTTTAACTGGCATGTTGCCTGCGCCGCGAGCCGATTGAGCGGTTGACACCCATCAAGCGAACCTGGCCGCCGTTGCCGCGGCCGGGCGCTCGCTGGTATTGACTTGAATGGCCGCTTCGGGTCGAGAACGGCCGGTCGTGTAAATATCAGAATCCGTAACGCAAAAACCCGCCGTCCACCGCGATGCATTCGCCGGTGATGTAGCCCGCCGCCGGCAGGCACAGGAACGCGACCGCGGCGGCGACTTCCTCGGGCTCGCCGATGCGGCCCAGC
>Ga0136639_10000645_pt1 | contig 11955 bp, 10 predicted proteins | sample AntDrymUQ8592106_2_FD_113739 | JGI IMG/M metagenome (GOLD analysis project Ga0136639, IMG submission 113739) | Polar desert sand microbial communities from Dry Valleys, Antarctica - metaG UQ859 (21.06) | ecosystem: Environmental > Terrestrial > Soil > Desert | place: Antarctica: Dry Valley...
CTAGCGATAGGAATATCCACGATTCGGATCGACACTTAGCATTGCGGACATAGCATTTGTATCGCTAGCATTTTTCAAACTGCTGTGGGTTCGTTGGTACTTTTTTATTGGCCGGTTGCCTAATAGCAAGGAAGAAAGCTTGGTGGTTTGGACGGCGTCGATCATAACTTGGGCAGCGGAAAACATTCGCTCAATGCGAGGATTGTCTCAAAATGCTGGGAACCAACGATTCCCACGATTCCCTCGATCCCTCGATCCCTCGACACATCGACACATCGACACATCGACACATCGACACATCGACACATCGACACATCGACACATCGACACATCGCTAGCAATCAGCTGTTCCCGAGATGTGATCGACGTCGTTTGGACTCCGACCAATCCATCGTGATGGGGGGCGTAGCCGGCGTAGCCCATCTAAGAAAAGTTGACAAAAGCAAAGAAGTTTGATCAGTAATTTCCCCGAAATATAGATTGTAACTGGACTCTCTAGATTAATTTCCGAGCTAATCGGAGGGTGGATAAACACTGCCAGATGCTTTCGAACAGAAAAAACGCGGAAAAATGAAATTGGCGTCGGGCTCGCTGCGGAAACTTTCCCTTCGGTGGCTTGAAATGTGCAAAAGTCGTGAGCCGATGGCCTTCCCGAAAGCGTCCGTCGGTAACTTATTTTTTGAGTAGTGCAATGCGTATTTACAACACTATGGTGTGGGTAGTGAAGATCTTTGCGGTCGTGTTTTCTATCGTAATTGGTGTGCTCACGTACAACACTCTTCCTTCTAGGGATGTTGTGCCTTCCGGTTATGGGTCTAGGGTTCCCGACGTCCGAAGTGCATTTTCAATTCGCTCTGGCCGACTGGGTGAACTTGGTTCGGCCCCACATTTTCGTTTCTCGGCTCTTGGTAGGGCGGTTGTTCAGCATGAATTGCCTGCCATTATCGAGTGCCCAAATAATGAGTATTGTATCGCGATCGGATTGGTTTCGTTTGATGATTTGGCGGGCGACAGCCTGGTACGCTGTATCGACAGCAATGGGTCGGTTACTCGAAGAACTTGGACGGATTTAGTTGGTGAAGGTTCTGGTATAGCGACGCTCGATTTAGGTCGACCGGTGGTCGCCAAGATTGGAGAAGGTGAGGTTCGTTTTGAATGGTTATTTAAGGATTTCGGAATCGTTACGCCGGAAAGTCCACGTAGCACTGATTTTAAGCTGACAAATACTGGAGCAGTCACTGTGGTAGTTGATAGCGTTCGCGTCTCCTGCCAGTGTATCGAGACGAAGGAGCGAAGTGAAATGCCTGCGGAGATCAATTGTGGGGATTCGATGGATTTCGCTTTTTCTGTGGGTAATTTTCCTCAGGGAGAAGCGTCGCTATCTGTTTTGTTGACGATCAAGTGCAAGAATTCTGTCGAGCAAGTTGAGTTGCGACTCTTTGCAAGCGGAGGCATGTCATCGATTTGAGACGAAAAGTCGAAAAGCCAAGTACTTCGCGCAATGCCAGTCTGCGAGCGACGTTTGAATATAAGCTAGTGATTTTTAAAAATCTAAGTAGCCCCCGACGTTAATTACCATTCATTTACAAGAAATCGCACGTGACATATGTTTTTTATGAGGCAAGGGGCAAAATCGTTGAAGTTACTGTTTTGCGGATTCGTATTGGCTTGGGTCGGCAGAATTGTTCAGGCTTGTTGCGTCTGGATCATTTTCGTACAGAGCGTAGTCGTTGCGACTGAGCCAAGTTTAACGCAAATGACGAAAGAGCTGGATGAATATTTCCGCTTTCTGCGATCATGGGAGGGTGTCGGCGACCTCAAGGAGGTGTTTTCCGTTGCGAGCGGGGAACTCGATATGTCTACGCTTGCCGCTGGGCCAGTTCAAATTCAAAGGACGAGTGAAATTCGATTTGCATGGGATGGGTCACTTGGCTGCGTGCGGACAATTTCAAAATCAAGAACGCCCACACTGCTGACTCAGTCTAAGTCTAAGCTGGAAATAGCTGAGAATTTGCAAATAAATTGCCTAATTCGTCCTGACGGATTTTTTAAGTTCGAACCAGGTATCGCATACTCCGACTTCAAGGGATACACTAAGTCTGGCAAAACAGGAAGAGTTCTGGAGAAGAAGTCCATGGATGACTATAAACGTGATAGGAGTTATTCTTATTTATTCGATCCGCAAACGGTTTTTGAACTTAATGATAGTAGGTTGGATCAATGGGCTCATGGTTTAAAGTTGGGCATCCAGATGGGATTTACAAGCGTCAGAGATGAGGGAGATTCCCTTAAAGTAGTACAGACTTTTCGAAACAACGGGGGAAGTGAACTAACAGTTGAGGTTCAGTGCTCCAAAAAGATAAAGTTCCTTCCCCTCTCGCGGACGGAATATATTGGTAAGGACTTGCAAGAGGTACGCGAATGGCAATATGATATGGTTGAAGGAGTTCCGATCTGCAAGGCGGATACAAGGACTAAATACGTGAAGGGAGTTTTCTGCTCTTCTCGCGGTATTAGCTTACAGGAGTACAAGGTTAACGAAAATTATTCTCTTGGAGATTTTTCATTCTCGTCAATCGGTGTCGCAGATGCGGAAAGGATGATCGATAGAGTTGGCAAGAAGATTTTCTTGCTTCAAGATGGCGCGTCTAAGGAGATTACAATGAAGCCTTTAGGGATGAATTTGTGGCTCGTATATGCTAACATAACTGCACTTTGCTTACTTCTTGTAGGATTTGGATTGCGGAGACGTAACGCTACTTCTCTGTGATTCGGTATGTCGACCTAATTACTTTTCTAACGCACTTTGGAGGTTTCTTAAATGTACAAATCAGTTTTTGGATTATTTCGGTTAGTTTGCTTGAGCATTCCAGTTGCTTCGTTCGGCGGTCTTGTCTTATTAGGACATGATTGCAGTCTCAACAAAACACCTATCGACTGCTCAAATAATCAGCAAACGGTCTACAACAGTTGTACAGGCTGCACCGTACCGGGTTACAATTGTAGCCAAAACACTGGAAAGACATGGTCAGGCGCCACAGACGTATACAGCTACACCACCGTCGAAATAGGTTTAGGATCTGACAAACTTGCAAGTCCTACTAGTACTAGTACTATTGCGAGATGCTTCACCAAAAATCAGTGCACGAATACTCCAGTTTTAAATCAAGAATGCTATGCGACTGGTTGTGGTGGTGTTCAACCCGGACTATTTTGTGATAGTTGCGGAATTGGTGCTCAATTGCCGGGCGGTGAGTATCACGTCCTAGTCACCGAAAACTGCGACGGAGCTTAAGTTTTGAATGCGCGTTTTTGGAACCATTTCGAATTTCGATTGGCTCATCCGGCGTTCCGGGCGGGGCTGTTTGCTCGGTGTGATCTCATGCTTTATGGCGAGGCTCATCCGGTAATCCAGGGAGGTCATCAAAATTCAATGTTTTGGAGCGGTCAAAAAGCTGGAAACCATTGGGAATCCGTGAAAATACGAATGATGTCGTTCGCATTATTGGCGTTCAAAGCAAGACCTCCACGGAACGCCGGATGAGCCATGTCGGATTCTTTGTTGCGCTTGATACTCCGATCGAATCTCGCCAAAGTGAGCGTATAGTCCCAAAGCAAGAATAGTTGAAAAAAAACTCAGTTGAAAAAAACCAAAAAAAATGGACCACGTTGTCGATTTTGCGAGGTTTTAAAAAGCCGCAAGCATCCCATGAGGTCGATCTGTTTAACTCTCTAAGCCCGTTTGGGTAGAATAACAGGAAAATTTAAAATGCCAAATCAGTCACGAGTCCCCAGCACAAAGTCTAGGAAATTCCGCATTGGAATTGTATTTGCGATGATTGCTTCCTTGCCTCTCTCAGAGAGGCAATTAAGCTTGGTTTTCGCTGAGGAAGGACCTTGCTACAAAGTGGCTGCGGGATTGGTTGCGCCGTCCGCATGCGCCCCACTTGAAATTACGACAAACTGGGATAGCACGATGATCATTTGCAATTCCTGTAGTGGTCATACAAATGCTGCGATCGCGTATCTCAAATGTTCTAGTGTAGGGCCAGAAGACGGTGGAGGCCAGACTGTATGCAATGACATCGACCAGAACGTTGGCCTACAAAATAGGTGCATTATAGATTACGACTACGATGGAATAGCTTTGGCACTGGCGGGCCTGGCTGCAACTACATACGGTTGCCTTATAGCTATCGCCGAAAGAAGCCCACGATCAATGGCTGCATGCTTGGCCGCTTTGGCTCTCTCCGGAATGGGGCTGGAGCCTTGCCTATACAAGATATGTGCCGGAGACCCATGGGCTACAACGCCTATTCGCCGTAGAGTGTTTCAATCATTGAGCGGTGATAGTTGTGATCCCTAATCGCGGCACAGTGAATGCTCCAGAAGCATTTGAAAGCGCGTTCCTTCCTTGAGGTTTCCTTAGGTTCCTATGCTTTTGAACTTTCTGAGGACAGCAATGGCTGCCAAAAATCGACTAATCACCTGCCATGTTTTAGGCGTAGTGCTGGCGATCAGTTCGAGCGTGCTGTCGACCGCCAATGCAGAAAAAGACTCTGATGCAAGGCAGCTGACTGCGTTTGTTGAAACTGTGTGGCGCAGTCCAGCTAATTTTGTTGACTTACATTTGAAAATTCGTGTTTTACGGCTTGCTCGAAGTGAGGCGGAAATCCGAGGGCAGATTACCGCTGGCATCGTGGATGCTTACAATCGTTCCGCAGATACTGCAAATGAGGCGAGCTTAAATGCTCGGATTAATGCGTTGGTCAGCGAAGCAATGAAGCGAGAAGGAAGGGTACAGTATCATTTTCAGCGATTCCGAACGGATGGTGAGTCGAGACGAGTGGACACTGTTGAGCAATCGGAAAAACAATGGGGAGAGACACAACAATTCGACGAAAGTAGCATTATTGGAAGAATCACTGATGCTGGCTCGCTGACGGAAATTACGGTGAGCTACCCGATGAAGTCCTGTACTGCTGACTCCACTCGTAAAAAGCCTACTCTGATCGATCCCAAATTCCAAATGTTAGGGAGCGTCGAGACAACCCTTCGTACAGTGATTCGGGGTTCAACTGGAAGAAAGGTGGGAGAAAATCGTATTGAGCAAGACGCGAAAAAGACAACTGACTTTGTCGCAGGAACACAAACGTTAGTCCCTTCTGTGACTCGTGACACGCTTGAAAGCCGCCCAGTCCTGAGGTTTGATTTTGAGCTTCCGAAACTGAGTGCTCCGCTGTACACGGTCTATTGCGATGGAGAAAATGTTGGACGTCCATTGCTTCAGATCGTTCGGGATGGTGCAGGACGCACGATCCGTCGAACCGAACAATCGGGGTATGAGGACGACGGATTTCCCCGTTATTGGAAGGAGACCGTTATTAATAACGATGGGAGCGAAGAGTTCGAAGAGAGAATCGTCACACAACTTGACCTATCCACCAAACCTCCCGAGGAGGTATTTCAATATCACGTCCCGAAGGGATTTCTAGGCGCATATGTGTCCGAAGACAAGGTTGTGTTCACATACCCGGATGGCCGGATAGAGGAACAAGTACGAACCGTTCAGGCGGTAACGCCCAGGGCTTATTCAAAGTCTCGTAGTACCTTTCTGATGATCAACTTCTGGGTACTCGCAACGCTGGCAATGACGATTGTTGCAACATCAGCGTATCGTTATTGGAAGCGAGCGCGTAATCGGCGAATTCAATTAAACGGACAATCGAAACGATTAGAGTGAATTGCTATGAAGTCCTAACCGTGTTTGTGTCACCCTCAAGTGGGCAATCAAAATGGCAGTTAATCCTCGATTCTTCGGCTTTGTCTTGAATTTTTGTCTGATTATTCAGGCTCTAACTGGGTTACTCTTCGTCGTGGCTGGACTGCTTAAGTTGGCAGATGGCCCTGGCACGTTCGCGCGAGCCCACGCTCCAAACCTATTGACGCCGCGCGTAATGGGATTTTGGGGATTCATTATTCTCGCAAACTGGGAATTTGCTATCGGCCTTGCAATCATTCTCTATCACAACCACCGATACTTCCGGCGGGCATCGATACTGACCCTCAGCGTATTCATCATCGCTCTTACGATAATGCTCTTCGGGGGACAACAGCAATGTGGTTGCATTTCTGCGTCGATTCAAATTCACCCTTTAGTGATACTTACAATCGATATTGTATCGCTCACAAGCTTGTGCTGGCTCGATATATATGGTCGCCGTGCTGCTACATCTTGAACGTTGTTTCTCGAGAAAGGAGGTTTGATTCCTGGAAGCGAAAAGCATTCTACCGCATTGTCAGCGATACATTTTAGCCCAAACGAAACGGTGCTGGTCAATAAAACACGGATCGCGCCACTACGAAGTTTTTATTTCTTTTCGCTGGCTTACGTCGTAAGTTTTATGCTCCCAAGGGACGATGCGTATGTGTCTCAATATTTTCTCGGTCCAATTTTGGCGTGCGGTCGGAACTCGCTGTCCGTTTATTGTGTCGGCGTAGTTCTGACGCACCTTGCTTCTGTGGCCTTTGATTTGATTGAAGCATCACCGGAAGTAATTATCTTGACTGCATTGAATGCGTGTGTAATTCAATTTTTTTTTGCGATACTCATTGAACACTTTAGGCTAAGGTATAAGGCGATTCTTGTAACCGGCCGAACTACACTGAACTAGTTCGACTAGTCACATCCCTACCCGAACTTTTGAAGCTCTATTTGACGATATTTGGAATTCACAAGAGTGACGGTTAGATTGGCACTGTCGTTGGCGCTTGTCTTTTGTTGGCTGGAGCCAATTCAAAGCTCGGATTTTTCAGTTCCATGATGATATTATGATGCACCAACCAATCGTTGGTTGAGTAGGTAGTTGATTAGACGTAGAGGTAGCAATGATTCTGTCGATGCGGACGGTGCGGATGTGAATGGATTGCCAAAACGGCTGGGTGATTATCATCTCATTAAGCTCGTGCGAGTCGGGTTATTTACCGAGCTCTGGAGTGCGGATGATCTACGCTCGCAGCGAACTTACATACTGGAAATCATTGCTCCCAGATATCTGGCGGACAAGGCTATGGCCAGGCAGCTCCAAGCCGATTTTGAACACTCCCAAGAATTTGATCATCCTAATGTCCTCCAAAGCTACCACCTCAAAACGATCGATGGCATTCCATTCATCGTTCGAGATAACTTTCCAGCAAAGACCTTACGACAGATGATGCTGATCTCGAAGCGTGAAGTTGTATTGCCGCAACTTCATTCTGTAGTGTCCCAAATCGCTGCCGGACTTCAGCATATGCACGATCGAAAATGGATCCACGGTAACGTCAATCCTTCCTGCGTCTTGGTGAATGAACGCTACGAGGTAAAGGTGACAGGACTTTATTCCACTCATCCATTTCCGCAAAGCAAAATCGCTTCTTGGTTTTCGTCATCGCACGCTTCCGGTAGTTTGTCCTATGCCTCCCCTGAGCAAATCCAAAACGAGCAAGTGGATCCTCGTTCGGACGTCTATAGTTTGGGTTGTATTCTGTTCGAATTGCTCGAAAGCAAAACTCCCTATACGGGAAAATCACAGCAAGAGCTATTACACAAGCATGTCACGGCGGCAATTCCTCGGATTTCCAACTACCCACCAAATGTTCCGAAGCAACTGGGGGATTTGGTCTACTCGATGATGCGGAAGAATCCGCGTGATCGACCTGAAAGCATGTTGATCGTGCAACATGAATTGAACAGGCTCTTTGATAAGAAGACTGAGCAAGCTGCATCCTCGACGCCATGCGGCGCAAGTTTGAACTACCGAGCTTCGTATGCGGAAATTGCTCGCAGTAGATTCGGATTGAAACTTAGACCGGACAGGAGTGCTGCCGTACAAGGAACGGTTCATTCGATGGGTGCCAACGTGCTATCGGCGAACCAGTTGTTGTGGAATCGGCATTGGAAAATTCTGCTTTGCATGGGTGCAACTGCGTTGTTGGTAGGCGGCTATTTTTCTGCTAATGCGATGCAACAATCGGTAGAGACGCGAGAAGCCCAATACCTTGAGTTGTTCCGTGGCTTCGTCGAAGAAATGGATTCTGCGCCGAAACAAGGTAGTTCGTCAACAAACACAAAAGAATGGGACGAACTTGGGGAGCGAATAACCATAGCCGTAGATAAGTACTCAATGGAAATGGCGGAGGGGACATCGAAGAGACCAGACCGACTGGAGCTGGGATGGGCAGCCAACTTGATGCCTCGCGCCTTTGTCAATCGATCTGGACCCATGGGCCGCGATGATATTCTCAAGGTGGTCAAGACCCATCTGGATAATGCGGAAACGCACAAACAGAAGATGGCGTCTAAATTGACGAAGAATTGGCAGCGCCGGAAGGGGATGGTGCAGCGGTGGCTCGAAAGCGATGTTGTTTTTTGGTCGTTGTTGGGCTTGAATTTCATCGGCGGGGCTGTGCTAGTATCGACGTTTTTGAGGAAACGACGGTGATAGGTCATCAACACTCGAAACGGACGCCTGTCGCTAAGGAGTTGTCCCGAAATAATATGCGGTTTTGCAAAACGTAAGATGGACTTCCAGTCCGTCTTTTTTCGGACGGACTGGAAGTCCATCCTACGGCGAATTACGGAAATTATTTCACGACAATTCCTAAGCAGCCTATCAGTCAGTGAGCTGTTCGGTTTCATTGCCGTCGATGCTCGCCGCGCTCTTGTAAACGATGGTATCGATTGTCTCGGCGGTGAATGTCACACGACCATCAACCATCAGGAGATTCGTACCCCCGGCATGTTGGCTGCCGAATGAGACGTCGTTGAAATTGTTGGGGGCTCGTATTCCTAAATTGTAGTACTCGACATTGATTGGATTGCTAACATTTTTCGATCCGGTCATTGGGCTTCCGCTGAAATGGAAATTCGCTCCACGAACCCAAGTGCGGTACACATTAGCTTCATTCCACGAAAGTTCACCAACCGCGATGGATTGCGACAGGCCATCCTTGACTTCGGCAGTGGTCTTGTGAATGTCCCTGCCGAAAAGTCCTTGCAGGCCAAAGTCTCCATACCCAGGGGTTTGTCGATCGATTTTGTATTCTACGCCTCGTGGGCTTAAGCCTTTTGAGCCCATGCTTCCGTAATAATGTGTCGTAAATGCGTTCTCACCCCCTACAGCATCCGATTTGATCAAGGACTTTTCCATGGAGCTGCTCGGACACAAATAGATCGGAATGCGTCGTAAGCCATGCGGATCGTTCTTCCCTTTGGATAGATATACGCCTGCCGAAAAATCAAATTGGTTGTACAGATTCGTCTGTTCTAAATAAGGCAGAATGCTTACATGCCAACTAAGCTCCGTAGTACTTGAGCCCCCTTTTGGGAACATCTTGAAAGCCGCTTCGTAATTGTGAATCGCAAGTCCGATTTGACGAATTTGGGATTGGCATTGCGCTCGTCGTGCAGCATCTCGTGCATACTGTACCGCAGGAATCAGGAGAGCGATCAAAACCCCAATGATAGCGATCACGACTAGCAGTTCGACCAGCGTGAACCCACGAAGTTGTGTATCCGTTTTATGATTTCTAAACATGGCCAAACTACTCACTTGGTAAGGGGAAAGAAGAGGTACGGACGCCACATACGATCGACAAAACAACCGGATTGGAAAACAATGTCCAAGTTCATAATTGCAGTCACTTATTCTCTATTCGCATTGAAAGAGGCACGGGGGGATGGTACGGTGAAAAAGCGTAGCTGGAAAGATGCTCGTCGATCTTGGACAAGCGTTCCCGGATTGCATCCCATTTGGATCGCGCATTGGCCTCACTCTTCATTGCATTTGGGATTTCGAATTGAGCCAATTTCAGTAGATCTTGGGTAGCCTTTTCGCGAGCGACATCTCGTCCCGCAAGATATGCAAAAAGACTATTCTCACGACGGATGTCGTACGATTGAGCGAGGTGTCGCGAAATGGTTTTCAATCTCTTGAGTAGTTCTTCCTTCGATTGCATCGCACGATCTGTAGTCGGTTCAAAGGAAACCTCGAGGGATTGCGAGAGTAGGGTGACGTCGTCATGTGCTTCACGCAGTGACACTTCCGCTATCGGCAGGAACCCGCAAGTCGTAATTATCACCGCAATCCAGGCGCTGCAAAGCGAGAGTATCTTGAACCGCAACGACCGCTTCCACTTCAATAAACCGAGTAACGTGAAAGAAAGTGGGACGATCGCTAGCCATCGAAACGTTCGAATCAGAGAAACCACGTCTCGAATTTTACTTGTGCGAAGCTTCTCCAATCCACGAAGTCGCCCGCTTGGAACAGCCAAATGGAAGGTCGATTCATCGATCTTTTCCAAAAGCTGGACATTAGTAACTGCGATTTTAAGGAAATCGATTACGAAACCATGCGGGGCGAATTCAAGTACGGTCCATCCACTCGGAACGGAATCCCTGTATTCAAAGTCAACCTGACCAGCTTTCAAGCCATCGTGGAGGTAGATCATCCGCCGAACACGGTTCCTATTGTCGGGATCGATCCAGAGCTCCATTGTTGCTTGCTGCGCCGAAGTTTGAACTAGAACGGGCAATCGACGCCCCATGTCGTTTGCGATTCGTTCCGAAACAACGAATACAAACCCATCCGTGGCTAGCTCAGGGTTCCACGCCAACACCGGTGCCAATGCAGACAGCTGTACCAACGCTCCGAGATTCTCACTCGGAACCATTTGGGGCTTGCTGAAGAGAATCGAGATATGCGCTAACTGTGGCTTAGGAAGCGTGCGGTCGATACGATCGTAAAATAGTAGGCGTCTGAATTGTTGGCGACAGAAGGACGGATTGCGGTTCTGCGGATGAATCAAACCGTCCGAACCTATCGCAGTCAAGCAATATGTGTCCACTCGTGCGATGTCTGGCGACAACCAAGCAGTCCCTTCTTTGGGTGAATTGTGTTTCGTAAACCCGAGAGTTTTATCCACGCGGCTATCTTGTTCGATGCGCCACTCGAGAACTGCGCTCTGCTTATTGCCTGCGATATCCCTCCACCGATGCACATCAATCGCGGATCCGGACTCCAAGGGGTTTCCAAAGCAATGGACGCCTAGCAGCGTTATCAGGCATACACACCCATAACAGGTAGATTGGGAGGGTTGCATCACGGCTGCACATCCGTCAAAGTACGACCCAGCTTTGATTGCTCCAAAATTGAGGGATTGGACGTCGAGCGGGGGATTCTAATGTTTCGCACTGTCGTTCCCGAAGTGCCGTTCAAAATCGCCCATTGGACTCCCGACTCAACTTTCAGCCCGTCTATCTGAATCGTAGGCCAAAGCCCAACTGTCACCGTCAAATTCCTCGATGCTCGTTTGATTCTTACCTCATTCCATCCTTCTAACAACGCATGCTGGGCCGCGGAGTCGAGAGGAGCTATCCAGTCTCCATTTTCATTGCGGACTCCACCGGTTCCCGATTCTGGCAACTCGAGAACGAGATCGAATGCAGATCCGAACGGTGGGATCGCATATGGATTATCGCCACGAACTTGAAATTGAAATTTGGTTTTCGGTTCTAAGAAAAACTCGAAATGAATCTCAGCGTCACCATGCTGAAATGGTGATCGCAAATAGGATTCTTCGTCGCTTGGTTCTCCGAACAATTCGTCTGACTCTATCGATTTCCATAGATTGCTTGAACTCTGATTCCAAGACTTCAGTACTTGCAGGCTTGGTAACAGTTGGAAGCCGAGCGGAGCGTTGTTGCCAATTGCACGTGTTGATTGCAAAAGCCACGCGAGAGACACCGGTGAATCATATGTCTCATCCCACGCATTGTGCGGTAAAGTATGAGCCCCTTGAATGATCGAAACGGACGGACTTAGTCCCGCATTCATCCATTTCCGCTTGGAGGCGTTGGTTTCCCTTAGCAATTCAACGCGATCGTATTTGTTGACGAGACTGCGGATGGGCAAA
>Ga0136639_10000646_pt1 | contig 11930 bp, 8 predicted proteins | sample AntDrymUQ8592106_2_FD_113739 | JGI IMG/M metagenome (GOLD analysis project Ga0136639, IMG submission 113739) | Polar desert sand microbial communities from Dry Valleys, Antarctica - metaG UQ859 (21.06) | ecosystem: Environmental > Terrestrial > Soil > Desert | place: Antarctica: Dry Valley...
GGATGCTCCGCTCGGTGTGAGCGCCAACTTCGAGCGCACGATCGCCGAGTGCACGAGCTCGCTTATCGCCCTGAGCGACCAGGACGACGTCTGGCCCCCGGGTCGGCTGGCCCGGATCCTGCCCCTGTTCGACGACCGGACGGTGCAGCTGGTGCACACCGATGCCCGGTTGGTCGACGCCGAGGGACGCCCGACGGGTGTGCTGCTGCTGGACGCGCTCGAGGCGACCGCGGACGAGCGCGAGGGCCTCGAGAACGGCGAAGCGTTCGCCGTTCTGCTGCGGCGCAACCTCGTTACCGGGGCAACGGCGGTGCTGCGCGCCGAGCTCGCGCGACGAGGGACGCCGTTTCCGGCATCCTGGGTGCACGACGAGTGGCTCGCGGCCCTGGCCTCGGTGCACGAGGGGGTTCGGCTCGTTCCGGAGCCGCTGTTCGACTACCGCCAGCACGGGGGCAATCAGATCGGGGCGAGCGCCCCCACCTGGCAGCGCCGACTGCAGCGGTTGCGGGAGCCACGCGATACGCGGTCGGCACGGTTGATCGCCCGGGCCGAGGCGCTCGTCGTTGCGATGGAGGCGGATGCCGGGCTCGTGCCCGATCGCCTCCTTCTTGCCCGCGCCAAAGCCGATCACGAGCGGCGTCGGGCGACGATGCCGCGGTGGCAACCGCTGCGTGTGCCGGCGATTCTGTGGGGCATTGTGACGGGGCGCTATCGGCGCTTCTCGCGCGGTTCGATCGACGTGCTTCGGGACTTGGTGCAGCCGGCTACGGCGCCGCGACCGCGCCGACGCTGACCGCCTCGGCGAGCGCCTCGCGCCAGTGCCGGATGGGCGCGAGCCCGATGCCCCGCCACGCCTCATGGCCGAGCACGGAGTACGCGGGCCGCGGAGCAGGGCGCACGAATGCTGCGGAGTCGGTCGGCTGGATGCGCTCGGGATCGAGCCCGGCCTCCTCGAAGACCGCTCGGGCGAACCCGAACCAGGTGGTCTCGCCGGAGGAGGTGCCGTGGAAGACGCCGCTCTGCGCCCCCGACTCGACGAGCGCGACGATCTGGGCCGCGAGGTCGCGGGTCCAGGTCGGCTGCCCCCGCTGATCGTCGACCACCGACAGGGTGTCGCACTCGGCCGCCAACCGCAGCATTGTCGCGGCAAAATTCGCACCGTGCTGGCCGTAGAGCCAGGCGCTCCGGACGATGAGCGTGCCTTTGGGGTGCTCCGCGCGGGCGCGGCGCTCCCCCTCGGCCTTGCTGCGACCGTAGGCGCTGACGGGGGCAAGAAGGGCATTCTCGTCGTAAGGACTCTTCGTGGTTCCATCGAACACGTAGTCGGTTGACACCTGCACGAGGCGGGTGCCCGTCGCCGCGGCCGCTCGCGCAAGCACGGCTGGTCCAAGGCCATTCACCCGGGTCGCCTCCCTTTCATGCGCCTCGGCGTCGTCCACCCTCGTGTAGGCGGCAGTGTTGATGATCACGTCGTGGCCGGCCATTGCGTCGGCGACCGCGTGGGCGTTCGTAATGTCGAGCGCAGCATGGCCAAGGGCGGTGACTGGATGTCCGACGAGCAGTTCCTGCAGGTCGCGGCCGAGCATCCCGCCCGCACCGGTGATGAGGTACCGGGTCATCGTCTACTGGCCCTGCTGCTGGTACCGGGCCTCGGTGGCGTCTTTCTGGGGCGCCCACCAGGCTTCATTGTCGCGGTACCAGTCGATGGTGGCGGCGAGGCCGGCCTCGAAGTCGGCGTACTGCGGAGCCCAGCCGAGCTCGGTGCGCAGTTTCGTCGAGTCGATGGCGTAGCGCATGTCGTGGCCGGGGCGATCGATGACGTGGACGTACTCGTCGGCACCGCGCCCGAGCTGCGTGAGGATCAGTTCGACGACGTCTTTGTTGGTCTTCTCTCCGTCGGCGCCGATCAGGTACGTCTCGCCGATGACACCCTTCTCGAGAATGGTCATGACGGCGGAGGAGTGATCGTTGGCGTGAATCCAGTCGCGCACGTTCTCCCCGGCGCCGTAGAGCTTGGGCAGATCACCGCGCAACACGTTGGTGATCTGACGCGGGATGAACTTCTCGACGTGCTGGTAGGCACCGTAGTTGTTCGAGCAGTTCGAGATCGTGGCCTGCACGCCGAAAGAGCGCACCCAGGCGCGCACGAGCAGGTCGCTTCCTGCCTTGGTCGACGAGTAGGGGGAGGAGGGGTTGTACGGGGTCTGCTCGGTGAACCGCGCCGGGTCGTCGAGCTCGAGGTCGCCGTACACCTCGTCGGTTGAGATGTGGTGAAAGCGCTTCTCGTGGCGCCGCACCGCCTCGAGCAGCGTGTAGGTGCCGATGATGTTCGTATCGAGGAACGGCCGCGGATCGTGCAGTGAGTTGTCATTGTGGCTCTCGGCGGCGTAGTGCACGACCGCGTCGGCGTCGACGATGAGCTCGTCGACGAGTGCTGCGTCGCCGATGTCGCCCGTGACGAGCTGGACGCGATTCTCGGGGAGCCCGGCCAATGAGGCTTCGTTGCCCGCATAGGTGAGCTTGTCGAGGACCGTGACCGTGTGGTCGGTCGTGGCGATGAGGTGGTGCACGAAGTTGGAGCCGATGAACCCGGCGCCGCCGGTAACGAGAAGACGCATGGCCGCGAGTCTATCGAGTGGTCACGCTCGATGGCTCGTCGCAGCGACGGGGACATCCGTTTCTGTTTGATAGATTTTGTCGAGTTCGTGGCCGCGTCCGCTCGTGTTGTGCCACTCAGAGTAGGAGGTCGCGGCGAGTGAGCACAAAGACGATGCCCTCGGCTGCCGGCTCTCAGGGCCAGGTGCCGAGCACCACGAAGCCTGGTCGTTCGACCTCCCCCGGGGGCCTCCTCCTTCGTCAGCGGAGGGACATCCAATTCCTGCGCGCCGTCGCCGTGCTAGTCGTGCTTGCCTACCATCTCTGGCCGTCGCGATTCCCCGGCGGCTACATCGGTGTCGACGTCTTCTTCGTCATCTCCGGGTTCCTCATCACCGCGCATCTGTTGAAGGAGGCAGAGTCGACCGGCCGAATCGATCTGGTCCGGTTCTGGGGCCGTCGCGCTCTGCGCCTCCTGCCCCTCGCCGCCGCGGTTCTAGTTGCCACGTCGGTCGCCATCGCCGTCTGGGCGCCGCCGTCCACCTGGCGGCCAGCATTGGAAGGTGTTCTGGCATCGACGTTCTACATCCAGAACTGGACGCTCGCAGTCGACACCGTCGACTACCTCGCGCGCGACCAGGCTCCCCTGCCCACGCAGCACTACTGGTCGCTGTCCGTCGAGGAGCAGTTTTATCTCCTTTGGCCCGTTCTCCTGCTGGCGGCAATGTGGTTAGCATCACGCGCGCGCAGCGGTCGATTCAACGCTCGGCGTTCGTGGATTCTTTTCATCGCCGTGGTCGCGGTCGCATCCTTCCTGTACTCGCTGTGGTTGACCGAGGCGGATCCGGCTACGGCGTACTTCTCGACCTTCACCCGCATCTGGCAGTTCGCGGCGGGTGCCGCGCTGGTCTTCGTGCCGGGGCTCGCCGCGCGGATTGCGTCGCGAGGACGCACGATTCTCGCCGCAACTTCATCGTGGGCGGGCCTGGCTCTGATCATTCTCGGCACGCTGCTGCTCCCCGCCGGCACTCCGTTCCCCGGTGTCGCGGCGTTGGTTCCGGTGATCGGCGCGATGCTGCTCATTTGGTCCGGGACCGTGCCTGTGCCCTACACGCCGTCGACATTCGGATCGATCCGGCCGCTCGAACGTATAGGCGACCTCTCCTACGGCATTTACCTCTGGCACTGGCCGCTCATCGTCCTGGCGCCGGCTGCTCTCGGGCGTCCGCTCACGACTCTCGACAAGGTCATCATCCTCGTCGTGACCATCGCACTGGCCGAGATCAGCAAGCGCGCGATCGAGGATCCTTTCCGCTACGCGTCGCGCTGGCATCGGCGCCCCATCACCCGCTTCATCCCGGGTGCCGTCGGCATGTCGGCAACCGTCGTCGTCGTCGTCGCCGTCGCGGCGACTCTGGGGCTCGGCCCCTTCCGCGCGGCCGACAGCCCGATCTCGGCCCCGGCGGTGGGCGAATCCGAGCCTGGGGCCATGGTGGCGAATCTGCGACCCTCCATTCCCGATCGCGGCGTCGACTACGCCGTTATGTACGACTGCTTCGACTTCGACCGATCGGGCCCTCGAGAGTGCCGATACGGGGAACCGGGATCACCGACGCAGATCGCCGTGATCGGAGACTCCCATGCAGCCCATTGGATACCGGGCCTCGCGTCCGTCGTCGAATCGCGAGGCTGGGGATTGACCACCTACGTCGGCATGAACTGCGATGCGCTCCTCGCGGAGGCGTGCGCGGGTGGCGAGGAGATGCTCGAGGGCGTTGCCGAGGGTGGGTACGACCTCGTCCTCGTCGGAACATTCCGTGGGTCATCGACCCCGGAGCCGGGCCTGGAGGAGTCACTCTCGGCGCTGACGGCGAGCGGGATCCCCCTCGCACTGCTGGTCGACGTGCCTGCTCATCCGGGCGCTGCGTTCGATTGCCTAGACGAAGGATTCCGAACGCCCGCGCTCCCCGTAGAGTGCACGACCCCTCGTGGTGACGGCCTGACCGACGTTCCCGACCGCGCGGTGCCGATCGCGGGTCGCCTGGGGATGCCCCTCATCGACCTGACCGACCGGTTCTGCGACGCCGAGTTGTGCCGATCGGTGCTCGACGACAGCATCGTGGTCTACCAGGACTCGCCGAGTTCCCACCTGACGACGACTGCATCGCGGCTCCTCGCTCCGGAGCTCGATGCCGCGCTCGCCCGGATGCTCCCCTGACCCTCGCGCGTCGACGGCCTCCCCACTTGGATCGGCCGTCCTGCTGTTTACCAGCCGAAGCCGCCGCACGGGGTGAGGGACTCCGCGGAGACCGCGACGCTGTTGGGGCCCCCCAGGACTATCACCTCTGTCGCCTGGTACCCGCGGATATCCGTTAGGACGCGGGGCGGTACGCAGTTGCCGGGGATGACGATCAGGGGGGAACCGTCGGAGGCTGCCCACGCTGCTCCGGCGAGGGCATCAGGGAACGTCAGCCCGGTCGCCAGGAAGACCCGATCGCTCTGCGGGAAGCCGTCGCGCGCGATGGCGGAGGACGCGTGGAAGCGGTCGGCACCGCCGATCCGCCGGACGTCGAGGGCCTCCGACTCCAATTCGTCGACGAAGCGCTCGGGCACCGAGTTGGGCCCGCCGGCGACGACGACGTCGTCGACCCCGAGTGCGATGAGGAGGTCGATCACATCGGAGCCGACGGACGCGGAGGACGGGTTGACGAGGATCACGGGAGAGCCGGAGGCACCGCCCGCCGCTCCGGCTGAGAGCGCATCGGGAAAGGCCAGCCCTGTCGCGATGTACGCCCTGGAGGCGCCCGACTCGCCGAAGGCGTAGTCGGCGAGCGCGATGGACGCCGCGAAGCGATCTACCCCGCCCAACCTCCGTACGTTCGATACGCCGTCGAGAGCGGCGAGCTCCTGCTCGACTGCTGCGCTCACCGAATTCGGGCCTCCCACGATCACGACGGTGTCGGCCCGCATGTCCTGCGTGATCGTCTCCGCGAGATCCGGCGGCAGCTCCCAGGGGGTCGTCAGCAGGAGCGGGCTGCCTAGCTGAGCAGCAGCGGGTGAGGCGCTCAACGCATCCGGGAAGTTCAGACCGTTGGTGATGAACACCGTTCCCGCCCCGTCGGGGTGCGCAGCGCGAGCGATCTGCTGCGATACGGCGAAACGATCGGCGCCGAAAACCCGCTCAACGTGGGGCGTCGATGCCCCGCGGAACGCGATCGGCATCTCCACGTGAATCGCGTGACGCGTGACGCCGTCGTCGCTGACGACCGCGAAATCGACAATCGTCTCTTCGCCGGCGACGAACGCCCAGTGAGGCCGAGGCACGGTGATTGAGAGCATCGCGCCGCCCGCCGTTCGGCTTTCGACGGTGGGTCGCACCGACGAGCTCTCGGCCCCGTAGTGCACTATCGCCGAGCTGCCCGACGTCGTCGACGGGTCCCAAGCGTTCGCAGACCCGCGCTCCCAGAAGCCTGGTTCCGCCCGAAGAGATAGCACGTCTCCGGGGGACACGTCGCGGACAGGCCGGTCAAGGAGGCTGTAGTCCGCGCGGTCCACGAACACCGGCGCCATCGCGTCGAGGTCAACGGTGGAGGCGTTGGAGCTCGACCCGGAGCTGGTCAGCGAGACGACGATGCTCGCGGCGTCGGACGCCGCCGAGGTGGGAGCGTCGTACTGGGAGTGCAGGCTGATCTGGATGTGTGCATCTCGAGGGGAGGCGGGCATCGGCACCATCACGGATCGCCCGGATGCAACCGCGACTCCTCTCGACTCAGCGCCATCGATGGAAACTCGATAGCTGTAGACGCCGGGGACGTCGAGCGCGGCGAGCTCCGTGGGCAGCTGGATAGTCAGCGGCGTCGCGACACCGGAGACGAGGCCGGCTGCCCAATAGCCGCCGTACGAGGACTGAAACTCCTGGCCTCTGATGTCCACCTCAAGGGCAGCCGCTGACGCGGAGCCCAGAGGGGTAGCGCTTACCGATGCCGCAACGGCCATGACCGTCGCGACAGCGCCCGCGACGACGAGCCGCGCTCGCGTGCGGGCAAGGAAAATCATGGCTGGCGCCTCTCGAGGGTGTCGATGCGCTTATTCTGAGGCCCGTGCGCCACCAGGTCAACGTCCCCGAACCGGGGGTACGGCGAGACCGCCATTTGGAATTCGCGACTTCGCTAGGCTGGAGGCATGAAGGGCATCATTCTCGCGGGCGGCTCCGGCACCCGACTCTGGCCGATCACGAAAGGCATCTCGAAGCAGCTGATGCCCATCTACGACAAGCCGATGATCTACTACCCGCTGTCGACGCTGATGATGGCCGATATCCGGGAGATTCTGATCATCACGACCCCCGAGTACAACGAGCAGTTCCGGGCGCTCTTGGGCGACGGGAGCGATCTCGGGGTCCGGCTCGAGTACGCAGTGCAACCCACTCCCGACGGTCTTGCCCAGGCATTCATCATCGGAGAGGATTTCATCGGGGACGACAGCGTCGCGCTGGTCCTTGGCGACAATATCTTCCACGGAACGGGTCTGGGCTCGTCTCTCCGCCGCAACACATCCATCGACGGCGGGCTCATCTTCGCGTACCAGGTGGCTGAGCCCCGGGCGTACGGTGTGGTGGAGTTCGATGGAGAAGGACGCGCAATCTCCATTGAAGAGAAGCCTGCCGAGCCGAAGAGCAACTTCGCGGTGCCGGGGCTGTACTTTTACGACAACACGGTCGTCTCGATCGCGAAGTCGATCGCACCCAGCGCTCGCGGCGAGCTTGAGATCTCGAGCATCAACGAGCGCTACCTCGACAGCGGACACCTCCAGGTGGAGGTGCTGGATCGCGGAACAGCCTGGCTCGACACGGGCACGTTCGAGTCGATGATGCAGGCGTCGGAGTACGTGAGGGTCATCGAGGACCGTCAGGGGTTCAAGATCGGCTGCATCGAGGAGATCGCGTGGCGTGCCGGGTGGATCGACGACGAGCAGCTCGGAGCCCTCGCTGACGGGCTGGCGAAGAGCGGGTACGGGATGTACCTGCGTCGGCTGCTGGGCGCCGGCCTCTGATGACCTTCCAACGCTCCCGGCGGCGCGTGCTAGTCGTGGGGCGGGGACCGGCCGGCCTCGCGATCGCCGCAACATCCGCGGACGGCGGGGACGTTGTCGTCGGGTTCCTCGACGATGCCGACGACGGCCCCGATGTCCTGGGGGTGCTGGACGACGCGCGCGAGGTTATCCGCTCCGAATCGATCGATCGCGTTGTCTTCGCGATCCCCTCGATCGATGCACCCCTGTTGCGTCGATTCGTGCTCGGACTGGGCGAGGAGGACATCGAGCTGTCAATCGTGCCCCGCTCCCTCGGCACGCTCGTCCGAGACTCGGTCGGCATCGACGATCTCACCGATGTGGATGTGCTCGATCTCGTCGGCCGGGCTCCCGTGAAGCAGGATCTCGAAGCATCGCGCGCGTTCCTGCGTGGTAAGACCGTACTGGTGACGGGGGCGGCCGGGTCGATCGGATCGCAGCTCGTCCATCATCTCGTCGCGCTGGGTGTGACGTTGGTCGTCGCCATTGATCTCGCTGAGACTCCGATGTTCTTCCTCGAGCAGTCCCTGGACGGCCGATCCGACGTGCGCTTCGTGATCGCGGATGTCCGAGTCGACGGCAGTCTGCGGAAGGTTTTCGAGCAGCATCGCCCACAGATCGTGTTTCACGCCGCCGCCTTCAAGCACGTTCCGCTGATGCAGAGTAACCCTGTTGAGGCGATCATCAACAATGTGGGCGGAACGAATACTGTGCTTGAGCTCAGTGGGGAGTTCGGTGTCGAGAACGTCGTGTACGTCTCCACTGATAAGGCCGTGCGGCCGGTTAACGTCATGGGAGCGACCAAGCGGATCGGCGAATACCTGGTGAGGGAGACGTCCCGTCGTTTCCCTACTAAATTCAATGCGGTGCGCTTCGGAAACGTCATGGAGAGCAACGGAAGCGTGATGCAGGTCTTCCGCGCGCAACTCAATCGACGGGATCCTCTCACGGTGACCGATCCTCGCGTGACGCGCTACTTTATGACGCGCGAGGAGGCTTCGCACCTCATCATCCAGTCTTCTTTCGTCGGCGGGGGGGACGAGACGTATGTGCTCGACATGGGGGAGCCCGTCTCCATCCACGAACTCGCTCGAAGCCTGGTGCGGGTTATTGACCCGTCGCTCACGATTCGCGAGATCGGGTTGCGCCCCGGTGAGAAGCTTCATGAGGAGCTCACCTACGAGCCCGACGCGGTGACGCCCACCGTCAACTCGAAGATTCTCCGAGTCGACGACGACATTGACCGGGATCTCGATGAGGTGCGAGCCTGGGTCGACGGCCTCTTGCGAGCCGCCTACGCGCATGAGCTGTCGAATGCAGATGCCACGCGGCTCCTCCGCGAGGCCGGGTTCCCGATCCTGTGAGAGCCGACTTGATGAGATCGGGACTCGGGCGCCTGCGACGCCGACTCCTCCGCGAGGTACTTCTTGCCGGCGGGTTCCCCCGGCAGCATTTCGGCAGGGTCGACGCTGCGCCGCGTGACGCGACGCCTAAGAGGCGCGTGCCCGTTCTCGTGGCGCTCTGGAATCGTCCGGAACGCATCGTCGACGTCGTGCGCATGCTGAGCGAGCAGGATGCGGACGTCGATATCGACCTCTACCTGTGGAACAACAACCGCGGCGACCACCAGTTCTACGTGTCCGAATGCACGAGGATCATGGCGGAAGCCTCGATAAGCGGATCGATCAGGAGCATCGTACTGGCCCGCTCCCCGATCAACGTGGGGTCCATCGGCCGCTTTTATTGGGCGCGCCACCTCCCGTCGGTGTCGGAGCCCGATGACATCGTCGTCGTGATCGATGACGACGAGGACCTCGAACGCGACTTCGTCAGCACGGCGCTCGCTCACGCGCGGCCGGACCGCATCTCGGCTTGGTGGTCATGGACGGTACCCGGCGACGACTACTGGCATCGCACTCCTGCGCGGCTGGGCGACCAGGTAGATCACATCGGACCGGGGGGCGCAGTGGTGCCCCGCCCTCTCGTCGCCCATCGGCGATTCTTCACGCGGCTACCCGATGAGTACAGGATGCTCGACGATCTGTGGTTAAGCGCGTGGGCACGGGCGCACGGAGTGGAGCTCGCGCATCTGCCGGTCGAGATTAGCTTCGTGCTCGATGAGACCAATCAGTTCCACGGGCAGGCCTCGATCAAGCCCGAGTTCTACCGCGCGCTGCAGTCCGCACGAGCCCGTGAGTGGCTGTCCCGCTGACACGGGCCGAGCCGTCGCGCCTCAGCGCCCGGAGGGGGCCTTGAGTCTAAACTGCGGCATCGCGTGCATCATGCCGACCGCGAGGTCGTAATCCGCCGCGTCGAACGAGCATGCTTGCGGAAGATCGTGCAGATGGATGCCCTCGAGCGTCATGAGCGACGCGTTGATGAAGTATTTGCCGGGTCCGAACCGGGTGTCCGCTAAGAGGAATCGCCCGGTGGCGGTTCCGCTCAACGGCGTCAGGGTGGCCGCCATGCGCTTCGTCGTGGTCGCGTAGACGACCTGCCCGAGCTCGTTATTGACCTGGATCGCGATCATCCAGTCGTCGAGGGGCCCCGGGTGCTCGACGGTGACCTCGATCACGAGATCATCTCCGGGCTCCACGTCGATATCGACCTCTCGACCCTCCGCGTGAGCCACTGCGCCGATGACGCGACCGCCGGAAACGCGCTCCTCCGTCGAGTCCACGACCGACACGCGACGAGACTCGAGGATGTCGCGGAATTTGCGCACCGCGGTGCGCGGGTTGCCGTCGTGCACGACCCTCCCGCGGTCGAGCAGGATTGCCCGGTCGCAGAGCTCCTGAACCTGGTCGAGCGAGTGGGTCACCAATATGATCGTCCGCCCTTCTTGCTGGAATGAGCGGATCTTGTCCATGCACTTTCGCTGGAAGGCCTCGTCGCCGACGGCGAGCACTTCGTCGACGAGAAGAAGATCCGGATCGGTATGGACGGCGACGGCGAACGCGAGCCGCACATACATGCCGGAGGAGTAGAACTTCACCTGCGTATCGATGAACTCGCCTATCGAGGCGAAATCGAGGATGTCGTCGAGGCGATCGTCGGTTTCCGCTCGCGACAGTCCCAGGATCGAGGCGTTCAGGTACACGTTCTCGCGACCGGTGAGGTCGGGGTGGAACCCGGCTCCGAGCTCCAGGAGCGCCGCCAATCGACCGCGGCGCAACACGGCTCCCGACGTCGGCTCGATGATGCCTCCGATGACTTTGAGCAGGGTGCTCTTGCCTGATCCGTTGTGTCCGATGAGCCCGACGGTGGCTCCTGCAGTCAGCGAAAGATCGACCCCGTCCAGCGCCCAGAACTCCTCGCGATGCCGACGGCCGAGGCGGCCGAGGGTCACGATGCGCTCTTTGAGGGACTTGTCCTTCCGGAGGACGAACCGCTTCGAGACGTTCTCGATCCTGACGATCTCGGGACGCTGGTCGGTCGGGGATGACGTCTTCATCAGAGCTCCTGAGCGAAGTTGCCCTGCAGACGGGCGAATACCCGCTGCGATGCGAAGAGGGCGACGACCCCGATCGCGATGCCGACCCCGATCCGCAGGAGGAGATCTTCCGGCGCCGCGGCACCCGTCTCGTCCCCGGCGACCCAGAAGGCCTCCTGGAAGCCGAGCACCGCGAGGGTGACCGGGTTGCTCGTGTAGATGTCGAGCAGGATCCCCGCTCCGAGGAAGTCCCGGACCATGCTCCACGAGTAGACGATGGGCGATGCCCAGAGCAGCAGGAGCAGCAGCACCTCGACCAGGTACCCGATATCGCGCAGGTAGACGTTCGTCGCCGAGAGGACGAGGCCGAAGGCGAGCCCCCAGACGATCAGGAGCGCGGCGCTGGGCAGAACGTACAGGATGTCCCACGACGCGGGGAAGCTACCGATCACGATCGTCGCGGTCACGAGGATCGCCAGCTGCATGACGAAGTTGAAGAGGGAGGAGCCGACCGAGGCGAGGGGGAACACCTCTCGCGGCAGGTAGACCTTCTTCACGATCCCGGCGTTGGTGAGAATGGAGCTCGTCGAACTGCCGATGATCTCGGCGAACAGCCCGTACGCCGTAAGGCCGGCGAAGATGTAGATGGCGAACTCGGGGATGCCCCGCTCCGCCTGCAAGAACTTGCCGATGACAATGTAGTAGATGAGCAGCTGGATGAGCGGCCGAACCAGACTCCACACTAGGCCGAGCGCGCTGTCCTTGTATCGCGCTTTGATGTCGCGCCGCACGAGCAGGGCCAGCATCTCGCGATGGCGGACGATCTCCACGA
>Ga0136639_10000647_pt1 | contig 11923 bp, 10 predicted proteins | sample AntDrymUQ8592106_2_FD_113739 | JGI IMG/M metagenome (GOLD analysis project Ga0136639, IMG submission 113739) | Polar desert sand microbial communities from Dry Valleys, Antarctica - metaG UQ859 (21.06) | ecosystem: Environmental > Terrestrial > Soil > Desert | place: Antarctica: Dry Valley...
TACTCGACGATCTTCATCGCGTCGCCGCTCTACGCCCAGATCCGCTCCGCGGAGCCGGGGGTCCGCAAGACCGACCTCAACGTCCTCTCCCAGCGGGCAAAGGCCGGCCCGGCGCCGAAGGTCTCCGAACAGGTGCGCGCCTAGTCACACGCGGGCAGCCCCGCTCCCGAGCCGGATGTGGTATCCGATCCGGCTCGGGAGCAGTGATAATTGATTAAACGGATGGAGGTGGCCAGATGACCGAACTGTCAACGCCTCCTGCCTCCCCGACACCGCTCCCGCCGGCGTCCCTGCGACGCCTTGTGCCACGGATCTTCTCCCGGGCCCAACCGGTCGGAGCGGTCGACACACTGCTGAGAACCGTGCGGATGCACCATCCCAAGGTAGATCTCTCGATCATCGAGCGGGCCTACGTCACGGCGGAGCAGGCGCACGAGGGCCAGTTCCGTCGCAGCGGCGAGCCGTACATCACGCATCCGGTCGCGGTCGCGCAGATCCTGGCCGACCTGGGTATCGGCCCCAAGACCGTCTCTGCGGCACTGCTGCACGACACCGTTGAAGACACCGAATACACGCTCGACCAGCTTCGACATGATTTCGGTGACGAGATCACCATGCTGGTCGACGGTGTGACCAAGCTGGACAAGGTCAAGTACGGCGACAGCACCCAGGCCGAGACCGTACGCAAGATGATCGTGGCGATGTCCAAAGACATCCGGGTTCTGATCATCAAGCTCGCCGACCGGCTGCACAACGCGCGTACCTGGGGATTCGTGCCCGCGGAGTCCGCGGTGCGGAAGGCCACCGAGACGCTGGAGATCTACGCCCCGCTCGCGCATCGGCTCGGGATCCAGACCATCAAGTGGGAACTCGAAGACCTTTCGTTCGCGGTGCTGCAACCCAAGCTCTACGCGGAGATCGACAGCCTCGTCAAACAACGCACCCCGCAGCGCGAAGAGTTCGTGCAGCATGTGATCGACTCGATCGTCGACGATCTGAAGGCCGCCCGCATCCGAGGCAAGGTCGCCGGCCGACCGAAGCAGTACTACTCGATCTATCAGAAGATGGTCGTGCGCGGTCGTGAGTTCGACGATATCTATGACCTGGTCGGCATCCGGGTGCTCGTCAACTCGGTTCGGGATTGTTACGCGGTGCTCGGCGCCATCCACGCCCGGTGGACTCCGCTGCCCGGCCGGTTCAAGGACTATATCGCCACTCCCAAATTCAACCTGTACCAGTCGCTGCACACCACGGTTCTCGGCCCAAGCGGACGCGCTGTGGAAATCCAGATCCGCACCCAGGAAATGCACCAGCGCGCAGAATTCGGCGTCGCCTCACACTGGAAATATAAGGAACAGGTCAACGGCAAGAGTTCAGGGCCCGGTCCGCAGAGCGACACGGATATGGCCTGGCTCGCCCATATCTCCGACTGGCAGGCCGAGACGGCCGACCCCGGGGAGTTCCTCGACTCATTGCGCTACGAAATCGGCGCCAAAGAGGTCTACGTCTTCACGCCCAAGGGCCGCGTCATCGGCCTGCCGGCTGACGCCACCCCGGTCGACTTCGCCTATGCCGTGCACACCGAGGTCGGCCACCGCACTATGGGGGCCAAGGTCAACGGACGCCTCGTCCCGCTGGAGAGCCCCCTCGTCACCGGTGATGTGGTCGAGGTGTTCACTTCGAAGAATCCCGACTCCGGGCCGAGCAAGGACTGGCTGCACTTCGTCAAGAGCCCCCGGGCGCGCAACAAGATCCGCCAGTGGTTCACCAAGGAACGCCGCGACGAGGCGATCGAACAGGGCCGGGATGCCATCGCGCGCGCCATGCGCAAGCAAAACCTGCCGCTGCAGAAACTGATGAACCAGGACTCCTTCGCCGAGGTCGCCGCGGTCATGAAGTACGAGGATGTCTCGGCGCTGTACGCTGCCGTTGGCGAGGGTCATATTTCAACCCAGTCGGTGCTGGAGAAGGTCGTCGCCAGCCTGCAGAGCGTGGAGGAAAGCGACGCCACGGATCTGCCGTTCGCGCCCCACGGTCGCACCCAGACGCTTCGCAACAGCGACTCGGGCGTGCTCGTGCGCGGCGCCCCCGACATCCTGGTGAAGCTCGCCCGGTGCTGCACGCCCGTCCCGGGTGACAAGGTCGTGGGGTTCGTCACCCGCGGCGCCGGGGTATCGGTGCACCAGGCATCCTGTCGCAACGTGCAGTCTCTGCTGAAGGAACCCGAGCGCATGATCGATGTCGACTGGGCGCCGACGTCGAAGAGCCTGTTCCTGGTTCAGATCCAGATCGAGGCCCTCGACCGCTCCGGGCTGCTCTCCGATGTCACCCGGGTTTTGTCAGAACATCACGTCAACATTCTGTCGGCGACCGTGCACACCTCCACCGACCGGCTCGCAATCAGCCGGTTCGTCTTCGAGATGGGCGACACCACCCACCTCGACCGAGTGCTCAACGCCGTGCGACGCATCGACGCCGTGTACGACGTTTACCGCGTCAACGAGGGCTGAACGGCAGCTCAGGTTGGCTGCCGCGCCCTCTTTACGAGGGGCACGGATGCTCGTCGAGGTAGCATTGAACGTCCCGCAGCAGGGTGAGAGTCTTTGCCTTGAAGGGGAGGTTGGGGGCCGCGCAGAGGATGCTCGCGGACTCGGTGCCGGTGCACCCCGCCAAACGGAGCAGGGCAGCGATGAGGGGAACCCTGCCGACTCCGTCGGTGCCGGGGGAGTGAGAGTGCTGCCGGGCGGACTCCCCGTGCCAGCGGGCAAGATCGACAGCCGTGCGCAGAGGCAGCGTGACCCGGAGGCCGGAGATCGTCTGAAGCTGGTCCGACGGGCAGCTGACCTCCCGGATGAGCAATCGGGCCGATGGGTCCTGCTTCATCCTGGCGGTGTTCTGAACGCAGAACTGGTGCCGGCGCGGTTCCGGGGCCAGTCCGTAGATCCAGGCGGCGGTCAACCGTTCCGCGATAGCCCGCGGCGACGCCGGAAGCATACCGACGGCCTGGGCACGTCGAGCAGGACTGTCGATCTCGTCGACTGGGCACCAGCAGTCACCCAGGGCGAAGAGTTCCCCGTCGAGACGGGCCCCGTATAGCTCCGCGAGCGGCAGGTCATGGGCAGAGAGTACCGAGCGCAGGCGTGAGTTCATCGACTCAGCGTGCGGCCGGGTCTGATCCTAGCCAACGAGAAACGGGGATCTGTGGACAGATCCCCGTTCGTCGTGCTGTGGACGGCTGGCTACTGGCCGATGGCCTTCAGCCACGCCTTGCGGGTCTCGAGAGCCTCGGTGGCTTCCGTGATCGCCGCGGCATCCCCGCCGGCCTGCGCGACGGCCAGTTCGGCCTCAAGCTTGGCGATGGCATCGTGAAGCTGGCCGGCCAGACCCTCGGCGCGAGCCTTGGTTTCCGGGTTGTTGGTCTTCCAGTGGTCGTCGTCGAGCTTGCGAACGGCAGCCTCGACCTTGCGCATGCGGTCCTCGACGGACTTGACGGAGTCGCGCGGAACCTTGCCGATGGCGTCCCACCGGCGCTGGATGGAGCTCAGCGCGGTGCGCGCCTTGGCACGGTCCGTCTCGGTCAGCAGGAGTTCGGCCTCGGTGAGCAACTCGAGCTTGAGCGTTAGGTTGCCCGCGAACTCTTCGTCGTCGTGCGCGTCGAGTTCGGACTTGACGGAGTAGAGCACGTCACCGGCCGCCTTGAACTTGGCCCACATGGCGTCGTCCTGCTTCTTACCGCTGCGGCCGGCGAGCTTCCACTCGTCGAGGAGGTTGCGGTAGGCCGGGATGCCGTCGGCGCCCTTCGGGGCGAGGGCCTCAGCCTGCTCGATCAGGTGCTGTTTGCGATTGCGGACGTCCTTGTGGGCGCTATCCAGCTCGGCGAAAAACGCCTTGCGGTTCTGCTCGATCGTGGTGCGGGCCGCGCGGAATCGCTTCCACAGGTCATTGGCTTCACCCTTAGGAATGCGCGGGGCGTCGTGCTGGTGGGCCTGCCACTTCGCGAACAGCGCTTCGAGGGCGGCGCTCGTCTGCTTCCACTGTGTCTTGGCCGGGTCTTCGGCTGCGAGAGCCTCGGCCTCGACGACGATCGCGGCACGCTCGGCGATGGCGGCGGTCGCTTGGGCCTTCGCCTCCGCGCCCTGCTGCTCGGTGAGCTCGGTCACCGCGCCGCCGAGGGCACCCAGGCGAGCGGCCAGCGCGGCCAGGTTGCCGACCGCGTTGGCGTTCGCCACAGTCTCTGTCAAATGTTTGACGGACTTCGCGATGTCGGCGGCAGGGGCGCCACCTTTGGCGCGCTGTTCGAGAAGCGTGACCTGGCCGTTGAGCTCGACGTATTTACGCTCGAAGTAGGCAAGTGCCTCTTCCGGCGTCGCGTCGGGATACTGTCCGACGGCGCGTTCGCCTGTTGCTTCGCGCACGTAAACCGTGCCGGTTTCGTCTACGCGACCCCATGGTTGCTGATCTGTCGTAGTCAAGAGCCTCACCTTATTGATGTCGTTGTGTGCTCACAAGTGAGCCAATACCCGCTCAAGCTTATTGCAAGCCCGCGCGCTGTTTGTCTGTTCTACTGAACTGATACCTGAGTGATGCTGGTCGGTACTGTGGGGGCGCCGTCCGAAGAGTCGTCGGCAACGCCCGCATCCGTGATCTGGGCCTTGATTTCGTCCAGTCCGCTGGTCACCCGGCCGAGGACTGTGTAGCCACCCACTGCGTCCGAGGGGATGGTTGTGTCGTCGTAGACGATGAAGAACTGACTGCCCATACTGTAGGCGTTGCCGCCCTGGCGGGCCATCGCGAGTGTGCCGGCCGGGTACACATCATCGGCGGGGGCGTTCTCGATCGGCCCGTAGCTGTAACCGGGGCCGCCCGATCCCGTTCCGGTCGGGTCACCGCACTGCAAGACGAAGAACCCGCCGTCGGTGAGCCTGTGGCAGGTCACGTCCTGGTAGAAGCCGGTGTTGACCAGGTTGATGGTCGAGGACACAGCCTGTGGGGCCGAGGCTCCATCGAGCTCGATCTCGAGCGGGATGTCGTTGAGGGCCAGAGTGCCGGTCCACGTGCGGTCTTCCGCGGCGGTGCTGGGCGGCACGTCGCCGCTGTTCGCGTTGTCTGCCGGTGCGGCCGAATCAGTCGGAGATGCGGAAGAGGGCGTGGGGCTTCCAGGGTCGCCGGTGAAGAACAGAACCTGGGCACCGATGGCCAGGGCGACAACCGCGACCACGCTGACGCCGGCGATGACGTTGTCCCGCCCGCGCCGCTTCACCTGGTGCTCATGCACCCAACGCCGGGCCTGGAAAGCGCGCACACGCACGCGCGTCTCGCGGGCTTCACGTTCTTGCTTCTTGTTCGGTACCACGTCGTAGCCTCCAGGCGGCCTACATCAGAAGGCCAGATCGAGCAGGGACGGCTCCGGCGCTGGGCGCCCGAACCACGTTGAACTCTACGCAACCCGGCGAGGGCAGACAAACATCCGCTGTCGGACAGCATCAACCGGATCGGCCCGGTCACCGGCACAAACTACGCTGGAGCCATGGTGGATTCACAACCGGGACTGCGCAGCGGAGCCACACCCCTCGCCGTGCGAATGCGCCCGACGAGCCTCGAGGAGGTTGCCGGCCAGAAGCATCTGCTCACACCGGGCTCACCGCTGGTCAGCCTGGCGAGTGACAAGACGGGAGAGCAGGGTGCGGTTTCCGTGATCCTGTGGGGCCCGCCCGGCACCGGCAAGACCACCCTGGCCCAGGCCATCGCGCGCAGCTCGGGGCGACGGTTCGTCGAGCTGTCGGCCGTGTCGGCCGGCGTGCGCGATGTGCGCCAGGTGATGGAGGAGGCGCGCACCAGCCGGGACCTCTACGGTCTGTCCACCGTGCTCTTCCTCGACGAGATCCACCGGTTCAGCAAGGCCCAGCAGGACGCCCTTCTGCCTGGGGTGGAGAACGGGGTGATCATCCTCGTGGCCGCCACCACCGAGAACCCGTCCTTCTCCGTCATCTCGCCGTTGTTGTCTCGCTCCCTGCTGTTGACCCTCGAAACTCTCAGTGACGACGATCTCGGCGTCGTCGTCGATCGCGCCGTCCTCGACCCTCGCGGCCTCGCCGACCGGTTCGTACTTGACCCCGAGGCCAGGGCCGCGATCATCCGGCTCGCTTCGGGCGATGCCCGGCGGGCCCTGACCGCGCTGGAAGCCGGTTCGGTGGCGGCTTCGTCCTCCGTCGCTGCTGAGTCCGATGACAAACCCGTCATCACCACCGAGATCGTCGCCCTTGCGGTCGACCGCGCGCTGCTGCGCTACGACCGCAACGGCGACGAGCACTACGACGTCATCAGCGCCTTCATCAAATCGGTGCGCGGCTCGGATGTCGACGCTTCCCTGCACTACCTCGCGCGCATGATCGAGGCCGGCGAAGATCCCCGGTTCATCTGCCGCCGCATCATCGTGCTGGCCTCGGAAGATATCGGCATGGCTGACCCGCAGGCGCTCCTGATCGCCATCGCCGCCGCGGACGCCGTGGCGTACATCGGCATGCCGGAGGGTCGCATCCCGCTCGCCCAGGCCGTCGTTCACCTTGCCACCGCACCCAAGTCCAACGCGGCGTATGTGGCTCTGGACGCGGCGATCGCCGACGTGCGCGCCGGCAAGACCGGCCGGGTGCCCAAACCCCTGCGGGACGCGCACTACCCGGGAGCCAAACGGCTCGGCCACGGCAAGGGCTACAAGTATCCCCACGACGACGCCCTCGGCGTGCTCGCCCAGCAGTACCCGCCGGACGAGCTCACCGAGGTGCGCTACTACGAGCCCACCGAGCATGGCCACGAGCGCGAGGTCTCGGCCCGCCTCGCCAAGCTACGCAAGATCATCCGGGCCCGCTAAACGGCCACCCGGCCCGGATGTGCTAGCCTGATCGTTGCCTACAACTGGAACGGCATGCGGCTGCGTCCGATTCCAGATTGGATGGGTTTCGCTCTGTAGCCGGGCGTCCCGTGGCACAACCCCTCTGATCTCCCATGACGCCGAGCCGGTGCTGATTCGCACGTGCTGTTTCGCACTGTGCTGATTCACCACCCGGTCCGCGCCCTGGTTTCCCCTTGTTTGCAGTTCCATCGAAAGGACACCGTGTCTACCAAGTCACGTACCCGCAGTAAGACCCGCCTCTCGCGGGCCCTGGGCATCGCCCTGACCCCGAAGGCCGCCCGCTACCTCGAGAAGCGTCCGTACGCACCGGGTGAGCACGGTCGCACCAAGCGCAAGACCGACTCCGACTATGCCGTTCGCCTCCGCGAAAAGCAGCGCTTACGCGCCCAGTACGGCATCCGCGAAGCCCAGCTCAAGATCGCTTTCGAGGAAGCTCGTCGCGCCCAGGGACTGACCGGTGAGAACCTCGTCGAGATCCTCGAGACCCGTCTGGATGCTCTTCTCGTTCGCTCCGCAATCGCCCGCACCACCGCCCAGGCGCGTCAGATGATCGTGCACCGTCACATCCTGATCGACGGCCAGCTGGTTGACCGTCCCTCCTTCCGTGTGAAGCCGGGACAGCTCATCCACGTCAAGCCCAAGAGCGAGGCCATGGAGCCGTTCCAGGTTGCAGCTGCCGGCGGTCACGTCGACGTTCTGCCGAAGCTCCCCGCGTACCTCGAGGTCGAAATCGAGAAGCTGCAGGCCCGCCTCGTGCGCCGTCCGAAGCGCATCGAAATCCCCGTGACCTGTGAAGTCCAGCTCGTCGTCGAGTACTACGCGGCCCGCTAGGTCGCTTTTCACCTGCACCGCCGTCGGGCGCTGCAACTGAACTACGCTGGAGAGCGGATCACCCGTGGGGTGGTCCGCTCTTTGCGTACGCGCACCTGGCACATGAATGCCAAATCTGGAATGGATGGTTGATCAATGTCGGGTGGAGATATCGTCGGGCTCGTTTTTGCGGCTGGCTTCGCGGTGCTGGTCGGGTTCCTTGCCCTGCCTCTGTTCAAGCTCGGCCGCGTTTTCGACGAGACGACTCTGGCCATCCGTGACCTGACCCACACCGTGACACCGCTGCTCGAAGAATCCACCAGGACCATCCAGGAAACCAACGCGCAGTTGGCCCGGGTCGACACCATCACCTCGAATGTGGCGGATGTTACGGGCAACGTCTCCGCACTGGTCGCCCTCGTCGCGGCGACGGTCGGTGGCCCGCTGGTCAAGCTCGCGGGCTTCTCTGCCGGGGTACGCGCGGCGCTCGGCGCTGCCAGGCCGGGCGGTACCCGTCGCCGCCGCAGGTAGTCGGGTACGCTGGAAAGGCGCCGGTCGAGTCTGGGATTCGCCGGCCAGAAAGTCGTCCGAGACAGTCGGGCAGCCGGGAGCCCACAGCGTCACCACCTATCAGGGTTTCCATCCATACGTCAGGGAGCATTGTCATGAAGAATTTCATCTGGTTTGTCGTCGGTGTGACCACCGGGCTGCTCATTGCCCGGGAAGCCGGCAAGACGCGACAGGGCAAGCAATTCTTCGCCGATCTCGACACCAAGGCGCGTGAATTCGGTGAGGCCATCTCGGATGGCTACCGCAAGCGTGAGGCCGAGCTGAGGGACGCCATCGGCGACCTCGCGTCGGAAACCGAAGACGTGATTGGTGACCTCGCCAAGCCGTAACATCCATCTCATTCCCGCCACAACGAACTACGGAACTAATGCAGACTGCTGAAATTCGCGGGCGCTGGCTCGACTTCTTTGCTGATCGCGGACACACCGTTGTCCCCTCCGCTTCGCTTGTCAGCGACGACCCGACACTCCTCTTCACGGTGGCCGGAATGGTCCCGTTCGTGCCGTACCTGACCGGTCTCGTACCGGCCCCGTACCCGCGAGCGACGAGTGTGCAGAAATGCATCCGCACCAACGACATCGAAGAGGTCGGCAAGACGCCACGTCACGGTACTTTCTTCCAGATGAGCGGCAACTTCTCGTTCGGTGATTATTTCAAGGAACAGGCGATCGGCTACGCCTGGGAGCTGCTCACCAGCTCCGAGTCAGACGGCGGCTACGGCTTTGCCGAGAAAGACCTCTGGGTCACCGTCTACGAGGATGACGACGAAGCCTTCCGCTACTGGCGCGCCCTCGGCCTGCCCGAGCACCGCATCCAGCGTCTCGGGATGGACACCAACTACTGGTCTACAGGCCAGCCCGGGCCTGCCGGACCCTGCTCCGAGATCTTCTTCGACCGCGGCCCTGCCTACGGCATCGACGGCGGCCCGGCCACCGACGACGACCGTTATGTCGAAATCTGGAACCTCGTCTTCATGCAGTATCTGCGCGGTGAGGGCACCAGCAAGAACGACTTCGTCATCCTCGGCGACCTGCCGAAGAAGAACATCGACACCGGCATGGGTCTGGAGCGCGTGGCCTTCCTAAAACAGGGCGTGCAGAACATGTATGAGATCGACCAGGTCCGTCCGGTTCTCGACCGGGCCGCTGAGCTGTCCGGTCGCCGTTACGGCGCCGTGCACGACGACGACGTGCGGATGCGCATCGTCGCCGACCATGTGCGCTCATCCCTGATGCTGATGAGCGACGGTGTGATGCCATCCAACGAGGGGCGCGGGTACATCCTGCGTCGCCTGATGCGCCGCAGCGTGCGTGCCATGCGCCTCCTCGGCGTCGACGCCGCGACCTTCCCCGAACTGTTCCCGGCCTCGCGCGACGCCATGGCCGGCGCCTACCCTGAGGTCAAGGCCGACTACGCTCGCATCAGCCAGGCCGCCTACGCGGAGGAGGAGACCTTCCTCCGCACCCTCGCCAGCGGGAGTGCTGTGCTGGATCTCGCCGTCGCGAAGACGAAGAAGGCCGACAAGACCATTCTTCCGGGTGACACCGCGTTCCTCCTGCACGACACCTACGGCTTCCCGATCGAGATCACCCTCGAGATGGCCGAGGAGGCCGGGCTCAGCGTCAATCGCGAGGCCTTCGACACTCTGATGGCCAAGCAGCGCGCAATGGCCAAGGCCGACGCCAAGGCCAAGAAGACGCACCTCGCCGATCTGTCGGTCTACAGCGTCTTCCGTGCGGCAGGGGAGACCGTCTTTACCGGTTACGACGCCCTGAAGACGGAATCCAGCGTGCTCGGGATCATCGTGGACGGGCTCTCCGTCGACCGAGCCGTCTCCGGCGAGATCGCCGAGGTGATCCTGGCCGAGACCGCCCTTTACGCGGAATCGGGCGGCCAGGAGGCCGACGCCGGCCTGATCGTGGGCACCGGCTACGAGCTCGAGGTGCTCGACGTACAGAAGCCGGTCAAGGGTCTGATCAGCCACAAGGTGCAGGTGCGGTCCGGTGAGGTCGGCGTCGGGGACGCGGCCACCAGTGTGGTTGACCCTGACTGGCGTCGCGGCGCCCGCCAGGCGCACTCCGGCACCCACGTTCTGCACGCCGCCTTGCGCCAGGTGCTCGGCCCGAACGCCCACCAGTCCGGCTCATACAACAAGGCCGGCTTTTTCCGCCTGGACTTCTCCTGGAACCAGGCGCTGTCCCCGGCGACCCGCAGCGAGATCGAAGAGATCTCCAACAATGCCATCCGGGACAATCTGCCGGTGCTCACCCGGGAACTCCCTCTGGCCGAGGCTAAAGCGCTCGGTGCGATGGCCCTGTTCAGCGAGAAGTACGGCGATCGTGTGCGTGTCGTCGACATCGGTGGCCCCTGGTCGCGTGAGCTGTGTGCCGGAACCCATGTCAGCTCCAGCGCCGAGATCGGCATGATCAGCCTCGTCAGTGAAGGCTCGGTCGGTTCCACGAATCGCCGGGTGGAATCGCTGGTGGGCCTCGAGGCCTTCCGCGATTTGGCCGCCGAGCGCGCCCTGGTCTCCCAGCTAACCGCGAATCTGAAGACGCCCCGGGAGCAGCTGCCCGAGCGCATCAATGAGCTCGTGCTGAGCCTCAAGGCCGCCGAGAAGAAGATCGCCGTATTCGAGGCGCGGGCACTCTCCGACAAGGTACCTTCCCTCGTTGCCTCGGCCGCGCTGGCGGGTTCCGTCAGCGTCGTGGCCGAGCATGTCGGCACGCTGGGCTCCGCCGACGACCTGCGCATGCTGGTCACGGCCACGCGCACCCAGCTCGGCAGCACGCCGGCGGTCGTGGCCCTTGCGGCCGTGGTCGCCGACAAGCCCGTCGTCATCGTGGCCACCAACCCTGCTGCCCGGGAGGCCGGCCATCGCTCCGGTGCCCTGGCGAAGCAGGTCGCCGGTATCCTCGGCGGCGGTGGCGGCGGCAAGGACGACCTCGCCCAGGGCGGCGGCACAAACGTCGCCGCCATCCCGAACGCCCTCGCGGCCGTTCGATCTGCCATAGCAGGCTGAACTCATGCGTCACGGTGTGCGGGTCGGGGTTGATGTCGGGAAAGCCCGGATCGGTCTGGCCCGCAGCGACTCGCACGGCATGCTGGCGACCCCGGTCGAGACCGTCCACCGCGACCACTCGGGCAGCCTGGATGTGGCTCGGATCATGGCCGTGGTGGCCGAGGTCGACGCCGTCGAGGTTGTGGTCGGGCTGCCGCTCGCGCTCTCAGGCAGCAGGACGGCGTCGACAGACGATGCGGTAGGGTTCGCCGAACTTCTGGCCAGGTCCCTGACCGTTCCGGTGCGCCTGGTCGATGAGCGCCTCTCCACGGTGGCGGCGCAGTCGGTTCTGCGTGCGGCGGGGCGGAAGGCCAAAGCTCAGAAGCCCGTGGTCGACCAGGTCGCCGCCGTCATCATCCTCCAGCACGCCCTCGACACCGAGCGCACCCTGGGCACGCCTGCCGGCACCGCCGTGGAGCCCGGGCCTGACCCGCTTTCAGCTGCCGTTCCCCCAGCTGCCGCACCGAATGAAGGGCAGCCTCAACGATGACACCTCCTCCCGCCGATACCACCGGACCTCCAAGCGATCCAAGCGATCCAAGCGAAGCCACCGACCCGACCGACCCGACCGA
>Ga0136639_10000648_pt1 | contig 11912 bp, 9 predicted proteins | sample AntDrymUQ8592106_2_FD_113739 | JGI IMG/M metagenome (GOLD analysis project Ga0136639, IMG submission 113739) | Polar desert sand microbial communities from Dry Valleys, Antarctica - metaG UQ859 (21.06) | ecosystem: Environmental > Terrestrial > Soil > Desert | place: Antarctica: Dry Valley...
TATTGATGGCCTGGCTACAGGAACCTCTGCTATCATCGGTGTTACCCTGGCTATTCTGGCGTATCTTACCAGTAACATGATATTCGCAGATTACCTTAATATCATGTATATACCCTGGGCCTCGGAGCTTGTGGTTTTTGCCGGGGCTTTCGTTGGCGCATGTATAGGTTTTCTATGGTATAATTCCTATCCCGCCCAGGTGTTCATGGGCGATACAGGCAGCCTTGCTATAGGTGGCATCATTGCTGCTTTTGCTATAATGCTCCGTAAAGAACTGCTGATCCCTGTTTTATGTGGTGTATTCCTTTTAGAAAATCTCTCTGTCGTCATACAAGTAGTATGGTTTAAGTATACGAAAATAAGATTCGGGGAAGGGCGACGTGTCTTTCTGATGTCGCCTCTACATCATCACTATCAGAAAAAAGGATATCATGAAGCTAAGATTGTAATGCGATTTTACATCCTTGGAATAATCCTGGCCATATTTTCTATCGTAACCTTAAAGCTTCGCTAATGCAGGATAAAAAATATATCGTTGTTCTTGGTGCCGGCGAAAGCGGGGTGGGCGCGGCTTTGCTTGCACAAAAACAGGGTTACGAGGTTTTCGTGTCGGATATTGGTGCTATTTCAGAGAAGTATAGTAATGAATTACAGGAAGCTAATATTTCATTCGAACAGCACGGACACACAGAGGCGAAAATCTTATCAGCAACTGAGATCGTCAAAAGTCCTGGAATTCCCGACAAGGCCCCAATCATAAAAAAGTTGCTGGAAAAACAGATTCCAATTCTTTCTGAGATTGAATTTGCCGGACGATATACTGATGCAAAAACGATTTGCATCACCGGCTCCAATGGAAAGTCGACCACTACAATGTTAACCTATCATATTCTCAGGGAAGCGGGGCTAAGTGTCGGACTTGGTGGTAATATAGGGAAGAGTTTCGCAAAGCAGGTGGCTTTTGATAAATACGATTATTATGTACTTGAAATCAGCAGTTTCATGCTTGATAACATGTACAATTTCAAAGCTGATATCGCTGTTCTTCTTAACATAACGCCTGATCACCTTGACCGCTATGATTATAAAATGGAGAATTATGCTGATTCTAAGTTTAGAATCTTACAAAATCAGGACAAAAATGATGTTTTTATCTACTGTTCTGATGATAAAGAAATACAATCTGGCTTAACAAAGCGCGGGATCAAATCGCAGTCCTATCCATTTTCTATTGAGAAGCCGCTCTTAAACGGCGCCTGGCTTGAAGACCAGCAGATAATGATAACTCTTAACTACAAAAATCAAGAACCACTTACCATGTCAATTACAGAATTAGCCCTGCAAGGCAAGCATAATATTTACAACTCTATGGCCTCGGGCATAGTTGCAAAAGTGCTTGAACTTCGAAACGAATCCATACGGAATAGTATGGGAAGTTTCAGCAACATAGAGCATAGACTTGAACATGTAGCCAAGATATCAGGGATTGACTTTATTAACGATTCTAAAGCAACTAATGTCAATTCAACGTGGTATGCGCTGGAAAGCATTCCGGCTCAGGTTGTTCTTATCCTTGGTGGTGTGGATAAAGGAAACGACTATGACATGTTGAAGGATCTCGTTAAAAGTAAGGTTAAAAGCATTGTGTGCCTGGGAAAAGATAACAAGCGCATTCATGAAGCTTTTGAGGACGATGTTGAAGTGATTGTAAACACATTTTCGGCGAGCGAAGCTGTGCAGATTGCATATCACCTGGCAAAAAAGGGTGATACAGTTTTGTTGTCGCCAGCTTGTGCCAGTTTTGATTTGTTTAAGAATTATGAGGATAGAGGTAATCAGTTTAAAAAGGCAGTGATGGAGCTTTAGTTAATTAGTTGTCCGTTGTTAGTTGGTTGGAACCACTAGCGACTAACCAACTAACAACTAACAACTAACAACTAACATGGAAAGACTCATAAATAAAACTAAAGGTGATCGCTGGATCTGGCTCATTGTGATCCTGCTTTCGATATGGTCGTTGCTGGCTGTGTACAGCGCAACCGGAACACTTGCCTACAAAAAAGGGGTGGCGAGTGAACAATTCCTGATTAAACACCTGGTTATGATCATTGGTGGTATTGCATTAATGTATTTTTCGCATTTGCTGGATTATCGTCACTATGCTGGAATTTCAAAAATCCTTATGATCGTAACGATTCCGTTATTATTATACACGTTGATCTTTGGGGCCAACGTGAATGAGGCTAGCCGTTGGGTAACTATACCAATCATTAACCAAACTTTCCAAACGTCAGATATGGCGAAGCTCGCTTTAATTACTTTTCTCGCGAGGAGTTTGAGCAAAAAGCAAGAAAACATCAAAGATGTAAAAAAGGCTTTTGTCCCAATTATGGGTGCCGTTTGCGGGGTATTTTTCTTGATTGCTCTTGCCAATCTTTCTACCGCACTGATGCTTTTTGGCGTAAGTATTCTGCTGCTAATAATGGGTAGGATCAGTATTAAACAAATCGCAATTGTGAGCCTGGCAGGATTAGTTTTATTAAGCGGGGTAATGCTGCTTGGGCCGAGGCGAAAAACTTATATCTCAAGGATTGAAACCTATCTGCATCCTGAAAAAGTTGATCCTGATAAGTCATTTCAGGCTACCCACTCTAAAATCGCGATAGCGACGGGTGGAATATTCGGCAAAGGACCGGGCAACAGCTCTCAAAGAAATTTTCTACCCCATCCTTATTCAGATTTTGTATTTGCTCTGATTATTGAGGAGTATGGTTTGGTTGGGGGAGTTGGACTTGTTTTATTGTATCTGATTTTCCTTTATAGGTGTGTGTTGATCGTTACTCACAGCCCCAAAGCTTTTGGTGCCCTGCTGGCGGCAGGATTAAGCTTTAGCCTGACAATACAGGCATTTGCAAATATGGCGGTGGCCGTTGGCTTGGGGCCTGTAACTGGTGTTCCCTTGCCGCTAGTTAGTATGGGTGGAACATCGATACTCTTCACCAGTGTGGCTTTCGGAATTATACTGAGTGTAAGCCGCGATATTGATGAAAAGAAAGAAAAAAGTAACGAGAAAATAATTGTCGGTGAGATACCGGCCATGGGTTAGGATATGGCGAAAAGAGTGATTATAAGCGGTGGAGGAACTGGGGGACATATATTCCCTGCGGTTGCAATTGCTAACGCGCTTAAAAACCTCGCACCTGATACTGAGATTCTATTTGTTGGAGCCAACGGCAGGATGGAAATGGAAAAGGTTCCTGCGGCCGGATATAAGATAATTGGCTTGGATATCCAGGGTTTTCAGAGAAAATCAATAGTTAAAAATCTTCTTCTACCCATTAAACTTTTAATGAGTTTGATCAAATCGGTTAGGATAATAAAGGAGTTTAAACCGGATGTTGCTGTAGGCGTTGGAGGTTATGCTTCCGGACCGCTTTTATATGCAGCTTCATTGTTGAAAGTGCCGTATCTGATTCAGGAACAAAATTCTTATGCGGGCATTACTAACAAGAATCTTGGTAAGAATGCAAAGAAAATATGTGTCGCATTTGAGGGAATGGAAAAGTTCTTTCCTGCGGATAAAATCCTGATTACTGGAAATCCAATCCGTAAAGAGACGGTTAATATTGACGGTAAACGCGAAGCTGCCTTTGAATTTTTCAATTTGTCACGGGAAAAGAAGACTATTCTGGTAACCGGTGGCAGTTTGGGCGCCGGAACACTTAACAAAAGTATGCTGGCCGGGATCGATAGGATAGTAGCTCAGGACGTTCAGCTAATCTGGCAAACCGGAAAATATTACTATCAGTCTATTAATGATCAATTGGCAGGAAAAGCCCACGGAAATATTAAAGTTCTTGAGTTCCTGCAAAAAATGGATCTCGCATACGCCGCCGCAGACGTTATTATATCAAGAGCCGGGGCGGGTACAATTGCTGAATTGTTTGTAGTGAAAAAGCCAGTGATACTGGTGCCTTCTCCAAATGTGGCAGAAGATCACCAGACAAAAAATACAATGGCTCTTGTAAAGAATGATGCAGCCATACTGGTAGTGGATGATGATGCTGAATTGCAATTAGTAGATACAGCATTGCAGTTGCTTAGAAATGAAACAAAGTGCGCTGATCTGTCACAAAATATTGGCATGATGGCTTTGCCCGATGCAGATGAGGTTATTGCCAGGGAAGTATTAAAAATTGCTAACTAAAAATATATCACCAGGATTATGGAGTTAGAAAATATAAGAAGGATTTATTTAATAGGCATTGGCGGTATAGGAATGAGTGGCCTTGCCAGATATTTCAAGAAACGCGGCTGTGTGGTTTGCGGTTACGACAAGACCTGCACACCCCTAACTGCTGCTTTGATGAACGAAGGCATTCCTGTCGTTTTTCAGGATGAAGTTGATAATATTCCAATGAGCTTCCAGGAGAAGGATGCTTACACACTAGTTATATATACTCCTGCAATTCCGAAAGAGTCTGGTATTCTTAACTACTTTAAATCTGGTGGGTTTGCATTTAAAAAGCGCTCCGAAGTACTCGGTATTATCAGCAAAGGCATGTTTACAATAGCAGTTGCTGGTACACATGGTAAAACTACTACGTCCAGTATGATTGCACATGTGTTAAAGGACAGTGGTTACGATTGTTCTGCTTTCCTGGGAGGTATTGCTACGAATTACAACAGTAATGTATTATTTGGCAATAATAATACGGTCGTTGTTGAGGCTGACGAATTTGATCGTTCGTTCCTGACACTTCATCCTGATGTTGCAATTGTAACTTCTATGGATGCTGATCACCTTGATATTTATGGGGATAAAAGCCACCTGGTCGACTCATTTAAGCAATTCGCATCCCAGCTAAAGCCAGGTGGCAAACTTCTCTATCGTAAAGGTCTCGATCTTAAAAACGGAAAAACATATGCGGCGAATGCTGTTGCTGATGTTCAGGCTGTAAATGTGCGTATTGAGAACGGAAGTTTCCATTTTGATTTCAAAAATGGAGAGCTAATTATTGAGAATATTGAGATGGGCTTGCCCGGGCTACATAACATTGAGAATGCTGTGGCCGCTATAGAGGTTGCACTTCAGTTGGGTGTCAGCCCCGATAAGATCCGTACCGCCCTGGGGAATTTTAAGGGTGTGAAGCGCCGTTTCGAATATATAGTCAGAACTGAGGGCCAAGTCTATATTGATGATTATGCGCATCATCCTGAAGAATTACGGGCCTGCATACAAGCAGTTAAAACACTCTATCCTGATAAAAGGTTAACAACAATATTTCAACCACATTTATTTACGCGAACCAGGGACTTCGCAGACGGATTTGCAGAGGTTTTGGGAATGACCGATGAACTTATCATGCTTGATATTTATCCGGCAAGGGAATTGCCCATTGCTGGGGTAAGTTCTGAGATGATCTTAAGTAAAATTGATTTAACAGAAAAGCGGATTCTGAGTAAACATGATGTAATAGATTATGTCAGAAAAGAAAAACCTGAACTGCTATTGACAGTCGGTGCTGGCGATATCGACACTTTAATTGAACCGCTAAAAAGGGTTTTAGAAAATGCTTAAAAAGATCAATTGGAAGTTAATTTTTTACTGTTTCACCTGGATAGTGTGTCTAACCGGGCTGGTTGTGCTGATGAGTTTTATAAGCGTCAAAAAGGATAAACAAAAGTGCACCGATCTTAAAGTAATGCTCCCGGGAAATAACAATTTTATTGAACGAGATGAGGTGGATAGAATCCTGCTTGCAAATAGTGGCCCTCTTGTTGGACAGAACCTTGAAGATATTAATATACATAAACTGGAGAATTTGCTAAAAGCTAATCCGTTTATAGAATATGCTAAGGTATTTGCTGATATGAATGGTATCATACATGTTGATATTCGGCAGCGTAAGCCATTGGTGCGGATCATTAATAGGGCTAACGTTAATTTCTATATAGACGAGAATGGCTTTAAAATTCCAATGTCAGATAATTATACAGCAAGGGTTTTGGTTGCAAATGGTTTGATAGATGAGGATTTTTCCGGCAAAGTGGATACTATTTCATCCCAATTGACCCGCGACCTTTTCAGAACTGCAAAATTTATCCAGAGCGACACGCTATGGAATGATCAGATTGAGCAACTTTTCGTGAGCCTTAGTGGAGATATCGAAATAGTGCCGCGTGTGGGGGATCATAAAATCATTTTGGGTACTGCGGATTCTTTGCAGACAAAATTTAGAAATCTACTTGTGTTTTACAAAAGGGCAATACCCAAAGTGGGATGGAATACCTACAAGTCAATTAACCTTAAATACGCAAACCAGATCGTTTGCGAAAAAAATATAATAGACAGTACAACTGTTGCTCTGGCCATTACAAAGACGATCGCAGACAGCACGCTTGTAACAAAACAGGATTCAACAATAAATTAATGCACATAAGATGGACAAAAGTAACTCAGCTTCAGCCAAAAATTCACCAATAGTTGTCGGCCTTGATATAGGGACAACTAAGATTTGCGTTACCGTAGGACGCAGAAGCGAACACGGTAAAATCGAAATCCTGGGTATGGGAAAAGCAGAATCTGCGGGTGTCACCCGTGGGGTGGTATCCAATATTCAAAAAACGGTACAGGGTATAATGCTCGCCGTTGAAGAAGCAAGTGGGCAGTCTAATGTGGATGTTAAAATCGTCAATGTGGGCATTGCAGGCCAGCATATAAAAAGCCTGCAACACCGTGGTATCCTGACAAGAAAGGATCTGAATACAGAGATCCAAAGAAAGGATATCGATAAGCTTATTGAGGATATGTATAAGCTGGTGATGCCCCCGGGAGAAGAGATTATCCATGTTCTTCCCCAGGAGTTCACAGTAGATAATGAGCCGGGGATTAAAGACCCCATTGGCATGGCAGGTGTGCGGCTGGAAGCGAATTTTCATATCATTTCAGGGCACGTCAGCGCAGTGAAAAACATTATTAAATGCGTAGGCAATGCGGGTTTGGAAACTCAGGAACTGATCCTGGAACCGCTTGCTTCTTCTGAGTCGGTGCTGAGCGACGAAGAGAAAGAAGCAGGTGTTGTTTTGGTTGACATAGGCGGCGGCACTACCGATCTGGCTATTTTCCATGAGGGAATCATTCGTCATACAGCAGTTATTCCTTTTGGGGGTAATAGTGTTACGGAAGATATCCGTGAAGGGTGTTCGGTGATGAGAAACCAGGCTGAGTTGTTGAAAACCCGATTTGGGTCTGCCCTCGCTGAAGAGAATAAAGAAAATGAAATCATCTGTGTTCCGGGCCTTAGAGGAAGAGAGCCGAAAGAGATTTCTGTAAAAAACCTGGCTTTTGTTATCCAGGCAAGAATGGAGGAGATTATTGAACATGTTTATTATGAGATCAAATCTTCCGGATATGAGAAAAAACTTATTGCCGGCATCGTAATTACCGGTGGCGGTGCTCAACTAAAGCACTTGCCTCAATTGGTTGAATACGTAACCGGTCTGGATAGCCGTGTTGGATATCCAAATGAGCACCTGGCAAAAAATAATGTGCTCCCTAAACCAACATATGATGAGCTGAAGAGCCCGATGTTTGCAACCGGAATTGGACTGCTGATCAAGGGAATTCAGAAAGCAGAACAAATTGAAGAATCAAGCAGGCGGACGGGCCTCACTGAAGAGAAAGTTCAGGTTGCTGATAAGTCTAAAAAGACACTCGGGTTGTTCGAAAAAATATTGCAGTCCGGAGCGAAATTCATCAAGGATGATATTAAGGATGAAGATTATATTCGTTAATTATCCACAAAGCAGAGAGTTTCCCACATATCTAACAAATGTGGATAACCAATGTTGATAAATAGCTAATATTACGGCAGGAACTGTCAAAACAAAGATGTTTACCTAACTGATAAGAGATATGCAGTTTGAAATGTTAAAAGAAAAATCATCAATCATTAAAGTGATTGGTGTTGGTGGCGGTGGCGGGAACGCTGTTAACCATATGTACCGTCAGGGTATTACCGGCGTGGATTTCATCATCTGTAATACAGACGCCCAGGCACTGGAACTTAGCCCCATACCCAATAAGGTACAGCTTGGAGCAAGCCTAACAGAAGGTATGGGAGCAGGATCTATTCCTGAAGTTGGAAAGAATTCCGCTATCGAAAATATTGACGATATAAAACGGATGCTGGGTGTCAATACCAAGATGCTCTTTATTACTGCCGGAATGGGTGGTGGAACCGGAACAGGAGCTAGTCCTATTATTGCGAAAGCGGCGAAAGAGATGGATATCTTAACTGTAGGAATCATCACAACGCCATTCTCGTTTGAAGGTAAGCGTAGAAAGATTCAGGCCGAAGAAGGTTTGGATGAGTTTAAGAAATATGTTGATTCCTACCTGGTTATTTCAAACGACCGACTGCGCGAGATTTTTGGAAACCTTACATTGGGGTCTGCTTTTGCACAAGCTGATAATATCCTGACTACGGCAGCAAAAGGCATAGCCGAAATTATAACCATACCGGGTTATATCAACGTTGACTTTAAAGATGTGCGCACTGTCATGAAAGAAAGTGGTGTTGCAATCATGGGAAGTTATGCTGCAGAGGGTGAAAATCGCGCATTGCGGGCTGTTGAAGGCGCATTGGCGTCGCCATTATTGAAAGACAATGAAATTGAAGGTGCCCGTTATATCCTGTTAAACATCAGCTCAGGCGACAAAGAGGTCACTATGGACGAGGTGAGTATAATCACCGATTACATACAGCAGGAAGCTGGCCTGGCTGCAGATTTGATCTGGGGTAACTGCTCTGACGAAGGATTAGGGGAGAAAATCTCTGTAACTATTATAGCTACCGGATTCCAAACCAAGGAAGAGCGTGAAGTGGAGAAAAGCCAGGTACGTAAAGTTTCGTTGCTAACACCTGAACAGGCTCCTCTGGTAAGGCCGATACACGAAAATACATTCATTGCGCCTAAAGTAGAAGAAGTGAATGAGCCTGTTCTTAAAAAGGAAGAAAGCCAGGTAGATCTTTTTGCTGGATATTTTCAAAGTGCTCCGAAAGTTGAGCAGGAGAAAGCTCCTGAAACAGATTATGTACGACACACCCTGCATGATGAGATTCCTGTAGACCGTATAAAAATTGAACCTTCGTTTGAATTTGAGATCAAAACGGAAGACTTCGACATTAAAACTGAAGATAAAGTGTTACCGGTTGCAGAAGCCTGGGAAGAAGAGCAGGTGCCCAATCCTGACGAAAATAAAACCGACGAATCAATTGAAGAACAGCTAAGGAAATCAAAGGAACGCATCCTTCGGTTAAAAGACCTAAGCATGAAACTGCGCACAAGTAACGGACTGCAGGAGCTTGAGAACGAACCTGCTTATAAACGTAAGCAACTATCATTGCAAGACGTTCCTCATTCTTCCGAATCGCAGGTATCCCGCTTTACATTGAGCACAGAGGACGGAATAACTGAGATTCGCCCAAATAATTCTTTTTTGCACGATAATGTAGATTAGGTGCAAGCAAGCTTGAATAAATGCCTCTGTTCTCTAGTCGGACAGAGGCATTTTTGTTTTATGGCATCATTATTACTAGCTATGAATTAGCTTTTGATAATCAGGCTGGTAAATATTAACTTTGCAGGAAAAATACGCTAACATTTAATTTATAAGGTTTGGATTTATTTGATAAAATTTCGAAAAATATGGGCCCTTTGGGGCAGCACCAAAAGATGGCGCATGGTTATTTTTCTTTTCCAAAATTGGAAGGTGAAATTGCTCCCCACATGAAATTCAGAGGGAAAGAGCATTTAGTGTGGAGCCTTAATAATTATTTGGGACTGGCAAATCATCCTGAAGTGAGAAAAGCTGATGCTGAAGGGGCTGCAGATTTTGGACTTGCCTACCCAATGGGCGCCCGTATGATGTCAGGAAATTCAAGCAATCATGAAGCTTTAGAAAAGGAACTTGCTGAATTCGTTGGAAAGCAAGATTCTTTCCTGCTTAATTATGGCTACCAGGGCATTATGTCCGCTATCGACGCGTTAGTCGACCGTCATGATGTGATCGTTTATGATGCTGAATCGCATGCATGTATCATTGATGGTGTTCGGTTACACCAGGGTAAGCGTTTCGTATATTCTCATAATGATATGGAAAGCCTTGAAAAGCAACTTGAACGTGCTGCAAGATGGGTTGCAAATACAGGAGGCGCTATTCTTGTTATTACGGAAGGTGTTTTCGGTATGTCGGGTGCACAAGGTAAGCTTAAAGAAGTGGTGGAACTGAAAAAGAAATTCAATTTCCGCATATTAATAGACGATGCGCATGGTTTTGGTACTATGGGTGATACCGGCGCAGGTACTCATGAAGCCCAGGGTTGCATAGAAGGAATTGATATCTATTTCGGCACTTTTGCCAAATCTATGGCTGGAATTGGAGCTTTTATAGCCTCAACTGAAGAGATCACTAATTTCCTTCGTTATAATATGCGCTCACAAACTTTTGCTAAGTCACTTCCTATGCCAATGGTGGTAGGATTACGCAAGCGGCTGGAGCTTTTAAAAAGTAAGCCAGAGCTAAGAGAAAAACTATGGGAAGTTGCTACAACTCTTCAAAAAGGATTAAAGGAACGGGGATTTAACATCGGGGTTACTGACACTATGGTAACGCCTGTATTTCTTGAGGGTGAATTGGCGGAAGCGACAGCAATTACAATGGATCTGAGAGAGAATTATGGAATTTTCTGTTCGATTGTAGTTTATCCTGTTATACCAAAAGGGTTGATCATGTTAAGACTAATTCCCACTGCCTTGCACACAATAGAGGATGTGAATCGTACGTTAGATGCATACAGTGAGCTTGCTCTGAAGCTGGAAAAAGGTCATTACAAAGAAAAAAACCTGTCAAACGTATAAATTTTGTTTATTATGTGAAAGTGCTCTTAATTAGCTTTAAGGGCACTTTTTGTTCAATTATAATTTGTAAATGCCTGAATAAAAATGTGTTAGGATTTTTGAGCCTCGTTTTTATGTTGATAAAGTTAATAAATGTGGAAAAAAACGCTAAAAACGCATGATTTTATTTTTTTCATTTATTCTTTTTTCGAAAAAAACATTATACATTAGCTAATAGTAATCATACTAACCTCAAAACTAAAGGAGTACAAACATGAAAAAATTCCAAGAAGCAAAAAATTTATTCGAATCACTGGAAGCAGATGCTGACAAATTCTACAACAAGGCAAACAGCGCAGCAGGAACTCGCGTAAGAAAAGGTATGCAGGATCTTAAAAACCTAGCTCAGGCTATCCGTCTTGAAGTTCAGGAGACTAAAAACAAAGAGGCAAAGAAATAATAAGTTTCTAAAGAAATTTAGAGCCCATCCCGACTTATTGCGGATGGGCTTTTTTATTTGATAACATGCAGTTTTTGAAGCTCTTTTTGTATCAGCAATGAGTTCTCAATACTCACATTTACAAGCGGAAGTCGAAGTGTATCACCACAGATATCCAGCAGTTTAAGTGCTGATTTTACACCACCCGGATTTCCTTCTGCAAAGCATAAGTTGATCATCTGGATGAGACTATAGTGAAGTGGTTGAGCTTCAATAAACTTGCCGTCTAAACACATTCTGACCATAGTTGATAAAATTCCCGGAAAGGCATTTCCCACAACGGATATCACGCCTACTGCGCCGGCCGCTATAAGTGGCAGTGCGATAGCATCATCGCCTGAGATAACTAAAAAGTCTTCAGGCTTGTCTCGTATTATAGAATTAAGTTGATCAAAGCTTCCCGATGCTTCTTTAATTGCCATTATATTCGCAAAATCGTGAGCCAGGCGAAGTGTTGTATCGGCTGTAATGTTCATGCTTGTTCGACCCGGAACATTGTATAACATAA